>Ga0163152_10003856_pt1 | contig 19094 bp, 18 predicted proteins | sample OliLakLV19MP8IB2_FD_148635 | JGI IMG/M metagenome (GOLD analysis project Ga0163152, IMG submission 148635) | Freshwater microbial mat bacterial communities from Lake Vanda, McMurdo Dry Valleys, Antarctica - Oligotrophic Lake LV.19.MP8.IB-2 | ecosystem: Environmental > Aquatic > Freshwater >...
ATTCACTCCAGACACTTGAGTTTGTGGGTCTACCCACTCAGTCTGTACGTTAAACATTGCAAAAAGAGCACTTAACAGAGTAATAACTGCTAATGCTCTTTTTATATTCCTACTCATTAAAATATAACAGGTATAGAAACAGAATCATCAAATTGAGATTCTCCTGATGGATTGTCTTTTTGAAGTATTAGAGTTCCTGTTGGAGTTGTCGGTTTAACAAAGGTGAGTGTGACAGAAAAAGGAACATACTCTGTAGTCATCCAATCCCCCTGTGCTTGAGCAGGTTTTAGCGCAAGCTCATTACCGTTTGCATCAAAAAGTCTTACCGGAAAAGATGCCTCAAAATACCAGTTACCTCGAGCTCGACCAGTGATAGTAAAAGGACTTCCGACTTTTGCTCCTGGAAGCGGAACGTTTACATGCACCAAGTCTTTGTACTGCACCTCTGTTGCTACCTGTACCGATGGAAACACTTTATCTGCTTTTTCTTTATTATTAAAAAAAACGATTGCTCCCGCGATAACAGTAAATGCGATAATAGTTATAATGATATTTTTCATATACTTTTAATTATAGCATCCCTTCTACATCAAATCTACATCTTACAAAAGCTATACTAAGGATATTATTTTTAACACAAAAAAAATGCGAACTATCACATTTACTGTACAAATACCAAAAAATGTAACACTTGGAAATGTAAAACAGAAAGTACACGATATATTTACTGTCCCTATGTACGCAACAGGGAAAAAAATTAAAGATGTGGCTCGTAATATATATAAAAGACGAGAACGAATGTTCAGTATGTCAACGCTCGAAGCATACAATGAAGAATACATTCGAGCTCAGGAAGAGAAAGAAAAAGTGGATGAAGGAAAAGAATTATTTAGAGGTGTGGAACAAATACGGGATTTGGAGTTTGCTTAAAGAAAAGTAAAAAGTCCCCGTACGGGGACTTTTTACTTGCTACTTTTCTAAATCCAAAATTTCATCAATCCGGATTTTTTCCACGAATTCAGGTACGTGACTGACGAGTATCATTGCTCCTTCATATTTACTCAATGCTTCAGCGATCACTGGAATATGACGGAAGTTGATGTGGTTTGTTGGCTCATCGAGAATGAGAAGGTTTGGTTTCTGCAGTACAAGACGAGCAAATGCTACCAAACCTTTTTGACCCTCAGAGAGACTCCCGATTTTTGAACGGATCAAGTCTCCGGTAATGAGAAAACCTGCGGCGGTCGCACGCATTGTTTCTTCTCTTTGTTCTTTCATAGCGGACATAAGAGAATCGTAAACAGTATCTTCAAAGTTAAGTGTCGAAAAGTCTTGTCGGTAATACCCCACTGTTACTCCCGAAGCGATCGTAGTCCCTGCTACTTTCCCACCCGCAAGTGCCTCAAGCAATGTACTTTTCCCGATACCGTTTGGCCCTTTCAAAAGTAGATGTTGGTTTTTTCGTAAGACAACATCTACCTTTCTTTTGATTGGCTTGTGTGTCTTTGGATTTATGATCGAAAACTCAGTGATAGTCAGAATATCTCCTGTCTGCACAGGTGCAGGGATCACAAATGAGCGGATCGCTTTGTCTTCCTTTCTTGTATCGACGATACTGTCTTCTAGTTCCTCTGCTTTGTCTCGCATACGACGAGCAACAAGACGCATCTGACCTCCTTTGTTTGCAAAGAAGTTTGCCTTGTCTTTGTTTGCCTGGATTTCCTTTTCGAGCTGGGCATTTTTCCTGTTTTCTTTTTCTACCTGAGCTTTAATCTGTTCCACTACATTAAAATAGTTACCTACATATTGCTCAATCTTTTTTGTATGCACATCAAGATACAAAACTCCGTCAGTAAATGCATTTAGAAAATCCGCTTCGTGAGAAATCACGATCACAGTCTTCTTATAGTTCTTTAGAAAGTCGGTGAGATGCGCAATACCTGCTGTGTCGAGATTGTTGGTCGGTTCATCGAGAAGGAGCAGATCCGGATTTTGGATCAAGGCGGAGGCAAGAAGAAGACGTGCCTGTTGACCACCTGAAAAAGAACGGATAATCCGCTCATGCATTTTTAGGTGTCCCTTGAGATTTACGACTTCGAGCACTTCGTCGATTCGCGGATCGATGTCGTATATCTTACCTGTATCTTTTCGGAGACCAGCTTCGGAAGCTGTTACAAATGCTTTTTCAAAAAATGCACGCACAGTCAAATCCAGCTCATTTCGAGGGATCACTTGGCGAGAAACGGCAATCGTAAGACCGGAAGGCATGAATATCTGACCCGCCTCAGGTTTCAAGGTACCTGTAATGAGCCCAAAGGTGGTGCTCTTACCTCCACCATTTTGACCCATGACCGTAATTTTTGAATTTTTACGTACAGAAAAACTGACCTCTCCCAAAATAGGCTTGTTCGGTTCATATTCAAAACTCACCTCTTCAAACCTCACAATAACTTCATCTCTTGACATAAGGCTCTAGCCTAGCATAAATCTGGGCTTATTCCTAGGCTTTTAATATGACTTTAAATATATTACTTGCATTATTATTGTATTTAACAGAAGAGTTTTTGCACTATTAGTTATATACTTAAGAGATGGAAAAATATATGAAACTCCTCGGTTGCGCAATTGTTTGTATGTATTTCTGGTATTGTGCAATCACGCCGGATAAGTGGCATTTCATTGACGCTGTGAATCTAATTTTTCATGAAGCCGGCCATATTATCTTTTCTTTTTTCGGTATGTTTATTCATGTGCTTGCAGGAAGTGCATTTCAAGTCGCATTGCCTTTATTTATTTCTTTTTTCTTTTTTTTACAAAACAGAAAGCATCAGGTGCACTTTGTATGCTGTGGGTAGGTCAAAATATTATCAACGTATCAGTGTATGTAGGTGACGCTCTCCTACAACAACTACCTCTTCTTGGTGGCGATGGAGCGCTTCATGACTGGAACTATCTTCTAAACTCGGTAGGTTGGATATTTTACGCACAGAAAATTGCATCCATATTCTACACCAGTGGACTTATCGTTATTTTTATAGCCACCATATTCTCTCTCTACTATTCTTGGGTTAGTGAAAAGAAGTGAATGAAAAACTATCAGACTCTCCTGACCTATAGTACAATTATCTGATTATCTGACGTAACAGACCATTCATGAATCCAGCAAAAATAATTTCTTTTGAAGAATTCGAGACCTTGCGAGATAGCCTTGGGAAAATTGTTTGTACCTCAGGAGGTTTTGATCCGATCCATCCAGGCCATGTATCTTGTATTCACGAGTCTAAATCTCATGGCGATGTGTTGGTAGTAGTGGTCAACGGCGATACTTTTCTTAGAAACAAAAAAGGTAAAGCATTTATGGACCTTATGACTCGGTGCCATATCGTCTCATATATCAAAGGTGTTGATTATGTGATTCCTTTCGATATTGAAAATGATCAGACTGTCTCTGTTGCACTTCAAAAAATCAGACCTCATGTCTTTACAAAAGGAGGAGACCGAGTGAATGAAGAAAGTATTCCTGAATGGAATGTGTGTCAAATAAATGGGATAGAGGTAATATCAGGAGTCGGTCTAGGAAAAGACTGGAGCAGTTCAGACTTCTTGCATGAATGGGGTGAATATTGGAAAGCGAAAAATAGTTAAACTTGTTTGTAATTGAGTAAGATTTTAATTCCCTACAATATAGCAAACTCTTTGCAGTGGCTTGTACACCGAAGTAAAAATCTGTTCTTTCTTTTCTCCATTTGGAAAAAATACATTATGGATTACTCTGGCAGTATAGCCAATCTGTGGAGTGTTCACGCATTCACGCTGTCCCGGGAGAGCGGCAACACGCACATATCGTGTAGGAGGGAAATCAGCGATGCGAATAATCTCTGCTTCTGAAGTGCTTGCAATCCTTCCGTCTGGCACTCCGTAGAGCTCAAGAGTTACCATATGGTTTGCCGCAATGCCTTTTATCGTAACAGGAAATTCTGTGTCGTTTATAAACTTCAAGTCGGGACCGGGGTCTGCATAGGTCGCATCAAAGCCGACGTCATAGTACGAGACAGAGTACGAGTGGTTGTACCTCTCAGTGACCGGAAGACCTGCACGAAGTACGCTTTGAAAAAGGGTGGAAGAAATCTGACAAAGACCCCCTCCGACACCTATAGTCACTTCACCATTTAAGAAAATTTTTTCTTTACTATAGCCGGCTTCTTCGGTAACTTCACCGAGTGTTTTAGAGAATGAAAATTCTGCTCCAGGGAGTACGACTGTTCCGTTGATCCGTTCAATACCAAGTTCAATATTTCTACTTCTTCCCTCTGTCCCTCCCACATAACTCAACTGAGCTTTGGCCAAAAGTTCGTCTTTTGGCTTTTCAGTAACAGTGACTGAAGCAACTTGTGAACCTCCTACCGGCTCATCGAAATATGGAATATGAGATGTAGTAAATAACTTTAAGAATAAAAGAACAAGGACGGCGAGAAATACACAAAGTGCAATAATATAGGTTCTGTATTTTCTATAATGAATCTTCATTTGTTACAGTATACCAAAAAAATTATTTGCAGGTAGGTGCACAATGACTGCTAAAATATTCCGCCTTTCAAGATTTATGAGTTTACAATTTTTTCCCAATCTGCTTCAATCTCATCTGGAGACAAGATACCCTGCATCACCCCACGAAAGATTTCTTCTTTTGTTGAAATATCCCACAGCTTGTCAGGTCCGCCAGCTGTGCGATTACTGTTCCACTTATTGTAGATTTCACGTACTGAACGAGATGAAATACTGACAAGTACGATGTTACTTACCGCATCACCTTCCTTTAAATATTCATTTGCCCGCTCCACTTGATGTGCTTTATGCTCAAGCACTTCAGGTGCGAGATTTGTCGTAAATTGTACCCCTGTACGCATTGAGTCATTTTCCTCAACACGCACTCCTTTTTCATTCTTTCTTCGTCGAATTATAAAATCGATTTTTTGGCGGATATCAAGGTCAACATCTGCTTCAATAACATTAAAATCAAGATCATAGTCATATGAAAGCTTCTTTAAAAAGCACTTAACCATCCGCTCAGCGATAAAGGGTATTGACCCCAGGCTCACGCCTGGACCAGAAGTCCGGGCTTACGCCCCGGGGTATTCAATCCCTTTTCCACTCCTCGACTCGAACATACAAAAGAATACTTTTGTATGTTGCTCATCTTACGTCGTGAATAAACCCAAATTGCCGATCACTGCTTTCAGCTTTTTTTGAATATGCTTCTTTTATATGAGAAGTGGTTTTCTTGCTAGAAATCTCGTCAATTTCGATTTGCTCGTTTAGACGGTCCATCAGCTCACTTTTTGCATCCTCTATCAGATAACGCTTTCTAATTTTAACATCGACGGTCGCAGGGTCGAGATAATAATACATGCCCCACTCCATGTCAGTAATAATTTCTCCTTTAGTGACCGTGGTATCCGCCTCATTTTCCTCGCTTTTCACCACATATAGCCCACCTTCATTGACGACCAAGCTCTCTTCCGGTCTACGTGGTGGTACAAACAGAGGATCATTGAGAAGAGAAATCCTTTCTTTAAGTTTTTGCATGATCCGTTGCTTTTCCTGTTGTAGCTCAAAAATCTCAAGTTGAGATTCGGATGTTGTTTCCCTATTTTTTGCTACTCTTCGTATCTTAGATCCCAGTTCACGAGCTAGATTACGCTCCTCTTCTGGCGTCAGCCCTCCACCCTCGAGATCTCTCGCAACTTCATTGTACTCATGTATATTATTTTCAAATGAATATCTCATAATTAAAAGTATAGCAGAAAAAAAATCATCGAGTCGACCCTGTGCTTTTTCTAAACAAGAATTTAGCCCCCTCGACCAGAGAAACAATGAGAATAAGCCACCCGCTTATAAACCACAGCCATACGAGCGGTATCGGCGCAAGACCAAACAGAGAGCGGGCACTCGGAATTACCATAGTTGCGATGAGCAAGAGTCCTGCGACCGCGACACCTTGGTTAAGTTTTTTGTTTGAGAACACTGGATACGAAAAGAGTGGCTTGTGCAGGCTACGGAACGAGAATGCTATAGCCAAAATATACGAACCAACGCAGATAAAGAATACTGATCGTACAAGAGCAAGGTCAAGGCCGGAGGCTACCAAACTGTAATACATAACAAACAAGAGAAGTGAGGAAGTGATGCCGATTCCAAAAGTCAGGATATTTACCTCTCGCGTGAATATTGATTTTAAGGTGCGTTTTGAAGAACCTTCATGGTCGAAGTTATCATCATATGCAAATGCGAGCGCAGGCAAACTCCCCGTAAACAAGTTGATCCAGATTATCTGTAGAGCGGTTAAAGGAAGCGGTATGTTGAATATCAAACTTCCACTAATAACAAGCACCATATCAAGCGAATTGGACATGAGATAGACAAATGTCTTTCGTACATTTACTAAGATACGGCGACCTTCTTGTATTGCAGCAGTGATTGTCTCAAAATTGTCATCGAGCAAAACAAGATCCGCTGCGCTTTTTGCAACATCACTCCCTGACCCGAGGGCGATACCGATATCCATGGCCTTGAGAGCAGGTGCGTCGTTTACCCCGTCACCCGTCATCGCCACCACTTCTCCGAGCTGTTTGTACAAATTGCCTATACGTAGCTTGTCTTCAGGTGTCACACGAGCAAAGATTCTTTTTTCAGGAATAATCAGAAGTAAATCTTCATCACTTAACGACTGGATATCGTGGCCGGTCAACACATGCTTTTCAGAAACATTCCAACCGAGCTCATTTGCGACAGAAAGAGCAGTGCCCTTCAGATCACCCGTGATCATGATTATCTTGGTGCCGAGTGCCTGGATCCTGCCGATAGCATCGGCTACATTTTTCCGTATTGGATCATGAAAAGCCATGATCCCCAAGAAAGAGATGTTCTGCACCTCATGTATTGAAAGTGTTTCCGGAAGTGACTTGACTGAACCGATTGCAATCAGACGCTTACCTTCGCTACTCGCCTGCGTAATCCATGATTCGATAATAAGGAATTCCTCTGTGCTTATTTTAGAGCGTGCGAGCAATATATCCGGAGCACCCATTATGGTAAAACCGTTTTCGTTTCGAGAGACTGAAAATTTGTGGGAAGAATTGAAAGGAATCAGAATCGAAGAAGATGCACCTTGTTTTATGGATGAAATATCAACTCCGTGCTCCCGAGCTGTTTTCACAATATTTACTTCAAAAGGCTTTCCTTTAAAAGACCAAATGTCTGCATGCTGATCTGAATTCTCTATAAACACATCTACATTTGCGAGCGCCGCTTGGAGCAAGGCTTTCTGACCTTCACTGCTTTTTTCTCTCGCATTTTTTTCTCCCACTAGAATTTCATCAGTCGTGTACACTCCAACAAGTCTCATATTCGCTTCAGTCAACGTACCTGTCTTGTCTGTCATAATGAGGGTCGTCGACCCCAACGTTTCAGCAGCGAGAAGTGTCCGAGTGATTCCCTTTTTCTTTGCAATGCGTTCTGCGCCGATGGACAAGATGACAGTAAGTGCGATTGGGAGTGCCTCTGGAACTGCACCTACCGAAACGGCAGCAGAGAGGACAAGCATTTCAAAAAACTGTTCTCCTCGCAATACTCCGAGTGCAAAGATAGCGGTGACGATCAACATAACAACAGCAAAAATAATCCACGAAAGCCTCTCGACTCCTTTCTGGATCGGCGTCTTTGAGCGGTTCGTCCGAGAGACAAGTCCGGCAATCTTCCCTATTTCTGTATTATTCCCTGTAGCGGTGATCACTGCACGAGCAAAACCGTCTACCACAAGAGTCCCTGCATGCACCATGTTTTTACGCTCCGCTACTTCCGCAGTTACTGCTAAGACGCCGAGAGTTTTCTCTACCGGTTCTGACTCCCCTGTCAGTATAGACTCATTCACACTCAGATTATTTACTTCTATAAGACGTGCATCTGCAGGAACGCGATTTCCATACGAGAGCTTCAAGATATCACCAGGAAAGAGCATGAGTGAATCCACTTCCTGTTCTCGCCCCTTCCGTATAACCACAGCTCTGTCTTTGATGAACGTACTCAGTTTTTCAAGAGTTGTCTCTGCATGATATTCACGATAGAAGCCGAGTCCTGCATTTACGAATACTGCAAGACTAATGACGACCACTTCTACCCACTCATTAAGTAGACCCGTGATCACTCCCGCACCGATCAGGATAAAGATAAGAGGACTGGTAAACTGACCAGCAAAAATACTCACAGCACTTTTTCTTTCATGCGACTGAAATATGTTTTTTCCGTACTCTTTTTCTTTCTCGACCACTTCCTCATCAGAAAGTCCGCCGGCATCAGTCTTTAAACTTACGTAAATGTCAGAAACGTCCATGGACCACAGCTGTTTTGATATATCATTATTTTGCATTTTAAAATTATATCAAATTTTAATCATAAATTCCTCTCAGGAAGTAGGATGTACTCGGGGCATAAAATATGATAGATTTAAACTTATTTTATGGATATTGTCGCTTTCAAGCAGAAGTTTGACCCGCTCCTTGCTCGCCATCTTGCGTCTCAGCATGCTCTGTACAAAAAAATCACAACTCAGACAGATGTTCTTGCTATTTTAGAGCATATTGAAAAAACGAGTAATCACGGCAAAAGGTTTCGCCCATTTATCGTATGGTCTCTCTATGCCACAAGCAAGGAAGATGCGCAAATCGAAGATATTATTGACTTACTTCTTGCAATTGAACTGTTTCATATCTTTTGTCTTATTCATGACGATATTATGGATGAAGCATCAACGCGACATGGTGTTGCCACAATACACGCATTCACAAAAACAAAACTGGAACAGAAAAATGAAATAGGAAATATTGTTCGAGCGAGCGAAAGTCAGGCTATCCTTGTTGGAGACATAGTATTTAATCAGGTTTATAAACTTCTCAGTAAAGACACATGGTCAACACCAGAGATTCGAAGTAACGTCCGTTCTGTATTTGAACAGCTTATTGATGAGGTGTGTATCGGACAAATGCTTGATATCAATCTCACCACAAAAACACAGGTGACTTTTCAAGACATTGAAGAAAAAAATCGACTCAAAACCGCCTATTATTCATTTGCTCGACCACTCCACATAGGAGCAATCCTTTCCGGATATACTGATAGTATTCCTTTTATGCTTTCATTTGGGGAATGTATCGGTATGCTATTCCAAATTCAAGATGATGTGCTTGATGTAACAGGTGACCCACAACAAACTAAGAAAAATCTTTTTACCGATATTTTTTCAAATCAACATACAGTCCTCACTCAATACATACAAGAAAAATCAGATAAGACATATGTGCAAAAACTAGATGCATTTCGTGGGTATGCAAAAGAAACAGCAAATGAAGCAGAGATCAAAGCTCTGTTTGTTGAGTCCGGAGCAACGACGTTTGCTCAAACACTTATAGATACATATGAAAAAAAAGCTCTTGAGATGATCCATGCATCAGACCTAAACGATACACTCAAACAAAACCTTGAATCTACCGTAGCTCTTCTAATACGCAGAACATCATGAGTACAAACCAAACACTTGCGTTCGCTCGATCAGTTGAGAAAAAATACGGCACGAGTTACTACCTCGCGACATTATTTCTACCCGAGCATATACGTAACGCTGTTTTTATACTTTATGCCTTTGTTCGTATTCCCGATGAATACGTCGATAATCCAGAAAAAAATACCGATCCAAAAGAAAAAATACGTGCATGGCAAAATGAATGGAACACGACGTATCACACAGGTATTGGAGCAGAACCGCTGTTAGAAGCTACTCGTGAGGTGTTTATGACGTACAGTATCCCTTTTGAGCTCAGTATTAAGTTTACAGATGCAATGCTCCAAGATCTTGTAAAAGCTCGATATCAGACCTACAACGAGCTCAAAGAATATATGCACGGATCAGCTGAAGTAGTGGGACTCATGCTTACATATATTTTTGGATATACTAATGGTTCTGCGTTTATCTACGCTGCAAAACTGGGCGAAGCGATGCAACTGACAAATTTTCTGCGTGATATACGAGAAGACTATGACGAACGAGGCAGGATTTATCTCCCCCAAGAAGATATGAATTTACATGGTGTGACCGAAGCAACACTTCGCACACGTACAGTTTCTCCAGAGTTTATTAATCTCATGAATTATGAAATTAAACGAGCTCGAACGCTCTTTAAGGAAGCAGATATTGGGATTCTCATGCTTTCACCAAAAACACAATTTGCAGTGAGACTCGCATCTAGACTCTACGAAAAAATTCTTGATAAAATCGAGGACCAAAAATACGACGTATTTACAAACCGAGCGAGATCAAACCTACTGAATAAACTAATTATTATTACAAAAACATATGTCAAATATTAAAAAGAAAATTGTCATTATTGGCGCAGGATTTGGTGGTATATCTCTTGCAGCATTGCTTGCAAAAAAAGGATTCGATGTCCACGTTTACGAAAAAAATGATCAGATTGGCGGAAGAGCACGTATTATCAAAGAAAATGGATACACGTTTGATATGGGACCGTCTTGGTATATGATGCCCGACATCTTTGAAGATTTCTTTAAAGTACTGGGCGAGGACATTCACACACATCTTCACCTCACTCGACTCTCCCCTTCGTATCGAGTATTTTTGAAAAGTGAAAAGAAACACTATGATTTCTTTTCTGATCGAGAAAAAAATGCCATTCTATTTGAATCTGTCGAACCTGGTTCTTCAAAAAAACTTGCAGAGTACTTAGACGAATCTTCTAGACAATATGCAATCGCAAAAAAAGAATTTATGTATAAAAACTATGATTCTTTGTTTGATTTTTTCAATAAGCGCACAATGCAAGAAGGACGAAAGCTTGAAATTTGGAATAGTATGGAGCGCATTATTAACCGAACATTTAAATCAGAAATACTCCGTAAAGTACTTCAATTTCAAATGATTCTTCTGGGCACAGCGCCGAAAGATGCACCGGGTATTTACCGACTGATGAATCACGTCGACTTTGATTTAGGTATTTGGTATCCCGATAAAGGAATATATGAACTCCCAAAAGCTATTGTCTCTATAGCAGAGAAATACGGTGCGCACTTTCACCTGAATGCGCCAGTTAAAAAAATAGTAACGGAAAACAAAAAAGCCACTGGTATTCTTCTTGAATCAGGAGAAACTGTATACGCTGACATTGTGGTCTCAAATGCGGACCTTCACCACACAGAACATGTGCTCCTCGAGGATAACCAGAGTGACCACAGCGAAGCGTACTGGAGCAAGAAAAAAATGGCACCAAGTGCATTTATTATGTACCTTGGGGTAGGTAAAAAGTTTAACTCGCTCACCCACCACAGCTTATTATTCTCCGAGCATTGGGATACGCATTTCAAAGAAATTTTTGATTCCCCTGTTTTTCCAAAAGATCCATCTTTGTATGTATGTGCTCCAAGTCAAACTGACCCATCTGTTGCACCTGAAGGAAAAGAAAATCTCTTTGTACTTGTACCGATCGCCTCTGGCCTCGAATATACAGAGGCAGATCTAGGGAAATGGAGTGAAGCAACACTTGATCTGATGGAAAAATACATGGGCATGGAAGGACTCAAATCCCATATTGAGTACAAAAAAATGTACTGCGTCAAAGATTTTGAAAAAGACTACAACAGCTACAAAGGAAGTGCACTTGGTCTCGCACACACGCTCGGGCAGTCAGCTTTTTGGCGACCAAACAATATCTCTAAAAAAGTAAAAGACTTGTACTTTGTTGGAGCAAATACAAATCCTGGTATCGGCATGCCTATCTGTGTAATATCTGCAGAAACTGTATACAAACGCATACTTGGCATTACCGACCCCGAACCGCTTACAGAAGTGTAAAAAGCACAGTAAAGAACAAAATCATTCCCACAAGTGAATTAAGTATTGGAAAGTAGGTATATAACTGAAAAAGTTTCTTTTCATTTGCTCCATACGAAAGGTACATAAGAGCAAGATATGGGACAACCAGTAGCAGACCGAGGAAAGAAAGTTGTGGAAACAACGCTATTCCCGCAAGGGTGTACAATACTCCACAAAGAATAATCGTTCGGTGTTTACCGAGAGCGATTGCTGAGGTTTTAATACCAGACTTTTGATCTGCTTCAATATCAGGAACCGCAGAATACGCATGCATTGCAATGGCCCAAAAAAGGCCTCCGAGCACGGGTAACACGATTGATCCACTTCCACCTACCAAAAAATATCCGAAGACACCTGTTACCACATAATGCGATGCTGAAAACAGACTGTCGAAGAAGGGACGAGCTTTTGCACGAATAGGAGGAGCTGAATAAAAGATAGCAAAGAAATAAAACAAAAGGAGCGAATAGAATGCCTGGAGTGGGATAAAAAAACCGCTTATTAAAAATACTATATTTGAAATAAAAATCCCTGTAAAAACTTTAGAATGAAGTTTCGGATGGAGCAGATCTTCATACCCTGTTTTTTTAGGGTTCAATCTATCTGTCTCATAATCGAAAATATCGTTAATACCATAGATCAAAAGATTGGCGGGAAATAGAAAAAATATGCCAAAAAAAATAACCCACGGATTCGACAGGTCTTCGAGTGTCCGTAAACCACAAAGCACACCGAGCATAAATGTGCCGAATTCATAAATCCAAAAACGCGGCCGTGATAGACGAATCATCCGTAAGAATGTCATACAGTCAGATTACTCTATTTATAGAAAAAACAAAAGTAACCGAACCCTTTACCTCAAAACACATAACATTAGAATTGAATGGACAAAGTAAAAGCATAGGACAAGAATATGTCTCAATGTAAATCCTATATCCTAATGATGATGCCCATGAGAATGCGAATGTGAGTGTTTTGACTTGTGCCCCTTAAGATATACAACTGACAATACAGTGACTATTGGCACAGTGAGGATAAGCCCGATACTTCCTGCAATCGCGCGTACTATTTCTGTAGAAAAAACTTCGAGATTTACACTTGTTTCAAAATTCAGAGGACTACTATAAAGATACAGAAGGACTGGCAGAGATGCTCCTGTGTATGCCAGAACCAGCGTGTTAACCAGGGCACCTACATGCTCTCGTCCAACCCTAATCGCTCTTACATACACCTCTTTCCGAGTAATATTTGGGTTGCTATCATATAGTTCACTTACAACTGCAGCCTGAGTGACTGCAATGTCATCAAGTACTCCCAAAATTCCAATAATAATTGCACCAAGCAGAAGCCCTGTAAAATCAAGTGCACCTTGTGTATTCAAGTTTAAATAGACAGCCTCATCATCTAATATCCCGGTCAAAGAAGTAATATGGACTGCAAACACTGCAAACAGCCCGGTCAACATGACCGCAATCATTGTGCCTCCATATGCAATTGTTGACTCTCTATTAAACCCATGTGTAAAAAATATAGCCACAAATAGAATTGCACTTGAAACTAAAAAGCTCGCAAGAAGTGGATTCCAGCCATGAAGAAGTCCTGGCATAAGGATATAGAAAATTGCAAAAAAGCTACCCGCGAGAGCCATGAGAGAGCGGACCCCTTGCCACCCCCCAAACACAATGACAGCGATAATAAACATGCAGAGCAACAACAAAAGCGACCCTCGACGATCTATGTTTGTAAATCCATACCGTTCGCTTCCATCACGATATACATTATAATTAAAATAAAATTTCTGACCTTCACGAAGAACAAGATGGTCATTTTCCAAAGTTATTATTTTCCCTTTTATCGGACCACTCAAAACTTCTGCTTGTATACTTTGAAAAGTATGTTTTGTGCCTGTACCGGGGATTTCCCTCGTTTCCTCACTTACTATTTCCAGCACCTTTGCTCTCCATGTACCACGATACTCGTCGTACACTTCTTGAGCGCCCACTGCGTGAGGCAGGACTATACACAGAAAAGCAAAAAATAGGAATGTTTTTGATTTGATCATCAACGTAGATTAGCAGGCAATTAATAGACTATAGTAGCACAATCGATCAAAAAACTAAAAGTGTCCAGGGTTACCTTGTACAGGACGGTTTAAAAAAAGTACCCAAAAATCTTATCGCAATGAGAGTTAAATCACATTATAAGTGCTTAGGCTCTTTAAATTCTACCTTAAGATTTTCATGTAAAAAAAACCATTGTCGGTCACAATGGTTTTTTTAAATCTACTTAGCTTTCGGTTTCTTTGGTTTCTTTTTTTCTTTTGTGTGTGATGTGCCTTTTGCCATAAAAATTAATTTATACTGTTTAATACATTTATTATATATTAATTTATCTGTAAATACACCATTGTAGTTATAAATACTGGGGAAAAATAAGTCAAATTGGAATCTTCCCTAACCCTTTTTTAAGATCATGAATTAACCAATCACGAACTTCCAAAGGAAGAACTGGAGTATTCTGCAGATCTTTAGTCTCATGCCACGCTGGGATTTTTGAATCCTCAATTGCATTCTGATCCACTTCTTCACCTTGTAATTTCCCGGAAACGTACAAGCAAAAATAAAGGGTATTGACCCCAGGCTCACGCCTGGACCAGAGGTCCGGGCTTACGCCCCGGGGTATTCAATCCCTTTTCCACTCCTCGACTCGAACATACAAAAGAATACTTTTGTATGTTGCTCATCTTACGTCGTGAATAAAAATAATGCTCGCTTTTTTCATCAATTACTGAATACAATAATTTTTCAACTTTCACTTCTATAGATGTTTCTTCTCTGACTTCGCGGATTACACATTCTTCATTTGTTTCTCCGGGCTCCACTCCTCCACCTGGAAAAACAAAGTATTCATTTCCGTTTACTTTGCGATGGATAAGAACTATTTTATTATCAAAAATTACTATTCCCAGAGATCTGATCCTTTTCATTTTTTAATTTTAACACACTAGCTGCCTGCCAAGAACTTGATCCCAACAATCTTAGTCCTTGAGGCGACAATAGAAATTAACTTAAACGCTTACTAAGAAAACATATCATAATTAATACCACTCTTATCTTTATCTACCTATCCCCAGTGTTATTCTATTCAAATTTAAAACTTTCAAACATCTTCTTTGCAACTAATTTGTCGCTCAGCAATTTTTAACACATTCATCATCCATGCATCTTTTTCTATGAGTTCAAGAATTTCTTTTTCTGACATATTACTAGTATAGCAAAACTTGGTTTCGGAGTGTTTGGTGGCTGTCTAAAATTTGATTCGAACGAAATTGATTTAAAATATAACAAAAAAAGTCGATTACTCTGTAAGTCCGATTTGCAGTTCATAAAGCCGTCGATATTCACCTCCTTCTATTTTTAATAATTCTGAATGTGTTCCTTTTTCAATAATTGTGCCTTCCTTGAAAACAAGGATATTATCCGCTTTTCTAACAGTCGAAAGCCTATGAGCAATAATAAATGTTGTTCTATTCTTCATAAGCTCTTCAAATGACCCACTGATGATTTTTTCTGAACCTGCATCAAGTGCCGAAGTCGGTTCATCAAGTATCAGTATTTTTGGATTACGGAGTATTGCTCGAGCAATCGCTATACGTTGCTTTTGACCAACTGAAAGCTTTACTCCACGCTCCCCAACGAACTGTTCCCATTTTGCAGGAAACTTTTCAATAAACTCCAGTGCGTGAGCTTTACGGGAAGCAATTTCAATTTCTTCATCAGTTGCATTGAAGTTACCGTATGTAATGTTTGTTTTAATCGTATCGTTAAAAAGCACGACTTCTTGTGGAACTACAGCAATTTGTGAACGTAACACGCTTAAATCGAGAGTACGAATATTGTGCCCATCAAGCATCACGTCACCATTATTTGAGAAGTGATAGCCTGAAATAAGGTCAACAAGTGTACTTTTACCTACACCAGACTCTCCTACCAACGCAATAACATCACCTGCTTTTGCTGAAAAAGAAATATCTTGTAGAACTTTTTTTCCTTCTTCATAAGAAAAAGATACACTGTTGAAAGTAACATTTCCAGTTAAATCAAGTTTAATAGCATTATCAGGTTGGTAGTTTTCAGGAGCAGTAGATAATATCTTCTCTGCTTCTTCTAGGTTTATCATTCCAGCGTGAATTGTTTGCCAATTCTGGGCAATGGTAACGAATGGTGTAAAAATCATCGCTGCGTAGGCGTTGAATGCAAGAAGTTCACCTAATGTCATTAGATCTTGTCGAATATAGATAATAGATAGTATGAAAATTGCGGTCTGTGTCAAAAGTATAGTAAGACGTTGATACAAAGTGAGGTTACTCCATATTAAAGTTAGTCGAAGGTACAGAGGTAACGCACCCTTCATTTTTGAATGTATCTTATTTTGCTCGTATTTCTCTGCAGTGGCTTGTTTTATTGCTTGAGTGTTACTTACAGCATCATATGCATCGCCAAAAGCCTCACTAATTTTTGTCCAGTATTCTTTACTTAAATCACCAAGTGGCCCCACACTTTTTATCAAAGTTAATATATAAATAAGGACACCCACTAAAAGAAAAATAGCGAGTACTGGCTTAATGTAAAAAGCAATCGAAATGGCAATAACAATACTTAAGAGTTGAGGTGTAATGGTAATAACAATTCTGCCCGTAATGGTCTCAAGATCATTTCCCGCTCTGTTTATTTTATTAGTTATCTCACCTATTTTATTTGTTTTATGGAAAGAGAGCGGAAGTTCAAAAAGAAAACCAAAACCTTTTGCTAGATAGTCTGTCCATACGGTATTCGATAAATATTCACTCATTCGATTGATACGCCAATCAATAAAATACGTTATTGTTTGAACAAAAATCCATAACAAAAGTACACCTACATACAGGGGTATGTTGTAACTAAATACTTTAAACGTTGTGTAGACGAGGATAGAGTCAAAAAACTTCCCTGCAAGATACGGAATTGTACCATTACCGATTGCCGACAATATACCTATGATCGAAAGTACTGTTATCTGTTGCTTATAAAGACCAAGATAACTGAATAAAACCTTAAAGCCTGTAATAACATTCTGCTTGGATAGTTTTGCTAATGCCTCATTGTTTTTTGTCTCTACCATGTAACTTTATTATATTATACTTTTTACATTAAACGTGCTGGCTGTAGGACTTGATTCGAATGAGTGCTAGTAATTTTTCTACGTCTTTTCGAATGTTATTCAAATCTTCTTCTATTAAGACTATGTCCTTATACATCTTATCTAGATCTTCATTTATTTTTATAGTTCCAGGATGATCTTTTGGTAAACGAGGTAAATCTAATAAACAAGCCTTATAATACTCTGCTTTAATATTTTTTAATCGATCGGAAGCAACTTCAAGACGAATTAATGACTCCCATTTAATTTTTAATAGTTGCTCTTTTGTGTGCATATAAATTCCATATTCAATATCTACACGTTGTATTCTTGGTATGTACCAGGTATATCATTAATGGTGGCTGACCCCATTATCCCAATCTTTTCCCTGATACCTAGAACAGCATTCTTTGTATATAAGAATTTTGGGTGTTCTTCAGATACGCGACCTAACAAAACACTTGGTGATATCCAAGGAAAATGTGTTGCTTGTCGTGTAATTGAAAATTTATTTTCTCCTCGCCACGCATAATTATTTCCCTTACTATCTTTGGCTAAAATATTCCAATAATAGTCATCTGGAGGTAAAATCAAATCTGGCAGATGAACAGGGTCAGCCCCCACATCCTTTTCATATATTACTTTCCGTTCAGATGTTAATATTACTAGATGATAGTTACTTGCACCTATTACTGGTAACCATGAAAATCCAGGCGGGGATACATCTACTGATTCCCCTTCGGCAGGAAAAGGAAACAGCATCTTCTCTGCCCTTTCCTTTAGAAATTTAAAAGAATCATTTTTTTTATTCATAACAGTTTTTATTCCCTTTCTGGCTCTTTTCCATATCGAAGTTTTATAAGTTCAATCATACGTACGACTTGAATCGAAAATTCAAAAATAAGTAAACTAAATCTTTTATCCCAATCTAAATACTTCAACTTTAAAATTCTCCTTGATCCGTGAACGGCTTCTTTGAAGTATTTTTTCCAAAAAGACAGAAAACTTTCATCAAAGTTAATATCTCTTGTAAATTTACCCCCTGTTACTCTTCTAATTTTTTTATATAACTCTTTGACTTTATACCTTGCAGGATGTTTCACTACTGCTTCCATTGAATAAGCTATGGTATATCCAGAGTCTGTAACTCTTCGACACCATTCTCCATCAGCACCGGATTTAAGGTTTCCATTGAAAAGACCAACCTTGTCAAACATTTTTTTTAATGTGAAAAGATTAGCGGTGGTAGCAATCTTGATTTCTTCAACATACCTTTCTTGTTGAAGAAAAAATAAGCTGTCATAAAATTCTACCGTATTTGGTTTACTATCTCGAAAGAAAAATTCTATTGCACCACCAATAATGCCGTGATTATCTAAGACCAATCTTTTTACACCAGCTTCTAGCCATTTGACTGATGGGATACAATCAGAATCTGTAAATGCAATTATGGTACCTTTTGCAAAAGCAATTCCCTTATTTCGTGCAACGTAGGAGCCGGGACAGGATTCTTTTAATATAGAAACGCCTGGATAATGCTGAATATCTTGTTGAAGATTATTTGTAGAACCATTGTCAATCACAATTATTTCAAGACATTCTTTAGGGTAAGTTTGTTTCTCTAGTGCCTCGATGCATTGCTTTAAGCGCAAGGTGTCATTATAGACGGGTATAATAATAGATACAAAAGGAGTTTTTCGCATATGATTAAATTTTTAAAAGATGTTTTTCTAGTCGAAGAGTAACATTTCTCCATCTAAATTTCTTATTGGTTTGTGCTCCATTACGGCTCAATTTTGAGTATAAAGAAGGAGTAAGAACAACTTTCTGTATAAGCTTAGAGCAGGCTTCGCTAGTAGATTTATAAAATAGAGCATTATTGTTATTTATAGCAAAATCTTTATACGCAGGAACTTCATCGTTAAGAATCGTTGGGATACCCGAACAGATTGACTCAAGGGCTGCCTTACCAAAAGAT
>Ga0163152_10003858_pt1 | contig 19083 bp, 11 predicted proteins | sample OliLakLV19MP8IB2_FD_148635 | JGI IMG/M metagenome (GOLD analysis project Ga0163152, IMG submission 148635) | Freshwater microbial mat bacterial communities from Lake Vanda, McMurdo Dry Valleys, Antarctica - Oligotrophic Lake LV.19.MP8.IB-2 | ecosystem: Environmental > Aquatic > Freshwater >...
GTTCTGCGGACGCAGGTTCAGCATTTGCTTGAAGTTGTGGGCGAGGTTGAAGGTCGCGCCTCGATAGATGTCCACCTTGCTCTCCCAATCCGCCGGCGTCACCACGCGCTCGAAGCGGATGCGTTTCTCGATGTCCGTGATGCCGAGCTTCTCCAACTGCCGCAATGCCACACCGCGATACCGGGCCTTTTCCTTGCTCCAGTCCACGTTCGGATGTTGGTGCGTGACCGGCAGCAGCACATACAACGCGCTGTGGCCGGGCGGTGCCATTGTGGCATCCGTGCGCACCGGATCTGCGACATAAAAGGACGGCTCCTCGGACAACACGTGCTGCCTCTCGATCTCGTCGAGGTTGCGCCGGTAATCTTTCGCCACGTAAATGTTGTGATGCGCGAGGTGGTCGAACTTTCCTTCCACTCCGAGAAACAGCATGAACGTGGAGCAGGAGAAATTCTTCTTTGCGACCTTCTCGTTCGTCCAGCGGCGGCGCAGATGATTCGGCACGAGTTTCGTGATGGCGTTGGCAAAATCGGCGTTCAGCACCACGGCGTCGGCGCGCTGCTCGCCCAGTGCGGTGCGCACCCCCACGGCGCGGCGGCCTTCGAAGAGGATTTCTTCCACCCCGGTATTGAGCTGAATCTTCACACCCAGCTCCTGCGCGACGCGGGCCATGTTGGTCGAGATAGAATTGCATCCGCCCGTCGGATGCCAGACGCCGTGCTCGTATTCAAGGAACGACAATATGGAAAACAAACTCGGGCATTGGAACGGCGACATGCCGAGATACTTCGACTGAAACGTGAACGCCAGTTGCAGGCGCGGGTCTTTGAAATAGCTCGCCAGCTCCGCGTGTAGCGACTTCCACGGCTTGAGGAACGGCAGCACCACCAATAACCGCAAACTGATCAGACTCGACCATCCGGGAAACGGCACTTGCAGACACGGCGCGAATTTCTTCAGCTTCACGCGGTTGTAATCCATGAACCGTCGAAAGCCCTGCGCGTCCGCCGGGCACAGCTTTGCGATCTCCGCGACCATGCGTTCGATGTCCGGCGTGGCGTTGAGTTCCCCGCCCGCGCCGAAGGTGATGCGGTATTGCGGGTCGAGCTTGGTCATCGGCACTTCCTTGTAAAGATCGCGGCCGACTTCCCGAAAAATTTCCTGAAGAATCTGCGGGTAGAGGAAAAACGTCGGGCCGAGGTCGAATCGATAGCCATTGCTCTCGATGAGCGAGGTTCGTCCGCCCACGCGCGTCTGTTTCTCAAGAATGGTTACATCGGCACCCGCCTTGGCGAGCAACATGGCCGTCGCAAGCCCACCCGGTCCTGCTCCAATGATGATGACACGCCGCGACATGGGCATAGTTTGGCGAAACCGCCGACAAGAGCAAGCTCAGTCGCCCAATAGAAGACGCAACGCCCGCTTCAAGCCGGCTAACGAAAGCTTCTGCGGCGGATAACGGAACGGCATGTCCAGCCAGGTGGCGCGGCGCATCACGGCGCGCGGGTAGGAGAAGGCATCGAATCCCGAACGCCCGTGATACGCACCCAGGCCGCTCTCGCCCAAACCGCCAAAGGGCAGGCCTGTGCCGATCATGTGCGAGACCACATCGTTCACACACGCGCCGCCCGAGCGAGTCTCCGCAAGCACACGCGCCTGCGTCGCCCGGTCATTGCTGAAGACATACAAGGCCAGCGGCGTGGGCCGACCACGCAACGAAGCGAGCGCGTCGCCGAGTTGTGAAAACTCCAACACCGGCAGAATCGGCCCGAAGATTTCCTCTTGCATCACCGGTGCGTCCGGCGACACGTCCTCCAGAATCGTCGGCGCGAGGAACAAATCCTTCACGTCATGCGTGCCGCCGTGGACAACTTTGCCGTCGCGCAAATAATTCTCCAACCGCTCGAAATGCCGCGCGTTTACGATGCGCCCATAATCCACGCTCCGGCTCGAGTCCTCACCATAAAACTCCCGCAAGGATTTCTTCAGCGCCACCACGAAGGCTTCGCGCAGGCCACGCTGCACCAGCACGAAATCTGGCGCGACGCAGGTCTGCCCCGCGTTTAGAAACTTTCCCCACGCAATTCGTTTGGCCGCCAGTTCGACGTTCGAGTCGGCACAAACGATGGCCGGGCATTTGCCCCCGAGTTCGAGCGTCACCGGGGTGAGATGTTTCGCCGCCGCCGCCATGACCAAACGCCCGACGCGCGTGCTGCCGGTGAAAAAAATTTTATCGAACCGCTCCGCCAGCAATGCTTCAGCGACGCCCGGTCCGCCAGTGATGACGGAAATAAAATCATCGGCGAAAGTCTCGCGCACCAGCGCGGCGATGACTTCGGATGTGCGTGGGGCGAGTTCGGAGGTTTTCAGCACAGCGCAATTGCCCGCTGCGATGGCGCTGACGAGCGGCGCGAGGAGAAGTTGCACCGGATAATTCCAGGGGCCGAGAATCAGAGCGACGCCGAGAGCCTCAGCCTGCACCCAGCCGCGCGCCGGCGTGACGAGCCACGGAGTGTTGCGCCTCTGCGGCGCGACCCATTGATGGAGATGTTTCAGCGCGTGTCGGATTTCCGCCTGCACGAGGCCGAGTTCGGACGAGTAGCCTTGGAACGGCGATTTGTGGAGGTCTGCTTGCAACGCGCCGAGCAGCTGCGGCTCGTACCGCTCCAGCGCGGTGGAAAATTTCTGGAGCTGCGAGCGCCGGAAGTGCGGCAGACGCGTCGCGCCCGTTTCAAACCGTGCGCGATGGCGGAGGATGGCGGCGGTGAAACTCATATTCGGCTTGGGTAAATTATCCCGCTGCGCAATACTTCATCAAGCGATGATTCGATTTGTTTCCATTCTGATATTGTTCTCCGCGCTGCACGCGCACGGAGAATCGGAGGCGGACAAGCTCACGGCGGCTGGCATCGTGGAGTTTGTGGAGGCCCATCAATCTTGGGACGGCGCACGATTCGCGGCTGCTGCGGAAACCTTCCGCCGAGCCACCATCAACGATTCCGCCACGGCGACGAATTTCTACTGGCTCGGCGCGGCGGAGTTTCATCGGATGCTGCAGCTGCAAAACTCGCCCGGCAACGAAACCAACAAATCGGCGAGCGCGGCGGCCCTGGAATTGGCGCTGGAAGCATTGACGACCGCCATCAAACTCAACGATCGCCACGCAGAGAGCCACGCGCTGCTGGGCACGCTTTTCGGAATGAAGATCAACGGCAACCTTTTGCGCGGGGCGCGCTTTGGACCGCGCGTGGCGCGGCATCAGAGCGCGGCTTTGAAATTCGGAGCGACCAATGCGCGCGTGCAGTATTTGCTCGGCATGTGCCAGTTCCACACCGCGAAAAAGCCGGCGGCATGGCGCGAAGCATTGACTACCCTGCTGGGCGCGGAAAAACTCTTTAATGCCGAGGCAGGGGCGAAGGCCGCGCCGCTTGAGCCGCGTTGGGGACACGACAGTTGCCTCACGTTCACCGGTCGGACTTACGAGTTGCTGGGCCAGCCGAAGGAAGCAGCGGATTATTTTCGCAAGGCACTGGCCATCCATCCGCAAGACCACGTCGCGCAGGAGGGTTTGAAACACGCCGCCGCAAAGAAGTGAGGAAAACATGGGGAGTAAAAAAGTCATCGTTATCGGCGCGGGACTGGGAGGATTGTCCGCCGCGATCTCGCTCAAGCAATCCGGCTACGATGTCGAGATTTTTGAGAAGAACGACAAGATCGGCGGCAAGCTGAACGTGCTCAAGGCTCAGGGTTACACCTTCGACCTCGGGCCGTCCATCCTCACGCTGCCGCACATCTTCGAACGGCTGTTCGAGCGCAGCGGGAAGAAGATGTCAGACTATTTTTCCATCCGCGCACTACGTCCCCATTGGCGGAATTTTTTCGAAGACGGTGTGACGCTCGACCTCTATCCCGAACCGGACAAGATGGCCGCTGAAGCCCGGAAGGTCGGTGAACCGCCGGAAAACATCGAACGCTTCCTCAAATACTCCGCCGATCTTTACGACCTGACGAACGACGGCTATTTCGAGCAGGGCCTGGATGACTGGCGAGGCTTCGCGAAGCATTACGGCTTGTTCAAGTTTTTCCAGTTCGACCTGTTTCGCTCGATGCACCAAGGTGTGGCCTCGCATCTCCAGACCCGCTATTTCCGTGACATCTTTGATTTCTTCATCAAATACGTTGGCTCATCGGCGTATCGCGCTCCGGCGTTCATGAACGCCATGCCCACGATTCAGTTCCGCTTCGACCTCTGGTATGTGGACGGCGGGCTTTACCACATCGCGCTCGGCTTGCAGCGACTGATGGATGAACTTGGCATCCAGGTGAATCTCAACGCGGAAGTCAGCGAAGTGCGCACGGCGAAATCGCCCGCTGAGGGCAACGGGCCTACAAGTGCTGTAGGCCGCGTGCCCTCACGCGGCGACCGGGTGGCTGGCATCGTGACTCAGGACGGCCAGTTTCACGCCGCCGACATCGTCGTGTCGAACATGGAAGTGATTCCCGCCTACGAAAAGTTGCTCCGCGAAGACAAAGGCTTCATCGCGTCGCTGGAGAAGAAACTCGAACCCACCTGCTCCGGCCTCGTGATCGAGCTGGGCCTTGATTGCCAGTATCCACAGCTCGCGCACCACAACTTCTTTTTCAGCGGCTATCAGAAGGAACATTTCGCGAAGGTCTTCGAGCGTTACGAACTGCCCGACGACCCGACGATTTATCTCGTCGCCGCGTCCAAAACCGACCCGACCGTTGCGCCGCCGGGTTGCGAATGCCTGAAGATTCTCCCACACATTCCCCACATCGACGATGCACATCCGCTCACACGTGAAGATTATCTGAAGCTCAAGGAGCGCATCCTGGATAAACTGGAGCGCATGGGTTTGAAAGATTTGCGGAAGCACGTCGTCTTCGAGCACGTTTGGACGCCGCACGACATCCGCGAGCGCTACAACTCCAACAAAGGCTCGATCTACGGCGTCGTCAGCGACCGCTGGAAAAATCTCGCCTTCAAAGCGCCGAAGCAGAGCACCCTGTATCCGAACCTGTTCTTCGTCGGAGGCTCGGTGAATCCAGGAGGCGGCATGCCGATGGTCGTGCTCTGCGGCCAGAACGTCGCGAAGAAGGTTGTCGCGTGGGACCGATGCTGATTCTGCTGATTGTTACGTTGGCGCTGTGGTCGGCGGGATTCCTCCTGTTGCCCCGCCTTCGTTGGCGCGGCGGGCGTGGTACGACGGTGGCGACATCCATCAGTAGCGATGCAGTTGAAAAAAACATCGCCCTCACTCTAACCCTCTCCCCCGGGGAGAGGGAACGATTCTACTCCGCGTTGGATTTGCAACTGGACGGTGAGCGTGATCCTGTCGGCGGAAACGCCTCCCTCGCCCCTCGGGAGAAGAGGGCTGGAGTGAGGGACCCAAAGGCCCCAACTGCATGGACACGGCTTAGCCGGAACGATTCAATTGAAAATCCTCCTCTCCCCCTCCCTCTCCTCCATCCGATGGAGGAGAGGGAGGAAAACATCTGCGGTTTTGACTCACCATTCGGTGAAGCGCTTACGGGCACTTTTGTCCCCTCTCCGCCCCTGGGGGAGAGGGTAAGGGAGAGGTGGTCCCTCTTTTCAACTGCATCGTTACGGCTAAGCATCATCATCCCTGCCCGCAACGAGGCACATAACCTCCCGGCATTGCTTCGTTCCCTGGCGTTGCAGCCGGTCAAGCCACGTGAGATCATTGTGGTGGACGATGGCTCGACCGACCGCACGACGGAAATTGCCAGGCAATTTGGAGCGAGGGTGATTGCGTCCCAGCCTTTACCCGAGAGCTGGCGCGGCAAAACGTGGGCGTGTCACCAAGGAGCGCAGGCCGCCACTGGCGACCTGATGCTGTTTGTGGACGCTGACGCTTGGTTCGAGCCGGACGGATTGGCTGGCGTGTTGTCCGGATATGCTGGCGGCGCTTTCTCGGTCGGCCCGTATCACGCCGTCGAGAAATGTTACGAGGACCTTTCGCTATTCTTCAACTTCAACATGAATGTCGGCACGGTGCCGCAGGGGTTGTTCGGACAAATGCTGCTCGTGGATCGCGAGAGCTATCGGCGGGTCGGCGGACACGAAGCGGTAAAAGGGCGGATTCTGGAGAACTTCTGGTTGGCCGAACAGTTTCGCGGGGCGGGCATCGCCGTGCGAAGTATCAGCGGTCGAGGGGTGATTTCGTTCCGCATGTATCCCGGCGGGCTGGGTGAGTTGATCGCGGGCTGGACCAAAGGTTTCGCCGCCGGCGCAGGGCAGACTCCGCGCGGCACGCTATTTCTCGTCGTTGTCTGGATGATTGGGCTTATGTTCGCACCGCTCGGTTGGGTGATGACTGGAGATTGGCTGCGGTGGGGTGCGATGTATCTGTTGTGCGTGGCCCAAGTAGCATGGTTCGGCCGGTTGGTGGGGGCATTTCGTTGGTTCACGGCGTTGCTATACCCGGTGCCGTTGATCTTCTTCTTCCTCGTGTTCGCCTGGTCAGCGGCACGGTCGGGCAAGCCCGTCAGTTGGAAAGGACGTGAAATCCGTGCGGATTGAACTGCCCATCGTGTGGGTCATCGTCTTGAACGTAGCCGGGTGGCCGGTCATTCAATTTGGCCTCGCTTGGGCGTTCACGCGGATGCCGGTGACGTGGTTTAATCCCGGCAAGGTGAGCGCGTGGGAACAGAGCGGACGCTTTTACGAACGCGTCTTTCGCATCAAGAATTGGAAAGACCGGCTGCCAGACGCGTCGCGCTGGTTTGGCGGTGGGTTTGCGAAAGGCACATTAGGCGGCGCGGATCCCAACTACCTGCGTCGTTTCATTCGCGAAACCTGGCGCGGAGAACTCTGTCACTGGTTTGCCCTGGCCTGTGCCCCCGTCTTCTTCCTTTGGAATCCGTTGTGGGCGGACATCATCATGGTCAGTTATGCCCTTGTGTCGAATCTGCCGTGCATCCTCGCCCAGCGGTACAACCGGTTGCGGTTCCAGCGACTCCTCGCCCGGCGCGCTTGAGGCATAATTTCCCCGAAAATAGTTCGGAGCAAATTCCTTTCGATCCGGTCTAATGGTTAGGTGCGCTTACCTTGCCCACATCGACCAATCAATCTGCAATTATGAAAATCAAACGATCGAATTTCCGCTTTGCCTTGTTCCTGGCGGTGGTCTGCTGGTTCACCGGAACTGTTCAGTCACAGACATTGATCAACATCGATTTCGGCGTGGGCAGTATCAGCGCCAAACGTGGTTTCGCCGCCTCCGGCCAGTCCACCAATGATTTTTGGAATTTATACAGCCATTACCAGCCCCGGTTTGTTCCCGGCACGCCGCTGATTCCGGACGGGCGTCTGAACAAATTGAAAATGGCGGACGGATCGGATTCCTCAGCAGGCATCTCGGTTTTGAATGCCCCAGGCGTCTGGGGCAACGCCAGCGGCGATCCGATGTTCGACAGTTATGTTTTCGCCCTGAATGGCAGCAACATCGTGCTCTCAATTCATGGCCTTGAAGCCGGTCGGTATCATTTCTATTTTTACGGCCACGCCGATCCGGATGTCGCTGCGGAACAAAACAGCGTTTTCACCGTGGTTTCCGGAACAAATAAAGTCACCACTTTCGCCGGGTCAAACCCTGTTCCTGGGATTCCTTCCGGCGCGCATGGATGGAGGGAAGGTGCCAATTTTTCTCTCGTTCGAGACCTTCCGGTTTCTGCGGGTGCGCCGGTTGTGATTGAAGTTGCGCCAAGCTCGGGAGGTGTGGCGGTTCTGAACGGACTGCAAATTCTTTCGCGCGGAACCGCGCCTCCTAGAAGGCTCCCCAGCGATCTTTCCGGATCCCCCAACACCTTCACCAACCTGCTGCTGCAAAAGATTCATTATGAAGGTTCGGTGAATCTTTCCTCAGCCCGATTTAATGCCGTCCTGGAAGCCGAAGCGCAGGGTACAAATGAAATATCAGCCCAGATTTTCGAGGGCGATCTGGCACTGTTGGCACCAAAACTTCCTCCCGGCTGGAGAATCGTAAATCAAGATGCCCGGTTTTATCTGGTGACCCGCTCTCCGGGAGCGCATCGCATCGAGTTCGAGATTGTGGCCAAAATCGGACGGGTCGAGCCGTGGAACGTCATCAGTTTTAAAGGCCCGGATGCGGCCATCTCCACCGTTTCGGTCAAGGCCGCCGTCCCGGACACGGAATTCCAGCTCGGGACCGGAATGGTTTCCGAACTCAAATCGAAAGGATCCCTGCATGGGGTTTTGGGAAACGACTCGACGCTTTCGTTGCGATGGCAAAGTAAGACGGAGGAGATCAAACGCGACGCCGCGCTCGCAGTGGCCTCAACCATAGCAGCGCGGATCACCCCGACATCCATCCACTATCGGTCGAAGTTTCTTTATGAAATCAGGCAGGGCCGTGTTTCTGATCTGAAGATCCAGATTCCGTCCGGGCAGTCGATGACCAAGATCGAGGGGGAGCAGGTCCGTGACTGGCAGATCAAAAACGAAGGTGGGCTGCAATGGCTGACGGTCGAGTTCATTCGTCCGCAGGAAAACCAAGCTTCGATTGATCTGTTCACAGAACAAAGCGTGAGCGGATTCCCGGTGACACTGGAAATCGTCCCGCCTGCTCCCGCCGGGGTTCATCGCGAAACCGGACGACTCTCAATCCTCAGCGAGGATGTGGTTACCCGCATTGAAACCACCAGCGGACTCCGGCAGGTCAACGCTCAGGGGACCGAGGCGCTGGCATTTTCTTTCAGCGGCCGACCGGCCTCGGCACGGGTGAACCTGAGCCGGGTCGAACCGGCGTTGAGCAGTGTTGCCAGAGTCTTTGCGTTTTTGGAGGAGAACCGTTGGTTGATCCGACATGAACTGAAGCTGAGCGTGGCCAGGGCCGGGATTTATTTTGTCGAGCTGACGCCACAACCCGATTTGACCATTACGGATGTGATCGGAGACGGGGTTGAGAACTGGGAGATGGTTGGGAAAAACTTGCGGATAAACTTTGGAAAGAGAGTGCTGGGCGACCGTGCTTTGACGGTTCAAATGGAAGGGGCTTTGGCCGGAAACACCACCGAAGTCGTGGTGCTGCCGCTCAAATTGGCCGGAGCTGAAAAGGAAACAGCCTTCATCGGTGCCGGGGCTGTGCCTGGGGTGGAACTCAAGACAGGCACCCTCGACAATTTGAGGGAAATCCCGGTCTCCGCCCTGCCGATGCGCAAGGATGAACTGCTGGCTTTCCGAGCGGAGAAAAGCAGCTGGCGTCTGGTGCTGAACGCCCAAAAACTCTCCGCCCGGCTGACGGCGGAAATATTCAACCTGCTGACGGTGGGGGACGGAGTGGTCGGGGGAAGCGCGACAGTCCGTTATAGGATTGAAAATCAGGGGGTGCAGCAGTTCCGTGTCCGCCTGCCGGCGCACTGGAGGAACATTGAATTCATTGGTCTGAACCTGCGCCGGAAAGATCAGGCTGGGGATGTTTGGAACATTTCATTGCAGGATAAAGTCTGGGGCGGCTACACGCTGGTCATCACCTACGACTTTGCTTTTGAACCGAGGAAGGCGCGGATCGATGGCTCCGGAGCTCATGCTCTGGATGTGCAGCGGGAGACAGGGACGCTCGCGCTGACCAGCGCCGCAGGGTTGGTGATCCAGCCTGAGCCGCTTTCGGAACCGTTGCGGGCCATGGATCCATCGGAGCTGGCGGAGACGGATCGCGCCCTGATCAGCCGCACCGTCCTCTACGCCTACCGCTACGAGGGAAGCCAGTTCGCGCTCAACTTAAATCTCACCAGGCACAACGAAGTGCCCATGCTGGATGCCGTTGCGGACCGGGCGCAATTGACAAGCGTCCTGACCGAGAGCGGTGAGATGCTGACCCAGGCGAGTTTTATGGTTAAGAATAACGAACGCCAGTTTCAGCGATTCCAGCTTCCCGTGAACGCCAGCCTCTGGGGTGTTTCGGTGAACGGTGAACCAACCAAGGTGGATCGGGACGGCGACTGGCTTTTGATTTCGCTCCCACGCAACGCCAACCGGGATCTGGCCTTCGCGGTGGAAATCAAATACGCCCAGAAAATGGGTAACCTCGGGAGGATTTTGCCTGTCCGGACCGAACTGGTGGCTCCGAAAACCGACGTTCCCGGTACATATGCGGAGTGGGAGCTGTTTGTCCCCGCTTCAAGGCATGTAACAAAAATCGACGGCAACATGACGGTGGCGCGAGGTGCAACCTACGGATTACGCGAAGGGTGGGATGAGTTCTACGCATTCTACCGGGTGCTCTGGCATCAGTACGGTGTTGCGGCAATTTTTGGAGTCGGAACCATCGCATTCTTCATGGCCTTGATCCTGCACGGAAGACGAAAAGGCTTCGCGGGAATTGTGTCAGTGATGGCGATTTTTGCCATTATTGCCATTTTGGCCGGCATGTTGTTGCCCGCTTTGAGTAAAGCCAAAGCCAGGGCGCAACGGCTCAACTCGGTCAGCAATTTAAAACAAATCGGTGTGGCCGCGCGCCTTTTCGCCAACGATCACGAAGGACGCCTTCCGGTCAGTTTCGAAGAAATGATGAATGAACTAAGCTCGCACAAGGTGTTGGTGGATCCGGAATCAGGCGAGCGCTACACCTACCTGGGAGCTGGAAAAAGTGAAACCGATCCCACGGCGATTCTCGCCCATACATCCAGCAAGAACGGACGCCGCGAGGTGCTGATGGCGGACGGAAGTGTTCAAATGGTGAGCGAAAACAAGTTCGCAGACATGCTTGCGGCGGAAGCGGTGAGCCAGAGGCAAAACGTGGATGAAAACAGGTATGGCAAGACCGAAGGGTCCGCCCTGGCATTTGGCGAGGGCGCGGTGAGGAGCACGGCGGCGCAACCGGTAGTTTCAGCACCCGCCGCGCCAGCCGAGATGAAAGAATCGTTGGCCGACCTGCCTGCCAGCGCGCCGCTGGCTGAGGGGGTTCGCTCGCTGAAATTTGATCTGCCGAAAAGCGGCAAAGCCATCCAGTTTACCCGAGTGCTCAATTTGTCGGGCGACCCGCAGACCATAAGTATTTCCATGATGTCAGGAAAAGTCGCCACGGGGCTGCATCTGGTCTTCCAGCTGACGGCCTTTTTGACCGGGCTGGGCATGGTGTTGTTTCAATGGCGCCGAACCAACCCCAAGCCGTTTTGGATGGCGCTTGGTGCGGGGCTGGCACTGGCCGGAACCATGCATTTGTTCATCACCTGGAAAGCCCTGCATCTGGTGATGATCATCGCATTTCCCGCGTTCGTCCTGGCTTTCGCAGTGTGGATTGGATTGAGAATCATTCGCAACTCCCGATCCCGTGAGAGGGATACGTCCGCTCCGCCGCCTGTTTCACCCGCCGCAGCTATCCTGGTTGTGGGGCTCTGCACATGGAGCACCCACGCCCAAGTTTCCAGTCCGGCGCCCCGGAACCTGCCGCAGGTCATGGTGCAGAGCGCGGTTTATACGGGCAAAACCACTGGAAACAGCGCCTTGCTGGAGGGTAAATACGAGATCGTGTCCCAATCCTCGAACTCCGTGGCATGGATCTTCGGGCCAGACGTCGCCATCCAGAGTTTTTCGACCAGCGCGGAAGGGGCCCGGCTTTTCCGGGAGGGCGATAGAACCGGGATATTCATGGCTCAACCCGGGAAAATCAGTGCATCCATTACATTTGTGGTCAGAGTGAACGACCTGAACGGGCGGCGACAGCTGGACTTCGCGCTTCCTTCCGCCTTGGGTAGCCAGTTCAGCCTGCTCCTGGACGAACCGGATGCCGAGATCGAGTTTCCCGCAGCCGTCACCTTCAGTTCACGCGCAGAGGAACAGAATACGCGTGTGGAGGCGGTGCTCGGAGCGCAACCCCGCACCGGTCTGCTCTGGACTCCGCGCCTAAAAAGGGCGAGCGAAGTGGCCGCAACCATCTTCGTGCAACAAAGCTCGCTGATTACTTTGAGCAGTGGCCTGGCCTCCATCCGGTCGGTTATGGACTATCAAATATCGCAAGGTGAAATCAGGCAGCTCAGGTTGTCGATTCCCGAGGGTCAGCGGGTGATGAAGATCAGCGGCGAAATGGTCCGCTCCTGGAATTCAGCCCCGACCAATTCCGGCGAGGTGGTGGTGGAACTGCTCAAGAACGTGACCGGAAACACCCGGGTGATTGTCGAGAGTGAAAGCGGTTTCGATCAGTTGCCGATCACGTTGTCGTTGTTCGCGCCACGGGCCATGGACGTGAAAAGGGTCGCCGGTTTCCTGGCGGTCGGTTTGAGCGACGACCTGGCCGTGACTGTGGACCATGCCCGGGGATTGGAACGGATTGACTCGGCCGATTTCATCCGCCAGTGGGGCGATGTCTCATCCGGCATTTTCAGTTCATGGCGGTTTTTGCAGCCGGGGTTCGAGCTCGGGTTGCGGCTGGAGTTTTTGAAGCCGCGCCTGCATGCGGCTGTTCAGCATCACTTTTTGATCGGGACCGACCAGATCGCCGCCGAATCAACCATTGATTACACAGTGGATCGTGCAGGGATCTTTAAACTTCAGATCGCTGTGCCGAACGAAGCCCAGATTCAATCCGTTAAATGTGAATCGATGCAGGCATGGAGTGGAAAAAATGACGGCCAGCGGATTTTGGAGATCAGCCTGGCAAAACGGACCGTCGGGGCCATCAAGGTCGAAATTTCCACGATCATGGGACTGACCAATCTGAGTCCGGCCCTGATCCTGAAAGGCATTGAACCTTTGAATGTGGAGAAGATAAGCGGCTTTGTCTCGGTCGAACCCGAACCTGGTGTCGGGTTGAAGACAGTCGCCATTTCGAATCTCACGGAGATACCGACGACCGCCCTGCTGCATCCTCGCAAGAATGCCCAGGGATTGCTGGCCTACAAAATACTTCAGGGCGGCCAGTCTCTGACATGGTCGGCAACTGTGGCGGTGGAAGTCCTGGAGGCTTGGGTCCGGGCCGAGGTCATGAATTCCATGACCGTGGGTGAGACACTGCTTCAAGGTAGGGCGATTGTCCGTTTTGACATTCAAAATTCGCCGGTTCGGGAATTCAGACTGCGAGTTCCCGCTGAATTTCAGAATGTTCAGATCACCGGATCGGGGATACGTCGGAAAGACCAGACCAACGGTGTCTGGAGGGTTGAGCTGCAGAACAAAGTCCGGGGCGAATACCGGCTCGCGCTGGAATGGCAGCTGCCGAGGAATGTTTCCACCAACGACCTCGCCATTGCGGGCATTGAGGCGATGGGAGTGGAGCGGGAGACCGGGTCGGTTTTGTTTCAAGCGCAGGCTCCCTTGCAACTGACCCAGAAAACGATCACCGAAGATTTGATCCGCATCGATGCCGGGGAACTCCCCGCATGGGCGCAGGAGTTAAATTCTGGAAACTCAAGAGCCGCGTTGGTTTACCGGTATTTGCGTCCGGGTTGGAAACTGACGCTTGGAGTCGAACGATTTCGGGAGGCGGCGCTTTTGCAGGCGCTGGTTGAAAGCGCTCGGTTGAAAACCGTGGTCGCGGACGACGGGCAGATGATCACCCAGCTGGGTCTCATGCTCAGGAACAACGGGCGTCAACACCTCGAGCTGACGTTGCCCGAAGGGGCCAGATTGTGGGCAGCATTTGTCAGCGGACAACCGGTCAGGCCGTCCGAACGCGAGGGCAGGTTGTTGTTGAGGCTGGAAGCTTCCGGGAGGGAGACGGCGATACCTATTGAAATCACCTATGTCAACAAAGGTCGGTTTCCAAAAAGCCGGGGAAAAGTGGAGCTAATTTCGCCAAGGCTGGATGTTCCCTTGAAAGACGCGCAATGGGAGGTCTTCCTTCCACCAGACTATGACTATGACAGTTTTGGAGGCAGCATGACCTATGAGCGGGCGGATCTGGTTCCACTGGCGCAGGACTTCACCATCGCCGAATATTCACGCCAGGAATCGGCGAAGAAGGCCGGGGCCGAAGCCGAGGCGGCGGACTTGCTGAAAAAAGCGCAGATCGATTTTCTCGCAGGCAACTTGAATGACACCGGGAACAAGCTGAATCTGTTTCGTCGCGATGGACTGAGCAGGGCCACGGCCGGTGAAATCAAAAAACTGGAGGACGATTTAAACCGCGCCCAAAGCAGCAACCTGCTGACCGCGCAAAAAAAGATGGTGGAAAGTTCCAGTCCTTATCTTGAAAGGACCGGTCCAACGCCTGAGGCTCGCTCGCTTGGGTTGGACGTCAAAATTGTCGAGCAACAGGTGGCGCAACTGCAAAAAGCACAGGCGTTGAGCCAGGTGCGGCTGACACCGCTCCGTGTGAATCTGCCGACGCGCGGACTTCGCCACGCTTTTGTGCAGGTCTTGCAAACCGAGGTGAATGTTCCGCTGACGATCAGCCTGAAGGCGGTGAACGATCGAGAGATGGGCTGGGCCACCCGGCTGGCCCTGGGTGCGGCTGGATTCCTGGCACTCTATCTTTTGAGCATCCTGGCTGTCAGAAAATGTCGGAGCGATAACCGTGGTTGAGCGCCGACGGAGAGTCCTGTCCATGAAAAGGAAATGAAGAAAACCGCCAATGGACGCTAATTGACGCGAATAGAAAACCACAAAATTGACCTTGGAGTGCGGCCGCAATTGTCCGCAATTGTCAACCGATTGAATAGTTCTCGAATCAAGCATCAACTCCAATGAGCGGCCACTCCTACACCGAAAACCAGCTTGTCGAGCAACCCGCCATCAGGTTGTTTGCGGATCTGGGTTGGCAAACAGTGTCGGCATCGGAGGAAACTTTGGGCGCGGGCGGAACTCTGGGACGCGAGACGCCGGGCGATGTGGTGCTTCTTGCCAGGTTCCGGACGGCTTTGCACACTGCCGCCAGAGGCCATCACCGCCGCCGTGGATGAATTGATCCGGGACCGGTCGGCCATGAGTCTGGAATCCGCGAATCGCGAGGTCGTCTCCTCGAAGTTGGTGGTTGTGTTAATTTGCTGGCGCCACCGGAAACGCAATCGCTCGAATGGGGCGGACGAAACCCGGAATTGATCAAGGTCTGTTGGGGTGGCATGAAAACTCATAGCGTGAGATAAAATACGGGCCGACCTGTAGATCGCTGTGATGAACAAATCCAAATCGCTCATAGACTGCCCGCAGTTTGGGACGTGAGGCTTCGCAGGTCCAACCGCAAATAATCTCGGCCCGCTGCATGCGCCCGCCCAACCGCCCAACTCAACAAGGCCGACGAAATCTCACCACCAGCAAACCGTCTCCTGACCGCAAGCCGGTGCACAAATGCTGACCGCTCCTGCGCCACATCGGGCCAGAATAGGAGATCTTCAAGTTGAAACTTTATGACGCCCGCTGGTTCACCGTCCGACTCCGCAATGAAGAGCAATCCGCCATCCACGTCGGCGGTGATCCTTGATGGCTGCAACTCGTCGTCTCGCCACATGACCAAACCCTTCTTTTCCAACCATCTCGCCGCGTCGCGCAGGATTTCGGCAACTCCCTCGATGTCCTCGTGCGCCGCAATTCGGATTGACGTGGGCATGTGGCTAACAACCGCACCTTTCAATCATATTCATGGTCCAGGGAAGATGATGTTCGTGTTCTGAAAACACGAATAAGTGGATACGCCCCACTTGTCATAAGATTCGCGATCACTCTTATTGGTGGAAAGTAAAATCCAGTGACGATTGAATTTCAGAACCTCCAAATCGCTCAGATGGCTGCGGCTTGTTTCTTTTCCCGTTGACGTCGCAAAAAGGATGTGGGTTTCACCAATCTTCCAAACTCCAGCGGCCTCACGGTAAGTCCCAAAGCAGTCGGCCCACTCAGCGGTATATCGCCCATCCGCGCCAAGAGTCAGATAAATGTGGGAACCTGCACCATTCCCCCGCTGGTAACGTCCGGCAAGAACTTTGGCATCGGAGGGACGCTCAACAATCCCATGCTGTGGAATGTAGTCGCCGGTCTCCCTGATCGGTGCCTGAGTAGCCGTCTCAGATTGCACCAGGTAACAAATGATAGTGCCGGCGCAAAGAGCGCTACAAGCGATAGCAATTTTAAGAACGGACGACATGGCATCTGATGGATTGTCTCCGTCAGCTTTACTGCGGGTACCGGCGTTCGATCAACTGGTCGAGGGCGAGGATCGCGCTGCGGAGATCGTCATCCGCGCGGTTCAACCAGCCCTGAATCAAGGTGCGGACCTGTTCAAATTCCTCAGGGGTGCCGAGGCGACCCGCCAGTAATTCGCGAAAAGCCATGATCAGCCGGTAACGGGTGTGAAGTCGGCCCGCCGTCAAAGCGACTGATAAAAGTATTTTCAAATCTCCCGGGCCCGGTTGCATGAGGATATAACTGGCCAGACCGGCGATGATGCCGTCATTGCCACCGGCTGAGGTTTCTTTCTCGCGGTTTGTCAGGAGATTTGCCACATCCTGTTTCGCACACCGGGCGCTCAGGCAGAGCGCCGCCATTTCGTCCGCCGTGCGATTCTTGTGACTGACCCGTTGAAAAATGTCTGGAAAACGGTCTTGCACATAAGTCTCAGCGAGGTTGAGGAACGGTTTAATCCAGTTTCCGGCACCCGCCGGGCTGGCGAGGGATGCGATTCCCGTCTTGCCCGGCTCGCTGGCGGTGGCGGCTGATTTTGTCACCGCCTCTTTGGATTCGTCCATCCTTCCTTGCAGACGTTTATCGCCCTCCGCAGCGTCTTCAGCCGGGTCGGCCTCGGAAAATGCGCGCACCAGAAAGAGCCGGGTGAAAACGTATCCGAAAAGAAAACCGATGGCGCAAAAACCAAGGATCAAGGCGCTCCCAACAGCGAGGTAACTTTCGCCGAAACTATGTTTCAGTGGTGCGGCCGCCCGCTTGAGAATTCCCGGCGCGTCTTTGAGATGAATAAGGCCGAGACCGACGATGATTTTGGTCAACCAGTCCGAAACTTCGACCAGGTTGTTGTTGGTTTCGTATGGCGAACGGCGTTTTTGGGATTCCTGAGGTGCGGCGTTCTCCTTTCCCGAGGCATTTGCCGCAGGAAGAGACGCACCGCCAACCGTCGTAGTTCGTGATGGCTGGGCGACCTTGGGAACACTAAAAATCAGGCCCAGAAGAGTTCCAATGCTGAACCAGGCGACGGCCTGTAAAAGCGCGATGCCAAGGGCTGGACAACAAAAATAGAGAAGGATGGCCGAGAGCGCCACATGGAGCACCGGCAGAAAAAAGAGGTTGCTGCGACGCACATTTTGAAATCCGTCCTGCTCCCCGGCTCCTCCTTGATTAAACAATCGGCGTTTGTTTCCTGGAATGGCGTAGATGAGCACACCGATGGTTCCCAGGAGGACATAGGTCAGGGCGAAAAATCGGACCCAACCGCAATTGCGCCAGTCGACATCGGCGACGGACGCCGAGGTGTTGACAGTGTTTGTCACGGCCGGATTTGTTCCATTGGTGACAATCGCGGTGCCTGCATTAGTGGAGGCCGCAGGGAGTGACAAAGCAGTTCCGGAATTCGAAAGATTGGAGTCAGCTCCAATTGAAAGGACGGGCAATCCGTATAGCCAGATAACAAGAAGGCATTGGAAAGCTGAACATTTCAGGCGACGTAGTGGGTTCATGGCAAACAGTTTTCTGGCACCAATAAACATCCTTGGATCGCCGGGGATAAAATCACCAAGCCGCCGGGCACGCAAGCCAGATGTGATCTCTGGTTTATGAGCGGGCGTGGTTAAATGCGGTTGAGTTCCTTGACGGACCGCGGGTCTGTGACCCGCAGCAGTGCGCAAAACCTGAAAGCGAAGAACCTCAACAACCAATACAATTGCCACCGGCTGCGGCCCCGGAGTTAGACTTCTGAGGTAGGGCGTATCACTCCGTGCGTTGTCGGTTTGGAATGAACTTGCGTGAAGACCCTGGCGATACGGATGAAGCGGAAGATTTCACGCGAAGACACGAAGCCGCGAAGGTCCAATTCCTCCAGCGTAACAGGGCAGACGTCGGAAACTGCGGCCTGCAACGGTGTTCCAAGTTCCTGCGGGCGTTGTGGCACAGGTGTACAGGTGTACCGCACTCTCACTAAAAAGCTCTCACAAAGTCAGTTCGGTTTCCTGGTCAGGTTCCAGTTCCGCTGCTGTATCCTCGAACCATGGAAGTTTTTCGGATTTCAGGACTGTTTCCCAGAACCCCATGGCGCGCCGCGCCGCATCGGGCAGCAGATTCTCCTTTTCTGGAAAAAGATGAAGATAGTCACGCAACCCGAGCGCCATAAAACCGGCGGTTAGATAGGTCAGGTATTTGAACATCCGGTCGCCTTCAGAAGTTCCGCTCTGGTAAGTGTCCATCTGCGAAATGGAGTAGGGGGAGCTGTCGGCAAAATACGAGCAATAACGCATCGCCGAGTGATAATAACGGTCGCTGAGCCCGGCCCTGCCCGCAATTTGAACATTGGAAATCAGCTTGAAAAAGTGGCCCCCAAAAATTTTGATTTTTAATGGATTCGCCAGCGCCTGGAACCTTGGACATTCATCGAGCTGTTCCCGGCACTGATCCCAGTCCTCGCGCGGATCAGGCTCGTTTTGTGATGGTGGGAGGGCTAGGTTCATGACTTTTAACCGGTCGGAAAAATCATGAAACCGCCAGAGCAGTGTCCGGAAGTGGCGTTCATCTGCGGAACAAGGCTCGGCCGCGAGATAAAAAAAGAGCAGGTAGGTCTCGATGATATTCCGCGTGAGGCTTGCTGTGGATGAGAGATCCCAGACAGGCGTCTCGCTGGAGACTGAATAATATTTGCTCGTCGGGATCAGCCTGAGCTGGCTCAGGCAGGTGGTGGTTTCTTTGCCAAAGATGATCGTGGCGGTCTTCTGTTCCCAGGTGTTAGTTGGCTGGCGCAAACCGGAGAGCAAGCCCGCCGCACCTTCGTACAGGTCTTCGAGTGTTTTGATTCCCAGCATGATGATGTTTCAGAAATTGGTCGTTGGGATGGGGAGAGATCCTTGAGTTTCTCCGGGCATTTCCAAACAAGCCTCCTTCTAAAACTGGGATTATTTTGTAGAAAAATTTCTTTAAGACAATAGGTGGAATTACCA
>Ga0163152_10003859_pt1 | contig 19082 bp, 16 predicted proteins | sample OliLakLV19MP8IB2_FD_148635 | JGI IMG/M metagenome (GOLD analysis project Ga0163152, IMG submission 148635) | Freshwater microbial mat bacterial communities from Lake Vanda, McMurdo Dry Valleys, Antarctica - Oligotrophic Lake LV.19.MP8.IB-2 | ecosystem: Environmental > Aquatic > Freshwater >...
GGGTGGCGGTGGTTCGCTCTCGCCCTCTATGCCATTGAGCTTCAGGAAAAAATCGTGGCTCGCCTCGGCGGGCTGGGTTTGGACGCTCTGCTGCGCCAAGGCGGATGTGGTGGCCAGGATGGCCAAGGCGGCGACGGCGCTGAGAATACGGGCTTGCATTGTTCTTTCCTCCGGTTGACCCTCTGGAGTAACGCTCCAGAGTATTACTCTAGAGGGATACTCTGGTGCAAGCGAAATGAATGTGACTCGGGTAGCACCTCACACGCCATGACCACTCAGCCCTCACCCGGCGCCCGCGAGCGCATCCTCGCGGCGGCTGTGGAGCTGTTCATGGCGCAGGACGTGGAGAGCGTGTCGGTGGCGGAGATCTGCCGCGCGGCCGGCGTCTCCAATGGAAGCTTCTTCCATCACTTCCCCAGCAAGGACGCTTTGGCGCTCGAGATCACGCTGGCGCTGCGCCGCGAGTATTGGGATTTCGTACTGGCCGCGATGGAGCCCAGCGCGGACGCGATGGAGGGCGTCGCCGGCGCCATTCGCGCGGCGTTCGCGTATCAACGCCAGTTCCCTGATCGCTATCGCTTGAGCCGCAGCGACGATGCGCCATGGATGCGCGGCAATGACGAGCGCATTCGCGATGACAACGCGCCGTATCGCAACCGCGCCGGCCGCTGGATCGCCGCGCACGCCGCTGAAGGACGGCTGCCGCTGCTGCTGCCGGAGATTTACGGCGCGCTTTTGTTCGGCATGCCGCACTGGGTCGCGCGCAACGCCAATTCAGGCGCCGCGCCCACCGATCTCACCGCCGCCGCCGATCAATTGGTGCAAACCATCCAAAAAGCGCTTGCACCCGAAAAGAAGAGCTAGCGTCGTTCCCAACATGCCTTCGACCCGCACCTTGAGAGAAGGCGCGGACGGGCTAGGTTTGTTGGATGAGTAGAGCATTCGTCAAAGATGATGATGACGCGCCCGAGGACCTGCCCGAGCGGCAGATCTCGTCGGCGCCCAATCTTGTCACCACTGAGGGTCTGGCGGCCATCGAGGCTGAGGTCGCGCGCCTTACGCACGCGCATGCCGCAACGGAGGAGCGCGACGCCCGCGCCCGTATCGATCGCGACTTGCGCTATTGGAACGCGCGGCTCGGCAGCGCCCACGTGCAACTGCCGCCGGCGGACAACGCCATCGTGCGACGATGGCCGGCGCCAGACCTTCCGCATCGTCGGCGAAGATGAAGCCGACCCCGAGAGCGGCACGCTCTCCCACATCTCGCCTTTAGCGCAGGCTTTAATGGGCAAGAGCGAGGGTGAGAGCGTACGCGTGGCAGGCGGCGACGCGGAGGTCGTCAAAATCCGCTAGCGGCCTCCGCGCCTGTGGATAACTCCAAAATCAAAACGTCGGCTTTTGGATCGCGCCTTCGTCCTCCGGTCAGCGCCGCTTATGGCCAGAACCTGGAAGGACCAAGCCATGCAGTACATGTTTCTCGTCTCCGGCGTCGAAACCGGCGCTGCCCCGCCCCAGCGCATGATCGATGAGATCGAAAACCTGACCGCACAGGAAATGGCCGCGGGCCGCATGCTCGCGCGCGGCGGGCTACTGCCGATGGCGATGGGCGCCGCGCGCATTGAATCGCGCCGCGGCAAGCTGAAGCTGACCGACGGCCCCTTCGCCGAGACCAAGGAGGTGCTCGGCGGCTTCTCCATCTTCGAGTTCGCGACGCGCGAGGAAGCGCTCGCCGCCGCGCAAAGCTTCATGGATCTGCACAGCCGCTATTGGCCGGAATGGGAAGGCGTCTGCGAGATGCGGCCGATGTTCGGCTTTGAGGCTGCCGCCGCCGTAAGCGCCTCGCCCTCCTGAAGCACCGGCGCGCGGCATTTTTAAAGACCCGAATGTCTGGCCGGCGCGATTTGGCTCGTCCTTGGGCTGCGACACCTAACTGGCGCGGCCATCCACGGAGATTTGTTGATGAAATACCTGTTCTTGATTTCCTCGGTCCCGGCGCCGCCGCCGCCGAAGCTGATGGAGGAAATCATGAAGCTCGGCATCGCGCGCACTCAAGACGGCACGCTGGTCATGCAAGGCGGACTAATGCCGCCAGCTATGGGCGGCGCCAAGGTGAAGGTGTCGCGCGGCAAGCTCCAGGTGTTCGACGGCCCGTTCGCCGAGAGCAAAGAGGCGATCGGCGGCTATGCCATCTTCGACTGCGCGACCAAGGAAGACGCACTGAAGCACGCCGTTGAGTTCATGGACTTGCATCGCCAGCACTGGCCCGATTGGGAAGGCGAATGCGAGATGCGCCAGATCATGGGCTAAGGCTAGCGGCTGACTTCTTTCAGTGCGGCGCGGATGAGTTCGGGTGCGGGCGCATCCGCGTCGAACTGCTTGGCTGCACTGGCCACCGCGCGCGCGGCGCTCGATTGGTCGATGCCAAGATTGACCAGCGCCGACACCGCTTCCGCCCGCGCGCCGCTCACCGGCGCGCCGTTGCCTTTTGCGCCGGCGCTCACAGAGATAAATCCCTTCGGCCCCTGCTTTGCGGCCAGCTCCGTCGCGAGCCGCGCCGCAAGCTTCGGGCCCACGCCATTGGCGCGCGCGAAGGCGGCTTTGTCTTGCAGCGCGATTGCATCGACGAGCGCTTCCGGCGGCATCGCATCTAGAATGCCGAGCGCCACTTTCGCGCCGACGCCGGGAATGGTTTGCAGATGCCCGAACCAGGCGCGCTCTTCTTCGCCGGTGAACGCAAACAGACGGATCGCATCCTCGCGCACGTGCGTCTCGATGAAGAGCTTCACCGTCGCGCCGATGTTCAGCCGCGACAAAGTCCGCGCCCCGGCCTGCACGAGGTAGCCCACGCCGCCGACCTCGATCAGCGCCGTCTCCTCGCCCACTGCCGCAACCACGCCGTTCAACGACCCGATCATTCTGACCTCACCGCACTCCAGTGCGCGGATTCGGGCGCGCGCGAAACGATTGAGCGGCTTTTCGGCGCTGACCGGCCGCGTTTCGTCTCTTTGCGGTTAGCCCGGCCCGCCCAGCCGCGCTAAATCCGGCGCGACTTGGGGAGAACGCATGCCACAGCTGACACGCCGCGCCGTCACCGCCTCTTCGTTCGCGCTCCTGGCCGGTTGCGCCAGCGCCTCGGGCGGTTCGTCGCCAACATCGCGCGGCCAGCCCGCCATCGGCGCGTTCGGCATCGACATGACCGCGATCGATCCGAGCGTGAAACCCGGCGACGATTTCTTCGAGTACGTGAACGGCGCGTGGATGCGCAACAACACCATCCCCGAGGATCGCACCTCCTGGAGCACGAACGACATGCTCATCGTCAAAGCCGAGCATGATGTGCGCGCGATCATCGAAGAAGCGGCTGCAAGCGGCGGGGCGCTCGGCACAAACCGTCGGAAGATCGCCGACTTCTACAACGCCTATCTCGATCACGACGCCATCGACGCGCGCGGACTTGCGCCGATTCAACAAGCGCTGACGGAGATCGCCGCGTTCCGCAGCCACGAGGACGTCGTGCGTTTCATCGGCGCGCCGGGCAATGGCGCGTCGTTTCCAATCTCCATTTTCATTGGCCTGGATGAGCGCAACCCTGATCGCTATTTGACGCAAATGACTCATGCAGGCCTCGGTCTGCCGGAGCGCGAATATTATCGCCGCGCCGACGCACGCATGCTCGAACTGCGCGCCGGCTACGAAGCAGCATGCGCCAACGTGCTGAGCCTCGTCGGCCAAAGCGATGGCGCGGCCAAAGCGCGCGCGGTCATGGCGCTCGAAACCCAGATCGCTGAACTGCACTGGCCGGTCGCAGACCGCCGCGAACGCGAGCGCACCTATAATCTGCTGAACAAGGCGCAAGTGCGCGCGCTGGCGCCGACTTATCCATGGGATGCGCATTTCGAAGCGCGCGGCTTGGCCGACGCCGACGAGATCGTCGTCGCCGAATTGAGCGCGATGGGGCCGCTGGCGAATCTTGTCATGGCGACGCCGGTCTCGACCTGGCAGAGCTACATGACCTGGCACTATGTGCGCGCCCGCGCCGCCGTGCTGCCTCGGACGCTCGACGATGCGGTGTTCGATTTTTACGGTCGCCAACTGAGCGGCGCGCAGCGCCAGCGCGATCGCTGGCAACGCGCCATTCAAGCCACAAACGTCTCACTCGGCGAAGCGGTGGGAGAACTCTACGTCGCCCGCCACTTCCCGCCCGAAACCAAAGCGCAGGCGCTTGCGCTGGTTGAAAACATGCGCCGCGCCTACGGAGAGCGCATCGACCAATCGCCCTGGATGTCGGCCGAAACCAAGGTGCTGGCGCGCGAAAAGCTCGCCACCTTCCGCCCCAAGATCGGCTACCCCGATCGTTGGAAGGATTATTCAGGCTTCGACGTCCGCGCTGGCGACGCGTTCGGCAATGCGCACCGCTACGCGCTCTGGGATTGGGCCAACGATCTCGCGCGCCTGGGCCGCCCGAGCGACCGCGAAGAATGGTTCATGGTCCCGCATGCGGTGAACGCCTATTACAATCCGCCGTTCAACGAGATCGTCTTCCCCGCTGGTTATTTGCAGCCGCCCTTATTCGATCCCAACGCCGATCCCGCCGTGAATTACGGCGCCATTGGCGGCGTCATCGGTCACGAAATGGGCCATGGCTTCGATGACCAAGGCGCAAAGTCCGATGCGCAGGGCGTGTTGCGCGATTGGTGGAACGAAGATGACGTGCGGCGCTTTCGCGAAGTGACGGATCGCCTCGCAGATCAGTACAGCCAGTTCGAACCACTGCCCGGCTTGCGCCTGAACGGCCGCCTATCGCTCGGCGAAAACATCGGCGATTGCGGCGGGCTACAAGTGGCGCTGCACGCTTATCGCATTTCGCTCAATGGCGAAGAGCCGCCCGTGCTCGAAGGCACGACTGGCGTGCAACGCTTCTTCATGGGCCGTGCGCAACACCGCAAAATCATTCAGCGTGAACAAGCCTTGCGCAATCAGGTGATGACCGGGCCGCACTCGCCCGCGCGCTATCGCATCAACGGGCCAGCGCGCAACATGGATGCCTGGTACGAAGCGTTCAACGTACAACCGGGCGATGCGCTCTACCTGCCGCCGGAAGAACGCGTCACGATTTGGTAAGCACGATCTTTGCTAGTTGCGAGACGTTCGCGCGTGCCAAATCGTCGGCGCCGGTGTTACGATTCCTTCGAGGGATAAAGGTATTTGCGACTGACTCGCAGTGCGGGGCAGCGCTTATCTGCGGGGAAATTCGATGTCGGATAAGAAGCGTTTGAATCGCCGGTCGTTCTTAGAACGAGTCGCCGGCACGGCGGCGCTCGTGGGCGGCGCGGGTGCATTGGTCACCGGCGAAGCCGCGGCACAAAACTATACGGGCCGCACCGATAATGATTCCGGTTCCTACGCCGATCGCGCCGGGTACGGCCGCACCGGCCTCACCGACAGCGACAGCGGCAACGGCTCCGATCGGGCCGGCTACGGCCGTGGTGGCGGCGGCGGCACCGGCGTCACCGACAACGATCCAAACGATCCAGTCGGCCAAGGCCGTGGCGGCGGCAGAGCACGCACGGGGCTGACCGATAGCGACGGCGGCAGCAACGCCGACAACGCCGGCAACGGCCGCGGCGCCACCCGCAACCGCGCAAGCGGCCTTACCGACAGTGACAGCGGCTCCTACGCCGACCGCGCCAGCTATGGCCGTGGCCCGCGCCGCAACTGGTAAGTAATATCAGTGCAAAAGAACGAGCCGTGGCTCGAGGACCCGCTTGGCTACATGCTTGGCGCCGAGCGGGTCGCCACTTTCTTTGACGCTATTTATGAGCGCGAAGCGTTTGTGGTGCACCATGATGCGCCGCAGCGCTTTGCGGGACTCATGTCGGTCGCGGACGTCGATCGCATCGTCACCGGTTTCGATCTGAAGCGCGAACAGCTGACCATGGCCGACGCGTCGCGCGAAATGTCGACGGATGATTTCGTCGACGCCGCTGGCTTCATCGACCGCGGCGCCGTGGCCGATCTTTATCGACGCGGCGCGACCATCATTCTGAACCAGGCGCATCAATTCGAACCGACGCTCGCGCGCCTCTGCCGCGGCCTCGAACACGCGTTCTCGTCGCATGTCCAGACCAACCTCTATCTCACGCCGCCCAGCGCCCAAGGCTTCCGCACCCATTACGACAATCACGACGTGCTGGTGATCCAGGTCGAAGGCGAGAAAGCTTGGCGGCTGTACGACAAGCCGATCGACACACCGTTCCGTGGTGAAAACTTCGAGCCCGGCAAATACGCCACCGGCGAGCTGAAGCAGGAATTCGTGCTCAAGGCCGGCGATTGCGCCTACGTGCCGCGCGGCCTCATGCATGACGCCCAGACTTCCGGCGACGCGCCGTCACTGCATGTCACCATTGGCCTCATCACCCGCACCTGGGCTGATCTCATGCTGGAGGCCGTATCGGAAGCAGCCCTGCGCTCGCCAGAGCTGCGCCGCAGCCTGCCGGCCGGCTTCGCACAGCATGGTTTCGATCGCGCCGCCGCGCGCGCGCAACTGTCGAAACTCGCAACCACTCTGGCGCACGACATCAAACTCGATCCCGCGCTCGATCTGCTAACGGACACCTTCATTCGCTCACGCGGCGCCGACAATCACACGGCGATCACACAAGCCGGCGCCGCGCCGCAACCAGGCGAGCTCTTCAAGAAGCGCACGCGCGTCCCGTTCCGCATCGCCGAGGATGGCGACAATGTCGCCGTTATCTGCCCTGGCGGCGAGCTGAGCTTTCCCGCCGAAACGCGCGCCGATGTCGAGTGCGCGCTCAGCGGCAAGCTGTTCACCGTGGGCGATCTCAAAGGTGAAAAACCAGAAGCGATGATCGGCACGTTCCTCGCCTACGGCCTAGTCGTGCGCGACTAGCCGTTCGCGGCCCGGTCGACCGCGTCAGCCAGAGCCTCGATGTTGAACGGCTTCGACAAAAGCGTCAGCCCTGCCGCTTCCGCATCGCGGCGCACTGATTCCGCGTAGCCGCTGGCCAGCACCACCGGCAGCGCCGCGTTTTTGGCCTTCAGTTCTCGCGCCAGCTCGATGCCGTTCTTGCCGCCGGGCATCATCACGTCGGAGAAGACGAGATCGACGCTGACTTCTTCCCGGAGCGCCGCAAGTGCGGCCTCGGCGCTCGCCACGCGCGTGACGCGCCAGCCCAGATGTTCGAGCATCTCGATGGTCAGCGCGGCGACCGCTTCATCGTCTTCCACCAGCAGCGCGGCACCGCGCGCGCCCGTCGCCGCGTCGCGCTCACGCACCCGCGGCGGCGCATGCTGCGCGGGCGTCACGGCGCCACCGCGCGGCAAAACCAGCGTGAACGTGGTCCCCGCGCCTGGCCTCGAGTCGACGCTGACCCGACCGCCCGATTGCTCGGCAAAGCCGTGAACTTGCGCCAGACCAAGGCCTGAGCCTTTACCGATATCCTTGGTGGTGAAGAATGGCTCGAAAATGCGTTCCACCACCTCGGGCGTCATGCCGGCGCCGCTGTCGCTCACCAGTATGCTGACACAGGTTGCGTCCGCATCATTCGGCGCGCCGTTACACGCGGTGATCCTAACCACGCCGCCATCGTTCATCGCGTCGCGCGCATTGACCGCGAGATTGAGTATGGCCAGCTGCAGCGCGTTCGGATCGGCCAGCACCGTGTGAACGTCATCCGGCACATCGATCGCGACGCGCACATTGACGCCCAGGCTGCGGCTCAGAAGATCGTCCATGCTGGTGAAAAAATCGCCCAGTGCAATGGATTCAGGCTTTAGGTCGTGGCGGCGTGAAAACGCCAGCAATTGCTTGGTGAGATTGGCGCCCCGCTCGACCGCCTCGCGCATGCGCGCCGTCATCAGCGCGCGCCGCTCCGGCGTATCGGAGCGCTCGAGCATGTTGAGGCCGGCGGAAATCACCATCAGCAGATTGTTGAAATCATGCGCCACGCCGCCGGTGAGTTGGCCCACGGCTTCCAGCTTTTGCGCTTGGCGCAGCTGCGCTTCGCTTTCGCGCAATGCCGCCGTGCGCTCCGCCACCGCCGCCTCGAGACTATGGCGCGTCAGCCAGCGATCGGTCACGTCCGTCAACGCCACGCAAACGCCCTCGACCGTGGGGGCGACCCGCAATTCCACATAACGTCCGGGACGGTAGAGCGACTTCGACTCCAGAATCGTCAATGGCGCGCCATTCATCGCTGCGCGTAGAGCTTCTTTGAATTCGTCGCTGACATCGCCCGCCAGCTCCCAATAATCGCGGCCGACGACCTTATCGCGCGATAGTCCGAAATACGCCGCCGCAGCGGCGTTAAATTCGGTCATCCGCCAATTGCGGTCGATCGCGTAGAAGCCATCCGAAATGCTATCGAGTACGCCGTGCAAGCGCGCTTCGCTGAGACGCAGCGACTGCATCAGGTGAACATTCTTCAGCGCCGTCGACGCCGCGCGCGCAATCGCTTCGAGACGCGTCACCGCCGCGGGATCCGGCGCGCCGGTCTTGGCCCAGTACGCGCCAATCGCCGCCACTGGTTCGGGCTCGCCGATCGGCGTCATCGCCATGCTGCGCACGAAGGTAGGCTCATAGGCGGCGCGCGGCGCGCGCGGGTCGGCAAGAATGTCTGGGATGACGATCGTGGCGCGGTCGCGGATGGAGAGACCGGAGATGCAATAGTCGAGCTTGAAACGCTGGCCGGTGAAGAGCGGCGCCATCGCATCTTCGGCGACGTATTCGACGTAGTCGCCGTCGCGCAGCACCATACAAATACCGTCGGCGCCGACCGCTTGCCGCGCGGCCTGGCGCAACCGTTCTATAATATCGTCAAGGGATTGCGCGCCACTCAGAAGCTCGATCGCCGCCAGCAGGGGCGCAACGTCTTTCGTCGCTGGCGTCGACTGGTCCATCCCCGACCTTTGTGTGCGCTTCTCGGCCGCCGCAACACGGCCATCGGGGCAAACGCGAATCCCTGGATTCCGGTTCCCTAGGCCCCCGCGCGACGGCGAAACCCGCAATGAGCGGCGTGGCAGAGCGCTACCCCCAACGCGTCCGCAGCATCGGCGCTGACATCGCCGGCCGTCGGCAGCAGGCGCCGCACCATGAATGCGATCTGGGTTTTGTCGGCGCCGCCAGAGCCGACAACGGCCTTTTTGATCGTCGTCGGCGCATATTCCGCGACCAGCACGCCGCGCCGCGCCGCCGCCGCCAGCGCCACGCCGCGCGCTTGGCCGAGCGCCAATGCTGCGCGCGCGTTGGAGTTCACGAACGTCTCTTCGACGGCGCATTCGTGCGGGTTGTGCTGATCGATCACCGCGCCAAGCTCGTCGAGCAGCACAAGCAGACGCGAGGCCAATTGCTGTTGCTGCGGCGGTTTGATCACGCCGTGCGCGACATGAACGAGCCGCGAGCCCTCGCTCAGCACCAAGCCCCAGCCGCAACGATTGAGGCCGGGATCGATGCCGAGGATCAAAGTGGCGGTCATGCGAGATCCTTCTGCGCGCGCGCATCCAAGGCGAGCCGCGCCGCGACCGCTACGTAGATTGTCCAAAACAGATTGTTGGCCTGCAGCGCATGGCTTTCCGACAGCGTGTAGAGCGCAAACGCCGCCAGGAACGCCGGCGCCCACAGTCCAGCATCGGGCCGCATTACCCCACCCGCCCCACGCCACAGCGTCGCCGCCAATTGCAGCGCAAACACAGCAACGCCGATGCGCCCGAGCCCAAGCGCTAGTTCAAGCCAGCTCGAATGCGCCGACGCCACTTGCCACGCCACCGCTTCGCGCACCCAATAAGCAGGCCCATTCTCCGGCAGCCAGAACGCGTAATAGCCATAGCCAAGCCAAGGCTGTGCGGCGACCGCAGACGCGGCGGCTTCCCAAATATCCGTGCGCCCAGTCAGCGTCAGATCGCGGCCGAGCACAGCGACCAACACATCCGGCGCAAGCAACACGATGCTCGCGCCAATCACGATCGCCGCCAAAGCGCTCGCACACACAAGGATTGTCTGCAGCGGCCCACGCCGCATGAGCGCGCACCCGCCCATGACGGCAAGCCCGAGCAAGCTCGCGACCAGCGCCGTTTTTGAAGTGGATAGCAGCACAAGCGCGAACGCGCCGAGAGCGGTCACCGACCACAAGACACGCCGGCGCGGTTCAACCAATGCCGCCGCCGCGCAAACCGCAACGCCAAGCGCCATGATGCCGCCCAGCGTATTCTTATGCGTCCACAGGCCAGACCATGCGCCCGGATGCTCCGCCGTCATCCGCCCAATGCCGGGCGCCCCGACGCCGAGCAGCAGAGAGCCCGCGACCAGCACCACGAAAGCGCCGGCGATCACCGTCACCAGCTGCGCCCACTGATAACGCCACGCCAGATAAAGCCCGAACGCCATGGTCAGCGCGAGCCACACGACGCGCCGCAAGGTCGCGGCGCTGTCGATCGACCACAGCGTCGAGAGCCCCGCCAGCGCGACCAACCCCATGAGCAGCGGCGCCGCCATCGCCGTGCGCACCGCTTGTGCGCGTGCGTGCCAGATCGCCCAGCCGAGAAACGCATAGACCGGCAAAAAGAAAATCCGCGCATAGCCGGGCGGCTCAGTGGCGCCTTGGCTTTGCGCCACCGCCGCGAAGAGGGGTTCCGAAAATTGCGCCAGGCAAAGCGCGGCGGCGATCATTTCCCAACGCGCCGCGTCCGCGCGCGCAGGCGCGGCCGCGGCCATGGAGGCATGGGCGTAGGTCATCGCCGTTAACACCTGCGCCCAATCCCTTGCCAAAGCGCTAACCCGCCGCCAGCATCGCCTCGAATTGAAGGGGATTTCATGTTTCGACGCTGGCTTGCGCCTCTGAGCGCGCTTCTTGTCTGCGGCATCGCCGCGCCCGCTTCGGCGCAGTCCGACGCGGAGCGCGCGCAAGTGCGCGAACTGATCGAACGCGTTGTCGCGTTCGATACCTCCACCGGGCCGCAAAACATTGCCATGGCGAACTATCTCGCCGAGCGCTTCCGCGCCGGCGGCTTCGCGGACGAGGACATACACTTCGTCAACGCCAACGGCGCCGCCGGGCTGCTTGTGCGCTATCGCGGCGACGGCACGGGCGGGCGCCCGATCATGTTGCTCGCGCACATGGATGTCGTGCCCGCGCTCCGCGAAGACTGGGAGCGCGATCCGTTCACTTTGGTGGAAGAGAACGGCCTGCTCTACGGCCGCGGCGCGCTCGACAACAAAGCCGGGCTCACGCACATCGCCGCGACCTTCCTCACGCTGCGCGCCGAAGGCTTCCGCCCGACGCGCGACCTCATCCTCTGGTTCAGCGGCGACGAAGAGACCACCGGCGCGACCACAACGACCCTGCTCACCGAACATCGCGCGCTGCTCGGCGACGTTGAGTTCGCGCTGAACTCCGACGCCGGCGGCGGCCAGATCGATGCGCAGGGCCGCGCGCTTACTTATGTCGTGCAAACGGCGGAGAAGACCTATGCCAGCTTCACCTTCACCGCGCGCAACCCCGGCGGCCACTCCTCCGTGCCGCGCGCTGACAACGCCATTTACGATCTCGCCGCGGCGCTGACTCGCCTGCGCGCATTCGAGTTTCCGGTGCAGTGGAACGAAACCACGCTGGCGAGTTTCGCCAACGCCGCCGCCGCCTTCCCGGGCCCCGAAGGCGCCGCCTTGCGCCGCTTTGCGCAGAACCCCAACGACCGCGCCGCGCAACGCACCATGGCGCGCAATCCCTCGCTCTCAACCATGATGCGCACAACCTGCGTCGCCACCATGCTCACCGGCGGTCATGCCGAAAACGCGCTGCCGCAAAGCGCTGCGGCCACCGTGAATTGCCGCATCTTTCCGGGCGTCGCCGTCGCAGACGTGTTGAGCGAACTGCAAGCCATCGCCGGCTCTGGCGTCGAAGTCGCCACGCTCGGACCATCAAGCGCCACCGATGCATCGCCACTGCGCAGCGACGTCATGTCCGCCGTCGAGCGCGCCGTGCGCGCGGCTTATCCCGACGTTGTCATCACGCCTTATATGTCAGCGGGCGCAACCGACGGACTCTACTTCCGCGCCGCCGGCATTCCGACCTACGGCGTCGGCGGCGTGTTCATGCGCGACGAAGACGATTTCGCCCACGGCCTCAATGAACGCGTGCCGACCGCCAGCCTCTATAGCGGACTCAATCACTGGCGTTCGCTCATCACAGACCTCGCCGGCACGCCGCCGGGACCATGACAATGACCGGCAAATCTGAACCGGACTCTCGGCTTGAGATTTTTCAGCTGCGGTCGCTGAATCCGGGGCCGCGTCTGATCGTGACCGGCGCCGTGCATGGCAACGAAACGGCGGGCACGGTCGCCATTCGGCGCATGATCGAAGAGCTGCGCCACAAAGAACTTGTGCGCGGCAGCGTCACCTTCGTGCCGATCGTCAACGTGCGCGCCTACAATCTGCGCCAGCGCGCCGTCCATGCGAATTTGAACCGCGATCTGCGCGAGCGTGCGGTGTCGGTCACCTACGAGGACCGCGTCGCCAACGTCATCTGCCCGCTCCTGCGCGAGCACGACGTGTTGCTCGACCTGCACTCGTTCCGGCGTGGCGATTTTCCGTTCGTGCTCGTCGGCCCGGTGAACAACACCGGCGAGATCGAGCCCTTCCATCGTCAAGAGGAAGAGCAAGCCCTCGCACTCGCGCTGGGGCTGGAGCACATGGTCTATGGCTGGCTCACCGCGAACGGCGCGGCCGCGATCGGGCGCGAAGCAGCGCTTGGCGGGGCGCCCGCCAATGTCTCGCACGGTGTCGGCATGACGGAATACATGCGCTCACAAGGCGGCTACGCGCTCACCGTCGAGTGTGGGCAGCATGAGGATCCAAACGGGCCGGAGGTGGGCTATCAGATGATCGCCGCCACGCTCGGCCATCTTGGCATCGTCACCGATTGGCCGCCGCGCCCACGTCCGCGCGTCACCGGCATTCGCATCGCGACCGCGCTTTTGAAACAGCACGAAGACGAAACGCTCGCGGCGGATTTTCAGAACTTCGACAAACTGTCCGCCGGCGACGTCATCACGCAAACACGCGCTGGCCCAGCGCAACGCGCACCAGCGAACGGGTACATCCTGTTTCCCGCCCAGCAATCCAGCGTGGGCGACAAGATGGCGTATTTCGCAGAGCCAAGCGCGCGTTTCAGCTGAGCGACGCGAGCGCTTAAGCGCTCGCCGCTTCAGCGGTGCCGTGGCAGAATTTGAACTTCTTGCCTGAGCCGCATGGACACGGCGCGTTGCGCGAAACCTTGCCCCAGGTCGCCGGGTTGTGCCGGTCGAAGCCATCCGGCGCGAGCGACGGCGCGCTCTCGCGCGCGACCGCCATTTCGTTTTCGCCGGTGACCGGGTTTTGGTGGATCTCGAACGTCTTCGGCGGCGCCAGCGGCTTTTGCGCGACTTCGTCGGCTTGGCCGATTTGCAGACGCATCAGCATGCGCGTCACGGTCGTGCGCAGATCGAGCAGCATGCGCTCGAACAAGGTGAAGGCTTCGGTCTTGAACTCGTTCAGCGGATCGCGCTGGGCGTAGCCGCGCAAGTGGATGACCGAGCGCAGGTGATCGAGGATCGACAAATGCTCGCGCCAGCGCATGTCCACGACCGAGAGCAGCACTTGCTTCTCAACCGCGCGCAGGCGCTCCGGCCCAAGCTGGGCGGCCTTTTGCGCATAGGCATGATCAACGGCGCGCGTTAGCCGCTCGATGATCTCAAGCTGCGCAATGCCCTCTTCCTGAGCCCATTGATCGACCGGCAGTTTAAGTTCGAAAATCTCTTCCGCCTCGATCATCAATTCAGGCGTGTTCCACTGCTCGGGATAGGCCTTCTCCGGCATGTGACGCCAAACCAGCTTTTCCACCACGTCGTGGCGCATGTCGCGAATGATCGGCGCGACGTCGGCGGTGCGCATGAACTCGATGCGCTGCTCGAAGATCGCCTTGCGCTGATCGTTGGTGACGTCGTCGTATTTCAGCAGATTCTTGCGGATTTCGAAGTTGCGTTGCTCGACGCGCCGCTGTGATGTTTCGAGCGCTTTGTTCATCCACGGATGGACGATGGCTTCGCCTTCCTGAATGCCGAGCCCGCGCATGATCGCATCGAGGCGATCGGCGGCGAAGATGCGCAGCAGATCGTCTTCGAGGCAGATGTAGAACTTCGACTTGCCCGGGTCGCCCTGACGGCCGGTACGGCCGCGCAACTGGTTGTCGATGCGGCGGCTTTCATGGCGCTCGGTGCCGAGCACGTAAAGCCCGCCCGCCGCCAATGCGACTTGCCGTTTGGCTTCGATGTCGGCTTGCAGATCGCGCTTCAGCGCCGCGATCTGATCGGGTGTCTCGTCGCCTTTCAGCGCCGTCTTCAGGCGCATGTCGAGATTGCCGCCGAGCTGAATGTCGGTGCCGCGGCCGGCCATGTTGGTGGCGATCGTCACCGCGCCGGGCACGCCCGCTTGCGCGACGATGGCCGCTTCCTGTTCGTGGTAGCGCGCGTTCAGCACTTGGTGCGGAATGCCGCGCTGCTTCAACAACGCTGACAGCGTCTCCGATTTTTCGATCGACACGGTGCCGACCAGCACAGGCTGCTGACGGCGATGGGTGTCTTCGATGTCGGCAATGATCGCGTTATATTTCTCTTTCGAGGTGCGATAGACTTCATCGTCGATATCGGTGCGCTTGACGGGGCGGTTGGTGGGAATTTCCACCACGTCGAGCTTGTAGATGTCGCCGAATTCCGCCGCTTCGGTTGCGGCCGTGCCGGTCATGCCGCCCAGCTTGTCGTACAAGCGGAAATAGTTCTGGAACGTGATCGAGGCCAGCGTCTGGTTTTCCGGCTGGACCTGCACGCCTTCCTTGGCTTCGATCGCCTGATGCAGGCCCTCCGACAAGCGGCGGCCATGCATCATGCGGCCGGTGAACTCGTCGACGAGAACGACTTCGTTGTCCTTGACGATATAATCTTTATCGCGGTGGAAGAGCTTGTGGGCGCGCAGCGCCTGGTTGGCGTGGTGCACCAGCGAGATGTTCGCCGGCTCGTACATCGAGCCTTGCAGCAGGCCGCGCTCGACCAGCATCTCTTCCATCGCCTCGGAGCCGGCTTCGGTATAGGTGACCGAACGCTGCTTTTCGTCGTGTTCGAAATGCTCCGGACGCAGCAGCGGGATCAGCGTGTCCATCGACTTGTAGAACTCGCTACGATCTTCGGTCGGGCCGGAGATGATCAGCGGCGTGCGCGCTTCGTCGATCAGGATTGAGTCGACTTCGTCGACGATCGCATAGCGGTGGCCGCGTTGGACCATCTCGCCCAGCGAGTACTTCATGTTGTCGCGCAGATAGTCGAAGCCGAATTCGTTATTGGTGCCGTAGGTGATGTCCGAGGCGTAGGCTTGGCGACGCTCATTATCGTAGAGGCCGTGCACGATCACGCCGACCGAGAGGCCCAAGAAGCGATAGATCTGGCCCATCCAATCGCTGTCGCGCTTGGCGAGATAATCGTTGACGGTGATGACGTGGACGCCGCGGCTCTCGAGCGCGTTCAGATAGGTCGGCAGCGTGGCGACAAGCGTCTTGCCTTCACCCGTGCGCATCTCGGCGATCTTGCCGTTGTGCAGGAAAATGCCGCCCATCAGCTGCACGTCGAAATGGCGCATGCCGAGCGTGCGCTTCGAGGCCTCGCGCACAGTCGCAAAGGCCTCCGGCAGGATTTCGTCGATTTTCGCGCCGCGGGCGAGTTTGTGGCGATACTCGCTTGTCTTGTTCCGGAGCGCTTCGTCCGAGAGCGCCTCGAACGTCGGTTCGAGCGCATTGATGCGGGCCACCATGGGCCGCAAATGGCGCGTTTTACGCTCGTTGACGGAGCCGAAAATCTGCTTGGCGAGGTTCAGCATAGGCGCAATCTTAATGTTGATGCGCCGTCTCGAACAGGGCGCGGGCGGATCGGTTTAGCGGATTGATTTTGTAGGCTTTTTCTTATCCCACCGATGCGTGCCCTGGTGTGTAAACACTCTGGACTGGCACGCGGGCGAGACTTAAGAGCGCCCCTGGGCGGTGTCAATGCGACCCAGGGCGGTGGTCCTGGGGCGCAGCCCTTGCACGCTGTCCCGCCTTCGAGAGAGCAGAAAGCATGGCCCCCAGAAAGAAATTCTTCTCCGCGGCGAGCTTGATCGGCATCAGTCTCGTTCTTGGCTTGACGCTGGCTGGTTGCGGCTTGGGCCGCGATTCCTCCAGCGACGGCCAAGGCATCGACGACCCCGTCGTCGCCGCCACCGTGAACGGCCGCCCGATCTATATCGAGGACGTGCGCGCGCACGCTGTCGCCCGCGGCTTCATGCAGGAAGGCGAGGATCTCGACGCCAATTCCGACGCCTTCTTCATGGCTTTGGAGGAGCTGATTCAGTTTCGCCTCTTCTCGATGGAAGCCGAAGCCCGCGGTCTCGACCGCGAGGCCGATGTCCGCCGCCAGTTGGAGAACGCGCAAGAACGGGTTTTGGCTGCAGCCATCTACGAAGAGATCGACCGGGTCGCGAACGATCCGGACGCTATCCGCCGGCTGTACGACGAAAACGCGGCCCGCTTGGGTCAAGGCACTGAAGTCCATCTCCGCCATATGCAGTTCAACACACGTGAATTGGCTGACGCGGCCAAAAGAAGGCTCGATGGCGGCGAAAGATTTGAAGCCCTAGCATTTGAACTCTCCTCCGACCGCGAAACCGCCCCCGACGGCGGCGACCTTGGCTGGGCGTTGCTGACCGACGTCCAAGGCCCGATCCGCACCGCCGTCGACGACGCCAATCCGGGCGAAATCTTCGGCCCAATCGAATACGCCAACGCCTGGCACATCGTGCGCGTCGAAGATCGGCGCGAGCGCGGCGTGCCAAGCCTCGAAGAACTGCGCCCCCGCATCGTGGACTGGCTTCGCTTCCAGGAAATCACGCGCATGCAGGAACGTCTCGAACGCGACGCCCGCATCGAACGCCTGCGCGAGCCGGAAGTCGTGCTGGATCCAGGCGAAGAGACGCCCGTGCCAGCCGACGCGACGGCGCCGGACGAACCGGCGCGCCCAGCGCCCGACGCCGCCTCGCCGCCCGGCGAAGCCGCCCCGCCCTTCCCGTTCCCGATGGGCCCAGGCGGCGTCGTCGGCGGCGCCGACCCGCCGCGCCCCGCGCCGCAAGCTGCCGCGCCTGCGCCAACGCCCGCACCGCCGCCAGCGGTGGAACAAGGCCCGACGCAGTAATCACCCATCCCCGGGGCTCGGCAAAGCCGAGAGCCCGGGGCCCATAACCGCGAATGGTTGGTGAACGGGCGCTGTGAACACAAACTTCGGTGTTTATGGGCCCCGGACTTGCGCTGCGCGCAATCCGGGGATGGGTACCAAAGAAATCATTTGTGCGGCGCGCCCGCGTCGGATTGAACGGCGCACATGTCCAACCAGATCAGCCCGCTCGCGCCCGCGCGCTTTCCTGACCTGCCCGCCATCGCTGGGCTCGAAGCCGCGATTGGCCGCGCTGGCTTTTACAAACACACGCGCCCCGATCTGCTGCTGATGCGCATGCCGGCCGGCACGAAAGCCGCGGGCGTGTTCACAACCAACGCCGTGGGCTCGGCGCCGACCGATTGGTGCAAGCAAGCGCTTTCCGCCACGCGCGGCAGCGCGCGGGGCCTGCTCGTAAACGCGGGCTGCGCCAATTCATTCACCGGCCCCGCTGGCGACGCCGCCTGCAAGCGCGCGCTGACCGAAGCCGGCGCGGCCATCGGCGTCGAGACGCGCGAAATGCTGGCGGCGTCAACCGGCGTCATCGGCGTGCTGCTCGACGACGCCAAAATCACCAACGCGCTGCTGCACATGAAGCAAGCGCCGGTCTCCTGGCCCGAAGCCGCCGCCGCCATCATGACGACCGACACCTTCCCGAAAGGCGCCGGCGCCAGCTGCGAAATCGACGGCGTCAGCGTCAACATCGCCGGCATCGCCAAGGGCTCCGGCATGATCGCGCCGAACATGGCGACCATGCTCGCTTTCGTGTTCACCGACGCCGCCCTCTCGGCGCCGATCCTGAAAACACTGCTGAAGGCCGAAACCGAAACCAGCTTCAACTCGATCACCGTCGATGGCGACCGCAGCACCAATGATTGCGTGCTGCTGTTCGCAACCGGCCAAGCGCGCGTGCCGCCGATTCCCGACGCCCGCGACGATCGCCTCGCCGCCTTCCGCCAAGCGCTCAGCGACGTGTTGCGCGATCTCGCCATCCAGATCGTGCGCGACGGCGAAGGCGCGACCAAGCTGGTGAAGGTTGTCGTCGAAGGCGCGGCCAGTGACGCGAGCGCCAAGGTCATCGCCCGCACCATTTGCGAAAGCCCGCTGGTGAAAACCGCCATCGCCGGCGAAGACGCAAACTGGGGCCGCATCGTCATGGCCGTCGGCCGCGCCGATCAGCCGGTGAAGCGCGACATGATCGCCGTCCGCTTCGGCGATCTCTATGCCGCGCGCGACGGCATGGTCGCGCCCACCTACGACGAAGCCGCCATGAGCGCGTACATGCAGCGCCAAGAGCTCGAAATCACCGTAACCGTCGGCCCCGGCGCCGGCCGCGCCGTGATGCACACCTGCGACCTGACGAAACGCTACGTCGAGATCAACGGCGATTATCGGAGTTAGTCGCAAAGCGTCAGAATCAAGTTCCGAGGACCGCCGGCTTCCAGCCGGCATCGTTCAACCACTCCGCAATCGGGCCGAGGACCACGCCCACAACTCCGCCCGCTCCACCAATCCTGCCTCGACGGGATTATTTTCGACGTAGAAGATCGTCGTGCTGAGGTGGTCGTTATCGCGCATGTAGCGATCGAAATATTCACGGTGCCAAACCTGCCCCTGGCGCTTTAGCGCGCGGTTGATGGCATTAGCCGTGAACGACTTCCAACTATGAACAACCGGTCGTGTCCCCGGGCGTGGTGTAGGAGCTGAGCCCTTCAAGGGCGGAGTTGGTCATCGAGAATCATCGGAAGGTCAGGTCGTTGACACCAATGACTTGATCCAAGGACTCACCGATGACCGACGAA
>Ga0163152_10003860_pt1 | contig 19081 bp, 8 predicted proteins | sample OliLakLV19MP8IB2_FD_148635 | JGI IMG/M metagenome (GOLD analysis project Ga0163152, IMG submission 148635) | Freshwater microbial mat bacterial communities from Lake Vanda, McMurdo Dry Valleys, Antarctica - Oligotrophic Lake LV.19.MP8.IB-2 | ecosystem: Environmental > Aquatic > Freshwater > Lake...
CGTCGCTGTGGGCGCTTGGGATCGATCAGCCTGTTATCCCTAGAGTAACTTTTATCCGTTGAGCGATGTCCCACCCACGTGGTAAGGGCACTATAAATGCCCGGACACCGGATCACTATCACCGACTTTCGTCCCTGCTCGACCTGTAAGTCTCACAGTCAGGCCAACTTGTGCGATTACACTATGATACCGATTTCCATCCGGTACTAGTTGACCATTGCGCGCCTCCGTTACGCTTTAGGAGGCAACCGCCCCAGTTAAACTACCCGGCAAACACTGTCCCCCGCTCCGTTTCAGAGACGGGGTGAGTTGCACCGGAACGCAGGGGTGGTATTTCAAGGATGACTCCACCCCGGCTGGCGCCGGGGCTTCAAAGTCTCCCACCTATCCTACACATTCGAACCAGTACAACAATGTCAGCGTATAGTAAAGCTTCATAGGGTCTTTTCGTCCTTCCGTAGTCTACCTGGCATTTGCGCCAGGATTGAAATTTCACCGGACCTCGCGTCGAGACAGTGCCCAGACCGTTGTACCATTCGTGCGGGTCGGAACTTCATGGAGGTTCCCGCTAGTGGTTAGCTAGCGACTCTGCCTGGCAGAGCGCACAACCTAATAAGAATTAAGAATATGGAATGAAGAATTAAGAATGATATTCTTAATTCCTACTTCTTACTTCTTGATTCTTATCTGCGTGTTTTTTAGCTGCCTCACAAATTCGAGGCACCCTACATCGCTGTAGGGATCGGACTATATCATGAACAAGAATTATGAATCTGGAATTAAGAATTAAGGAATGGAAATCATTCTTAATTCATAATTCTTACTTCTTAATTCTAGTCCCGTCGCGTGTAGTCTCTGAGGATTCCGCGGCGTAGTTCGTCGAAACGAATGAAGCCGGGCCTTTCCTGCTGATTGTCCCCACCTCGTACCTTGCGGCATGGAGGATCCTGGGATATTCCAGCATATAGCGACGTTTTACACTAAATGTAGGTACATCGATCGTTGTCTCAACAACATTAATTTTCTTGTTTTGGAAACTCGTACACAGACCGAAGTCTGCGAATTTAAAAGATGAATTGAACTGTCTATCAGAGAATACAGAATCAAGAATTTGGAATTAAGAATCATTCTTAATTCTTACTTCTTCATTCATGCTTCTCAATCGTCCTTCCTTAGTGCTGACGATTACTCGTCATTCGGGCAAGTGTTTTTATCGACCACCCGACAAGGAATTTCGCTACCTTAGGACGATTATAGTTATCGCCGCCGTTCATCAGGGCTTAGATTGGGGACGTAAATCCCCTCACGTGACCTTCTGACACTGGGCAGGCATCAGCCCCTATACGTTGCCTTACGGCTTAGCAGGGACCTGTGTTTTTGATAAACAGTCGCCTGGGCTCTTTTGTTGCAACCTTTAGCTAGCGCTAAAGGCAGTCCTTATCCCGAAGTTACGGACGCTTCATTGCCGAGTTCCTTAACGCGAGTTTTCCCGTTCACCTAGGTCTACTCGACCACCCCACCGGTGTTGGTTTGCGGTACGGTTTCATATGACTCTGTGAGCGAAGGTTTTCTTGGAAACAGAAGGAGATGAACTCGACACCTTGCGGTGCCATTTGCATTCCGCGCTCAGCTCAGACGGGGGATTTGCCTCCCGTCCTCAATACTTTACGCGTTAGACGTGCAGTCAATACGCACGCTCCAGTCCTCCCATTCCGTCACTCCGCTCCTAAGTTGGCAATATCCGATTCTCGGAACATGTCGATACCATTCTAGACTTTAGATAAGTTTCTTAGGTTTTTTGGGCTTCTTAGGTTTGTTAGGTATTTTTGATAAACCTAATCAACCTAATAAACATACTGAACCTAATAAACCTTCAAAGTCCACAATGGTATCGACAGAGGCTCCGTGAACTTTCAACTACCTCCTTTTAGCGATTCACATGAAGTACAGGAATATTAACCTGTTGTCCATCGGCTACGCCTTTCGGCCTGACCTTAGGACCGACTAACCCCACGCCGATTGCCGTTGCGTGGGAAACCTTGGGGATTCGGCGGGCAGGGTTTTCACCTGCCTAGTAGTTACTCATGCCAACATTCTCGCTTCTATCCGCTCCACAACACCTTACAGTGCTGCTTCACAGCTGAATAGAACGCTCCTCTACCACGTCCCACCTTCGCTCCCTACTCGCTCCGCTCGCAGGGAGCTACGGTGGGCAGGCCCACCTCTCCTGCCAAGATAGAATCTTGGTACGAGAGGGGCCTGCCCGCCGTAGCTCTTTGTGAGCCATAGCGAACAAAGAGCGAAGGTGGGGCATTCACCGCTTCGGTGTAACGTTTAGCCCCGTTGAGTTTTCGGCGCATCAATGCGTCGACCAGTGAGCTGTTACGCTTTCTTTAAAGGATGGCTGCTTCTAAGCCAACCTCCTGGTTGTCGAAGCATCGACACCTCCTTTACCACTGAACGTTACTTTGGGACCTTAGCGAATGATCAGGATTCTTCTCCTTTCGACGATGGCAGTTTGCTGTCACCGTCTCACTCCCGTAGTCATTAAAGGCTGGTATTCGGAGTTTGTCAGGATTTGGTAGGTCGAGGTGACCCCCGCATCCAAACAGTAGCTCTACCCCCAGCTTTGCACTACGAGGCTGCCCCTAAAGGCATTTCGAGGAGAACCAGCTATCTCCGGGTTCGGTAAGCTTTTCACTCCCATCCACAGGTCATCCCAATGTCTTGCGATACATTATGGTGCGGGCCTCCAGCCGCCTTTCGGCGACCTTCACCCTGCCCATGGATAGCTCACCCGGTTTCGGGTCTAGTGCCAGCGACATGTTCGCCCTATTCGGACTCGCTTTCGCTCCGGCTCCGGCTAGTGACTGCCTTAGCCAAGCCACTGACAACTAACTCGTTGGCTCATTATGCAAAAGGAACGCCGTCACCCACTCCATTCTTGGTTCTAGGAAGGTCTGATACTGCTTATCTAGTCTGCAAGTAAGACTTCAGATTAGAGACTACAGACTACAGATAAAATCTGTGATCTGTTGTCTATAGTCTGTTGTCTATAGTCTGTTAATAGATAACAGACTGTATAGCAGCAAACACTTCGCCAAAGCCAACAATGGAGCAGGCTCCGACTCCTTGGACGCATCACATTTCAGGAACTATTTCATCCCCCTTTCGGGGTACTTTTCACCTTTCCCTCACGGTACTATCCGCTATAGATCTCTGCATCTTTTTAGCCTTGGATGGTGGTCCACCCAGATTCAGGCCGGATTTCACGTGTCCGACCCTACTCAGGAACACTCTACCGCTCTTTTTTCTTTCGGCTACGGGGCTCTCACCCTCTTTGGCCGCCCGTTCCAGGGTCGTTCGACTAGAAAAAAGAAGTCGGATATCGAGGTCCTACAACCCCCAATAAGAATTGGGTTTGGGCTGTTCCCTTTTCGCTCGCCACTACTTAGGGAATCTCTTTTTTGATTTCTTCTCCTCAGGTACTGAGATGTTTCAGTTCCCTGAGTGACCTCCACGCACCATCAGAAATACAAGATATAACCAATTGTACTGACGGATGACCGATAAAAAAACACGGTCATTCGTTTTAAGGTTTCTTGAATCTCTGAAGGTGCGTGGTTATGGGACATAACTCCCATAGGGTTTCCCCATTCGGAAATCTCCGGTTAATAGCGCCTGCCTAGCGGCTCACCGAAGCTTATCGCAGCTGGCCACGTCCTTCGTCGGAATGCAGAGTCGAGGCATCCATGTGATGCGATGAGTAACATTTTCCATGACGCATGTCTTTCGACACGCGCCGTACTGTTCATGTACTACAACCTGGATACTCGCCTTGCGGCTCAACCGAAGCGTAGTGCATGAGTGTCCGACCCATAAGAGAACTCTACTTAGCCCTCTTGAAGGGTCTATCCTTGAAGCGATACTTGCATCACTTCAAGGGGTGAAATTACGATTATAGATCATTATCGAGCCGTTGCTGACAAGGAGCCGCTTCTCTGCCGAGAACTCTCTGCGAAGCTTCGGGCGGGCTCTTTTGGAGACACGCGGGGAGCAACGCTCAGAGCACTTTTTATCCATCCGGATAAAAAATGAGCGGGTGGCTCACGCACACCCGCAGAACTAGTTCCTTACCGGAATCTAATCCTACGGCTGATCGCGATTCACCATAACGTGAGAGGCAGTGTAAGGAGGGTTTTAGGGTGGGTCAAGAGGAAGAAAGCCAATTTTGTATGCATCCTTTTGGAGCAATTTTTGACGGTATTTTGGTGAAAAATCGATGAATTTTTTAGGATTTTGCCCTTAAAACTCGCTTACGCCATGAATCGCCTCTTTGGGTTCTTCGGCAAGGACAGGCGAAGAGCCCTCTAATTCGCCCGAAAGTGCGTCGCGCGGACCCAAAAGAATGAGATTTTCCGCAACGACTTCCGTGCGGAAAATTTTGATGCCCTGGGGCGTATCCCAGCTGCGAGTTTTTAAGTAACCCTCAATATAAACCGGCTTTCCCTTTCGCACATTTTGGGCACAAAACTCTGCGAGCCCTCCCCAGGCCACCAAGTTGTGATATTCCGGCAAGCTTTGCTTTTCCCCCTGCGCATCTCTCCAGACTCTGTTCGTTGCGATACCAAAGGTACAAACCGATTGCCCACCCGTCGTCGACTTCAGCTCGGGATCGCGCGTGGCGTTCCCCAGAAGAATCACCCTATTCACTGATTTCATAATGCGTAAAAGAGAAGTATAGGAATGAAACGCTCTGGACTCCAGAAAGGGACCGACTTTTTTCCTTTTAGGGCTGCGGAAACCCATTCGCATCACTCTTTTTTTTTGCAAGAAAATACTTGCACTCGAGTAATGCGCTTCGGAAAGACCGCAAGAGTGGTCATGAAAAAAATAATCAATACGCCTGCAATCGATGTACATGTTCTTCTGTTGCGGCGCCGAAACGCACGCTTGCTACACTTTTTTGTGAGTACCACTCCGGAGCAATTGCTCCAGCTCTGTGAAAAGAAAAGATCGTTCTCAGGAGGAGTTCAGGGCACCTCAAGAGCAGTATGCCAGGGAGTAGAAAGATCACCAGAAAAAAGGCTGGTTCTTTAAGAAAATGATTTCTTGGAAAGAGAGACTTAAAAAAAACTCAGAGGAAGGGAATGAGTCCCAATCCTCCGAGTCCTTTTGATCTTTGATCTTGAATCTTTGATCTTACGCATCATTCATTGCTTCTTCGCTGGATGCATCCGCAATTTCATCTTTCGCAGTTTCACCGAAGGCATCCACTTCCGCGCCTTCTACTATTCCTGCTTCGACTTCTTCGGATGTCTCGATCTGCTGATCCCCTTCCAACTCGGCGATGGTATCCACGCCGGTGATCAGCTCTTGCGTTTCCTCTTCGGCTTCGATGCGCGAAGTCATCTCGACTTTTTCGATGATGCCTTCTTCCACAACCACGCGTTCTTCCGGCGGCACTTCGTCTTTGAATTTCAGAAGTTCCACTTTGAGACCGAGAGCTTGGAGTTCTTTCACAAGCACGTTGAAGGATTCTGGAATGCTCGGGCGGCGGATCGGCTCACCCTTGACGATTGCTTCATAAGCCTTGCTGCGTCCGATGACATCATCGGATTTGATCGTGAGCATTTCTTGGAGCGTGTAGGCGGCGCCATACGCTTCCAAGGCCCACACTTCCATTTCTCCGAAACGCTGACCTCCGTGTTGCGCCTTGCCGCCGAGCGGCTGCTGCGTGACAAGCGAGTACGGTCCAACGGAACGTGCGTGAATTTTATCTTCAACGAGGTGGAGCAGTTTAAGCATATACACCATTCCGACCGTGGTTTGGTGCGCAAACGGTTCGCCGGTGCGACCGTCGAAGAGTTGCAGTTTTCCACTGCGCGGGAGTCCGGATGACTCCAAGAACTGGAGAATTTGTTCCGTCGCGACACCGTTGAGTGCAGGTGTTGCAATCTTGATGCCGAGTGCTTGGCAGGCCCAACCCAAGTGCGTCTCCAAAATCTGTCCGATGTTCATACGCGAGGTGACACCGAGCGGGTTGAGAATGATATCGACGTGGGTGCCGTCTTTGAGGAACGGCATATCTTCTTTTGGCACGATGCGCGCGACGACGCCTTTGTTTCCGTGGCGGCCGGCCATCTTGTCTCCCACCTGGATTTTGCGCGTCTGGGCGACGAATACTTTGATCTGCTTCAAGACTCCGGTCGGGAGTTCATCACCTTCCGAGCGATCGAAGATATGGACATCGACCACTTTTCCGCCGGCTCCGCCCGGGAGACGCAGCGAACTGTCTTTCACATCTTTGGCTTTGTCTCCGAAAATGGCCTGGAGCAAGCGTTCCTCCGGCGTCAGTTCCGTCTCGCCTTTCGGCGTGATTTTTCCGACAAGAATGTCTCCTTCGTGAACCGTCGCACCGATGCGGACGACGCCGTCCGGAGCGAGATCTTTGAGCTTCGCTTCACCGACGTTGGGGATATCGCGCGTGACGATTTCGGGTCCCAGTTTCGTGTCGCGGACATCCGTGATGTAGGACTCGATGTGAATGCTATCGAACCATCCTTCCTGCACGATGCGATCCGAGATGATCACCGCATCTTCGAAGTTATACCCTTCCCAGGACATGTAGGCGACGAGCAAGTTTTGACCAAGAGCCAACTCCCCCGCTTCGACGGCTGCGCCATCTGCCAGCGGCTGACCGCGGCGAACAGTATCGCCGCGCGAGACGGCGGGGCGCATATTGAAACATGTTCCCTGGTTGGAGCGAACGAATGTGGACAAGCGATAGACCTGCTTGCGTCCGGAGCGGTACACAACCGTGATTTCAGTTGAATCAACCGCGGTCACTTCTCCGTCTTCCTCCGCCAAGATGGCATGACCAGATGCGCGTGCGGCGAGACCTTCGATACCCGTTCCGACCAGCGGAGAGTGCGGGCGAATGAGCGGAACAGCCTGACGTTGCATGTTCGTTCCCATGGATGCGCGCGTGTTGTCATCGTGCTCCAAGAACGGAATGAGCGATGTGGAGATCGACAAAATTTGGCGCGGGGACACGTCGACGTGCGTGACGTCGCGAACGTGCGCGAGCGTCGCCTCTCCCGCCTTGCGAGATGAAGCGCGCGTCGTGAGGAATTCGCTTTGCTCGGAAAGTTCCAGCTCCGCCTGCGCGATCGTGAGATGGCGTTCCTGCTCGGCATCGATGTAGACGACTTTATTGGTGATGTAGGCGCGGACCGGCACTTCGTCTTTTCCTTCTTTCTTCAGAAGCGAAATGACTTTGCGCGCGTCCTCCTTGGTCTTCACCACTTCTCCTTCTTTCACGATGATCTTGCGACCGTCCTTGATCATCATATCGATCATGCGGCCGACGACGCGATCCGGATCCATCGGCACTGCGTGCTTCACTTCTTTATAAGGAGTCTCCAGGAATCCGTATTCGTTCACGCGGGCGAATCCTGCCAAGTGCACCACGAGACCGATGTTCGGACCTTCAGGAGTGGCAATCGGACAGATGCGGCCGTAGTGACTGGTGTGCACGTCGCGGACATCAAAGCTCGCGCGCTCGCGGGAGAGTCCTCCCGGACCCATCGCGGACAGGCGACGCTTGTGTGCAAGTTCTGCCAACGGATTGGTCTGATCCATGAACTGTGAAAGCTGCGATGACGCGAAGAATTCGCGCATGGCGGCCGTGATCGGGCGGCAGTTGATGAGCTGTGTGGGCGTAACCGTTTCCAAATCCATGACCGTCATACGATCTTTCACAATGCGCTCCGTGCGGACGAGTCCGACGCGGTACTTGTTTTGAACCAATTCACCCACGCTGCGAACGCGGCGGTTGGACAGGTGATCGATGTCATCGGCGATGCCGACTCCGTTATTCAGGCGGATGAGTTCTTTCAAGATCTCGATGAAGTCTTTCACCTGGAACACGCGGTGCTCTTCGTCGCTCGGCGTGTTCACATTGAAGCGGCGGTTCAACTTGTAGCGGGCGATGTTGCCCATGTCGTACTTTTTGAAATCAAAGAAGAGAGAATCGATGAGCTGCTTTGCATTCTCCGGTGTGGCCAAATCGCCAGGGCGGATCTTGCGATAGACGCTTTGGTACGCTTCCTCCACGCTCTCGATCGGATCTTTATCCAGCGTCACACCGATGAAATCATGCTCGGGGTCGGTGACATCGGAGAAGAGCTCGATGATCTTGGCGTCGCTCGTATAACCGAAAACGCGCAAAAGCTGCGTGATCGGAATCTTGCGCTTGCGATCGATCTTGCAGGTGATGATGCCACGGCGATCTGTCTCGATTTCCAACCACACGCCGCGCTTCGGGATGATTTTGGCTGCATGAAACTTGGGATACTCCGGCATTTTGGAGAAGAACACGCCCGGCGAGCGGACGAGCTGGTGGACGACCACGCGCTCGATACCGTCGACGATGAATGTTCCGTGCTGCGTCATCAGCGGAATGGATCCGAGGAAAACGTCCTGCTCCTTAATTTCACCGCTCTCCTTATTGATGAGCTGGACATGGCCTTTCATCGCAGCCTCATAGGAGAGATTGCGGCGACGGCACGTTTCGGGATCGTACTTTGGGGGATCGAAGGTGTGACCGAGGATGCGCAGCTCCATTTTCTTACCGGAGAAGTCCGTGATCGGGCTTATTTCTTCCAACAATTCCTTGAGTCCTTCCGTAAGAAACCACGCGTAACTATGAATCTGCATTTCGATGAGGGACGGCACATAGCCGGTGCCTTCATCGGGAACCAAGTAGATGCGGCCATCTTCCAACTTCTCAGCTTGGATCGATTCCGGCAACTCCTGAAAGATGGATGGAATGCGGCCCTGCACCGGAATGATGTGCGGAATGAGCGGTGGCAAGACATCCACACCAACATGCATCTGATACGCATGACGGATGCCGGCTGCTTTACCCGAACTTTTCGTTGCCGCCTTCGGCGCAACTTTCGCTACGGGCTTTGATGCGGCCTTGGGTGCAACCTTTGGTGCTGCTTTGGGAGCCTGCTTTTTTGGCGCGGGCTTTGCGCTCTTTGAGGGTGTTTTTTTTGCGGAGGACTTGGATGCGGCTTTCTTCTTCGTGGACATGAGGAAGGAAAGGGGAGGAGGCCGGACGCGGGAAACCCGCTCCGACGTGGAGAAAAACAGGTCACGGCACTCAAAACACAATCGTAGCCACCGCGAGACCGGGTTATTTTAGGCGCTGGAAGCGGAGAGTCAACTCTTTTTGACCAGATGTGGGAAAGATTCTATCTCTTAATTTTCACGTTCCGAGCCAAGCGACCCAGCTATGTCATGGTGCCCGCCGGGCCGAAAAACCGCTCTGATGGTAATAATTCTACTGCATACATTTCAATTCTCGATCTGCGCAGCCTGGGCCCTCATTTTATATTTCTCTTCTTTTTCCCGATAGTGCTGCAGTAAACCGATGACTTTTTCCAGCGTCTCTTTAACGATCATTTGGGCCTCCTTCGTTTCAGGCACTCCTTCCACGCGATCTTCGAAAAGAGATACTGCATGTTCTTGGCCCGCATAACGCAAAACAATCGAACCGTTCAGTTCTATCTCGGCTTTCGTCTCATAGACTCCACTTACATCCATGAGCCTCACGAGCAAATCCTGCATCTTCGTTTTCGTAAAGCTTCTGTAATCTTTATATCCGGGAATCGCACCGGGTAAGGCGAGAAGTTCATCTTTTGCTTGGAGACCGGCTTGAACGAGTTCGACTGTAATTCCGTGTAGGGGCGGGGGTTTTTCACTCTGGTTCATCTCTTGTAGTAAGAAGGAAAAAGGGAAAACGAGGCGAACCATAGCCGCCTGCTGATGAGAGTCAAGAAAGTTTTTCCATCTTCGCCGCTACAGGCAGCGGAAAAAATCGATCTCAGGGGGGCACATTTCGGCCTGTAGAAAGCAAGAATGAATCGATGCGGATGCGATGGATCATCGCGCGCGCACAAAAAAACAGGTAGTAGCACTACCTGTTTTAATGCGTTATACATTATCCAATCATCACTTTGCTGCCGTATACCTGCGCTCCACTTCATCCCAATTCACCACATTCCAAAACGCCTTTAAATAATCAGGGCGCTTGTTCTGATACTTCAGATAATACGCATGCTCCCAGACATCGACTCCCAAGATCGGGGTTTTGCCGACTGTGAGGGGAGAATCCTGATTAGGTGTGCTCATCACTTCCAGTTTGCCGCCGTGGACAACCAGCCATCCCCAGCCGGAACCAAACTGACCCGTGGCCGCGGCGTTGAGTTTTTCCTGGAGCTGCTCCAGACCGCCGAATGTTTCATCGATTGCCTTCGCCAAATCCCCCGACGGCTTGCCGCCATCTGGCGACAGGATCTGCCAAAAGAAAGAGTGATTCGCGTGGCCGCCGCCGTTGTTGCGAACAGCTCCTCTTTTATCTTCGGGAATCTGATTCAAGTTTTGCACGACTTCTTCAATCGGCTTGTCTTCCCACTCGGTTCCAGCGAGCGCGGCGTTCACCTTATCTATATAGGCTTGATGATGCTTGGTGTGATGGATCTCCATAGTCTTCGCATCGATGTGCGGCTCCAGGGCATCCATTGCATACGGAAGTTTCGGCAGTGTGTAAGCCATATTGTTGATTGGAGAAGAATATCCTATTCTACTGAGAAAACGGGGAAATTGACAATAGGGGAATCGGCAATAACTCCTCGATTATGATCGAGAGAAATCCCCATTCTCAATATCCCCTTCTCCCTTCATGATACATCCCATGGATATTCGTTTGCTCCGCCGGGAGGATGAAGAAAAATATGGTGAGTGGGTGAACGCGCATCCGCAGGGAAACCTGTGGCAGTCGCTCGATTGGAAACGATTTCAGGAAAGCCTCGGGCACGAGACGAAGATCTATGCGGCTTTTGTAAAAGAATCGATCATCGCATCCGCGCTCGTCGTCATCGATCGCACGACCGGAGGATATGCCGTCTGGGATATTCCACGCGGACCGTTATCCAATGATGATCCGCAAGCAATTTCCGCATTGCTGACTCATATTCAAGCAGATGCTCGGCAGCAGAAAGGTCTGGTTCTCTATTTCTCCCCGGCCGAATCCCCTCTTCCACTCCCCTTTCGCACACGAGTTTCTCCCAGGCATGAGCAGCCGGAAGCCACAGTCATGGTGGATCTGCAGACGAGCAAGGAAGAAATTCTGCAGCGGATGCACTCCAAAGGAAGATACAATATTAAGGTAGCGGAGAAGCATGGCGTCATCGTGGAACAGTCGCGAGACGCAGAATCGTTTCACGCGCTTCTCGCCGCCACTGCCGAGAGGGATCAATTCACGCTTTCCTCCAAGAAGCAGTACTTCTCTTTTTTGGAACAAATCCCCGGCAGTTTTCTCTTGATGGCGTACGCGGAGCACAAGCCTGTTGCCGGACTGATGGGTGTAATCCACGGAAGCACAGGCATCTATTATTACGGCGCGTCTTCCTATGAACATCGCGCGCTCATGGCCCCGTATTTGCTGCAGTGGGAAGCCATAAAGTACTGCAAGGCACAAGGAGCCACGCGGTATGATCTCCTGGGAATTGCGCCGCCCGATGCTCCGGCGAATCATCCCTGGAAAGGCATCACCGATTTTAAAAATAAATTCGGCGGACACATAATCGTTTATCCGCCGGAGCAAATGCTCTTACTTCGCCCGATGCTGTATCGGGCACTACGACTGAAGAGGAAATTATTCGGATGATCTATCTTTTGGCCCTACCCACTCACTCCTCCCATAAACAACACACAGCAAACACCCAACATCCCACAAGACCACATCAGCTCCTCCACGGAGATCGCGCGTGCTGTTTGCCGCGGCACTCGCAAGTGACGGGCGAAAACCGCGCGAGTTCACGCGCGCCTAGTTTTCTTGGGTACTTCTTTGGGTTCCCGGCCGAAGCTCGCCCATCGCGAGCGTAGGCTGGCGCCCCAAAGAAGTGCCAACCCTCTTCTTCATTAACCTTCGTACCACAGGATAGCGGCTGATGATTTTTGGCTTTGGCAAATGCTACGCGGTACGAGAAGTCGCTACTAAAACGAATAGTGATGTTTTAATTGCAGCTTGGTATGACAAACTATTCGACTCGCTGTGGCTCGTTCATGCCGCCACGATAGACCTAGGAGATGTAAACCTAATTGCTGCAATAAGAACATGATCGGTCAAATTCCTTTAAAAACAACCATAGCAATCGCTGATTGAACCATTCGACTCGCTGTGGCTCGCTCATGGTTGTTTTCCATGTCTTTCGCGAAAGACATGGAAAACAAAAAACCCTCCCCCTTTCGGGGGAGGGCCTTTGTCGCTTAGCAAAGCGTAGGGACTGAAAACAACATCAAGTGTTCTGGTAGCTGGTCGACTTGATGGTGGAATCAGTGTACTCAACCCAACGGAACGTGGTGCTCGTCGTGTTGTCGCTGTCGATCCATTCGAAGTGACTGCCCGTCGGCGTGAAGGCCGTGCGAGAAATCGAATCGAAGTTGAGCAAGGAGACTTGCAAGTTCGAGCCGGCAGTTGTGATCTGAGGTGTAGTCACAGTTCCGCGGAGAACGAAGGTTGCGTCCGTGCCCTGATCGATCGACGCGTTGATTGCGGAGCCGTTGAGGCCCACACAATACACGAGGAAGGAACCGGAAACGCTGGTAGAGACAGCTGCACCCGCTGTGGTAAGCGCGCTGCATCCCTTTGTGCTCGTCGAGTTAACCTTGTTGTAGATAACGAAGGTCGTGGAATCGACGTACACGTTTGTAGCTGTAACGTTGAAGATCACGCCCGAGAGAACGACTTTGTTCAAACCGTTCTTCGAGTTGACGTTCGCAGCAGCAGCGATCTTGAACTGACCCATATCAAGCGGTCCGCTCTGAATTGGCGAGCCGTTTGCGTCTGGATTTGCGTTCGTGATCGAAGCAATCTTCGAAAGTACCGTGACGCTCCTGTCGCCGCGGAACAGCGTGTTAGCCGTTGCCGTGGAAGAGGAAGTACCGATGAAGACTTCACCTTCATTGGAGCCATCGTAGTCGGTGGCCGTCAAGTTGTTGCTGGACTCGTAACCGCGGGCGCGGATTGCACCGGAACCCGTAGCGTTGTTCGAGACAGCCGTAGCGTCGATGAAGAACTGAACCGTCTGGTTCGAAGTTGCACCGTCGACATCAGACTTGATGCGTGGGCGAACAAGAATCTTGACGTCTCCACCCTTCGGAACAATCAGCTGCTGGCTCTGCATTTTGGCGCAGAAGGCCGAAGCTGTTCCGGAGAAGTTCGTGTTCACGTTCGTGGAACCCGTACCGTAGTAGGTGCGTGTTCTGTCGGAACCACAACCACCTGTGGTGGCCGTAGCGAACGGTGTCGTTGTGCCATCTTTGTACAGTTCAAGGCGATCAACCGACGTAGCCGTTCCACCGGAAGAAGTCAGCTGGATGTCCGTGACATCGATAGCTTCGTTCTCAGCGTGGAACTGCAAGCGGAGGACCGTGTCGCCGAGAGTGCCGCCGAGCAACTGGTGCGGGCGAACGCTCACGGTGTCCTTTGTCACGTACAAGTCACCTTGGTTCACGAGCTTGAGTGCTACTGCGGAAGCCGTGGTGACAGTGATTTCACAAGTGCTGGAAGCACATGCTACTGAGTCTGTCTTGATACCGGACAAGCTGCTGCCGCGGACAACGTCCTCAGCCTCCACATACGTGTCTGCAGTGGAGAACATAAGCTGCAACCAGCCGTTCGTCAGAGAGCCAGCAATGTCCGTATGAACTTCGAACACAACTGTCTTCTCCTTCGGGATAACGAAACCTCCACCCGTCATCTTGGAGAACGTAACCGTCGTGCCCTGTGCGCTCACGCCCTTCTCAAGGATCGTGTCGACAGAACCGTTCTGGTCCGTATCAGCCCAAAGGGTGTAGTTCTGACCATTGTTCAAGGAACCGGATGCTGCCTTGAAGATAAGCTTCGTGAGCAGCACATCCTTCGCTTCACCTGCGCGGCCTTCGAAGCGGAATGTGTTAAGGTTCTTCGAGTTCTTCACAGCGGTGTCAGCCGTAGCTGTAGCCTTCTGTGCAATTGTCAGGTTTGCAGTGGCAATACGCTGCGTGTTGCCGGTGACGGTGCCACCTGGGCGGACGTCGTTGACGGCCGTTCCAGTGCTGAGACCTTCAATCTGCATTTGATAGGAAGTGGATCCTCCAGAGATAAGAGCGGAGAAACACTTTGCAGTGTTCGTGCCCGTGCTTACCTGAGTTGGTTCGCCACAGATCAAAATCTTGAATTGATCACCGCTCTTTGGGGAAACACCGGCGCCGTTGTCGATAAAGTCGACAAGGACTTGGTAGTTTTCCTTTCCGCTGATCGTGAAATCATCGAAACGGTAGATCTGGTAGGTCAAGCCTGTAACAGATGCAGCATCAGCGGAGCCCGTCAAACGGACACCATCGATGGAGCGGCCAGTCGTCGTATTCTTGAGGGTAACGTTCTCAAGAACCTCGGAGATAGCATCGGTAGCAGTGCCGTTCGCAGTGGAAAGGTTACCGCCGGTGCTCGTGGAGCCCTGGACTGCAATGAACAGCTTGCGCATGTCGATCTTCTCTCCACCCGTCGTGAAGACGACGTTCGCGAGAACGGCGTCATCCTGATCGCGAGTGTAGGTCTGCTGAGCCGGGCCATTGATTTCGATCGTAAACTGACCGGCATCAACAGTGACGGATGTAGCAGTGTTCGTCGGCAAGGCGATGGTCATACCATAGAGCTGACCGTTGACGCCGTAACCGTAGAGGGAACCGACTGCAAAGATATCGGAAGTCTCTTCAAAGTTCATTTTCACCGTTTCGCCCGCACCGCCGACGATGTCAGCGAGAACGGTCAAAGAAATCTTATCGCTCTGCTTGACGATGAAAGGAGGATTGAAGGTGAGAGTGACGTAGTCACCGCTCGTCTGCGCTGCAACGTTCGTAAGAACGGTGCCGTCGCTACGGACAATGCGGATGTTGACCACATCGCCATCGTTGAGTGTGCCGTCCTGCTGCAAGGTCATTGCATAGAGAGTGGCGTCCTCAACGCTGTTGTTTGAAACTTCAAACTTACCAATGGAAGCGCTCTTGTCTCCAACTTTAATGCTGTTTGGGGAAACAGTCTGGAAAGAAAGAGTGATCTTTCCGCTCGTAACGGAAGCAACTCTGAAGGTGTTTCCGCGGACTGGGAAATTACCCTTCACTTGCTTGGCGTTTGAAACGAGATCGGAAGGAAGTTCGACAACGAGGTTGTGCTCGCTGGAAATCGTAGCCGTGCTGGAGATGTCAGCGACGAGATCAAGCGTCACGGACTTACAAGCAGGGATCACAAGCGGAGTCTTGAAGTGCACGCTTGCGGACTGGTCCTTGCTGTCGATCGTGCGCTTGCGGGAAACGCGAGCGCCGTTTACGGCAGCGTAGACACCGTCGATATCAGAGGAAGCTCCGAAACCTTCGTGCAGAATGGTGATGTCCTCAAGCTGAACGCTGTCGTCGCAGGAAGCTGCGAGGTCAAGCGTGAGCATGGTGACAGCATTGCCGCCTTTAGGAACGGAATCGCCGACTGGGTTCTTGGAGGAAACAGAAACCTCAAGAACGCCATTTCCCTGTGGAACCGCCATGTAACCCTTAAAGGAAGTGGAATCAGAGATTTTGTCGCCCATTTCGGTAACGACGTTGCTGACCGTCAAAGTGTAGGTCGTAGCACCATCCAAGGTTGCGCCGAGCATAAGCTCAACGGACTTGTCACCGGTCATCTTGGCGGAAGAGATGGAGATCGTCTGGCTTCCGGCCATGATTTTATAGTTAGCGATGTTCTCAGCCGATGCCTGTTCGACATTGGCCGTGAAATCAACCATAACCATAGTGCTGGACGTAGCGGACGCAGACGAGATAGCTGCAGCTCCAGAAGGAGCGCCGCTCTTACAGTCAACGCCGTAGGTCAAGCCCTGGTCGACGCGGTGAAGCATGACGACCATTTCAGCGCGGTTCATGTTGTCGCTAGGACGAACACGGCCCGTGGAGTCATCACCCTGGAGCACACAGTGATCGGCTGCCGTCTGGATGGCATCCGTGTACCACTGTCCACTTGGGTTATCGACGAACTGAGCTGCGTCACCCGTCGCATCAAGTGCGAACGCGCGAACGATGAGAGCCGCTGCTTCTGCGCGATTGATGTTCGCAGCAGGGCGAGCGTAACAAGGGCGCTTGCCGTAGCAGTTTTCGTCGCCACGGACCCAGCCCTCCTTGCCGGACTCTTCGAAGTAACCGTAATACCAAGCCGATGACGCAACGTCATCAAAGCTCTTAACGGCCGGTGGGGTCGAAAGAATCCCACCGTTAAGCTCGACGATGAGCTTAACGAATTCAGCACGGTTCGCTTTGTCGTTTCCGCGGAACCGTGTCTGACTAGCATCGAGGTAGCCGGCGTCCGTGAAGGACGAAACAGCATCCTCGTACCAGATACCCGACGGAACATCTGTGTACGCGGCGAACGCAACGTTGAGTTGCGTCACCGAGATTGCGGCCACAGACAATCCCGACAGGACTTTCTTCAGACGAGAAATGTCCATAAAGAATGTAAGTAAAAAGAAATAAAAGATAAGGAAAAGAAATAGCATGTGAGTACTCGTCCCGTCCCGTTCGTGATCTAACACTCTCGTGTCGTGAGTGCGAGCGCAGGCCGTAGCCTAAGCGCCCCCCTCCTTAAATATAAAGAGAACACACAAGGAGCAGATACCTTATATATACATATGCATCATCGAAGATGATGCGGACTGTCACGGGTGGAACGGATGTGGGGTGCACGACCCTCGCTGACGGATAAACCGGAGGCGGGGATGTGAAAGCTTGTCTCCGGGGTGGAGGCAAGTTGCCGAATTGTCAAAGATCGTACACAAGACCACGCCTCGTTTTTGCGAGCGGATCAGCGGTGATCCTAGCGAAAGGAAACCTACTGAAGCAATACCCCCAGAGGAGTAGGTGGCATCCCTATAAACGCGCCAGACCAGGGTGTGTTACGCATGATCATTTCGTAGATGAGCCATTTTAAGGCTCATTACACGGCGAGAATCGACGTTTCTATCGGCAGATCTTTACGAAAATGCCTGTGCGAGGCGTTTCTTTAGAGAGAAAATTGCTGTTGCGCACATTAATTGTTCCTGACCTAAACAATATATTGGGTGGAGAATGGTGTACTAAATGTTTGTTCAATTTAACAATTTTGGGGTTTTGGGCCCGAAAAAAGGATTCAGAAGATTCAGAGGACTCAAAGGATTCAGAAGAAGATAAGGAATTTTTTTCATTTCTTTTTCTCCTCCAAAGTCCTTCTTCTGCAATCCTCTCCTCTAAGTCTTCTGAGTCTTCTGAGTCCTCTGAGTCTTCTCATCACAACTTCCGCACACCCTGTCCTCCTCCCGTATCTCTCACCTCATATCCCCTCTTTGCAATTTCATCGCGCAGGCGATCGGACTCTGCGAAATTTTTTTCTGTGCGAGCCGTGGCGCGAGCATCAACGAGCGCTTGAATGTCCGCCGGAATCCCCTCTTCTTTTTTTGGCTCAAAGCAGCCAAAAGTTTCGCTTATTATTTTTTTCAAATGATCGATCGCTTCTGCGGTTTCCGCTGATTGATTCTTTTGTTGGCGCGACCAATTCATCACATCAAAAATAGCGGCAAGGGCGGCTGATGTATTCAGGTCCGCATTCATCGCATCGATAAATATTTTTTGGTGCGCGAGCGCCTCATCGAGTTGATTATTTTTTTCTGCAGAAGAATTTTTGACGATCATCGACGTATCGATTTTTTCCGGCATCCATTCCATGATTTTTTTGCGTGCTTTCTTGGCATCTTCCATCCCCTTCCAACTGAACTTTAAATTCGTGCGGTAATGGACGGACAACAAGTAGTACCGCAGATCCATCGCATCGAAGCCTTTTTCAAGAATGTGTGGAATAGTGAGCACATTGCCAAGACTCTTTGACATCTTTTCCCCATCTAAATCGATACGTCTTTTGTGCAACCATAAGCCAACAAATGGACTTTTTTTGGTCACCGATTCGCTCTGTGCGATCTCGCATTCATGGTGGGGGAAAATATTGTCTTCCCCGCCCGTATGTATATCTAACTGGTCACCAAGCAGAGCCCGGCTCATCGCGGAGCACTCAATATGCCATCCGGGAAAACCCTCGGGCGTCGCGGTTCCATCCGGATGACGAGGCGATGTCCAACGGAGAATGTGACTTTCATTCTTGCCGACGCAAAATTTCCAGAGCGCGAAGTCGGCTGCGTTTTCTTTCTCCTTATTCAGTGCGACGCGGTGATGTCCGCCTTCCAGTGTTTCCATTTTATTGCCGGATAATTTTCCGTACGCGGGAAACTTGGAGACATCAAAATAAATTCCATCGCCGGTGTCGTAGGCGATTCCTTCCTTCCATAAAAATTCCACCATGTCTCGCATCTGCGAAATATAATCCGTCGCACGCGGACGATGTTCGGGTTCGATACAATTCAAGGTGCGCTCATCTTCCAGATATTGCTCTTCGTATTTGCGCGCAATGCCGATGACCGACTGCATGGAAACCTGCCCAAATTCCTCGCGCGCCTGCTTCTCAATCTTATCTTCCCCTTCATCGCGGTCAGCCACCAAATGCCCCACATCCGTAATGTTTTTAACGTGATTTACCGCATACCCAAGCCCAAATTGCAGCCATCGGCGCAAAAGATCCGCCATAAGAAACGACGAATAATTGCCGATATGCGGCCGGCCATACACAGTAGGACCGCAGGTATACATGCTCACCTGCTTGCCATTAGCAGGCGTGAAAGGCCGCTCCTTTTTAGAATAGGTATCGTAGAGGACAAGAGACATGGAAAAAGGATACAGATTTTGAAAAGAATCACCATCCGTCTCAGCCTCTACACCGTGCAATGGCTAGGACGAGAGGACAGGAGTTTTTTGGTTTTTTGGTTTTTAGTGATGGAAGTGTTGATCACGCCAAGCTTCTTCCCACCCCCCCCCTCCTACACACCACACACCCACCACCCACACC
>Ga0163152_10003861_pt1 | contig 19073 bp, 14 predicted proteins | sample OliLakLV19MP8IB2_FD_148635 | JGI IMG/M metagenome (GOLD analysis project Ga0163152, IMG submission 148635) | Freshwater microbial mat bacterial communities from Lake Vanda, McMurdo Dry Valleys, Antarctica - Oligotrophic Lake LV.19.MP8.IB-2 | ecosystem: Environmental > Aquatic > Freshwater >...
AATCAACCGAAGCCGTCCCCGGTCCCACCTGCACGAAGGAAAGCGCGAAGTGCTCGAAGAAGAGTTTCTCGAAATCTTCGAGCGCCCCGGCGGAAGTGGAGAGCAGCCAGATCTCGCCGCTGTCGAGGTGCCACACGACCTCCACCAGACGGATGGAGGGCAGCGTCCGGCGCATGAGTTCCTGCTTGATGCGATCCTTCGCCTGCTCGCGAGCGGCTTTCGAGAGCTTGCGGCGACGCCCGCCCTCGGCGGATGCACCTGCCGCGCCTTTTTCTTTGGAGGACGCAGGCGCCGTGTTCTGCAAGGCTTCAAACGCGGCCTTGAGCTGCAGGCGAAAAAGCGTGCCCGGGATCTTCTTGGTGTCCTTGCGGAACGCGAAAACGAGCGAGCCATCGTAAACGAGTGACTGGATGTCATCGTTCAAGGGCTCACCACTGAACGGGTGAGCAAACCCGAGGCTCTCTTCGCGGGTGTCGTCCATGGCAAGCGGCGAAACAGCACCTGCCGCGAGCTTCTTTGCGATGACGGGAAGCGGCAGGTCTCGTGGAGAAACAAGCAACTTGAGGCGTCGGATGGCAACGGCCCCTGCACCGAGTGTCATATGTTCACAGTCTCCGGGATACGAGGAGGAAGGAATGGCAGCTTCCCGCCCTCGGGAAAACTCAAGAAAACGAAGCGTCACTCTTGCACAGCCCCGCCACCTGCACAACCGAGGAGCGACTGCCGAGTCAACCGCCGAGAGCAGTCGGCGGACGCGGTGCGCACACCGCCATATCGGGTGTCGTGTGCGCAGATCCCATGCGTCCGTCGTGGGAAATGGCGATAAGGCCTCCGCGTCCGCCCGTGCGCTCAAGTGTCTCACGCAGGGCAATCGCACAAGCTTCTTGAGGATCGACTCCCCCCGCGCACAGATCGCTCACACGCTTGGCGGGAAGCATCCTCAAAAACGCCTCGCCCCACCCCGTGGCACTCACACAGGCGCCTCTGTCGTCTGCATACAGCCCTGCCCCGGGAATAGGAACATCGCCCACACGGCCCACGCGCTTGCCCGGAGTGCCTCCCGTACTCGTTCCTGCAAACAGTGACCAGCGGGACTGGCCCGCCTCGCGCACCGCGAGGACAACACCCACCGTGCCACGCGCCGGTGCATCGTTTCCGGCTGCCGAGCCCGACTCCACACTTCCGAAAAACGAGCGAGCGTGGGGCCGTCCGGCCGCGATCCATTTTTCGTGCGCCTCTCTTTCGCGTGGGTGAACAAGTTCCATTTCGGTTATGGGCATGTATCCCCGCTCTTTTGCGAACAGCCCCGCGCCCTCTCCTACCAGCAGCACATGGTCGGTGTGCCGCAGGACGTCGAGAGCGATGCGCCCCGGGTGCGCAAAAGCACCAAGGCTCGCCACGGCACCCGCCAGGAGCCACTGCCCTTCCATCACCGCCGCGTCGAGTTCCACCCGCCCTTGCGCATTCAGGAAACTCCCATGACCAGCGTCGAACACCGGGTCGTCTTCGAGCACATCAAGACCCGCCACAAGAGCATCGAGTGGAGCGGCTCCGCCGCAAAGGGCAAGCTCCACGGCCCGTGCGGCGCGTGAGATCCCCTTGCGGTGCGCGGACGAAAGGCCAGCGGGGATGTCCCAGGCCCCACCATGAACAAGGCAGCGCGCCTCAAATGCCACGCCCTGCGGCGTTTTTCCCTCAAACGCACCCGACTCTTCCACAAACGATGCCGTTTCACGAAACACGTTTACAACCCCCGGTGCGGTGTGGTTTTAACCTGAACCGTCCATTACCTCGCGGAGATATCGTATGAAGCCCCACAGTTTTGCAACCACCCTGACGAGCGCGCAAAAGGCGTCCCTCAAAGGTCTCGCCCATGCGCTCAAACCGGTTGTGCAGGTGGGTGGCGCCGGCATCAGTGACACGGTGAAGGCGGAGATTGCGCGCTCTCTCGACACCCACGAACTCATCAAGGTGCAGCTGCCTGGCAGCACATCGGCCGAAGAAAAAAAGAAAGCGCAGGAGGATGTGGAAAACGCACTTCCAAAAAATGCGCACTTCGTGGGCCGCATCGGCCGTGCGGTTATCTTGTATCTGGAAAAAGATCCTGAACTCGCGAAACACACCGTCCGCTCGCTCTGAAATTTCGCGCGGTGTGTTACAACACGCCCAATTGAAATCGGAGGAGCCCAGGTGAGCGCGATCTTTCAAAAAGCGGTGGATGCGAACGGAGTGACTGCACAAGAGGCACGCGATGCGGTGCAGACTCTCCTGCGTTATGTGGGAGAAGATCCCCAGCGTGATGGCCTGGTCAAAACACCCGATCGCGTGGCCCGCGCGTGGATGGAGATGACCGAAGGCTACGCGATGTCCGCCGGTGCCATCCTGTCCACCACCTTCGAGGGCGACTCCGACGAAATGGTGGTGCTCAAGGACATCGACTTCAACAGCGTGTGTGAGCACCACCTGCTCAATTTCGCAGGCAAGGCGCACATCGCGTACATGCCCAAGGGCGGCCGCATCGTGGGCCTGTCAAAGCTCGCACGCATCGTGGACGTGTATGCCAAGCGCCTGCAGGTGCAGGAACGACTCACGCAGCAGGTGGCTGGAGCTATTCTCGAGCACCTGAAACCCGATGGCGTGGCCGTGGTGATTGAAGGCCGTCACAGCTGCATGTGCGTGCGAGGCGTGCGCAAAGACGGCGCAACCATGGTGACGAGCGCGCTCCATGGAGTGTTCCGTTCCGATCCCGCCACGCGCGCGGAGTTCATGTCGCTGATAAGCAAGCACTGAAGTTCAATGGCTGCTCGCCAGGGAACAAAAAGACCCACTGCAGTTCACAGCCATAGGATATAGCAGGTGGACGACTGAAGGCATTGAATGTTCTTATTCGCACATGCGTTAAACGAATAGAGCGAACCAAGATATTCATTGGTGCTCAAGGAATAAACTTCGCACACTGGATAATTCTGTGCGAACGCGCTGGACGAAAGACCAATCGAAACACCAAACAGGGCGATGCAGGAAATAAGCGTCTTCATTTTTTCTCCTAAACATCAGAGTTAAAAAACCCTAATGTTAAAGTGCCATTTTCGACCGAGCCGCGTGAGTGTGGCCGGGTCGAAGGTGTTCATTGCTCTCTTTTCGTGAAGGGACAATGTGAAGACTTCCCATAATTCACCAACATCTCTTTGTCATTTATTCATAAACTAAACTGTATTTTGTTCAATAACTGCGCCGTATTTTAGTCAATTTCTCGAAGTCTTGTATTGGATCCGGTAAGGATAACTTGAAGACAGGGTACCACTATTTTGCACGACCGAGCCAGAGTGGCCACAGGACCTAACGCTCTTTCATTGAAATACGCGAACTCCGGGCACGGGCAGTCTTCTTGCAGCCAATTCCGTCCTGCGTCATGGCCAGGACCTGAACCATGAAATCCATGAACTTCCAAGACGTGACCTCATAAACAATTCCGACAAAATTCCAACGCCACACATTTTCAAAATCGCACCTAAGATCAGTGGCCACCTTACGCACTGGAATCCAGTGCCTTCGTTCTCTGAACGAGATGCACCTTAATTTTGACGATTAGGAGAAACCAGAATGGACTTCCTCCAAGAACTTGATTCCGCCCTAAGGCCACAAGAACCTCGTTGCCTGCTGGAGGGCAGGAACGTACTGATCACTGGAGCGACCGCTGGGATTGGACTTTCATTGGCATGCCAACTAGCTCCCCTCAAACCCACATTGTTCCTCGTGGGTCGCCGATCCGAGCGACTTGACCACCTCGCAAAAACCCTCCGAGAGCGCACGCCTGGACTGTCCGCAAAAGTTTTCTGCCTCGACCTAACAGCCCCTGGCGCTATCGAGTCCCTGCCCACCGACATTGATGTCCTCGTCAATAACGCGGGTTTGGCATTGGGTAAGGACCCCGTTCAGACTGCGCAATGGAGCGACTGGCAGACGATGATGGACACAAACGTGACGTCGCTCATGCGGCTGACGCACCATGTCGTTCCGCACATGGTCCGACAGAAATCTGGCCATATCGTGACCCTGTGCAGCATCGCCGCTCACCAGGCCTATGCGGGGGGGAGTGTGTACTGTGCTTCCAAGGCGGCGGTGCGCATGTTCCATCAAGCCCTCAGGCAGGAACTCTGTTTCCATGATGTTCGCCTGTCGCTTGTTTCGCCTGGAATGGTCGAAACGGAATTCAGTCTGGTGCGGTTCAAGGGCGACGCTCAGGCCGCAAAGAACGTCTACAACGGCATCGAACCTCTGTTGCCCCAGGACGTCGCAGCGGAAATTGTCCACATTCTCAGGGCTCCCAAGCACGTCAACGTGGATGAGGTAGTCATCATGCCAACCTGTCAGGGTGCAGCGACCGTCGTCAGCCGAAAGCCAGTCTGAATCATCAAAACGTAACGATCAGAACAGTCGCTACCTACTTTCATTGAGAGATTTGTCATGGACATCATCCGTTATCGATTGTCTTCCGAAGAAACCGCCGAAGTTCGTGCGCTACTGGCGTCAACCTCCGCCGTTGACCAGTCCAAGCAAGCCGACGTGGAAGGCCTCTTGTTCGAATCGGACCGGTTGCCACGAGGACTGCGCAAGTTTGTGCACACAATGCTTTATCAATCTGGTGATCAGCATCCGGCATGCGTCATATCAGGATTTCCCATCGACAATGATGGGCTTGGCAATACACCTGTCAAATGGGTGCGCGACGACCATTCACCCGCAGAGAGGAGAGCCGATACGCTGGTGCTCCTGATGGCGGGGCTTTTCGGGATGCCATTCACGCTCACAAGCGAGCATGACCCAAGATTTCTGGTTCAGAACGTATTTCCGATCTACGAACACCGTGTGCGCCAGATGAGCAGCAACAGCGAAGCTCCTATCGTCTTGCATTCCGAAGACGCGTTCATCCCCTCTCCTCCCGACTACCTCGGACTTTTTTGCCTGCGCAACCCGGACCGTGTCACCACCGAGATTTCGGTGTTGGATGCCTCGGCCCTCTCCCCAGAGGTGTGCGACGCGCTCCGCAACGCGCAGTATATACTCCAGCCTGACGAATCGAACACGATCCCACTCGACGCGGAGGCAGGCGAAGACGCAACTAAGCCAAAACTGTGCAACATGTACGTGAATACCGATTTACGCCCCGCGCGCACTCCTGTGCTGCATGGAGACCACCGCTTTCCTACGATTTTCTTCGACCCTTTCTTCAGCCTGGACTGCGGCGACCCAAACGCACGCCGAGCACTCGACACTTTGTCGCAGGCACTTGAAACCTCTCTGCATAAGGTTGCCCTCGAGCCCGGCGATTTCCTTTGGTTTGACAACAGGCGAGTGGCACACGGTCGGAGCCCGTTCCAGGCAAGATTCGATGGCAATGATCGCTGGCTCAAGCGCATTCGTGTGACGCGAGACTTGAGGAGACTTACCGCTCCTAGGCCCTATGAATACCTTGAGCTTAATGCAGTCGCCGCACTCACTCAAAGCAAAGCCTCTTAAAGCCGAAACCTATTCTCATAATGTCAGAATGGACGCTCTATATCAGTCCAACGTTCGAATCAGAGCCCGCAGGCCTTGAGCTTGGCGTAATGATCCTGCACCGCCGGACCGTAGGGCAAGCGAATACTAGAGTCAGGGTTGCCGTTGTATTTGCGCGCGAGAGTCACAAGATCGACGTTTTCGCCCGCCTCGAGAAGTTTTGCCTGGAGCACGCGCGAGGAGTAGGAGAGGTTCGTGAGCACGTTGAAAGCGATGGCACTCCAGAGCGGATCGGAAGACGACAGCGTGGCACCCCCGCCTCCGGGCTTGTACGCAGTGATGATCTGCGCGATGCCGATGCCGTTGCAACTGCCGTTGACACAGTCGTCTTTGAGAGCTCCCAGTTTGGTTTCCTGGTACGCAAAAGCCATTTTGATAAGAGCAAGATCAAAGCCTTTGGATTTTGCCCAACTCACGAGTTTCAGCGCATTGCCCGCCACATCGCGGGCCACCGAAGTGTCATAGCAAGTCTTGAGGACTTTTGCGTTGGCGCACATCCCGCCACCGAGTTTTCCGCTGCCCTGCAGCGTTTGCGACTGGGTGCGGTCTACGTTCTTGGAAGAGGCCATGCCGCGCGAGATCTGGTACTGGTCGAGTGTCGTGTAATCGGCATAGCCCGGCTTTTCTTCCCACGAGAATTCGCAGTAGGTTTTGCCGTCCGCGACCATTCCACCTTTTGCAGGCTTAGAATCGCTGTCGGTGGCTGTCGGCACGACCGCAGCGACGCCGGGTGCTGGCTGCACGGCGGGCGGGGGAGCAGCAGGGGCCAAATAAGGTGCATTGGCTTGCGGATTCACCGATGACTGGCTCGACTCCTTGCGCCGCGCGGCCGGCCGGCACGCCTGTGAAGTCACCAGAAGGGCCACTGGCACGACAACGAGCGCTCGCAAGCGCTGCACACTCTTTGCCTCAACAATACGAAAGAACATGACGCTCCGCTCCCACATGGTGTGGCACGGGAACAGTATCGTCATTTACTTGCGTGGCCTTGAGCGGATTCATCAGACGCACGGAGTCTCAGGGACTTTCAGGCACCCGACTCACGCGCCGCCGCAAGCACAGAATCAAGCACCGAATCAAGCGCCCGGAGCGGAAACAGCCCCGCCTGTCTGCTTTGGCGGCATGGCTGCGAGCACGGCTTCGGCGATGTCGATGACCTCGATGTCTTTCGTGGCCTCAAGGTTCTTGAACGCTCCCTTGAAGTTGATCATGCAGAAGGAGCAGCCCGTCACGAGCGTCTTCGCGCCGGTCTTCGCCACGTGTTCCAGGCGGTCTTCCACAATCGACTTTGAGCCGCCTTCGCTCTCGTACCACATGTTGCCACCGCCCATGCCGCAGCACGAGGACGTCTCACGCGAGAGTTCCATCTCATGAAGACGAATGCCCGCAATGCCTTCGAGCAGATTGCGCGGTGCATCGTACTCGCCGTTGTGACGGCCGAGGAAGCACGGATCGTGGAACGTCACGTCCTTGCGCATCTCGCCCGGCATGCGCAGGTGACCCGACTTGTGCAGCGCCGAGAGCAGCTGCGTGTGGTGCAGCACCTCGAAATGGCCGCCGTACTCGGGGTAGTCGTTCTTGAGCGTGCTGTAGCAGTGGGGGCAGTGTGAAACGATCTTGCGGAACTTCAGATTCTGAAGCTGTTCGACGTTCGACGCCGCGATTTCCGAGAACGAATACTCATCGCCAAGCCGCTTCACAGGCTCGCCCGTACATTTTTCCGCCTTGCCCATCACTGCGAATGAGACACCGCATGCCTGCAGGATCTGAACGACGCTGCGTGCGACCTTCTGGTTGCCGGAGTCATACGAGCCCGCGCAGCCGACGTAGTACAGGTACTCCACTTCCGGCGAATCGCCGGTGAGCACCGGCACATCCAGACCCTCGGCCCATTTGAAACGGTCGCCATGCGACACACCCCAGGGGTTGTTGTGCTGCTTGATATTTTCGATGGCCTTGCCCGCGGTGGGTGGGACCTCACCGAGGGTGAGCGTCTGGTAACGGCGCAGTTGCATGATGGAGCGCAGCTGATCGATGCCCACCGGGCATTCATTCACGCAGCCGCCGCAGTTGGTGCAAGCCCAGATCTCCTCGTGCGTGATGAGTCCGCTCTCGTAAAGATAATTTCCTTCCGCGTTCCGTTTGTCCATTGGCAACTGTGCTTCCACAAGCATGGAGTCGCGCAGCTTCAAGATGACGGCGCGTGGATCGAGGGCCTTGCCCACGGCGTTTGCAGGGCAGATGTCGGTGCAACGGCGACACTCCGTGCAGGAGTCGAAGTCGAGCATGTCGCGCCACGAAAAGTCGGCGATTTTTTGTGGGCCGAAATACTCCGCTTCGGCATTGGTGAAATCCATGGGCGCCATCTTGACCTTGGGATCCAACCGCTGTGTGAACAGGTTGAGCGACGCGGTGACGATGTGCATGGCGCGCGTGTACGGAAGCAGGGCGACAAAGCCCATGGTCGTGAGCATGTGGAAATACCACAGGCCCGCGTAGGTGTTGTCGGCCGCAGCTTCGGAGAGCCCAGACGGGAAGAGCTTGGCAACCAGGTTGCCCACGAAACTCCAGTTGGCGTCCACGGCGTTTGGCGACAACGCGAGGCGAAGGCCTTCCACCAGAAACCCCTGCACGCAGAGAGCCGCGAGCAGCGCGTACAGCACCCAGTAATCATACGCGTGCGGAAAGTCCGTGGCGCTCTTGCGCGCCGTGCGCCGGAACACACCAAGCATGAGACCCACGAACAGCGCGACGCCGCCCACTTCGCTCACCACCGTGATGAATCCATAGAACCAGCCCTGGTACACCGGGGCGATGCCATACTCGTGGATGCCCACCATCGTGGTGGCAAACAGCAGTGCCAGAAATCCATAAAAGATGAGCCCGTGCATCCACGCCGCGTAAGCCGAGTGCGTGGCATCCCGCTGACGCCTGCGCCGCAGCACGCGCGACTGCCCCATAACGTAACGAACGAATAAGAGCGTACGGTCGAATGGGCGATCAAACGCGATTTCCGGCTTGCCAAGCCGCCACACGTTGATGCGTTTCCACAGTCCGTAAGCCGCCACGGCCACCGCGATGGCAAGCCACAGGTACGTTGTTTGATGGAGAAGCTGCGCGAGCCCACCCGATGGCGACCAATAGATCTGGCGCGTGAGAGTCTCTGCGGTCTGGCCTGCGATGTCTTGTGTCATGCGAACGTTCCTCACACTGGGATAAATCGGGGTCCAAGCTCACCGTGGAATTCGAGCGCCTGTCAGAGGCCTCGTACGAGGTAACGCTGCACATAGGTGCGCACTCCCTGCGCAAGATCCGTGAACGCAGGAGACAGGCCTGCACGCTGGAGTCCACCATGGGTGGCCTGGGTAAAATTTTGGTACTGCCGCGCAAGCGACGGCGGAATGGGAATGTACTCGATGCGCGGCGTGAGTCCGACCGCCGCAAAGATGTGCGACGCGAGTTCGTTCCAGGTGCGCGCCATGCCGGTCCCGAGGTTCACGAACAGACCTCGGCCGTCTTCCGGCAGGCTGCCATTCAGCGATCGGGAGAGGAGTTCAAGGGTGTAGCGCGTGATGTCGTCCACGAAGATAAAATCGCGCCGCTGTTCGCCGGCAGCGTATTTTGCGTCGTTGCTCTCGAACAGGCGCATGCGTCCTTCACGCGTGACCTGCCGGTAGCCGTGCATCACCATGCTCGCCTGCCCCTCTTTGTGCGTCTCGAAGGGGCCGTACACGTTGAAGTAACGCAGTCCAAACCACGCGGGCGGAACGGGATTGCCCGTGCGCACCTGCTCCAGTGCCCAGAGGTCGAAATCGAGCTTGGATTTTCCGTAAAGGTTGAGTGCCTCATAGTTCGCACAATCTTCAAGGGAATCGGAAAAACCGCGCGAGCCATCGCCGTACACGGCCGCGCTCGAAGCGTAAAGAAAGGGGATGCTCCGCGACGCGGCCACCTGCCACAGCTTCTGCGACCAACCAACGTTGAGCGAGGCAAAGACCGAAGGATCCGTTTCCACCGTCGAGGAGCAGGCTCCGTTGTGCACGATGGCTGCCGGAGAAAGGGAGCCGTCCGCAAGCGCCGCCTCACAGGCTTCCAGCGGAAGGAAGCGGTACCGGGTGGAGCCAGCGAACCGCGCGGCGTTTGACCGCGATGCCGTGGCGGCGAGATCGACCCCCACGACCATCAGAGGACAGTCTCCTCCTGGCGCCTGTTCTTCAAAGTTGGAAAAACGGAGCGACGCCGTTCTTGGCCGCGCCCCGGGGGAGAGCAATTCACCCCAGGTTCGCTTGAGCAACGCCTCTACGATGTGCGTGCCCACGAAGCCGTTGGAGCCGGTGACCAGGATGACGGGTTCGCGCTGCAATGAGATGGGCTCCTCGGTTTCAGACTGGAGGTCCGACGTTTGGGCGGATTTTATGCCACGGGAAGCTATCATAATCACGGTGGGTTTCAAAAATCCTGGCACGAACCCTCAAGGAAAGGCCCGTGCACACCGACACGCTTCAGGTGCTTGGGCGCAAGAGTGCCCGCAGGCCAAGGAGAACTCTTCATGAAGCCGACCCTATCCCTTCGTTCTATCCTCCCGATGGCCAGCCTTTCGGTGAGCCTGGCGGTGGTCGCCTTCGGCTCCGTGGCCTGCAAGGAATCCGAAAAGAAAGAAGACCCCAAGCCCAAGGCGACAGCCACAGCCGTCTACACCTATGGCTCCTCCACCCCTGCCAATCCGCCCCCTGCGCAACCCCCGGTGGCGCCTGTGCCACCCAGCTGTGACACGACGGTGTATGAGTGCGCGCCCGACCCAAAGATCGTGGAGTTGTGCAAAAAGCAGGAGCAGGACGACACCAAGTGCGGCACGCAGATCGACAAAGCGCTTTACAACCAGCTCAAGGGCCAGGTGGGAAGCGCAGAAACAGTGGGCGCCTGCAAGAGCACCCGCTACGTCAACACGCAGACCGATCCGGCCAATATCCGCAATCAGCCCTCACTCGCGGGCGACGTCCTTGGTGTTGTGGATCGTACAGGCTCACTCTGCGTGCTGGCATCCACGTCCGCTGCCGACGGAGCAGTGTGGTACAAGCTCAACTTCGGCGGCAAAGTCGGATATGTGTTCGGCGCCATCACCTCAGAAACGAAACCGGCTGCTGCTCCGGCTCCCATAGCCGGCGGAACAACCCAAGCTCCAGTAGGGCCTGAGTGCGGAAAATCTTTTGCGCCTCAAAATTGCAAAGCAAATCGCACGTATGTTCCAGGTTGGTTAGTCAGGTGTGTTGCGCACTACGACCCTGAAAAGACCATCACTGATTATAAAGGTGACGCAATTATTGAAAATATTGATCGATCGCTATGCCTTTATCCAACAAAGACTGAAAAATACATGCGCGTCCGGCTCACTTCGATCACTTCCTGTTACGTACTCGAACGTGACGTGAACAGCTGCGCTGCGGCGCCAAAGTAAATCTAGCGGACGAATTGTGGAACTTCACGCCACTTCGAATCCCACGGGGGAGGATCGACGTGGCTGAATCCAGGTCTGCGGTCGACATCGAGTTTGATATCGCTGAACGGCAGATCCTCGCTTTCAAAACCGTTGAGCAACGTCTTTGCTCTCAGGAATGAAGCAACGGGATGGACCTGCGCATAAGGCGTGGCTTTCGAGCCATCTACGGATGGTGCTCGACGTCCATCCAGCAGAGGATGAAAAGTCGACGGCTCGATTCGTTCCCTTTGCTGTCACGACATGAAGTCTTTTTTCCACCGGGTGGCCAAATTCACCGGCTGGCAATTCGTGGCGAAGCCTCACACTTGCGAACACTTCGGTATCGGACTTGAACAACGTTGCCGATTCAAGCCACCAGCCGTCGTCCATTATCGATGTTGGAATAATAGGCAACGGGGTGACGACGGGTTTTCCGTCCTCCCAGGTTGCGAGCAGGACATCAGCACAGTCCGAGCACGAAAGAAGTCGATTCCCTGCGCCGTTGAAAGCGGCAGAAGTCATCGAATCAAGTTGTCCCAGGGACACTGCATCCGTGAAAGTCGCGGCAGCACCTTCGTCATTGATGCCCAGCAGCCGCGTGTGGCGCGTCACCGTTCGGCTTAGAAAAGATTTGAACTGAAACCCAGCTTTTGCAACGATTCTCATTTTATCGAAGGTCAAAACAAGATTGGTCGGGTCGAGCTGGACGACGTACCACTCAAACCCAGACCGGACAAAACCCACGACGTTTTCGAGAGGGAGGCTGTGGCCAGAGGATTCAAGAGCAAGTCTCCCACCGCGAAGCGTATACGAGAAAAGGATCCGAGATTCAGCGTCCATGCCAACGCCTGACAAGCCGACGTCGCCTTCTCTCCTTCCTTTGAGCGCCTGAATATTCAGCGGATCAATGCCATTTTCCTGGTCGAGCCACTTCCTGCAGGCAGCTGGATCCTGTGGGGAATCAGGATCGCAGGCACCGCTTGCTCGATCCGTGCGAAACGAGGAATCGGATCGTGCTTCAATTGAAAGCGAATGCCCCTCATGAAAATCAACGTCGAACATCCGGTCGGAACTACTCATCGGAAAGAGCCATTGCACTTCCGTGAGAAACGAACTCGCATCTTGTACCAACGGCAGCCTGCTGCCGAGAGCTATCATGCGCCCCGAAGGAAGCCGGCCCACAGGCATGCCAACGTCAAGATGATTTCCCCATCCAGAAGTGATGGGAACTGAGAAATGCTTCCAGGTTCGAGTCTTTGCGTCGTACACCTTCGGAGCTATGTCCGCGCGCTCCCAGGCATCGTTGAGACCCAAACATGGCGCAGACGAAAGCGTCACAAACCCCATGAAAGTGGCCGCTGTCACAGCCCTATTGCAAGGGCCCTCCTTGCCTTCGAGTTCCCAGGTGCTGAGATCATGCATTGCAAGAACGCGAAAACGCACGGTGCTGTTTCTGACAGTGACCACATGTAGAAACCCAGATGCCACACTCGCGCTTAAGATACTTTCGCCATCGACGAGAAAAGGAGCGCACTCTTCTCTGACTTGTCCCACCACGCAGATTTGGGTAGCGGTGATAACGGCAAATTCGCTGCCCGCTTCCAGCGATGATACGAGGCGCTCCTGTGTGTGAGACGAATTGATCGCTGCGCTGACCTTGGGAAAAAGAGACGTCCTTGCCGACACAACTCCCGTGCGGGGGTCAAGAATCCGGCGTTCGCGTAAAAACCATATTCGGTCGAAAGGATCGATGAATAGATCTTTTTGACGACCAGGAAACGATTGCAGTCCTGGGGGTTTCTCATAAACATTTACTGCACCAAAAACTGTGCCGACGCGCAGCCAGTCGTTGCCCAATGCATACCACCGGCCGTAACGGCCTTGCAGATCCTCGATCAGATTTGATCGGCCGAGATCGCGACCACTGAAGCAGCCGGTGTCAACGCACACCGTGCGTCGAAAATCGCCGTGCGGAAATTCCTTGGCGACGATTGCGCCATCAGGTGCATCCTCATCCACACTGTCCCAAGTCTGCAACCCATCAGTCGTTGGCATAGCGACGTCGAGAAGGCCGAACATGCCGGGCAAAATTTCCACGACGATTCCAAGTGGACCTGACGTGCTTATGCGCTTCTTTTCCACCTCATCGAAGCGCCTCACTAGCGCGTGCCCTTCGGGGGTGGGAGTTGTCGTAAGTTCACCTGAATAAGACGCACCGGCAGTTCCGAGCCGGACCCACGGTTTTGCGTCACTCTCTGCTCGCCAAAATGACATGTCGGCTGCAAAAAACAGGGGACGTCCTTGAAGATCCGCTCCAACTGCAGCGGCAGACGACTCCAAAGCTTCTTTTTCCATCCCAAGGGCAGGTTCCCTCCAACCTCCAGAAAGACCTCCTGGAATCTGGAAACTGACCCAATGCGAGATTCTCTGCGGCTTTTCGCCAAATGACTTCAGGCTGACTTCAAGGCGTAAAATCCCTCCGAACGAAGCGGCAACGGGGTCGAAAAAGTAGGCCCCTTCGGCTCCGACGTCAGGTCGCCAGTCAGCGCGGATATGGACACCATTCTGAGGCGTTTCCAGGTTGCTCCAGGTGCATCGGGTAGGAAGACGCGTCTGGAACGCGCCAGTGTCGAGCAGAACAGCGCACTCGAGAGTCGAAAGAAGGATGTCGATTGGCACGGAGTCGTCGGCGATGTTCCAGATGTCGGCTTCGAGCGGTTCATTGAGTTGGGAGATGCGTGCACGCCCGCCAGATTGGAAACGGCCGCCCCAGATGAGATTGAACCGAGGATTTTCTCCGTCGACGTGTACAACCGCTTCCCCAACGACCCGGCCTGCTCCTGAGAAGGCACAGACACGAATGACCAAGCGAAAAAATCCGGGCTCGTCGAACGGAATGAGCCCTTCGCTCGCGACTTTGAATCCGTCCACGCCCAAGCAATCCGCGGCGCTTTCGAAATCAGTGACTTCGCTTTCTGCGCGTCGCTCCGCACTTTCGGCACGACGTGGGTCGAACGAATTGATCTCCTCGTTTGACGCAGCTCGAAGTCGATAAGAGATAAGTGCGCCATTCTTAACCTCGACCGGAAGCAGGTCGCTCACCCGTTGAAACGACTGCGGCCGGGCGACGGACTGCAGCGGCTCTTTGAAATTCGCTTGAGAAAGAATGGCCGGCGACTCGAACCGGATGACACAGCGGCTTTGCCCAAGAGGTCCGGCGACTCGACCTATGGAGTCGACAAAATCGACGCTCACCTCGTATGAGGCGTCGACTTGGGCTTCAGGCTGCCGTCGTGCGAAAGGGAGTCGCTCGAAAGGAACTGTGATTCCTCCATCGAGATCAAAGGACGCAAGAACCGTGTCCGCGCGTGATGAGTCAGTCGACCGAAAGGTGAGAAGGGGTGTCAAGCCACGAATTTCTTCGCGCACTGTTTCCAGCGCTGCCACATTCACCTTCAGCGATGACCTTGCAGACAACCAACGGGTGGCCTTGCTGCCTGTATTGACGCATCCTTTCACTTCGATAGTTGCCTGTGAGGCGGAAATAGCGGGGTCACGCAGCTTTCGCGGCCAGAGTTTCCTGGGCAGTAAATTGTCGCGTGGGATCGTTCCGGTGGATGCGGCACCCTGGGCGCTGCTAGCGTCTATGTATACGAAGGAATGGTCATTCCATCGCACGAGACCTCGCAACTCTTTTGGGACGAGAAGGCATGAGCCTGCGAGCAGGGGAGCGCCCTCGGAAATTTTGCCGACAGTGTCCAGAAGCAACGTGGAACGGAGCGGAACCCACTTGCGGTCCAAACACGTTTTTGAGAGAGATGCGCAGAAAGCTACTTCGTGCGACAACCGCGTGTCGGCATTCAAGGATTGCTTGGCAGACGGGACTTCAAATGTACGCCAGTGCCGCTTGAGGACGAGGTCACGTGTACGTTCATCGAGCCGCGTCGCACATGCTTCAAACAACCTCGGCGGGAGCCTGTCGTCCAACCGCAATTGCTCGGCCGTTGCAAGCGCGCCATCGAAGTAACTCGATTCGAGGATGCCTTTGGAATTCACACCCTCGATCACGTCACCCTTTTCCGATTGAGCCTCTACGCAGCCAAGCGGCGTTGCACTCAGCAAACTTCCTTTTGGGAAACGAAGTTGTGTCCCAAGGAAACTCGCACCGGCGCGCGAAATGATTTTGATGAGAGGGTGCTTCGCTTTTTGCGTGACACCACAGCGGTCGAACGCCGAGGCGTCGCTATAGGTCTGAAGCTTGACGATGGAAAAGGTGCCCTGCATTTCTGCACGAAGGACGACTGTCACACCTTTCGCAACTCTCGACGACCGCAAAACGACCGTTCCTGGCCTGCGCGCATCGATAAGGTAACAACCCTTGGGCGTTCCTGCTGGTGTCGAGACCGTTCCATCCTCGGAGTGCAGTCTTGCCTGGACGGACGGAGCAGCGCTGACTGCTTCGGTTTCGATCGGTACAAGAATGTTGGCCCAGGGCGGATACCCCCCCTCGCCACACAGTGCGACCTTGTCAGAGTAGGTAGGGTGAGTCCGGTCACAACCCACCACAATAGCCAGCGAAATCGTGACAACGGCAAAGAGAGAATCTCGCAATCGTTTTAGCGCAGACAAATCTGTCAAAAGCATGGACGACTTCCCTCATGGTGAACACCTGTTGGGAAACCACGAGATACGCCCTGGGGCAACGCAAAACCAAGCCGCCAAGCAACCTTTCGTGGTTCCGGCGAGATTTTTTTTGAGTTCAGTGCAATAAAACAGCCCTTTTGAACACCTGTCCTTGCCAGACGCTTCAAATTGCGGAATGACTGCTTACGGGAACGATGAACGTTCACCAAGGAGTCAAAACATGTCTTTCAAAATCAGTTCTTCTAAATTGGCCAAACCGGCTTGTCTCGCTCTGAGCGCTTCTGCCATGCTGGCCGGCGCCCTTCTTGCCGTCGCATGCGGCCAGGCCAAAGAGTCCACATCGACCACTCAGGACTTCACCGCCGTTCAGCTCGACGGCACAGGCATGCCTGCAAAGACCTTCTCCCTCACGTTCGACGACGGTCTCGGCTCGCGCTCAGTGGAACTCGGCCGTTACCTTAAGGACCAGGGCATCGAGGCCACGTACTTCCTCAACGGCGTCAACGGCCGCACGGGCGACATGGCCACCCTCCAGGCCATGAACCACCTCATCGCAAACCACACGCACAACCACCTCGACATGCAGTCGGGCTCGACCAATAAGGTCAACCAGGTTGTGGCCACCGACAACATGATCAAGCCCTACATCACGGGCGGCATGTACATGTTCCGTGCGCCGTTTGGCTCGTGGAACGGCAATGTGGCGAGCTTCCTCAACGCCAGCGGACTCAAAAAGTACGTCGGTTCGATTTTCTGGGACGTGGGCGGCGAACTCACCTCGCGCTACTCGGCCGACTGGGCCTGCTGGGGCCAGGGAGTCTCTGTGGCCAGCTGTGGCGACGGTTACCTCAATGAGATGGCCGACCAGGGCAACGGCGTGGTGCTGATGCACGACATTCACTCCAAGACCGTGGACATGGTGAAGTACCTCGTGCCGAAGATGAAGGCACGCGGCTACAAGTTCGTGCGCCTCGACGCGGTTCCCTCCGTGCGTGCGCAGCTTGTCAAGGCCGGCGGCGTCCCCGGAACCCGTTTTGGCGGCGGCACAACACCGCCTCGCGTGGGCGTGATTGAATGCCCCACCGGATACACGCTCACCAAGGTCGGCACGCAGGGCGGCCAGATCTGCCTCAACGGAGTGGACGCTTACGGCCCCTTCACGGCAGGCATGATCGCTCGCTGCGAAAGCTTCGGCGGCGGCCCCGCATGCAAGTCGGATCGCTGGACTCAGTCCATGGCGCTCGACCTGCGCGGAACCGGCGTGTGCCCCGTCGGCGCATCGCTTGATTCGCTCACGACCTACTGCGTTGAAGGCGCAAACGCCTTCGGACCATTCCCCAAGGCTATCGTTGCCAAGTGCGTGGCCGCAGGCGGCGGATCGGCGTGCAATTCTGCTCGCTGGAACCGCAACTTCCTCGCGAACCTGCTCTGATTGATTTTAAAAGCCGCGCGGGCTAAGGCTCGCGCGGCTTTTTTTTGTATATGATCCGTTTTCAAGAGGCATAGCAAACGATGACAAACAGGATTGCGGTGGTAGGGGCTGGCCTCGCCGGAAGTGAATGCGCATGGGTGCTCGCTGAGGGCTATGGCCTCGAAGTGACTCTCTTCGAAATGAAAACGAAGAAGCAGACTCCCGCGCAGATCGCGCCGCACCTGTTCGCTGAACTCGTGTGCTCCAACAGCCTGAAGTCCACGAGCCGGTTGAATCCAGCCGGACTGCTGAAAGAAGAACTGACCGCGCTGGGCAGCCTGGTGGTGCGAGCCGCACGAGAAGCTCAGGTGCCTGCAGGTGAAAGTCTCGCGGTTGACCGTGAGCGTTTTTCGGGCGCCATCACGCGCACCTTGCGCACGCATCCGCGTATCACCGTGCGCGATGAAATCGTGACCAGCGTGAAGGCGTTGGAAGACGAAGGTTTCGCTGCCATCGTGTTGGCCACGGGCCCGCTCACCGACGATGCACTCGCTGAGGATCTGCGCGCGCGCACAGGTTCCGAGTCGCTTTATTTTTACGATGCCATCGCACCCATCCTCGACGGCGACACCATCGATCTTAACATCGCATTTTTCGCGAACCGGGCCATGCGCTCCAAAGACTTTGAGAAGCGCACGGGCATCACATCCGACGTGTTCGCCCCGAGCGAGGCAAAGAGCGTTCCCTCGCAGCCACCACAGGAGAGCAAAGAAAGCACAGAGGGCACGCCGCACGACAACGATGTCGCAGCAGCTGAAGAGGAAGAGGCGCACTATCTCAACCTGCCGCTCAACAAGGAAGAGTACCTGCGCTTTGTGGAGGAGGTCGTGGCGGGCGAAAAAGTCCCGTTCCACGCGTTCGAGGAGCCACGCTTTTTCAACGGTTGCCAGCCCATCGAGGTGCTCGCGGAAAGTGGACCACGCACCCTGTCTTTCGGTCCCATGAAAGCACGCGGACTCACGGATCCGCGCACGGGCCGTTTTCCTTATGCCGCCGTTCAATTGCGCCGCGAAAACCTCGGACACAGCGCCTACAACATGGTGGGCTTTCAGACGCGTCTCACGTGGACCGCGCAGAAACGCATCCTGCGCACCTTGCCCGGCCTCGCCGAGGCAGAGTTTCACCGTTTTGGCAGCATGCACCGCAACACATATCTGGTGTCGCCGGCACTGCTCGCCACCGACTTTTCTCTCAAGACCGCACCGCATGTCTTTCTCGCGGGTCAGCTCATGGGAGTGGAGGGTTACCTGGAAAGCGCCGCCATGGGTGTGCTCGTGGGCCACGTCATTGGAATGCGCCTCGCGAAAGGCGAAAGTCTTGCGCTGCCACCTGCCAACACGAGTCTGGGTTCACTCGCACGTCACACGCTCTTTGCAGAGGCAAAACACTACACGCCCATGAACATCCACTGGGGGCTGTTTGACGACCTCACTCCCGCCGACATCGAAGCACACGTGGGTGACGACGCCGTGCTGGCAGACACCATCAAGCGCGGACGCAAGATGGACAAATCCGTGAAGAGGCTGCTGCTGTCACGCCGTGCGAGTGCCTTGAGTGCCACATGGCTTGCCCAGGAAAGACCGGCGCAATTCTGACAGACAGCCCTGCCGCCCAGGCGCCTCTCTGCATCCCGGACTTGAATAAGGTAACTTGAAGGCATTCCCCTTCCTGTACGCCACGAGCCTCGCATGTGAGGCCCGCAGTCCGGAGACCTTTTATGCGCACACATCGCACGTCCTGCCCGTTCAGCCCGAAGGCCCCATTTCCATTGGCGCGCGTGGCCCTCGGGACCGTCCTCACGATTTCCGCCCTGGGCCTGTCGGCATGCAAGGACACGCTTTTTTCGTCGCAGACGAAAAAGGAGTCGAGCGTGACCCCAAAAGACAAATCGCCCGATGAAACCGATGCGAACAGGAAGGGAAC
>Ga0163152_10003871_pt1 | contig 19049 bp, 16 predicted proteins | sample OliLakLV19MP8IB2_FD_148635 | JGI IMG/M metagenome (GOLD analysis project Ga0163152, IMG submission 148635) | Freshwater microbial mat bacterial communities from Lake Vanda, McMurdo Dry Valleys, Antarctica - Oligotrophic Lake LV.19.MP8.IB-2 | ecosystem: Environmental > Aquatic > Freshwater >...
GGCTGGGCGGGCCCCTGCGGGCATGCCCGACTCGTCCGAGCGACGAGCCTTTACGATAGTCGCTTCCCCGGCAGGCTGCAAATTGCCGGCGGACGAGGTACTGGGTCAGTTGGATAGGGCCGACATCCGAACGGTGTCAGGAACCGATTCCAGCGGCAGGCCACCAATTGTTAGCCCGCATTTGAATCGGTTCCTGACACCGTTCAAGCTCCCCCACTTGATCAAACTGACCCACTGCCGGTGGGCCGCAAAAGGCGAGCCGGCGGCCGGACGACAGAATCGGGGTTGGGAGGCAGGCGGTCGGGCTCGTAGAATTCGGCCAGGATTCACTTGCCAGCGGCCACGGATGGTCCCCCATGATCGAGCGCGTCGATACCCCCAGCGAGCGATCGCGTCGCGCCGGCAGCGGTACGCAGCCAGTTGCCGGTGTGCAGCCAGGCGGCGGCGCGCGCGTGACCGAGGGAGCGCTAGCTGCCACGGCGTCGCGACGCCGGCAGCCTGGCCGATGGCGGCGCGTCGCCCGAATCCTATTCCTGGCCTCGCTACTAACCGCGCTCGTCTACTGGCAGGGATCAACGAAACACCCGACCGGGGCCGCCAGCGGTGCGCGTTTGAATCAGATTTCAGGCACGGCCGCGGCGGACAGCGAACCCGATGCGTCGCAGCGAGCGATCCGCATCGCTTCGTTCAACATTCATGGCGGGCGCGGCCCCGATGGCCGGCTCGATCTGGCCCGCACCGCCGAGCAGTTGGCCGGCTTTGACCTGGTCGGTCTGAACGAAGTGCGCGGCACGCGGTGGCGGACCAAGGTCGATCAAGCTGAGCAACTCGGCGAGCAGTTGGATCTGGCGTGGCTGTTCGCGCCGACCGAGCGGCGCTGGGGTCGCGATGATTTCGGGAACGGCTTGCTCGCCTGGCGCGCGGATGTCCTCTGGCAGCGGATGCCCTTACCGAAACCGTCGAGCCACACGAATCGAAATTTCGTCTGGGCGAGATTGCCCGTTGGCGATGTGACCGTCAACGTGCTGGTGACACATCTGGAGCGTGGCGACACGGCGGAGCGCCACTTGCAATTGCAGTCGCTGGGCCAGTTGTTCTTGTCGCTCGCGGGGCCCGCGATCTTGATGGGTGATCTGAACAGCACGGCCGACGATCCGCAGTTGCGGCAGTTGTTGGCCGCGCCTGGCGTGCGCGACGCGCTAAGCGAACGTGGCCTGGTGAGCCCGCAGCGCATCGATTGGATTCTCGTGCGCGGCCTCTCGGTCGTCAACGCGGGGCTCATCGATCGCGGCGCGTCGGACCATCCGCTGGCCTGGGCAGAGCTGGAAGTGCGGTAGAAGCGCTTTCGGACGATCATTTGATTGGCATCGACTCGCGTCGGCTGTCCCGTTTGCGGTCCTGCCTGATTTGTTCGAGGATGCGGTCGTCCTCATCGCTCCACTCAGCGGCCATCATTCCACCAGCCGTGACGGCGCTTCCCTGCGTCCACTTTGGAGGCGGACCGAGTAAAGCCTTTACCTGACCATTATTCTTTTCCGTCATGTCCGTGTCTCCGCCTCTTTCGCCGCCTGGCCGACAACGCGCAGCGCGTCTTCAAAGTGCGATTGCAGTTTGAGAAACCGCCGCATGTCACCGCCGCGATCAGGGTGCAACTCCTTGACCCGCTCGCGGTAGGCCTCTTTGACTTGCTCGACGGTGCAAGGCATCTGCAGCCCCAGCGCGGCCACGCAGCTCGGCGTTTCGCGGAACGCCCACCAAGGGCCGTCGCGCCCCACGGGCACGATGCGCATCAACTGCCGCTTGAGCGACCGCAGGTAGGCCCGGAAGTCGGCCACCATGAAAAAGTAGCCGAGCGCCGGCACCAGAAAAAAGAACGATAAGATCGCGACCATAGCCAGCACGTCGAGTGAGTCGGGCCAAGTGCGCAGCGACTGGGCGGCAGATTCCGCGGTTTCGGCAGCGGTGGTTTCCATCGTCCCTGAATCGTACCCGGTCTGCCCGTGGCGAGGCCAGCGACCGATTCGGTGGTGGGCTTTCGAATGAGCGGGCAGCCCGAACAGTGTCAGGAACCGATCCAATTGAGGGTCAACTTTTGGTGACGTGTCGCTTGAATCGGTTCCTGACACCGTTCGGAGCCACGGTTCGGAACGATGGTTTCCCAGTCGGCAGATGGTAGCCCCGGGGGCAGCCGCCCAGCGATGTCGGCTCGCTTTTGAGCTTTGCCCAAAAACGGGGCAAGCCTTGCCCAAACGGCCTTCACGAGCTGGCTCGGGGCCCGGCATTTCTGCTGAATCGCGCGACGATCGCAGTCCGCCCCCCCAAATTGTGGGACAAGCGTTTTTCTGTTGCGCCGGCATGGTTTCGCACCCGGCACCCCTCGAATCTGGTGCAAGACCGGATATCGTGCTTTAATTCGTAGGGCGAGCAACCTCAGTTGCCGCACCAATCGATGGATATCCTGCACGGAGGACAGCATGGCACTCGATCCGCGCAAACGCCAAAAAAAGGTCGAACGTCGTAACGCGAAAGTCGCGGCCAAACGAAAGGCCATTGCCCGCCAGGATGGGCAAAGTGTCGCCGGGCAAATCGCCCGCACAGCCGCAGCGCCAATTTTGCACTGCTGCCGGCAAGACGTGCCCACCGATCAGGGAATCGAAAATGTGCTTTGGAGCCGGTTGGCATCCGATGGTCGTGTCGTTTACGTCGTCTTTCTCGTGGATCGATTTTGCCTGGGGGTGAAAGATATCATCTGGGGAGTCGCGCGACGGACGGACTATGAGTTGGGCGTCTATGACCGTCTGTATCGTGACTATCGAGCCGTGCCGCTTGAGCCGGCATACGCTCGCAAACTGATCGAAGGCGCCGTCGACTTTGCACGCAGCATGGGTTTGGCTCCTTATCGGGATTACGCGCGTGCGCAGGCCATTTTTGGCGACGTCGATGCCAGCACGTGCCGCGAGTCGATCGAATACGGCAAGGACGGCAAGCCATACTTTATCTCGGGGCCGAACGATAGCGTGACACGCTGTCGCCAGATTGTCGATACTTTGGCCGAGCACCGCGGAACCGGAAACTTCGATTACCTGGTCCACCTGCGCTCATACGACCTCGAAGGCGAGATCGGAGAGTTCTCGCACGGCGGTCTCATCACGGAATTTGACGAGTAGGAGTCGTGTAGGCACACTTCCCTACGGCTCGCCGTCCCACGGCCAGCCCGACGAGAATTCGATCTCGATCGTCGCCAGGCGGTCGAGCAGCTCGGGCGGGAACTTGAAGTTGGCGGTGCTCCGCACGCTGGCCCCCTGCCCCGTCGTGCGGACCCAGGCCGCCGCATCGTAGAAGCCCGGCGCGGCGATCGCCTCGTGCAAGAGCGCGCCGCTGCGATCGCGGAGCACGAAGCGAACGCGCGCTGTCGCCGGGCGCGTCGCGTGCCCGAAGGTGATTGTCCCCCGGCAGCCGAGCTTGGAGTTGCGCAGTTGCAATCGCATCGGGGTGACGAACGACGGCGGTTCCCCTTTGAGCTCGACGTTCCCTTGCAGCGGATCGGGGCGGCGCACCACGATGCGCAACGACTCGGGCTCGGCAGGCACCTGTCGCGCAAAGGTCGCGGCCGACCCGCACCCCACGAACAGACCTGCCAGCGACACCAGGCAAACGAGTTGCCTCGCGCACCGTGTCGCCCCAGACCGGCATCGAACTTCGGGCCTTGCTTGCCACATAGGTTCGCGCATTCTCGGCAACCCGGAGCACGCCGGCAAGCGAAACTACCTGGGGCGCAGTGACACCGATTGCCTAACGTCGGGTGCCATAACGCAAAGCGCCGGTGAAATCTCACCGTGGCACGGCCATCTTGGCCGTGTTCTTCATGGGCTGGCAAGCCCATGCCACGAGCGATTGCGCGCGGCCAGCGCCTACAGGGGCACAAGCGCCACGGCCCGGCACCAGCCGGCGCTCGCGCCAGCGATCTTCACCGGTAGGCAGCTCACCCAGAAGCCGTGCGCACGGCCGATCTGGTCGAGATTCGCCAGCTTCTCGATCTGGCAGTACTCGCGAGTAATGCCGGCAAAATGAGCCGGCCAGATGTAGCGCCCGTCGCCGGTCCGCTCGTAGTCGCTCATCATGTTGAGGAACGGCCGGTCGATTGTGTAGGCGTCGATGCCGATCACCTTCACCCCTTGTTCGACCAGCCACAGCGTGCCTTCGCGCCCCAGCCCGGGCTGCGCAAAATACGCGGTCGAATCGATGCGCTTGTCGGCGCCGGTTTGCAGCAGCACGATGTCGAGCGGCTTTAACTGATATTCGATCTTGGCCAGCGCTGCTTGGAGATCGGCCACTTCGATGAAGTCGCCCGGCTGCTTGTGACGCATGTCGAGCACGACGCCGGGAGCCAGGCACCACTCGAGCGGCACCTCGTCGATGGTCCGCGCGGGGCGGCCTTCGCTCTGTGGGCCGTAATGATAGGGAGCGTCGACGTGCGTGCCGGTGTGCGTGATCGCCTGCACTTCTTCGATCGCCCAGCCGCGCCCCTCGGAATAAACGAGATCCTCGGGCTTGACGCCGAAGAATCGCTCCATCTGTTCGAGCCCCTGGCCGTCGTGCCGCACGTATTGAATGCGGGCGGGCATCGGCTCGCTGACGGCGCCATCTTCCAGCGGCACGCTCAAGTCGACGATCCGCAGGCGATCGAGCACGCTGGCGCACTTTCTGTAGCAGGAGAAATCGCCGCGCGGTCAATCGATCAGCCGATGGTACCGCCCCATCCAGTAGGGCAACAGAATGAACGTGCCGTCGTCGCGCGAGCGGCCATCCCCGCCGCCGTCGAGCTCGTACGGATCGCCATTCCACTTCATCACCCGCCGCTCGGCAACCGGCAGCACGAAGCGGCTCCGCTTGTTGTCGAAGCGGTTCTGCACCACGTCTCCCAGGTCGTGCCGGTCGCTGTTCTTCACGCCCCATTCGAACAAGTCGCTGGGCACTTCGCGAAACCAATCGATCGCCGCTTCCTGGTCGTACTCGGTCGGATCGAGATAGGCCTTCTCGGGCCGCGCCGCCGGATCGCTCTGCGAGCCTGCCTGCCGGCACGCCGCATAGATGAAGTTGAAGAGCGGGCTCTTCTCCGGCCGCTCGATCTGCCACGACCGCTCGAGGCTCGTCAGGTAGATGCGCCGCAGATTGGGATCGCGCTCGTATCGCAACAGCGGATAGTACGCCAAAAACGCCAGCTCGTCGTCGCTGTGGTTCATCGCCTGGGGGGGCCACAGCAGCTTCTGCTCGACCGTGTTGATCGCGTAGCTGTGCTGCGAAATCAGTTTGTCGGCCGCTTCGGCGTAGCGCTTGCCGCCGACGATGTGGTCGGCCACCTTCAAGTGCGACAACAACTCGAGCGAGTTGAGCCCGCGGTCGTCGATCCAGTCCAAATCCTGGTTCAGTTTCTCGGGCGAAAAAACTCCCCAGCGCGTCGGCTTGCCCGACGGGCCGACGTAGTAATAGCCGTGATCCAGAATGTGATCGGTCATCCGCTGCACATACGGGCGGATGATGTCGCGCTGTTCGGCGGTGGCCGCCACGTCGTAATACACGGCATACGCGAAGTAATGCCCGTCGAGCTCGTCGCTCGAGGTGTCCCCTTTCCACCAGTAGCGACCGTCGGCCGAGAGGTGCCATTCGCCGCCGTGCCGTTCGGCCGGCTTGAACGCAATGGAAGCGGGATAGACGCTCCGCGCGGCAAAGCCGGGGATGCCGGTCACTTCTTCCAAGAACATCAGCGCCTTGAGCGATTGCCAGGCGTTTTCGCGGGCCCCTTCGTCTCCGGTGGCGCCAAAGCGAAAGGCCTCGGCCGCCACATACATGCTGGTCCACAGCCCATCGTTGTCGCTCGATTGCTGCGTCCACTCGGGCGTCAATGTGCCGGCCGTCGGGCCGTCGATGCTGCCGACCAGGCCGTCGCGCACGTGGTGTTTGCGCAGTTGATCCTGGATGTCGCGCATCTTCTGTTCGAGCGTCGTCGTTTGGCGCCCCAAGACGCCAATGCCCGCGGGTGTGCTCACCCAAGCGCGTCCCTCGGAGTCGATCGACAAATCGTCGACCTGATTGGCCGGCAGCCAGCGGCGCGAATGAAAGACGCGCCAGCGCGTGTCGCCCGGCGCCAGCCGCATGACCCCCTGCTTGGCGCCAATCCACTGCGTGCCGTCTTCCAGGCGGATGCCGACGGTGAGATCGCGATACGGCAAAGCCGGCTTGCTGTCAGCCAGCCGCGCCAGGTCGTTCGGCGAGAGCCGCGTGCCGACCGAGGCCGGCAGCGCCGTTTCGGTCGGGCGCGTGGTGACCCAGGCCGGATAGGGCTCGCTCCCGGTGGCGATTAACAGCGAGACCCCCAGCAACAGTTCGAGCATGCGGAAACTCCCTCAACCAGTGGTCGGCGGCCGGCGCGACTCAAGAAACTCGACGAACAGCCGCTCCATCGTCGTCAGTTCGAGCCCGCTTTTCAACGCATTATACGGGGTAAAATTCACCAGGCGCACCAGCAATCGGCCATCGGGCTCGACATCGAGGATATTGATGCAGGCGGGGTCCTGCTCCAGCGCCCCAAAACCCGCCAGCCCGCTGCCAAAAGCGTGCGTCAAGAGCACGCGATTCACGCCGCCGTGAGCGACCAAGAGCAGCTTCTGCCAGCCCTGGTCGGCCACGAGATTCTGCCAGCAACCGAGCACCCGCTCGACCAGCGAGCCGAAGGTTTCGCCCGCCAGGAACCTGGCCTCGGGCGTAGTACCGACCGAAAACGCTTTGGTCACGGTGTCGACCAACTGCTCGGCCGGGATGTCGCTCAGATGCCCGGGCGAGATCTCGACGAGCTCCGGATGTTGCTCGATCTCCAGCGGGCGGTTGCCCACCGCGAGCCGGGCCGTTTCGACCGTGCGCGGCAGGCCGCTGGTGATGACGCGGTCGATCGGCACATCGGCCAGCACCGCGCCGGCGGCCAAGGCCTGGGCGCGTCCGGCCTCGTTGAGCTCCGCGTCGCGGGCCCGCAGCGACGGTGCGTCGCCGACGAAGTACGAGACTTCGCCGTGGCGCATGAGATAAACCCGCCGCCGCGGCATGGTAGAGAATTGCATAGGGTACCTGAGAAGGACCTGAATAACCGTTCGACTGGCGCAGGGTTCGCCAATTCAAGGCCCATGCTACGCGGTCTACCGAACGGCGGGAATGCCGGGATCGTCGGCAGGGCGCGGGCCCGGCGCCGGCCAATGGAAGCGGCGCTCGTCGGCGGAGATTGGCACGTCGTTGATCGAGGCTTCGCGGCGCCGCATCAACCCCGCGTCGTCGAACTCCCACAGCTCGTTGCCGTAAGCGCGAAACCACTGCCCGCTGGCGTCGTGGTATTCGTACTGAAAGCGAACGGCGATGCGATTGTCGGTGAAACTCCAGAGCGACTTGGTCAGCCGGTAGTCGAGCTCGCGCTGCCATTTGCCGGCCAGGAATTTCTGGATCTCGTTTCGACCTTGGACGAACTGGTCGCGATTTCGCCACTCGGAATCTTCGGTGTAGGCGAGCGACACGCGCAGCGGATCGCGGCTGTTCCAGGCGTCTTCGGCGGCGCGAACCTTGGCCGTGGCGGTTTCCAGCGTAAACGGTGGGACGATTGATGACATGGCCGGCTCCCTGCTGATGACGCGTCAGTTGCTCCGTCTTAATAAGCGTGGCCGGTGGACACGTCGAGTCCAAGGCTCGGAGGGGGACAGGTACATGTTTTCGGTCTGAGCGACTTCGTTCAGGCAACGTCGCACACCGAAAAATGTACCAGTCCCCGGCACTGGTCTTCGCCGCGCAGCGGCGACGTCGGGGTTTCGCCACGGCTATGTCGCCGCGGCGCGGCTAAGACGACCAATCCAGGAGCAACGTCGCACACGGGGTCACGTTCCGCCGGCTCATCGCTGCGCGTCCGACGCGAATAGGACGGACCACGTCAACCGCCCCTCACCGCGCCGTCGCTTCGCGGCTGACAGACGACAGCCGCTCTTGCACCGACTGCACGCCCAGCTCGCCCCCGCGCAAGGCTTCCATGGCGCGGACCACCGCATCCGCCGCTTGAATGGTGGTAACGCAAGGCACCCCATGCTGCACGGCCGCCGCGCGAATGCGCCCCTCATCGGTGCGGGCACCCTTGCCGCTCGGCGTGTTGATAATCAACTGAATGCGACCGTCGATCAGATAGTCGAGCAAGCTGGGATGCCCTTCTTGCAGCTTTTTGACGGTCTCGACTTCGATGCCGCTCTGGGCGATCAGCTTCGCCGTGCCCATGGTGGCGAACAGCTTAAAGCCGAGCGCCGCCAAACGCTGCGCGATGGCAACGATCTGCGGCTTCTGCCGGATCGAAACGCTGAGGAAGATGTTCCCCTCGCGCGGCAGCACGACACCGGCCGCCAACTGGCTTTTGGCGAACGCCAGCGGGAAGGTTTCGCTGACCCCCATCACTTCGCCCGTCGAACGCATCTCGGGCCCGAGCACGATGTCGACGCCATGGAACTTGACGAACGGAAAGACGCTCTCCTTGACCGAGAACTGCTGCGGCACCGGCTCCGTGGTCCAGCCTTGTTCGTCGAGCGAGACGCCGACCATCACCTTGGCGGCCACCTTGGCGACTTCCATGCCCGTGGCTTTCGACACAAAGGGCACGGTGCGGCTGGCCCGCGGATTGACTTCGAGCACGTAGACGATTTGCTGCCCGTCCTCGCGTTTGACGGCGTACTGAATGTTCATCAGCCCGCGGACTTGCAGGTTCTCGGCCAACAGCACGGTCTGGCGGCGGATTTCGTCGAGCACGTCGGTCGTCAGGCTGAAGGGGGGAATCGAGCAGGCCGAATCGCCCGAGTGAACGCCGGCCTCTTCGATGTGTTCCATGATGCCGGCGACAATCGTGCGCGGGCCGTCGCTGACGCAATCGACGTCGACCTCGATCGCGTCTTCGAGAAAGCGATCGATCAGCACCGGCTGCCCGCCGGCGGCGACGAACGCCTCGGCAACGTAGCGCTCGAGCTGCACCTGGTCGTAACAGATTTCCATCGCGCGGCCACCGAGCACGAAACTCGGCCGCACCAAACAAGGAAAGCCGACCTTGGCCGCTTCGACCCGCGCTTCAGCCATCGTGCGGGCGATCCCGTTAGCCGGCTGCCGCAGCCCGAGCCGCTTGAGCAACCGGGCAAACTTCTCGCGGTCCTCGGCGTCTTCAATCGTGTCGACGCTGGTGCCGATGATCGGCACGCCGGCCGTGGCCAGCGCCCGGGCGAGGTTCAGCGGCGTCTGCCCGCCGAACTGCACGATCACGCCGTCGGGCTGCACGCGATCGCAGATGTTGAGCACGTCTTCGATGGTCAGCGGCTCGAAGAACAGCAGATCGCTGGTGTCGTAGTCGGTGCTGACGGTTTCGGGGTTCGAGTTGACCATGATCGACTCGATGCCCAACTCGCGCAGCGCGAAGCTGGCGTGGCAGCAACAGTAGTCGAACTCGATCCCCTGGCCGATGCGGTTGGGCCCGCCACCCAAGATCATCACGCGCTTGCGATCGGGCTGCTTGGCCGGCGTTTCGTCTTCGTCTTCGTAGGTCGAGTAGAAGTAAGGCGTGTAGGCCTCGAACTCGGCCGCGCAGGTATCGACCGATTTGAACGTGGCGACGACGCCGCGCGCTTTGCGCTCGTTGCGGACATCGACTTCGGGGCAGTCCCAGATCCAGGCCAATTGCCGATCGGAATAGCCGGCCCGCTTAGCCCGTCGCCACAGATCGGTCGTGCAGTTCTGCAAGCTGCCGACGGCCCGCAGCTCATCCTCGAGCTCGACAAGCGCTTGCAAGTTGTCGAGAAACCAAGGGTCGATCTTGGTGACTTCGTGGATCTCTTCAGCCGACATGCCCGACTTGTAGGCGTAGCGTAGATACCAGACGCGCTCGGCGTTCGGCGTGGCGAGCTTGGCGCGAATTTCTTCGAGCGAGGGTTGATCGGCCCGGCCCCAGCGGTCCTTGCTGTCGCAACCGAAGCCGAAGCTGCCGACTTCCAGGCCGCGGAGCGCCTTCTGAAGGGCTTCTTTGAACGTGCGGCCGATGGCCATTGTTTCGCCGACGCTTTTCATTTGCGTGGTCAGCGTGGCGTCGGCCTCGGGGAATTTTTCAAAGGCGAAGCGCGGAATCTTCACCACCACGTAGTCGATTGTCGGCTCGAAGCAGGCCTGCGTTTCGCGCGTGATGTCGTTGGGCAATTCGTGCAGCCGGTAGCCGACGGCCAGCTTGGCGGCGATCTTCGCGATCGGAAAGCCCGTGGCCTTCGAAGCCAGCGCACTCGAGCGGCTGACGCGCGGGTTCATCTCGATGACGATCATGCGGCCGGTCGCCGGATCGACGGCGAACTGGATGTTCGAGCCGCCGGTTTCGACGCCGATCTCGCGGATCACGGCCAGCGAGGCGTCGCGCATCCGCTGATACTCTTTGTCGGTCAGCGTCAGCGCGGGGGCGACCGTGATCGAGTCGCCCGTGTGAACTCCCATCGGATCGAAATTCTCGATCGAGCAGATGATCACGACGTTGTCGTCAACGTCGCGCATCACCTCCATCTCATATTCTTTCCAGCCGATGATCGACTGCTCGATGAGCACCTCGTGGATCGGGCTGGCGTCGAGCCCGCGGCGCACCAGCGTGTCGTACTCTTCGCGGTTGTAGGCGATGCTCGAGCCCGAGCCGCCCATCGTGAAGCTGGGGCGCACCACGGCGGGCAGGCCGATCTCCGGCAAGAGCAGCCGCGCTTCATCCAGCGAGTGAACCGTGTCCCCCTTGCAGACCTCCAGGCCGATCTTCTCCATGGCCGCTTTGAACTTGTCGCGGGCTTCGGCCTTGTCGATCACATCGGGTCGGGCGCCGATCATCTCAACGCCGTATTGTTCGAGCACACCGTGGCGCCAGAGGTCCATCGCCAGGTTGAGTCCGGTTTGCCCGCCGAGCGTGGGGAGCACCGCGTCGGGGCGCTCGGCTTCGATCACCTTGGCGACCATCTCCCAGGTCAAGGGCTCGATGTAGGTGCGGTCGGCCAGATTGGGATCGGTCATGATCGTGGCCGGATTGGAATTCACCAGCACGACTTCGTAGCCTTCTTCGCGCAGCGCTTTGCAGGCCTGGGTGCCCGAATAGTCGAACTCGCAAGCCTGGCCGATAACGATGGGGCCCGAGCCGATGAGCAGGATCTTCTTCAGGTCGGTGCGACGGGGCACTGTGGCGGGTCCTCTCGAGCTGGCGGTGATTGACGGTGGGGCGTGGCGCGAGCCGGGCGGTTGGTGGCCCGCGCGCAGTACTACTTGGGAAGCACAATTAGATCAGTAAGGCCGACTCGGCCCAGGTGGCGTGCGAGCGTTGGCTTGAAACCGCTCGAAGATACCACGGCCGGTACGCGGTTTTCAAGGATGGGGTGAGCGACGAAAAGACGGCCGCAAAGCGACTTATGGCGAGTGGCCTTGAGTTAAAAACTTGACAGAATCGGCGATGCTTTGTAATACAAAGCAATGTCGCTGACGCAGAAGGGCTCTACGCGCCGGCCTTTTTTTAGCGTTTGAGGCTTTGTGGTGCAAAGTTTTTCGACCGTTCAACGACCTGAGGAGTTCCCCATGACGACCAATCGACTGCCGCGCGCCATGCGCGAGCCCCCTCTGCTCGACAACTCTTGGCGGCCGCGGTCAGTCGAACCTCACAGGGCTTTACTCCTCAATCCCTTTTATCCCAAGGACCCGCACGCCAGCTTCGGCAAGCACGTGCTGACGCCGAGTCTGGCGCTGACGAGCATCGCCGGCGCCACGCCGGAGCATTGGCAACTGCGCTACTGGGATGAAAACCTGCTCAACGGCCCGCCGCCGAGCGATCCGTTTCCGCAGGTGGTTGGCATCACGGTTCATCTCACGTTCGCGCAGCGGGCATACGAGCTGGCCGATTGGTACCGTGCCCGAGGGGCCAAGGTGATCTTAGGTGGTCTGCACGTGATCTCGTGCCCCGACGAAGCGGCGCCGCACGCCGATGCCCTGGCGATTGGCGAAGGGGTGCAGCTCTGGCCGCAAATCTTGACTGACGTGGAGCGCGGCCGGTTGCAGCCGGTCTATCGCGGCGACTTTCGCGTGCCGTATCGCAACGATCCGCCGCCGCGCCGCGATCTGGTGCCGCGTCGCAGTTTTCTGACCACCACGAGCCTGATCGCCACGCGCGGCTGCCACAATCGCTGCGGGTTCTGCTACCTGTCGACGCGCGGCTTGCACATGCCTTACCTGATGCGAGACGTCGAGCAGGTGGTCGCCGAGTTTCGCGCCGACGATCAACCCTATGCCGTGTTCGTCGACAACAATCTCGGTTCGCGGCCCGACTACCTGCGCCGCCTGTGTCACGCGCTGCGGCCGTTGGAGAAGATCTGGAGCGCGGCGGTCACGATCGATGTGACCGACGACGCCGACCTGGTGCGCGAGATGGCGCTGGCCGGCTGCACCGGCGTGTTTGTCGGCTTCGAGTCACTCACGGCCGAGAACCTCGACGACGCCCACAAGAAGACGCCGCGCCCCGACGATTACGCCCGCCGCGTGGAGATCTTGCACCGCTATGGCATTCAGGTGAACGGCAGCTTCGTGCTGGGCTTCGATCACGACGGGCCCGAGGTGTTCGCCCGCACCTGCGATTGGATTGAAGCGTGCCGGCTGGAATGCGCGACGTTCCATATTCTGACGCCGTACCCTGGCACTCCGCTGTATGACGAAATGGCCGCGGCCGGGCGCATCCGGCATCGCGACTGGTCGCAGTACGACACGGCGCACGTGGTGTTCGAGCCGAAGCGGATGACCGTCGACGAGCTGGCCGAAGGTTACGCCTACTGTTATCGCCGGCTGTTCGGCCACGCGTCGATCTGGCGGCGTCGCCCGGCCGATTGGCGGGCCGTGCCGGCCTACCTGGCGATGTCGTATTTGTACAAGCGGTCGAATCGCTTCTGGCACTGGCTGATCCGGCACGACCTGACCCACGCGGTGTGGCGCCCGCTGGTCGAGTGGACGCGCACCCGGCACGTGCGGTTTCGCAAGCAACTGGCGACAGAGACTGGGACTGACGGCGGCGGCGCGATGCCTAGCGCGGTAACTGCCGCGGGCGTGTGAGGCTGAAATTTCGGTTCGTGCTATCGCGTGCCGCTCATTGATGCCCCGGGTTTCGGACCGAACTCGGCTGGGCAAGTTCGGCCGTCTGGCGTAGGCTGGCGGGCGATGACGCAAACCAGCCCCGCCAAGCCTGCCACGCCTGTGACTGCACCCTCACGTCGAGACCCTGCCAGCGGCCGTGATTCGCGCGCCGCCAAAATGACGGCCTCGGCGGTCACCCTGTCGCGCGTCAGCGGTCGATCGCCAACGCCGCGCAGCGGCCGCACGCTTTATCTCGCATTGATCTCGGCAGCGGCCTTCTGGGCGGCGCTCCCGCCTCTGAACCTGTGGCCGCTGGCCTGGATCGCCCCGATCGGTTGGCTACTATTGGCGCGGCAAGCAGCGCTGCCGGGCCGCCGCCCGTACCTGGTCCTCTGGCTGTCGGGCTTCGTGTTCTGGCTGGCCATGCTCCACTTCCTGCGCTATCCGCATCCGGCCACGTCGATCGGCTGGGTCGCACTCTCGGCATACCTGGGCTGCTACATTCCGGTCTTCGTTGGCTTGACGCGCGTGGCCGTGCATCGCTGGCGGATGTCGTTGGTCATCGCCGCGCCGATAGTCTGGACCGGGCTCGAACTGGCCCGCGGGCACCTGCTCTCCGGCTTCACGATGGCGAGTCTCGGGCACACGCAGGCCGGCTGGTTGCCGCTGGTGCAAGTTGCCGATCTGGCCGGCGCCTACGGTGTCGGCTTTGTGGTGATGCTCGGCGCCGCGTGCCTGGCGCGCATGATCGCCTGGGATGGCCAGCGCCGCGCGTGGTGGCCGGCGCTACCCGCCGTGGCGCTCGTCGGCGCGACGCTCGCCTACGGCTACTGGCGATTGCACGACTTCACCGCGCGCCCCGGCCCCGCGGTCGCGATCATCCAAGGCTCGGTCGAAACCAAGGTCAAGGCCGACGGCAGCTTGCTCGACGTGATCCAGGAAGAGTACATGCGGCTTTCGCGCCAGGCCGTCGCCGAGCGCCGCGGGCTCGATCTGGTGATCTGGCCCGAGACGATGTGCCGGCAATCGCTGTTCACGATCGATGACGATGCCACGCCGCCCCCCGGCGCGGATTGGACGGTCACGCGGCTTCGCCAGTTCGCGCAGTTGAACGAAGAGCTGGTCGGCGAGATCGCCCGCGAGCTGGGTGCGCCGCTGCTGTTGGGCGTCGACATCCATCATCTCGGCGCCGGCGTCGAGCAGCATTTCAACAGCGCCATCCACGTGGCCGCCGATGGTCGCATCCTCGACCGCTACGACAAGATGCACCCCGTAATGTTCGGCGAGTACATCCCCTTCGCGGCGTGGTTTCCGGTGCTGTACCGCATTTCGCCGCTGGCGGCCGGGCTCACGTCGGGCAAGCAGGCGGCCGCCTTCGACGTGGCCGGCTTTCGCGTGCAGCCTGATATCTGCTTTGAGAATGTGCTGCCGCATTTGATTCGCCGGCAGGTGCTCGAGTTGCGACGCGCGGGGCGCGAGCCCGACGTGCTCGTGAACCTGACCAACGACGGCTGGTTCAACGGCTCGAGCGAGCTCGACCTGCACCTGCTGTGCGGGCTGTTCCGCGCGATCGAATGCCGCAAGCCGATGCTGATCGCGGCCAACACGGGCTTCTCGGCCTGGATCGACGCCAGCGGAACGATTCAGGCGCAAGGGCCGCGCCGCGATCGGGGCGTGATCATCGCCGACGTGCTGCTCGACGACCGCACGAGCCCGTATCTGTTGTATGGCGATCTGCCGGCCGGCGCGTGCTTGCTGGTGTGCGTGGGACTGGCGGTGTCGGGCGCGTGGGGGCGGAGGCGAGGGAGGAAGGCGTAGCGGAACGATTGTTGATCGGACGAGTGTTGCAGTTTGATCGCGTGCCGGTGGGTTCGCGCCCGGTGCCACTGCTGGCTTGCCGAGTAGCGGCATGAGCGGCCCCTTCAGGGGCGGATGCGATTTGTGGAACTGGGGTTGTTCGGTTGCCACGCGACACAGGGCTACAGGCCGCAAGACGAATCGCCAACTGATGGGCGACAAGTCAAGCGGCGACAATGTAGTCGTGTGGCTCCGCGAGACGACTACATTGTCGCCGCTGCGCGGCTTGATGGTTTGATGGCGACCGTTCCCGTGGGTTGGCACCCACGGCTAAGTGCCGCGGCCGCTGCGCGGCCAATCAAGACCGTAGAGTCGCGGCGCATATGAATGCAGAGTCGCGGCGCATTGAAGCCTAGCGAAATCTCGCTCAAAAAGTACCCTGGCGGAGCTAGTGGCACCCGACATAAAGACCTGAGGCGCGAGACTTGAGGCGTGAGGAAGAGCACCGGCGAAGAAAGTGGCACCCGGCGCGCGGATGAATCCCGCGGCTAATAAAACTCCGCGGCTCCGCGTGAACCGATCGCTTCCGAGCGGGACAGCCCCGGGCCGTCGCCCGGCTACCTCGCGGCGAGCTCTTCAACCGTGCGGTTGGCCTCGTCGTCGGGCTGCTGCCGCTGCCGCTGACTATCCAACATCGCCAGCGCGGCGTTCAGTTCCTGCGCGAAGTCGCCCCAGAAGTCGCCTTCGCGAAGTTTGATATGTTCGACCGCACCGTTGTCGGCCACTTTGCGGAGCGTGCGCCGCATGCGGTAGATCGGCCCGGCGAAGCGATTGCTGAGCCGCAACATGTCCCAAATCACCAGCGGCAACACCACCAGCGAGCCGATCGCCAGGCGGATCAGCGCCTGCTGCGAATTGTCGTTGAACAGATAGTCCCAAAAGCTGGCTTGCTGCGGGCCCAGGGCGATCTGCCGCGCGAGGTTCAAGAATTCGACGGTGGCCGCCGTGCAAAACCAGTAGATGACCACATGGCGAATCAGCGGAAGTTGGACGCGCGGTTCGACCAGCAACTGCTTGCGCTTGAATTTCGCCATCTCGCCATGTCCTCCAACAGTTGTCTGCGGACGCGGGCCTGACTTCACGAGCCAGCTTTGGTAGCGGATTTGAGTGAGCTGGCGGTGCGAGAAAAAGTCGAGGACGCGGCGGTCCCGACGCTGCGAATGGCAGCCATGCTTACCACCACGATGAGACTGAGCATGACAGCGTATTCAACCGCCGTGGGACCGTCGTCTTGGCGCAGGAACTCGCGGATTGAGGTCCATAGTCTGTTCATGCTCAATAGGTAGGTCGTGGTTTTCGGCTGTCAAATTGCTGTGCCGCGGGTGCAAGTTGGACGGATCGCGGCGGTCGCGCGGGGCCAGTGCCCTGGATGGGCCCGGCGCGACCGAATGACGCGCCAGTGGGTGACGCTCAGCCGAAGTCACCCAATAGCGGGCCGCGGAGTGGCTGTTTGGTTGTGCGACCGGTTATCCTGATCGGCATGGACGACAACCCCTATCAAGCCGCGGATGCGGACGAGAAGCCGGCCCGCCGGTCGCCCCCCCGCGTCGATCGCTGGCAGAGCATTCAATGGGGCGGGTTGTGGTTCACGGTCGTCGGGGCGCTGGGATTTGTGCTCGGTGGCGTGCTGCTGGGAGCAGGCTTTGAGGCGCTGCTGGTGCACCTGATTGCGAGAATTCTCGCGTGATTGCCCACTGGTGAGTATTGTCGGGGTGCTGATGTGGTGACCGCCATCGTCCTGGAATATGTCAGTCGATTGCGGCGCTAGCGGCCGTCAGGGGGTGCAAACGCTGCGAGCCGCGTTTTCGCCCGTTTTGGCCCATAAACCCCGCAAAAGGCCGCGGTTCTCCGGGCAGGCTAAGATTGACACTTGACGACCCGCGAGTTTATACTTGACGGGTTAGCCCAAGCTGCCTATCTCTCGTCTGTACAACCGTTTCAGGCGTTTGGCATATCCGTCGTTTGGCGTTTGAGTCGGTCGAGCGGGTCGGGCGGCGGCTGGGTTGATCGAATCACAGTGCTAGTCGAATCACGTGCTAGTCAAAACGCAGTGCTAATCGCAACAGGTGGGCGAACAACTCGCCCGCGGGCTGTCCGCAGGACAGGGCAGCCAGGCCCCTGGGTGACACATCGGAACCGTCCCCCGCAGGCCGCCGGCAAATCGGCAGATCACAAAACAGTTTTAGAGGCTCCGCAGCAACCACGTCGCGGCGGCCGTCGACAAGGAGGTTCAACGGTCGCACCCGCGCTCGATTCTGGGAATCCGCCGCCATGAATTTCTTCGGCAAAGCCCTCATCATTCTCAATCTCGTGCTGAGCATCGTGTTCATGGCCTGGGCCATGATCGTGTACACCACGCACAAGAACTGGAAGGATGAGGTCGAGCGAACGCAGGCCGGGCCCGGTCAACAGGTGGGCTTGCGCATCCAGGTGCAAGACGCCCAGCGCCGCGAGTCGGAGTTGCGTGCCCAGGTGGCCGGTCTCGAACAAGAAATCCAGAAGCTGAGCGAAGCCCGCGTGCAGGAAGTGGCCAAGCTGCAAACCGAGAAGGACAACCTCGATCGGCAGTTCAACGAACAGCGCAAAGAGCACGAAACCTTGGTGGCCGAGAATCGCCGCCTGACCGCTGAGATCGAAGCCACGCAGAACAACGCCACGGCCCAGCTCAAGGAGCTCGAACAGCTCCGCGCCAACATCGTCAAGGTGCAGGGAGAGAAGGAGCAGAACTTCGCCCGCGCCGTCAAGCTGACCGACGACTTGCATCGCACGGAAGGAGAAGTCCGGTTGCTGCAGAACCGCAATCGGCAACTGGTCGAGGATTGGGAGCGACGAGGTCGCGTGATCGCCATGCACGATCTCGACGAACATGAGCCGGTCGACGGCGCGGCCCCCAAGGTCGACGGCCGGGTGCTGGCGGTTAACAGCGAAGGGCTCGTCGAGATTTCGCTCGGCTCGGACGACGGCATCCGCCGCGGGCACACGCTCGAGGTGTTCCGCCGCGGAGCCAGCAACAACAAGTACATCGGTCGCATTGAAGTGATTACCACCCGCCCCGATAAGGCGGTCGGCAAGATGCTTCCCGAGTTCCGCAAGAGCTACATCCAAAAGGAAGACCGTGTCGCGACTCGACTCAACTGATCGGCCGGCCGGCGTCAGCGCAAAGCAGAAGCCCGACGTCTACTTCATGATGCTCGTGCTGTCGTTCTTGGCGCTGGTGATTGGCATCATTTGCCTGATCCTCGAAGTGAAATCGTACGACATGGACATCAAGGCCACCGGTGCGCAGGTGCGCGCCGTGGAGCGGCCGGCGATCGATGCGCCCAGCCACCTGGCCGTGGCCGCTGGCAACCTGGCAGACGCCGCGGAGTACACCACCGCCTAAGGAAACGACTTGAGTTAACGGCTCGCACGGATGCGCGCCGCGTTCGACGGTTCCCTTCTTTCGCCCCCAGCGCAGAAGAGCACGGATGCTCCGCCACCTGGTATCTCGATTCCGCCCCGAGTTGGCCATCGACTTGGGAACCGCCAACACGCTGATTAGCGTGGTCGGCGAAGGCCTCGTCCTGAACGAGCCCTCGGTGGTCGCGGTCGAGCAAGGGACGCGCAACATTCTCTCGGGCGGATGCGCCGTAGGGCACTTGGCGCGACAGATGCTGGGCCGCACTCCCGGCTCGATTTCCGTGGTGCGTCCGCTGTCGGCCGGCGTGATCACCGACTTCCAACTCTGCGAGGCGATGCTGCGCTACTTCTTTCGCAAGGCGCAGCGGCAGACCGGTTTCGCGCGGCCGCGGGCGCTCGTGGCCGTGCCCGGCTGCATCACGCCGGTCGAGAAGCGCGCCCTCTTGGCGAGCACGCAGCGGGCCGGCGCGGGGCAGGTGTTCTTGTTGCCCGAGGCCAAGGCCGCGGCGCTGGGCGTGGGGCTGCCGATCGCCGAGCCTGTGGCCAGCATGATCTGCGACATCGGTGGCGGCACCACCGAGCTGGCCGTCATCAGCATGTCGGACGTGGTGGCCAGC
>Ga0163152_10003872_pt1 | contig 19047 bp, 23 predicted proteins | sample OliLakLV19MP8IB2_FD_148635 | JGI IMG/M metagenome (GOLD analysis project Ga0163152, IMG submission 148635) | Freshwater microbial mat bacterial communities from Lake Vanda, McMurdo Dry Valleys, Antarctica - Oligotrophic Lake LV.19.MP8.IB-2 | ecosystem: Environmental > Aquatic > Freshwater >...
GTCCGGTCAGGCCGGACGCATCCAGTGGCAGCGAGAACACCGCCCAACCCAACGCGCAGGCTCCGGCGAGCACGAACGCCAACACCAGCGCGCGGCGTGCCGTGAATCGCGTGTCATCCCTGGTGTTTTGTTGCGGCGTCACTCGCGATCGCTCCCCTGCTCGGCCTGTTCCATTTCCAGTCGGCGCGAGCGGGCCAGCGCGGACAGGAGCAGTGCGCCCGTGATCCCCGAGCCGACGGCGACCTCCGCCAGCGCGATGTCCGGCGCACGCAACCGCACCCAGGCGATAGCCATCAGCAACCCGAAGGCGATGAAGAGCACGATGCCTTTGAACAGATCGGGCGCGGCCAGGGCGCGCCACGCCAGCCAGAGCAACGAGAGCAGCAGCACCCCATCGAAGAGGGACAGGAGCGTGCTCATGGTTTCCTCCACGGCTTCTGGCCATTCTTCAACGCGGCGCGGGCGACGAGGAAACAGACGGTGGCGCTCGCCCCCAAGACCAGCAGCCAGGTGAACGCCAGCTTGGCCACGGTGGACCAGGAATCGGCTTGCAGCGCAAGGCCGGCGAACAGGAGTCCAAGCCCGAGATTGTCCGCCTTGGTCAGCGCATGGAGGCGGGTGAAGAAGTCGGGGAAGCGCAGCAAGCCGACCGTTCCGGCGATGAAGAAGAACAATCCGCCGAGCACGAGAATGACCGAGAGAGCGTTGATCACATTCATGATTCCTTTTCCGATGCGGAGTTCGCATTAGGCCAGCCGCGCAAAGCAAACGCGATGCCCACCACGGCGGCGAGCAGCGCGAGGACGAGCGCGACATCGAGCCAGCGAGGAGTGTTCGCGGCGAAGCCCAACAAGACCACGATGGCCACGCCGGTGGTGCCGAAGAGTTGCGCGGCGAGCATGCGGTCGCCCGGCGTCGGCCCGCGTAGGACGCGCACCAGGCCGGCCACGACGGTGAGCAGGAGGATCAGGGCAACGGCGAGATGGAATTCGTTCATGGTTCTCCTGGTGGCGTCAGTTCGACTGCGAACAAGTCAGCGATTCGCGTTTCAAGACTCTGCATGCCTTCGGTGACCGATGGCCCCACCTCAAGCGCGTGCAGCAGCAAGGTGTCGCCTTCGAGGCCGGCGCTGAGGGTGCCGGGCAGCAGGCTGGTGATGTTCAAAAACAGGATGCGCTCCGGACCCTCGGGCAGGCGCATTCGATAGTGAACGAGTCCCGGGTTGAGCGGCAGACGCGGATGCAGCGCGCGCCGCGCCACGTCCCACCCGCCGCACAATGATTGCCACGCGAAGAAGAAAATAAACCTCACCGCGCCTTGCAGGCTGACGCGACTGGCGAAGGGACTGTGAAGCTTCAGGGCCACGAGCGTCGCCAGCGCCACAAAGGGCAGACCAACGAGCCATGATTTGCGGTCGCCGGGATTCAAGAGCATCCACAGCAGGGCGAGCCCGCCGAACCACAACACGCCTGCGGCCACGGCGAGCCGGGACCGCGACGGATTTACAACCTGGTTTTTCGTGGTGGGCGCATTCATCTGGTGAAGAGGATCACGATTTCGGCCAGAGCATCCACAGGTAACCGCCATAAATGGCCACGAGCAATCCGCCTTCCCAACGGCGCACGGTAAAACCCGTCCACATGATGGGCAACAGCAGAGCGGCGCTGCCCATCATCACATAGAGGTCGAGCGGTTTGAGGCCCGGACCGTGGATCGGCGCGAGCAGTCCCGAGCAGCCCAGGATGCAGAGAATATTATAAATGTTGGAGCCGACGACGTTGCCGATGGCGATGTCCGGCTGTTTGCGCAGCGCGGCAACGATGGAAGTGGCCAGTTCCGGCATGGAGGTTCCGGCGGCGATAATGGTGAGGCCGATGATCGCCTCGCTGATACCGAGAAGCTTTGCGAGGCTTACGGCGTTACCGACCAGCAGTCGCGAACCAACCACCAACACAGCCAGCCCGAGGACGATGAAGGCCAGGTCACGCCACAGGCTGCCGGCCTTCTTGGGCATGGCCTGGGCGAACTGATCCTTCACCTCCGCGCTGGTCTCCCGGCGGGCGATGCGAATGTTCATCACGCTGTAAAAGATGATTCCAGCGAAGAGCAGTCCCGCCTCGACGCGGCTGATGCGAAAGTCGCGAAGAAACACCAGCAGGAGCAGCGACACGCCCACCATGATCGGCGTATCGAGGCGGATGAGCTGCATCTTTACCCGCATCGGATAAACCAGGGCGGACAGACCGAGGATGACGCAAACGTTAAAGATGTTCGAACCGACGACGTTGCCCAGTGCGATGTCGCCCTGGCCGGCCAGGGCGGCTTTGGTGCTGACAATCAGCTCCGGCATGCTCGTGCCATAGGCGACGACCGTAAGACCGATGACCAGCGGCGTCAGCCCGAGGCGCACCGCCAGTTCCGCGCTGCCGCGCACGAGCCACTCGGCGCCGAAGAAAAGAAGAATGAGGGAGGCGGCAATCCACAGGACGTATTCAATCATGATTCAGGTTGGCGACAGTGACAGACCCTGAGTGGCAGTACAATTTTCATCGCTCAAACAGTCCCCACTCCCACAAAGCCCGGCGGTTTGATGGCAAGCACAGAGCACGGCACATCCCGCAAGATACGTTCCGCCGTGGAGCCGAGCAGCACATACTTGAGGTTCGTCTTGCCCTTGGTGCCGAGGATAATCAAGTCCGCGTGCAGCAGGCGAGCGTAATCGGCAATGCCGGTACCGAAGCTGGAGGCTTCATGCAAATCGTAGCGGACATTCAGTCCGCCGACATTTCCGACAAACTCTTCGAGGTGATGGCGCAGGTTGGCGCGATAATGGTTCTGGAAATCAGGCGAAGTTTCCGAGTCCGGATGCAGGTAATGCAGGCGCCGCCAGGGTGGATTGATGACATGCAGGAAATGAAGCTGGCTTTTGTCCTGGGTCGCGACGCGCAGGGCTTGCACCACGACTTGCTGCGCGGTCTCTGACAAATCCACGCAGGCCAGCACGAGATGAAAAGGCTGGCGATGGCTCTCGTTCACCAACATCACCTTGCACGAGGATTTGCGGAGAACTTTTGTGGCGAGAACCCCCGCGCCGCGTCCCGGCTGGGAGGAACCCACCTCGCCGAGCACGATCAAGTCAGCGTCCACCGCGCGGGACTTGACCAAGATGACATCGAGCGGCGTGCCAATGCGCGCCTCGGCGAACGTGGTGTCTGGACAACCTGTTTCCTTGAGCCATTGCTCCAGTGTTGCAGTCGCGCGGCCCAGGGTGAGTTCCCTGAGCTCGACCTCGGATATGTGTAGCATCTCGGTGAATTCACTTACCACCATGTCCTCGATGACGTGCAGGACATGAAGCTGCGCGTGGTTGAGTGCGGCCATCCGGGCAGCCTGGTGAAGCGCGGTTTTGGAGCAGTCGGAGAAATCGACCCCGACGAGAATGGATTTGAGCTGGTTCATTTGGAGATGGGTTGAATGTTTTTGGATGCGAAATCTGTCCGGTTCCGTGGCATCACTCGCTCGCGTAGCAGCAGAACAATCAGAGCCAGCGAGGCCAGACTCATCAGGGTGATCAGGCTCGCCGCGTAGCCCTTTTCCGAAGCTCCGCCCGCGAAAGCGGCCCACGCCGCGCTGGCCCGCCACACGAAAGCGGCCAGAAAAAGCGTCGTCGTCAGCATAGCTCCGATGAACGGCCAGCGTGCTCCCCGCCACAGGAGCAACGCCCACAACAGCGACAACCCGCCGCAGAGGGCGCCTGAAATCAGCGCGGTCTTAGCTGCCGGGTTGAATCGGACTTGACCATTGACCGGGTTGTAAATCACTGCCGCCACCGCCACCTCAAACAACAGCAGTCCGTAAACAACCAGCCACACCACCACTCGGGTTCGCACGGGTGCCGGCCCTCTGGTCGGTTGCGAGTCGGTTACTGTTTCAGGCGTGTTGGGCGGCGACATGAGATGACTCCTTCTGGGTTGACGGTTCAGGTTGTTCCGTCGGGCGTCTGCGTCTGGCAGGTCGGGAGACCTTTTCATGAAAGCAAACATAGTGAACGTCACACGGCGCGTAACGGACGACTCGGCTGGCGGTTTTGACATCGAACAACCTCTGCCAAAATGGACGGGCGTGACCACACATGACGATGAGGTCGGTCTTCCAACGGGAAGCAGTGGAGTTGATCACGTCGTCAATGGACAGGCCCCAGCATACCAGCGGCTTGGCTTTCACCGCGTCCGGCACGAACTGCCTGATCCAAGCGGCGAGTTTCTGCTGGGCGAGTTGCGTTTGTTCGCCATCCGAGATTCGACTTCCCCGGCTGTCGAAGCGCGAGGCCCGGCTGATTTTGACGACATGAAGAACAATGATTTTCGCGCCGCTTAGTTGTGCCATCCACACTGCGCACCGAATGGCGGTTTGCGAAGCGTCCGTGAAATCGGTCGGCACAAGGATCGATTGCCACGCAAATGGATTCACCGCCGCCGAGGAACCAAGCACGACGGGACTCTGTTCGGACGGGATCCCTGCCGCGATGCCCGCCCTTGGCGACGACTTCTTCTGACTTGTAATAGAACGCTTCATGGACGGGCGATTCCAGAGTTGGGTGAGCGGGGGCGACCCCTTGACGCCTGGCGAAGCTGACCCGTGGCCCGGCAACTTGCCGAACCACGGGTGCAGGAGTTTGGCGCGTTTTTCATTGGCCGTTGGCTGGTTACTTTTTTTCCAGTTCGATTTTGGTCAGCGTGATGTGCTTCTTGCCGTCGACTTCTTTCACTTCGCCCGTGGCCACGACCTTTTCGACGGAGGTGCAGAGGTGTTTGTGGAAGTCAGTGGCGACCTTGTTGTCTTTCGCGTAGTAGATGACAGTCTTGTCGCTTTCCTTCACGCGAATGGCGGTCTGGCACTTCTCGGTTTCTTTCAGTTCGCACTTGGCGCAGAGACCGTCGCCCTTGAGCGTTTTTTCGTGATTGTCGGCCCGGACTTGCTGGATCCCGACGAGGCTGATGGCCGTAACGGCGAGGAGGGTGAGGATGGTTTTCATTGTTTTTTGCTTTCTTGGTTTCAGGTTTGTTTGCTTTCACTCATTGATACCCCAAGCGCGTGAGGCGTCGTTGAAGTGAGATTGGTGATCGGCGGGCCAGTGCTTTAACGGTGGCTTGGTCGGCGCTCCAGTGCGCTGAGAGATGGAAGCAATGCCACCCGACATTTCCCGGATCGTGGCGAGCAACAGCGGGATGTTGAGCGGCTTTTCCATCAAGACCCACGCGCCGTCCGGCTCAATCCAGTCGCGCTGGTGCTGGTGCGCGGTGGTGATGATGACAGGCAGGAGCGGCTGGGCGGTGGCAATCTCCTTTAACGCCTCCCAGCCATTCATCTCCGGCATCGACAGATCCAACAACACGAGATCGAACCGGTCGGCGCAGGAGCGTTCGACGGCTTCCCGGCCATTTTCCGCGAGGGCGACATGGTAGCCTTCGCGGCGCAACAGGCGTCCCAACGAGTCACGGATGGAACGTTCATCGTCCACCACTAGAATTTTCTTGTTCATAATTTTTCAACTCTAATCAGCTCAGTGCCTTGTCGAATGCAGGGCTGATCCGGTTTCAGGAATCCGCCCGCGCGAGATGGTTCGCTCGGTTCCTCCCGGCATCCGTTCGCGTCTGCTGGCGGACCTCTGAGCAGCGTCTTCCCGATGTGAGGTTGCCTCTCGGGCTGATCGCGCCGCCGAACAAGGCACTGGTTGAAATCAAAATCGTTTTCATCGCGTTGGCATCTGATGTGCCCTATCTTCGGCACATGATTCGTCGAACCAGATTTCTCTTTAGCCGGTGCCGTGCCAGCAAGCGCTTGCAGCTCCGCGTGTTCAACTGCAAGGGTTTATGGGCTTGGCCCATCAGTGGCCCGACCTCATGGGTGGCGGGTGGGAATCCACCGGTGGTCAGCCGCTAATCACTTTGTGAATTTCCGACCGCGATCCTATGGCTACTATGTGTCCGCCGCTGTCTTGATGACGCTGGTTCTGGGCTGGGTGGGACGCTACACTTGGCAGGAACTCCGGTATCTGCATCGGGGCTTCGCAATCGTGCAAGCAAATGGCTTCCACCTCTCGGAACACGTGGAGGCGAGCGTCCTAAACTTGAATGAAACTGTGCTGCGCTTTGATCTGCGCCGGGATTCGGCGGACCGGTCTGCGTTTCAGAAGGAGAGCCAGGAGCTGCAACAGTGGATTCGCACGCACCAAGCCACCGTAACCACGCTGGAGGAGCGCGAGTTGATGAGCCAGATCGAGGCCGCGTTTGAAGTCTTCCTTTCGCGAACCACCCAGTTGATGAAGGAACGGGAGCAAGCCGGAGAGACGCCTTCGCCCCAACCGGTGCTGGAACGGGTGGGGAAAAAAGCCGCGCCGGTTCTGGCTCTGTGCGAAAAGCTCAAGGCCGCCGAGCGCCTTGAGCAAACGCAGTTCATGAAGGATTCACACCGCGCGCTGGGGTGGATACAGCAACTGTTGATTGGGTTGCTGGCGCTGGTGGTCGTCTTGCTGGGCACCGCCGCTGTCGCACTTTATCGCGGAGTGATTGGCCCGTTACGCGTCGAGTTGGGCGAAAGTCGCGCCCGCGCCGCGCGGCACGAGAAGCTGGCCGCCCTCGGCACGCTGGCTGCCGGCGTGGCCCACGAGATCCGCAATCCGCTCACGGCCATCAACGTGCGTCTGCACAGCCTCAAGAGAAACCTCATCGCGAACTCGTCGGAACAGGAGGACGCTCTTGTCATCGGCCACGAAATCCAGCGCCTCGAACGCATCGTGCAGGAGTTCCTGCAATTTGCCCGTCCCGGCGAACCGAAGCTCCACACCGTTTCCGCCGACAGCCTGCTCGCCAAAGTGCAATCGCTTTTCAGCCCGCAGTTGGAAGAGAAGTCCATCCGGTTGAACCTGGAATCCATGCCGGATGTATGGGTGCGGGTGGACCCGCACCAAATCCAACAGGTGTTGATCAACCTCATCCAGAACGCGGCCGAGAGCATGGAACGCGACGGCACGATCACCCTGCGCGTCCGCAACCGCACGACGCGCTTGACGGGTCGCACCGGCCCGGTGGTCATCCTAGAAGTGAGCGACACCGGCAAGGGCATCCCGCCCGAAGTCCAGAAACGAATGTTCGACCCATTCTTTACCACCAAGGAGGAAGGCACCGGCCTGGGCCTTGCAATCGCGGCGCGCATTGTCGAAACACACGGTGGCACGCTGACGTGCCGCTCCGAAGTGAATCGCGGCACCACCTTCACCATCCAGATACCCCAGACAAAACCCGAAGACAGCCATGAACCTGCAACCTAAAATCCTGTTGATTGAAGACGACGCCAGCATTGCGGCGGCGCTGAAAAAGGAACTGCAGGCCGAAGGCTATCAAGTCGAGACAGCCATGCGGGGCGATGATGGACTGTCGCAGGCCAAGGCCCAGCCGTGCGACGTGGTGCTGACGGATCTCAGGATGCCCGGCTTGTCCGGCCTCGAATTGGTGGAGCAACTTCACGCCGCCAGGCCGAAGCTGCCCATCATCATGATGACCGCTTTCGGCACGACCGAAACCGCCATCGAAGCCACCAAGCTCGGCGCCTACGACTATCTCCTCAAGCCCTTTGACATGGGCGAACTGCTTGACCTCGTCGCCAAAGCCGTGGCCAGTAGCCGGCTGATGTCCGAGCCGCTGGAAATGGGCAGAGCCCACTCAACCCAATCCGCCATCATCGGCAACAGCCGCGCCATGCAGGCCATCTACAAGGAAATTGGCCGCGTGGCCGCCACCGCCGTCACCGTGCTCATCCGCGGCGAAACCGGCACCGGCAAGGAACTGGTGGCGCGGGCGATTTACCAGCACAGCAAACGCGCCGACCAGCCGTTCATCGCCGTGAATTGCGCGGCCATCCCGGAGACGCTTTTGGAGAGCGAGTTGTTTGGTCACGAGCGCGGCGCGTTTACCGGGGCGCACGCCCGGCGCGTGGGCCGCTTCGAGCAGGCCAATCGCGGCACGATTTTCCTCGATGAAATTGGCGACTTGAGCTTGACCACGCAGGTCAAGCTACTGCGCGTGCTCCAGGAAAAATACATCCAGCGCGTCGGCGGCAACGAAAAAGTGGCGGTGGACGTGCGCGTGCTGACCGCCACGCATCGCGAGCTGGAAAACGCCATCCAGGAAAAGCAATTCCGGGAGGATTTGTTTTACCGTTTGAGCGGCGTCACCATCACGCTGCCGCCCTTGAGCCAGCGTCCCGAAGACATCCCCGACCTCGTGAAGTATTTCCTACGACGCGCCGCCACCGAACTGGGCAGCGACGCGCCTTCCATCCAGCCGGAGGCCATTGCCTTTCTCCAAACCCAGCCGTGGCAGGGCAACGTGCGCGAACTGGAGAACGTGGTGCGCCTGGTCCTGCTGATGGCTCGTGGCTACTCCATCAGTGTGGAACACGTTCAACAAGCGTCGGCTCGGAGTCACAAGCCCGCCGTGGGGGTGGACCAGACCATCGCCGGATATTTCAGCGAATTGTTGGACCGGGCGCAGCGCGGAGAAGTCGAAGGTGTCCACGCCCGCATGTTTGCGGACATGGAGCGCGAACTGTTCACGCGCGCCATTCAACTGGCCCAAGGCAACCAGGCCAAGGCCGCGCGCTGGCTGGGGGTCACCCGCACCACGATGCGGGAAAAACTGATTCATTTCGGCCTGCGTCCCGCGGGCGAGAAACCGGAACACCCCGAACAAACTGCTTCACGATTATGACCTGGCTTCAATGGGCGGAAGCTCTCAGCTACATCGTGACCGTGTTCGGTCTGCCGATGGCGATCCTCGTGTTCATGTATGAGCAGCGACGTGAGCGGCAGGGCGATGAGGAAGAGCTTTATCAGCGACTCTCCGACGAATACACCAACTTCCTCAAACTGGTGCTGGCCAACCCGGACTTGCAGTTGCTGCGTAAACAGGCTCGCACAGAACCACTGACGGACGAGCAGAGCGAACGAAAGTTTGTCATCTTCAACATCCTGGTTTCCCTCTTTGAGCGGGCCTACCTGCTGGTTTACGAGGAGAAGATGGACAAGCAAACCAAACGGCTCTGGCTCTCCTGGGAGGATTACATCCGCGAGTGGTGTCGCCGAAAGGACTTCCGTGAAATCCTGCCGGAATTGCTCGAAGGCGAGGACGAAGATTTCCAGGCCCACATCAGGAAAATCGCCGAGGCGGAAGCGGTGCAAACGAAGTGACGGTAACGGCAGATGTCCGTTGACTGCCGCGAGAAGCTACACCGCAATGCTGGCTTCGAGCACGCGCTGTCGGGCAAAAACGAGCAGCAGCCGAACATCGTGCATGAGATAGAGGTGGACGGCCTGGCAGCTGTCGCCGGCGGGGAGCACCGTGTAACCGGCCTTGTCAGCGCGGTCAAGCGAAAGGCGCGACAGCGAAAGGCGCGGGCGGACGTCGTGTTGCAGCAGAAGAATGGTCGAGATCATGGGCGAAGGCGCGCGCGTTTCACACGAATGACGCCGCCGGACGCGACCAGCGGCTAAAGGCGGGTAAAGAAGCGTCTCTTTCATTTGGATGAAGCCCGGTTCACAACCGCAAGCGCCACGGTGGCGGCGATCATGGCAACTGCCAGAGATGCCCACAGTCCTGCCGGGCGGCTCAACCACTCGATGGTGTCGAGCAGCAACCACAGGCCTCTAAATACCAGGACCGAGGCGACAAGGAGCGCCATCTCCCAGAAAACCAAATGCCGGTTGTTCTTCATGATTTATTGCGCCGACCCAACCAACCATCCCAACCGCCGCCCAGCCTGTGGTCACATCATACGGGCCGATGTCTTTCGTCGAGCCGCCATTCAAATCGCCACAGGCGGACGCACCAACAGGACGGAACAGGGAATCTCTTTGAGCAGCCGATCCACCGTCGAACCCAGCAGCACGTAATTGAGGTTGGTGCGGCCCTTACTGCCGAGGACGACGAGGTCGGCCTTGATTTGGTGCGCGTATTCGGCAATGCCAGCGCCATGGGTCTTGGCCTGGGTGACGGCGTAAATGACTTTGACGCCGGTTGGGACGCCGGTGAATTGGCGCAGGTTGTTCTCCAGGATTGCTTGTTGGCTTTTATTGAAATCCGCCAGCGCCGGGAACTGGATCTGGGAATTCCATAGCTTCCACTCCGCCCGGAAGACGTGCAGCAAATACAGTTCAGCCTCCTCTTGCGCGGCCACGTGAATCGCTTGCGTCACGGCCGTGCGCGAGGTTTCGGAGAAGTCCACGCAAGCCAGCACGCGGCGAAACGGTCGGGTCTGACTGGCGTGAACGAGCATGACCTTGGTGGCCGCTTTGCGCAGGCACTTGGTCGCCAGCGTCCCCGTGCCGTGGGTTAGTGCCGACTCGCCCGTGGCACCCAGCACCAGGAGGTCGGCACCGCGCGACCGGCTCTCTTGCAGCAGCACATCCAGCGGCGCGCCATACATCACTTCGCGGCTGTGTCCGTCCGTCACACCCGCCTGCTCCGCCCATTCGGCCAGCCGCGCAATGCATTGCTCGCGGTGCTGCAGCCGCAGTTCATCAAGTGCGGGCGGCATTTCCTCGCCGACGAAATCCATTACGTCGGGGTCGAGGGCGTGAATGATCCGGAGACGGGCTTGGTTCCATTGCGCCAGGCGCACCGCCTGTTCGAGCGCCCGCCGCGAACTGTCTGAGAAGTCCACGCCGACGAGGATGGTCTTTAATCGGTTCATAAATAATCTGATCGAAGCGTCAAAGCGGTTTTGGCGCGTCCGAAGATTGGCCCCGCAGGAGCGGCAGTAACTGGCTGATGCTCACCTGACCGGCCTTTGCCTGAATTTCACTGGCGTAGCGTCCGTGCATCGAGCGCGCCTCGCTCGTGAGCGACGAGAACATGTCCTTGAGTTGTGCCATGGAGAGCGTGCGCCCACCGGAGTAGTAGCGCTTCGCCAGTTGTCCCAGCGCGTAGGTGCTGGCGAAGGACATTGCTGAACTGGTCACTTGATTGGCGACGGCGCGCACGGTTTTCCCGCCGCCGAACCGTCCGAGCAATCCACCCATGAGCTTTCGCGCGTAGCCTTCGATGATCTGCGAGCTCAGGCCGACCCCCGCCGCAGCCAGCAGTTCCTTGATGTGACCACGGTCGAGCTCATGGCCGTGATTTTTGCCGATGCGATAGACCATCTTCATTTGCAGCGGGACGATGCCGATGGTCGCCAGCGTTTCCGGGAGCAGCTCGAGTGCGCCGTTTAGAATCGCGTAGTTCAGGATCATTTTGTCTGTCTCCGCGTCCTTCAGGTCCGTCACCGCTGGAACGGTGGTGGGCGGCGCAGCGACCATCGAATCCGCCAGTGGCGACATGCTCACAGCATCCGCTTGACATATCAGCCCGGCGAAACTGCTGGCCGGCAGGTCAAGAGCCTTGATCAGCCTGGAAAGGAACTCGTGCTCCCGAATTGTGATCCGTCCATCCGCCTCGCAGATGCAGAGCGCCATCTCACTCGCACGGGAACGGGCTTCGGTGGTGGTGAGAAGTGGCGCCACTTCCTTCAAGCCTATCTTCTTGAACATGACATTGTTCAAGGCTTCAGCCGCGTGCAGTTCACCGTCGGGCAGGGTTTGCACCAGGCGCTGCAATTCAGCCCGTTCACGTTCGTCCTTGGCCCCATCCGCAAACGCGGCGAGCAGGCAGACGGTGAACAGCGCCTGGCGCTCGGAATCAGTAAAGGTCGATGGTTCAAGGGTTGTGGTCATAAATAGTTGGCTTGGGTTGATGGTTTCAGATCAGCGGATCATCCATTTTGAGGGCGTGCGTTACATGTTGGGTCACTTGTTCAATCCGCCGCGCGTCTTTGCGGCGGCGCGGAAAGCTGGCTCTTCGTCTTCCGCAAACGTTTCGCTTCGCGGCTGGTGATCGTGACGCGAAGCTGCGCCATCACTTTGGTGAACGCTGCGCGGAGCGTGTGATCGCGACTCTCGGCGAACACATCCGGGCCGGGTGTGACGAGGTGGACTTCCACCTCAAAGGCAGGGCTGCTGTCAGCGTGGCGCGTCAGCTTGACGTTGGCCTCGTCAATCTGCCGCATACGGCCCAGCTCAAGAATTTGCTGCTCGACCCACGAATCCAGGGCGTTCGTGGAGGCAATGCTGAAGTGTTGCACATTGAGTCTGAGGTTCATGGTTTTTGTCTGTTTGATGTTTGCTTTTCTTAATTCCGGGACCGATTGCCGCCCAACATGAGCGGCAACAAATGCCAGAGGAAATAGAATCCAAATCAAAATCGGCATTTCTCTTTCTCTGGTTGCTTCAGCAAAAATTGCTGCTGCATGACAGTTGAAAGCTAGGCGCGGTCAGGATAAGCGACCAATATGGATTTCCGAATGGACGGTAAGGTTAATCCGAAGCATTGTTGCCACACAATGGAATGGCTGAACTATCACCACCTGCATTACTTCTGGACGGTCGCGAAGGAGGGCGGCCTCGCTCACGCGGCCGCCAAACTCCACGTCTCACAACCGTCCATCTCCGAACAAATCCGCGAACTCGAATCGGCGTTGGGCGAAAAACTGTTCCGGCGCGAAGGGCGCAATAACGTCCTTACCGAGGCGGGACACGTTGTGTTTGGCTACGCGGAGGAGATTTTTACGCTGGGCCGTGAGTTGATGAACACCGTCAAGCGCCGTCCCGGCGCGAAGACGATGCGTTTGTACGTCGGCGTGGTGGATTCATTTCCAAAACTGGTCACCAATGAGATCCTGTCGCCGGTTTTCGCAATGCCCCAGACCGTGCATGTGATTTGCCGCGAAGGCAAAATGGAGGACCTGCTCGCGCAACTGGCGGCGCATCGTCTGGACATTGTGCTGTCGGATGAACCGGCGTCCAGCAGCATCAATTTCAAGACCTTCAGTCATTTGCTCGGTGAAACGGGCACGGCCTTCTGCGGGGAGAAGCGGCTCGCGGCAAGGCTGAAACGCAACTTCCCCATGTCTCTCCACGATGCGCCGGCGCTTTTGCCTGCGGAGAACACCACGCTGCGCCGGGCGCTGGAGACGTGGTTTCGCGAGCAGGGCATCAAGCCGCGCGTCGTGGCGGAGTTCGAAGACCTGGCACTGATGAAAGTGATGGCCGCAGCAGGGCGCGGCTTCATCGCGATGCCGGCCTGTGCAACGAAGGGTGCGATGGGGCATTACGGCTTCCAAACGATCGGCAAGGCCGACCAATGCCGCGTGCAATTCCACGCCATCACCGCCGAACGGCGCATCGCTCATCCGGCGGTGGCCCTAATCACCGGCACGCGGATCGCAGGCGGCTGACGAGCCTTGGTCTGCAAGTCGGCGGGCGCATATGTCTTGTCATCGTTTTCCAGCGTGAGGCGCGCGCGCACGGGTTCGAGAGACGCCCAATGGTCCGGCGCAACGCCCGAAGAAGTTGGGCTGCTCCGTGACCGGCTTTCCGTTTTCCGCCAATCGTTGCAATTTTTCCAGCGCGACACTTTCTCGAAAAGCTGAATTGCCGTTAATATGTTTGTGGTCAATTTCGAGGTTGCTGTTCAATGATCCCCGCTTTTTTCAAACCGCGTTGTGCGGATTTCGAAACCAGCGTGCTGTCCCTGGGGTTCAGCGAGACGCTCGGGCAGAGTGGAATGAAGCGTTGAAGAAAAACAACCAGATAGAAAACTTCCATCCGCCACCAGATGGAAAAGCTGTTGCTTAAGTTTCCGGCGAGCACCGAGTTAACGGTCGCCGCAAGCTGGAAGCCCTGCACCGGACGCGTGATGATGGCGGCGAATTGCGGCTTATACCAGTTGTTCACAAAACGCAGGTAGAGCTTCATCACACGATTCACATTTTGTTCGTATTTTTTGAACACTGCGGGGCGACATCGCGGATTGCTAAGCGCTTCGTTCAAAGCGTTTGCCGCTTGTTCGCCAGAGCGAATTCCCAGGAAAACACCCGTGCTGAAGATCGGGTCGATGAAGCCTGCCGCATCGCCTGCCAGCAGCCAGCGATCGCCGACGAGACTCGTGTTACGATACGAATAATCGCTCGCAGAATGGACCTCCGTCACTCGTGTCGACTCCGCCATCCGGCTCCAGATCTGCGGTTGCTCGCGGAGAGCGTCTTCGAGGACTTGTTCCGGCCCTTTCTTCATCGCTTTGAAATCCACGATATCCATCACGATACCGATGCTCATCTTGGTTTCGGTAAGGGGAATCATCCAAAACCAACGGTCAGCAGCGCGAATGAGGCGGATGAAGGAGCCCGTGACACCCTTGTCTCGCGCCACGTTTTCGTAGTGAGCAAAGACGGAAAATTTTTTAAGGTTCTCGTAGTTCCTCTTGAGTTTGAAATAATTTCCAACGACCGAGCCGCGTCCGCTGCAATCCAACAGATAGCGCGCGCGGATTTTTTGAGACTTGCCCAGGGTATTGACAGTCAGGCCAACTTCCTCCGGACGAAATTCGAGGTTCTCGACGTTTGTTTCCTCCCAAACGATTGCACCGTTTTCCGAGGAGTGATCGAGCAATACTTTGTCGAATTCGGAACGGGTGACCTGATAGGCGTGGTCGTGTTTGGCGCGGAGACCATTCTTGAAGAGAATCTTTGCGCTGTTGGTTCCGCAGGCAGTGGTGATTTCCGCGCCATATTTCGGCAGAAACCTGGCGTCCAACTTCTCGATGAGTCCCAGCCGTTCAAACGCATCCATGCTGTAAGGAAGCAACGATTCGCCGATGTGAAAGCGAGGAAATTTCTCCCGTTCCAAAACAAGCACTTTATGTCCTTGGCGCGAGAGAAATGTAGCTGCGGTGCTGCCCGATGGCCCGCCGCCGATGATGGCTACGTCATAAAGAGATTCCATGTCCGCCAAGATAAACGGGTTGCAGCAAACAAGGCAATCCCACTTGCTCCTCCTTGCGAGATCTAACCACTCTAGTAACCGCTAATCGGAGACAATTTGGAGAAGATTAAGAGCCGGGACCAAATGAAATCCGTGCCACTGACATGCAATTAGATAGCACAACAGCGACATTTTGCTTTGTTTTTTATGAACTAAAAGCTAAACCCATTGGGCTATATGGATAATACACTTCGAAATCTTTCTACAACACAACTGAAACGGGCTCTGCAAATTCGTGAGCAAATCGACAATTTGGAGCTTGAGCTGTCGCGCTTGAGCCTTGATGAGCCGGTCATTCGTAAAGCAAGGAAATCAAAACTCATGTTGAGCGAGGAGAATGTGCCAAACGTCAAGCGAAAGAAGAAAGTCATGTCGGATGCGCAGAAAGCGGCCATTAGTGCTGCTCAACGGGCTCGCTGGGCAAAATTTCATGCCAACAAGGGGAAATAAGCCCCGGGGCGTTTGACCGGCTCCGGTTTCAGTCTCAGGACCCAGCACGAGCGCGCAAAAACCCGGCTGGTTCAAAAACTCAGGTGTTGCTTAATACTTGGAAGCCCGGTTGGATATTTCCGGATCCAACCGTTGCATCCCGCTCCCAAGGTTAAAATTCACAAAGTAACGCAGACAGCCTAAGCAAGACGCCATAGTTTCTGGTTCCAGTCAGACGGGTGCCGGTGTGGAGCAGGGTCTGGTAATATCCATGGGACTAAACGCGCCGCGCCTCGATTCCGGATGGTAGGGAGGCCGGTGGTTCAATTTTAATCAGGAAGGAACGCTTTGGTTCGAGCGCTTTTTTCACGGTGGTGAGGAGCTTGTAGCTGGTGAACGGTTTTTTCAGGTAAGTTCCCGCTTCGCTCTCCTGGTCGAGCACGCGCACAAATCCGGTCATGCACACAGTGGCCACCTTGGGGTTGATCCGTTTCAACTGAAAGATCAGATCCCGTCCGTTGAGATCCGGCATGACCAGGTCGCTGACCACGAGATCAATCGTGTCGGAGCATTCCCGGAATATATCAAGGGCTTCGGTCGCAGAATTGGCGGTGATGATATTGTATCCATAAGATCGCAAAACCGTGGACGCCATGGCTACGATCAACTCCTCGTCATCGACGATCAGAATAGTTTCTGAACCATTGAGATTTTCCTCGTTCAAAGCGGTTTCCGGCATCAGCAGTTTTTGCCCGGGCAAATAAACTTTGACCGTTGTTCCAAGCCGCGTAGTGACCATGACGCTGCCTGAATGGTTGGCCACCACGCCATAAACCCAAGTCAGGCCAAGCCCCTTGTGTTTTTGGGAATCTTTGGTGGTAAAAAATGGTTCGAAGATTCGCGGTAGAACAGAAGGATGGATTCCCGGGCCGTTGTCTTTGATTTCCACGCAAGCATAAGTACCCGGGGACAATCGTGCCAGACCGCATTCGTGAGGTTCATCACATTCAAAATTATAAGTCCGAATGCAAATGATTCCCCCTTGGCCGGCAACGGCTTGAACCGCGTTTTCAAAGATTTTTACAAATGCCTGCTGGACCTTGGCTTCATCCACCTTGACTGAACACAAATCGGGCAGAGTATCGAGAGTCCAGACCATCCGGTCGGACGAGGTCAGTTCAAATGTATTCACTATCCTCCGGACCATTTCGTTCAAATTGCTGTAGGCTTTGGACTGAGGTTCGGAAGTTTGTCGCGAAAATGAGGCAAGATCGGTGGTGATCTCCGCCGCCTTAGCCGCCGCTTTCTCAATTTCTGAAACGGAATAATAGGCGGGATCTTTTCTGCCAATCTTTTTTAAAATCAACGAAGTATGGCCCAATATGCTGGTCAGGACGTTGTTAAAATCCGCAGCGATCGATTCGGTCAGATGCAGTGCGACATCGAGCTTTTGTTTTTGCACCTGAGGATGGGCGACCAGCTCGCCGGAGTTTTCTTCGAGCAAAAGTACCAGAAAAAATGTCGCTTGACCGGAGGGAGAAATGTGAGCCCGGAACTTGGTGGTCGGGCCGCTTAACAAAGGAATCGCAACCGGAACCACCAGATTCTTGAGATCGTCTGAGAATGGAAGCACAGGTTTTTCAAGACCAGTGATAAATTCCAGGAGGCTCCGGCCTTTGAGTCCTTCCCCGAAAATACTGATGGCAGCGAAATTTAGTTCCGCAACCTTCGCTTCCCGTGTCAGGACCACCAAGGGCCAGTTCACGCGGACCAAATCAAACTGAAAATCCATACCTCACGCAATCGATCGACAGATTTTCGAAGCAGTTGAGCAGCCATTCGCAATCGGAAGCATCCATCGGTCATGACAAATACCGCAAATGCCGCTTGCCCCTTTTTCCGTCTAGGATTTATGCTCACAACGGATACTTATGATTTCAAGGATTTTTTTTCTCCGGCACCTGCCTTTCCTGGCGCTCTTTCTATTTTTACTTCCGGCAGCGGCCATTGGGCGGGAAAAGAGTTCCTCCGATGAAATTATCAATTTTGCACTCCTGGACATCCGCGGAAAATATTACGAGTTCGAGAAGGTTCGTTCCAGAACCTTGGTCTTGTTCTTCACGATGAACGGTTGCCCACTGGCACGCCAGACACTTCCCAAACTTCGTGACTTGGCATCGGAATTCGCCGAGAAAGATCTCCAGGTCTGGATTGTCAATTCTGCAAGTGAAGATGATCGGAAATCAATCGCTCAGGAGGCGGAAAAATTTTCACCAGGTGCCTTGCCGGTGTTGATGGATGAGTCACAAGGCCTGGCCAGTTTTCTGAAAGTTGGCCGGACTGGCGAAGCCATAGCCATCAATACAGCCACCCGGAAGATCCTTTATCGAGGAGCGGTGGACGACCAGCTGAGCGAAGGGGCGAAAAAGCCGAAACCTCAGGCACGTTACCTTCATGACGCGCTCAAAGCATTTCTTGAAAACCGTAAAATCGACCGGGCAGAAACCGAGCCAAAAGGATGCCGGATAACATTCGATTTCGCCTCAGAAGTGGCATCCACAAACATCACTTATTCAACGGACATTGCCCCTATCATTCAGTCGCGCTGTGTCGCCTGTCACAGCGAAGGAAACATGGCTCCGTTTGCGTTCAACGGCCATAAAAAGGTCAGGAGCATCAGCGCCATGATTCAGGAAGTAGTGCTCGCCAGACAAATGCCGCCCTGGCACGCCGATCCCCATTATGGCTCTTTCAAGAATAACCAAGGAATAAACCGGGAAGAATCCCGCAAACTGCTTCGCTGGATTGAGGCAGGATCACCGCGTGGGCCGGGCCCAGATCCATTGGAGGAAAAAGTGCTCACCAACAAAGAATGGCCGTCAGGCAAGCCAACTCTTGTGGTCAGACTTCCTCAAGTCGAAAGAATTCCAGCCACAGGAATTCTCGACTATCGCCGAATCAACGTGAAGAATCCTCTCACCAACGATGCCTGGGTTTCGGGTGTTGCCATTAGACCGGGTGCATTGGAAGTGGTGCATCATGTCATCGTGAGGATTAAAAAGGACGGACGAGACCATTCCAGCGATGACCATTTCCTTGCGGCCTGGGCTCCCGGTTATACGGTCTCAGAATTCCCCGCAGGAACAGGCAAACTATTACCGGCAGGCGCGGAATTTGAGTTTGAAATGCATTACACCACCATGGGGCGGGAACAGGAAGACCAGACGGAAATGGGGATCTACGTGCTTTCAGAACCACCCGCTCGACAACTTAAAGCCTGGATGGCATTGCAGCAGGGGCTCGAAATCGCCGCAGGCGACCCCGATTCCCAAACTCAGGCCACATTGCATTTTCCGCGGGATACGGTGCTGTATGACCTTTTCCCACATATGCACCTGAGGGGTTCCTGGTTCAAATACACACTGCTCCACCCCAATGGTAAAAAAGAGACGCTTCTTTCAGTGCCGCGCTATGACTTCAACTGGCAAACCTTGTATCGATTAAAGGAACCCAAAAAAATCCCGGCAGGATCCTGGATTCTGGCGACCGGTGGATTTGATAACTCCGAAAAAAACCCGCATAACCCGGATCCAACCCGGACAGTTCGTTGGGGCGATCAGTCGAGCGAAGAGATGTTCATCGGATTTATGAACGTGGCGGAAGAAAAGAAGTGAGTTGTTCCACCTTAACTCAGAGAGATTGAC
>Ga0163152_10003875_pt1 | contig 19044 bp, 16 predicted proteins | sample OliLakLV19MP8IB2_FD_148635 | JGI IMG/M metagenome (GOLD analysis project Ga0163152, IMG submission 148635) | Freshwater microbial mat bacterial communities from Lake Vanda, McMurdo Dry Valleys, Antarctica - Oligotrophic Lake LV.19.MP8.IB-2 | ecosystem: Environmental > Aquatic > Freshwater >...
GTACATTCCTAACACAATAAAAAGAATTCTTATCACAACCTAAAAATCCGGCAATTTCAGTTTTGCGCGGTCTAACTAATTCAGGCCCCCACTCTAGTTGAGGCGTTTGTGCACCAAGGTAAATAACGTTTAAAATATAAAGGCAAGCGATAATAAATTTTTTCATACTTTTTTTACGTCTAATCTAAACAAATAAATCCTATTAAAAATGCGCCTTAAAATGAAGAAATAAATAAATTCGTCGATTTTCATTTGAATTTTCCCTTTTTATTGATTATCAATAAGTTATGATTTTTTTATTTCCGACTAAATTGTTATTTTTGCACCCCTATAAATAGTAAAATTATGAACGATAGTATCATTTATTTAGTTCCCGTACTTGGGATCATTGGATTAATAGTAATGGCCATAAAATCGGCCTGGGTTAGCAAACAAGATGCAGGTGATAAAAACATGCAGGAATTGGCCGGTTATATAGCCGACGGAGCCATGGCGTTTTTAAAAGCTGAATGGAAAGTGTTGAGCATTTTTGTTGTGTTTGCCGCCGCTTTATTAGCGTATTCTGGAACAATTCACGAAGTAAAAGGAGTACATATCCATTCAAGTTGGATCATTTCTATTGCATTCATCATAGGCGCGGTTTTTTCTGCAACAGCAGGATATATTGGAATGAAAGTAGCAACAAAAGCTAACGTTCGTACCACGCAGGCTGCACGTACAAGTTTAAAACAAGCATTAAAAGTTTCGTTCACCGGTGGAACCGTAATGGGATTAGGCGTTGCGGGTTTAGCAATATTTGGTTTAGGTGGTTTATTCATTGCATTATTAGCAATATTTAAAAACCTAGGAGCCGATCAAGTAAAAACTGCTATTGAAGTATTAACCGGTTTTTCGTTAGGGGCCGAATCTATTGCGTTATTTGCGCGTGTTGGTGGTGGTATTTATACAAAAGCTGCCGACGTTGGTGCCGACTTAGTTGGTAAAGTTGAAGCAGGAATTCCTGAAGATGATGTTCGTAATCCTGCAACTATTGCCGATAATGTAGGTGATAACGTAGGTGACGTTGCAGGTATGGGTGCCGATTTATTTGGTTCTTATGTAGCAACTATTTTAGCTACCATGGTTTTAGGTCAAGAAATTGATGCCTCTGCCGATAAATTTAATGGGATGTCGCCAATATTATTACCCATGGTTATTTGTGGTTTAGGAATTCTTTTTTCAATTGTTGGAACTTGGTTTGTTCGTATTAAAGATGATAAATCAAATGTGCAAACAGCTTTGAATTTAGGTAACTGGGCCTCGATGTTAATTACTGTTGTTGCTTCTTATTTTATAGTAATGTGGATGTTGCCGGAAACTTTAAGTTTGCGCGGCTACGCGTTTACAAACCTAAATGTATTCTTAGCCATTGTAGTTGGTACAGTTGTAGGAGCTATTATGAGTATTGTAACTGAGTATTATACAGCAATGGGTAAACCTCCAGTTTTATCTATTATTCAACAATCATCTACAGGCCATGCAACAAATATTATTGGTGGCTTATCGGTTGGTATGAAATCTACAGTGATTCCAATTTTAACTTTGGCTGCAGGCATCATGGGTTCTTTTTATTGTGCAGGTTTATACGGTGTAGCAATTGCAGCAGCAGGTATGATGGCAACTACAGCAATGCAATTAGCAATTGACGCATTTGGGCCAATTGCCGATAACGCCGGCGGTATTGCAGAGATGAGTCAATTACCTCCTGAAGTTCGTGAGCGTACAGATAATTTAGATGCGGTAGGAAATACAACAGCAGCAACCGGAAAAGGTTTTGCTATTGCTTCTGCAGCATTAACATCATTAGCGTTATTCGCAGCTTTTGTAGGGATTGCAGGAATTTCTTCGATAGACATTTACAAAGCCCCTGTATTAGCAGGTTTATTTGTTGGTGGAATGATCCCGTTTATTTTCTCTGCATTATGTATTCAAGCGGTGGGTAAAGCAGCAATGGATATGGTGCAAGAAGTTCGTCGTCAGTTCCGCGAAATTCCGGGAATTATGGAATACAAAGCAAAACCTGAATACGAAAAATGTGTGGCTATTTCTACAAAAGCATCTATTCGCGAAATGATGATGCCTGGGGCAATTGCATTAATTACACCTGTATTAGTTGGATTTATTTTTGGGCCAGAAGTATTAGGTGGTTTGCTAGCAGGTGTTACAGTTTCAGGTGTGTTGATGGGAATTTTTCAAAGCAATGCCGGTGGTGCATGGGATAATGCAAAAAAATCATTTGAAAAAGGAGTGATGATCAATGGCGAAATGTTCTATAAAAAATCAGAGCCGCACAAAGCATCAGTAACAGGTGATACAGTGGGTGATCCGTTTAAAGATACATCAGGTCCTTCAATGAACATCTTAATTAAATTAATGAGCATCGTATCGCTAGTTATCGCGCCTTATATTGCAGTTGTTGGAAGTGGTGCAGGCCATACACAAGAGATCATAAAAGAAGAGATCAGATTCAATATCAATGGTGAAGAAATGACATTTACGTCAAAAGCACAAGCCGATAGCGCATTGGCCGCAATGACAAAGAATATTGATGAGTTAAAAGGTCTTTACTTGGTAGATGGTGCTCATAGTTCGGTTGACTTTAGCGTTAAACATATTATCAGCTACACAAAAGGTTCTATTATGATTGATAGTGGATATGTGCATATGGATAATGCTAATGGACCAAAAATATTTGCTCAATTAGATATGAGTTCAATGACCACTCAAAACACAATGCGTGATGATCATTTAAAGAACAAAGAAGGTTTCTTTAACGTTCCTAAATTTAAGACCGCAATTTTTGAGGCCACTGAAATAGTTAAGAATGAAGGAAACATTAATTATCCTTACTTAGCAAAAGGTAAATTAACTATGAAAGGGGTAACTAAAGATGTTGAATTAAAATTCAAATATATTGGTATTAACGATATTGAAGAGTCATACATGGATAAGAGCGGTAAAGAGGTAACAGTTAAATTAGCCGTTTCAGGTTTTGAAGGCGAAATGACCATTAAACGCAGCGATTTTGGTATTGAAGGCGGAGGAGCTGCTGAAGATGTGAAGATCGAACTAAACATTGAAGCACAGCAAGAGAAAAAATAATTCACTAAGATTCTATTCAAAAACCCCATCACAACGATGGGGTTTTTTTTGTGCCCTTTACTCTCATTTTAACGCTTTACAAGGCCTAGAGGCTATCCAATTCCCACAAATAGACCGCCACTTGCTAACTTAAACAAGCCAGTTTTATGAAGGTTTAAAAAAGTATATGGAATCCGGCCTAATTTTACATCATAATATCAGAAGTAGATCATATACCTTAAAAAAAACCTACGTTATGAGCATCATCAACAACGAGCAAAAAATGTTAGACATTCTTTTTGCTAAAAGAAATAAAAGTTACGGTGCCTACGCTATTCGTTCGGCATATGGAAGCACATTATTCCGCTCACTATTTATTGTGTTTGTTACAGTAGCTACAAGTGCAGGCTTAGCACATTGGTTAAAAGACAGTCCTATAAAACCAACCATCAATGATATTGTTTTGGAACAAGACACTACTGTTCGTGTAATAGTATGTAAAATTGATCCTCCCAAAGTTCCAGATCAACCACAAAGTAGAAACGAAGGTGGTTCAACAAGCTCAAGCCAAACAGCAACGTTAATAAATGAGCATAGCAATGATACCACAAGACAAACAGTTAATGTTGATTCACAACCTACAAATACTGCAACTTCAGGAGGAACAGGCAATGGCACAGCTTCTTTAACAGTAACGGGCACAAATACAAATGCCGGTGGTGTTGGAAATAATGATGATCCAACCATTTTTGTTGACGAAAGTCCGGAATTTGAAGGGGGACATGCAGCATTACTTGCTTTTGTAAAAAGACATTTGGTTTATCCAAACACTGCAGCCGAGATCGGTAAACAAGGCACACTTTACGTGAAGTTTATAGTAGATGAAAGCGGTAAAGTATCAAATATCTTATTGCAAAATAATTTAGGATATGGCTTGGATGATGAAGCAATGCGTGTGGTAAAAATGATCCCAAAATTCAAATCACCCGGTAAAGTACAAGGTAAACCTGTAAAAACATATTATCAAATTCCAATCAAGTTTAAATTAGGTTAGTGTTTAATTTTTGATTGAAAAGAAAGCCGCCCTCCATTCAGGCGGCTTTTTTGTTTCCCTAAATTTAATCCAGCCTCATTCCAACCTTCTCCAAAGGAGAAGGAGTTCCCCTCTCTTTTGGAGAGGGGTTAGGGGTGAAGCCTGACGGCCTTTGTATCTTTTGCCCAAAAGCCACTTATAATCAACAAACCCTTGTTTAAAAGCATATGAGGCTAAACATTTACTAGTTTTCTTTAAGTGTAAATTCGTAAATATAAATTAAATCATGCTTCATTTCATATTACAAACAGGCGCGGCTGTAGTTAACATGGCCGAAAAAACCGACTCACTAGCCGCGAGTAATATCCCAACCGGTATCACTGAGGCTGTAGGGCCCGAAATGATCACTGAAACAAAGATCTCGCTCATCGATATGGTGATGAAAGGTTCTTTGCCAATAATGGTTGCTTTAGGACTACTGCTTTTAGCAACGATCTATATTGTAGTAGAACGTTTAATGGTGCTTTCAAAAGCTAATAAAAAATTACCAACACTTGTGGCGTCGTTAAAAGACATGATCCACAAAGGTGATATTGCAAATGCAAGAGCATTTTGCAAAAATTTGAATACACCCGAATCATTAATGATCGAACAGGGCGTTTCTCGTGTTGGACAGTCGGTATCCGAAATTCGTGAAGCGATGGACAAAAGCGGTGCCAATGAAATAGCCAAATTAGAAAAGAATTTAAATGTGTTGAATATCACAGGGCGCATTGCACCAATGTTTGGTTTCGTTGGAACCATTATTGGAGTTATTAAGATCTTCTATGATATTTCCTTATCTAAAACAGTAGAGATCGAAGTTATCTCAACTGGCCTTTACCAAAAAATGGTAAGCTCTGCTTCAGGCTTGGTTGTTGGTTTAATTGCCTTTGTAGCCTACCATGTTATCAATGCTCGCATCGATAAACTTGCACATCGATTGGAAGACACACAGATCCAGTTTTTAGACATGCTTAACGAACCAAGTAAGTAATTGTGGAAATTCAATATTTAAGCATCAAAATACAAATACATGGCATTACGCAAAAAACATAGAGACGCAGAAGTTAGCACCGATTCATTGAATGACATCATGTTCTTTCTCTTGCTTTTCTTTTTGATATTATCTACCATGGTTAGTCCTAACGCCATTAAAGTGAATTTACCAAATGCTAAGTCAAAAGAAACCATAGATAATAATGCAAAACCAATTCATGTTGCTGTGTCAAAGGATCGCCAATTTTTTGTGAATAGCCTTGAAGTTGATTTTGGAACTTTAGAACAAGAGATCAGTAAATTCTCAACGCAACAAGCCGAACCAACAGTGGTAATGCATTTAGATAAAAATCTAACTATACAAGATCAGGTTGATATTATGACCATTTGCAATAAATTAAAATGCAAAACAGTTTTAGCAACAACCGCAAGTAACGGAAAATAAAATGTACTTAACTAGAGAAGAAGAAATAAAGAACAAAACCATTTCGGGTACAATAGCTGTACTCATATTTGGTTTATTGTTATTGTTTCTCATTTTGTATAAACTGATAACTCCAAATCCTCCTTTTCCAATGTCGGAAGGCGGCGGTGGCGGAATGGAAATGGCTTTGGGAATGACAGATGCGGGAAATGATAATATAGATTATAATCAAATTGGTGCTGCGCCTAGTGTTGTGGTAAGTGAAGAAGCAGTGAAGGAAGAATTACTAACCGATGATAAAAGTGAGGTAAGCGTTAAAGAGGAGATTAAAAAAGACGAGCCGATAAAAGAAACCAAGACCGATGTAAAAAATAATACAGTGGTGATAAAACCGGTGGTTAAAGAATTAACCATGGCCGAAAAACTAGCACTGAAGTACAAAAAAGAATCAGGAAAAACCGGCGGCGGAATTGGCGATAATAAAGAAGCAGGGCAACAAGGAGATCCGAACGGTAATCCAAATGGAAACGGTAATGGTGGAACAGATGGAGGCACCGGTGGTGGAAACGGAACAGGCGATGGTCCTGGAAATGGACCAGGCACAGGCCCGGGGACAGGGAGCAATTATAAATTCTCGTTGAACGGACGATCATTTATTAAACCTCCTACACTACCAAAAGACACTAAAGAAGAAGGTAAAGTAGTGGTGAATATTACAGTAGACAGCGAAGGAAATGTTATAGAAGCCGATCCAAACGGGCGCGGCACAACAACCTCAAGCGCTTTATTAAAAGCAAAAGCACGTCAAGCCGCTATGGCAACAAAGTTCAATATTGATGGTAAAGTTCCCGAGCAACATGGAACAATTACCATTATATTTGCCTTTGAATAAAATGACCTATCAACAAACGTTAGACTACCTTTTCTCTCGTTTGCCCATGTTTCAGCGCATAGGCGCAGCGGCTTACAAACCCAATCTAGATAATACTTACAAAATTGCTACGCTTTTAGGCGATCCGCAAAAAAAATTAAAATGCATTCATGTTGCCGGCACCAATGGTAAAGGTAGCAGCAGCCATATGCTTGCAGCCATTTTACAACAAGCGGGTTATAAAGTTGGTTTGTACACATCGCCACATTTAATTGATTTTAGAGAGCGAATTACCATCAATGGCAAAATGATAGCCAAAGAAGAGATCCTTGATTTTGTAGAAAAATATAAAACAGACTTTGAAGCTATAGAACCAAGTTTTTTTGAATGGACCGTTGGCTTAGCATTTCATTATTTTGTAAAACAAGAAGTGGATGTTGCAGTAATTGAAGTTGGTTTGGGCGGGAGATTAGATTCTACAAATATCATCACGCCTGTAGTTTCACTCATCACCAATATTGGTTTCGATCATATGAATTTGCTTGGTGATACCTTACAAAAGATTGCAGGCGAAAAAGCAGGTATCATTAAAGCAAAAATTCCAGTGGTAGTTAGCGAACAACAAACAAATATCTATCCTGTGTTTACAGCAAAGGCTAATGAGCTTAAAGCAACAATTCAATTTGCAGAGAAACGTTTTAAGATAATCAACTATAAACACGAAAACAATTTTTTAGAATGCGATGTGTTGGATAAAAAAACAAACGCTACAGATACATATAAATTAGATCTAACCGGAAAATATCAATTAAAGAATTTACTTGGAGTGCTAAATACAATAGAGGTACTGATCGTAGAAGGATTCATTATTGAAAAAAAAGAAGTTCAAAAAGCATTAAGCAATGTTGTAAAGCTCACTAAACTAAATGGACGTTGGCAAACCATTTCTGAAGATCCATTAATAATTGCCGATACCGCACATAATGTTGATGGCATTAAACAAGTGCTCGAAAACTTGAAACGTTATTCGTACAAAAATTTGCACATGATATTTGGAACCGTTAACGATAAGGATATAGATAACATATTACAGTTGCTTCCAAATACCGCCAATTACTATTTTGTAAAAGCCTCCGTTCCTCGTGCTTTAGAAAGTAATGAACTACAAAAAAACGCATTCAAATTCAAGCTCAAAGGCGAAGCCTTCCAAAGCGTTGAAACAGGCCTCCAGGCCGCTAAAAAAGCCTTTAAAAAGGGGGATCTTATCTTTGTAGGCGGCAGTACCTTTGTGGTTGGCGATATGTTGAGTTCTCAGTAAACAAAAACATTTGTAAAATCTAAACAAACTTATACATTTGTAGCTCAAAATTAAGAAACATGAATTTTCCTGCAGACCTAAAATACACTAAAGATCACGAGTGGATCAAAATAGAAGGCGATAAAGCTACAATTGGTATTACCGACTTTGCTCAAAAAGAATTAGGTGATATTGTTTATGTTGATGTAAACACTATTGGCGAAACCGTTGATAAAGATGCTGTTTTTGGAACCGTTGAAGCAGTTAAAACTGTAAGCGATCTTTTTATGCCTGTGAGCGGAGAAGTATTAGAAATGAATAAAGACATTGACAGCGCACCTGAAAGCGTTAACCAAGATCCATATGGAAAAGGTTGGATGATAAAAATAAAAATAACAAACGCTTCTGAACTTGCAGGTTTGTTAGATGTAAATACTTACAAAACTTTAATAGGCGCTTAATTAATTCGCAAATAGTATTCTAAACCCTCCGCAAATGCAGGAGGGTTTTTTTATGAAAAACTTCATTTTAAAAAACAGTCTTTCACTTTCTATCACCTGGGCATTAATCATTTTAGGATTATGTTCCATGCCAGGGCAATACATTCCAAGTGTTAGTTTTTTAGAACTATTGAGTTTTGATAAATGGGTACACGCCGGAATATTTTTTGTACTATGTTGTCTCATCTTCTTTTCTATTGTTCAGCGAAGTCATTCTAAACAAAAAATTTATTTGTTACTTGCTTTAGCGATTCTTTATGGCTGCTCTTTAGAAGTAATGCAAGGCACTTTTTTCAGTAATCGCAGTGCCGATTGGAGTGACATTATTGCAAATACCGTTGGTTGCATTTTTGGTTTGGTGTTTTACAAAAAACTTTTTGCATGGCTGCGTAAAGCTTAATTCTGTTTTAAGAGGCAGAAACCACAAGGGGCGTTGAGATTTTTCGCGATGCTATCGAAATCAAAAAAACAGCTGCCTCTTTTACCAACCGCGACAGGGATGCGAAAGGTTCCTGCCTGCAAAGCAGGTAGCTCTTTTTTGTTTAGCTTTTCACCAAACAAAAAAAGCCGAAGCGGAGCCTGCAGCAGCCCGGCCGCGAGTTTTCCGGCGTGTTTCCTGCGAGCGGGGCGCCCAAATAAAAAATAAAATTCTAATGATTTATATAGATCCCTTACTCGACTTGCGGATCTTCTTTCGTTTCTTGTACTTCAAAATATCTGTGCAGCTGTTGCATTTGTTTGTCCTACAGCTATGCATAGGTACCAAAAATGATAACACCAATGAAAATGTGATTATTCGCGCCAAAGAGGGCATACTCAAATTTAATCAAAATAAGGGAAATTGACTAATGGCCTCTGCTAAAGCCTGGGCAAGAGTCGCATTTGTTCTTTTTTGTAGAAGAACAGCCCTCAAACACTAAAACACAGCAAACCAAGGCTGCACAAAGGACATAGAGGGTTTTTTTGGACATAAATTGAATACAAATATACGCTAAAAATTTAGTAATTTTGATTTGATGAAATGAAGCCACTCAAACTTGTTAAGTGTATAATGTTAAAAGGTGATTTTAGATACTTTATTAAAGAACACGTTTTCTGAATATGAAACTATTTTATCATTTGGGTCGTTACTTTTTATTAATGGCAAGAGTTTTTAGCAAACCTGAAAAATTCTCTATTTATTTCCGGCAGATCATTTACGAAATAAACAGTCTTGGCACCGGCTCACTTTGGCTCATTGCAATCATTTCTATTTTCATGGGTGGTGTAATTACCATTCAGTCGGCTTATAATTTTACAAGTCCTTTTATTCCTTTATATGCCGTAGGTTTAGGCACGCGCGAATCCATCGTTCTTGAATTTTCTCCAACCATTATTAGTTTAATTTTAGCCGGAAAAGTTGGGTCGAACATTGCCTCCGAAATTGGCACCATGCGTATTAGCGAACAAATAGACGCCCTCGAGATCATGGGCATTAATTCTGCCAGTTATTTAATTCTACCCAAAGTAATTGCTGCTATGTTTATCAATCCTTTTTTAATTATCATCAGCATGTTCCTCGGAATATTTGGTGGTTATATTATGGGTGTGGCTTCGGGTGCTTGTACGTCGTATGAATATATTTATGGGATCCAATCTTTCTTTATCCCGTTTAACGTGTATTATTCACTTACAAAAACTGTTATGTTCGCTTTCATTATTACGTCTGTTTCGGCTTATCACGGTTATTATACAGTGGGTGGTGCTTTAGAAGTTGGACAAGCCAGTACAAAATCTGTTGTGTATAATAGCATCCTTATTTTGATCGCTAACTTAATTATCACTCAAATAATGTTGGTATGATCGAACTACAGAACATATCCAAAAGTTTTGGCGATCTAAATGTTATAGAAAACGTTTCATTTAAATTTCATGAAGGCAAAACTAATTTAGTGATCGGCGAAAGCGGATCGGGTAAAACCACTTTGCTTAAAGTAATGGTAGGATTGCATCAGCCTAACGAAGGCGCGGTACTTTATGATGGACGTAATTTTACAGCACTTACCGAAAAAGAAAAACAAAGCGTGCGAAAAGAAATTGGAATGCTTTTTCAAGGTGGTGCACTTTTTGATTCGATGACCTTAGAGCAAAATGTGCGATTTCCTTTGGATATGTTTACCGAAATGACTGAAAATGAAAAAGTGGATCGTGTGAATTTTTGTTTGGAGAAAGTAAAGTTGGTTGACAAGAACGCGCTTTATCCATCGGAGCTAAGTGGTGGCATGAAAAAAAGAGCGGCCTTAGCAAGGGCCATTTCTAATAGTCCTAACTATTTATTTTGCGATGAGCCTAACTCGGGCCTTGATCCTAAAACATCTATTGTTATTGACGAACTCATTCATAGCATCACGCAAGAATTTAATATTACTACAGTTATTATTACTCATGATATGAATAGTGTGATGGAGATCGGAGAAAATGTGATGTTCATTTATAAAGGACAAAATTGGTGGACAGGAACTAAAGATGAGATCTTAAAGACAAACAACCAAGAGCTTTACGATTTTGTTTTCGCCAGCGAATTCATTAAGAAAATTTACAAGGAAAAAGTTTAAGTTGCCGATAAAGGCTTATCATCCAAATTACGCGTGTCCAATGCATCGCGTAAACCATTACCCACAAGCATAAAAGATAATACTAGAATAGCAGTGGCTATACCCGGCACAATGGCCAAATAGGCTTTTCCTAAAAGTATATAACCATAATGCGCATTACTCATTTCTCCCCAAGATGGCACTGGAGGTTGCGCACCAATTCCTAAAAAACTTAAACCTGCCTCTGTTAAAATAGCAGCAGCAAAATTACTAGCGGCCATTACAACCACCGGACCCATTACATTTGATAGAACGTGGCGCGAGATGATTCGCATATTTCTAAAACCTAATGCCCTACCCGCGTCAACAAACTCTTTTTCGCGAATACTTAATATTTGTCCGCGCACCACGCGCGCTACCTCAACCCACATTGTTAAACCTACCGCAATAAATACTTGTACAATTCCCTTTCCTAATACTAAAGTTATTGCAATTACCAATAGTAAAGTTGGAATACTCCATACAACATTGATCAACCACATGATCACAGAATCTACTGTTCCACGATAATAACCAGCAACCGCTCCCAGAAAAATACCGATGAATAAAGAGATGATAACCGAAACTAAACCAACACTTAAACTAATGCGTGTTCCAATCATTAAACGACTTAATAGATCGCGACCAATGATATCGGTTCCTAAATAATATTTTTTCTTTTCAACGTTTTGGGTTTCAAACTCTGTTCGAAGATCATCTACTGATTTTGTGATCTTATTTGCATTTCCCATTTCATAAAAAGAAACACTTTTCTTTAAGGTGTCAAACAAATATGCTTTCCTTGAATCAACTGCGTAAATAACATCCACCAGATCGTATTTTATTTTTGTTCCGGCGTTTGGTCTACTACCAGTATATTCTTCAATGATCACACTGTTGTGAATATCATAATCAAAATCGTAAATAGGAATTGTAGTGTACTCATCTTGCTTTCCAAAAATCATTGTCTCAAACCAACCTGTGTTATCTGGCTCTTGATTCTTTTTAACCTTCATCATATCCACAACAAACCCGGGAGGTTTTGTATGCAATTCGGGTTTTTGATTGTTGGCAAACGGACTTGGATCGGGAGTAATAAGATAACCCAAAATTGAAATAACACAAGCAAAAAAAATTATTATAAGTCCTAATACGGAAAGCTTTTGCTTTTTAAATCGTCGCCAAGTTTCAGCACTTAAAGACTCAGATTTATGCTCGCTATTTCTCTTTTTAAAAAACACTTAGTTACTTTTCCACTTAGGCTTTACAAAAACGGTTAAAACAGTAATTAGCGAAGCATAAAATGGGTAAATAAACCCCAGTAAAACCACTTTTAATGCCCCCGTTTTAACCTTTATAAAACTGGAAGCTAAAAATACTAACAAAATGTCAATTAGCAACTTAGAAAGGATAAAAATTAGACTTAAGGATAAATTTTGATAGTTTATTGTAACACAAATCAGGGCCCCGATCCACACAAAATTGCTAATGGCAATTATTATGGCTGAAAGCCAATTAATTACGTTTGCGTTTTTAAACAGTTTAGACGACCATCGAATTTTTTGATGAATGAGAGAAGAAAGCTGTTTTTCGGGAAAAGTGTATACAATTGCCTCCTTATTTTTCAAATACCCTATTTTATTTGGATCCATTTGCTTCACTTTTTCCAGCAAAAAAACATCATCCCCCGAAGCAATATGGAGGTGATCCTGGTATGCTCCAGCTGAATAAAACAATTTTTTTGTGTAAGCTAAATTGGCACCGTTGGCTAAAAACGGAACATTAAAATAGGCCGATGAAATAGTGAATAGTGAAAGAACGGCCATTTCGGTTTCTTGTAATGAACTTAACATTCCATTTTTATGATCTATGGCGATAGGACAAATAACAAATTCCCTTTTAGTTATTCCCATATAATTTACAATACTCGAAAGCCAATTATTTGAAATTGTAAAGGTATCTGCATCACGGCAAATAATTATTTCTGAATTACTTTGTTCGATGGCTAATTTTAAACTTTTCTTTTTTCCTAGATGTTCTTGATTTTGCAATATGCGATGCTCTATTCCTGATCGACTTAATAGTTCAGCAGCTTCGTTAAATGTGTTATCCGTACTTGCATCATCCACAATAATTATTTCTAAAAATTGTTTTGGGAAATTTTGATCAATGATGGAAGCAACGCATTGTTTTATTTTTCCTTCCTCATTTCTGGCGGCAATAATAACAGAAACCTTTTGCTGAGCGTTTTGACGCATTATATTGTTGGGATGTAGAACAAAACCTACCACTACTAACGCGAGCATTACAAAATAAAAAGATATAACAAGAATATATATCACTTTGTTTTATTCTTAAATGTAAAGGAAGACAAACTTAAATTCTCGCGCAATAAAATAATATAGCCGACAACACTTGGAAAAACAATATTGATTAACCAAAGTAAAATTGCTACAACGGCTAAAGATGCATTTGATAAGCCAAGATCTGAGAATACAATCAATGCTATTGCTGTTCGCACAGCAGCTTCGATGATGCTAAACATTGGGATGATGGTAGTAAATAAAAAATAAATACAAATTCCCGTAAACAAATACATGTAATTTTCTTGAGCCTTAAATACATGCATCAACAAAACAAATTGAAGAGTAAAAACAAAATAGCGTACAAACGAAAAAAAGAACAGTTTTAACAATAAACCATTTCCCCAACTGATATTAACTGCTTCCACTGAACTATCTTTACTGAAGCGTTTAAATAGCCAGTTCATTAATTTATTGGTATTGAATAAAGCTAAAACAAATCCTAACATCACTACTGCCGAAAGGATAATAGAAATTGTTTTTAGTAACTCGTCATTTGCAACCGACGTATTTGATCGCAATAACAAAGCAAGTAAACCAAGCAAAACGGTAATGGATAATTGAAACATTCCATTCACAAAATGCAATACGGTGATACTTATTCTATTCTCGGGTTTAAAAAAATGGATCTTAGCTAAAAATTCAGTTGCTCTACCGGGCGCCAAATTACCTACGCAAATTCCGGCATAAACCGAACGTGTTGCGGTTGAATAATTTATTTTTTGGATCTGCGATGTGATCAGCATCCACTTATAACCTTCAATACCCCAATTAACCGGAAATAAAAGTATGCTTGCAGCGATAAGTAACAATCCGGGACTATTGGTAAGTGCTTCTACAAGAATATCAACGTTCTCAGAAGTAAGTCCCTTTTTTATGCGCCAGTAAATAATGGCAAAACTGGCCACACCAATAACAAGTTTTAAAAAAACGCCTATAAGTTTATTGTTTTTCAGGATCTCTTATTGCTAAATTGCGATACAATTGACCAAAGATAAGATAATATTGGGTATTGACCCCGGCACCATTCTAATGGGATATGGTTTGATACATATTATGGATAACAAAATAAAGCCGCTAAGCATTGGTGTTATTAAGTTAGATAAATATGATGATCATGCTTTGCGTTTAAAAAAGATATTTGAACGTATGATTGGTATTATTGAAGAGTACAAGCCCGATGAATTGGCCATTGAAGCGCCCTTTTTTGGAAAGAATGTACAAAGTATGCTTAAGTTAGGAAGAGCTCAAGGCGTGGCCATTGCCGCTGCACTTAGTAAAAACATTCCTATTACCGAATATTCTCCTAAAAAAATAAAAATGGCTATTACCGGAAACGGAAATGCCAGCAAAGAACAAGTGGCAGCCATGCTAAAACAAATGCTGGATATTGATACCGAAAAACAATATTTAGATGCAACAGATGCTTTGGGCGCTGCGGTATGTCACCACTTTCAAAATAAACCAGGAGGCTCAGGAGCCAAAAAAAGTTATGGAAGTTGGAAGGCTTTTGTAAATGATAATCCTAAAAGAAAAGTGTAAAATTATTTTACGTATTCGTATTCTTTCCCTTCAATGTTTTTACCGTTTTGAGAATTTACTTCTTTTAACAAGAGCAACGTTTTTTTATCGTACACAAGTGAAGTTGTTACGTCGTTTGTTCCTCGTTTAACCATTACCATGTATTTACAGTTTTCAATGTCTTTTGCAGGCGCAAATATTTTATCATCGTTGGTGTACACTTTTTTAAATGCTGTTTCGGCATGTGGTAAACCATAAGCTATTTCTTCCGTATCCAAGTTCTTTTGCTTTTTGTCTTTTCCGAATTCGTATTGATTAACCAACTTATCGTTTCTATAAACTTTTACCGAACCTGAAGTAGGCGTATCAAATACAGTTTCACTTCTTTCGGTGTCGTAACCGCTGGCTGTTTTATTAATCAAATAATACAAATGTTTCTTTGCGGTTTTTGTATTAATCACTTTGGTAAGTGTATCGTTTTCCTTTACATGGATCTTATAAAAGCGTTTATCTTCATTCGCCGAATTTTTTGAATCAAAAGTATGGATTGTCTTTTGAATGATCTCATCTCCTTCTACTGTTATCTTCTTTATAAGTTTACCATTATCGTCATAGTATTCTTCATCCCTTAATAAACTCTTGTCGACACCATTCATTTTAATGTGCTTTGAAAAAATACTGCAATTCGTTTTCTTTTCAAATATACATTCGCTTACAACAGGATCATTGCTTTTTGTAGGATCAATGTAAAACAACTGTTTATTACAACCCCCGTTCTCATCAATATAAAAATGTTGGTAATTAAGTTTATTTCCGCTAACATCTGTTTTGTGAACCTTGATTTCTTTTACTTTATTACTTACAAGAACATCTGGCGTTACAGGAGTTAGATCAAGTTTACAGTTTTGAGCCGTTAAATCTCCAAATGAAGATACTGCGAAAACAATTAGTGCTTTTATATAGAGTTTTGCTTGCATGGTAAATTACAATACCACCTAAAGTACAATTTTCATGCCCTTTTGATGCTTAATTGAAAAATAAAGTGTTAAAAAGCCTCGAGATCTTCTGCCACTAATTAGTAGAACCTCAAAAAGTATTTTTATTATTTGGGCGCCTTATCGGGCTATCACTTCAAGCTTGTTTGTCCTTTGCTATGTTTGTCGCACTGCGGGATCTGCGCAGAAAAAGCGAAGCCTCCTCGTTGCGCAAACATTAAGCAAAGCCCTAAACAAGGCTTTTCGCTCTATCCCGGGCGCAGCATTAGGGTTTAATTTACACTTAAAAACATCTGCCGCTTTTTTAATCCTTTTTTACTTTTTTCGTTAGATTTTTATCACACTATTTTTAAACAAACTCAATAATAACAAGGCCTACAGAGTATTTGAGGGACGACTAATTACACGAATTAACACAAATCTAGATTTACAAAAAAAACACTAAGCTGTTCGTAAACTGCGTCAATTAGCAAACACAAATTAGTGCTAATTCGTGGCTAAAATCAGTTTTTTGCCCTATGCCGAAGGTTCTAGGAATTCTTTCGATTAAAATCCGTCTCCCCCTTGTCCGCCCATGTCGGAACCGCCACCGCCTTTTTTACCCATTCTTTTGAAAATAGACGTATCAAACTTTCCAAAAAGATAAGTGATGGTAAATCTAACAAAACGCGATTCTCTTCGGCGGCTTGCATCTTGATAGTAGGTTGCTGTAGAAATATAATATCCGTATTGTTTTGTATTGAAAGCATCGCTTAATGTTAAATTAAAGATCCATTTCATGTTTACCATTTTGTTTAAACTCACATCCATAAAATATAATTCGCGCGATTCTCCGTTAAGTATAGCTTTTGGAGCTTCGTAATTTCCGTTCACTTGTAATTGCAAACTCCACGGCAAGGTATAATTCAGTCCAATTTTTCCTTTGTAACTCCAGCCTTGCGAAACAGTTTCGGGTTGGCCATCAATGATGCCGCTATTTAAATACACATAAAACACATCAGCATTTATTGTTGTAGTAAATTTTTTGGTCCAGTTAACGCGTAATGTATTTTCAAAACCATAACGCCATTGATCTCTACCATTAGCAAACGTGTTAACTGTTACACTTGGATTGCCCGGAGATTGATATAAATAATTTGAAATAGGTTGTTGATTGTAACGCACGTAAGCTGAAGAGAGAAAGTTTCCCTTTTTGAAAACATTATTATAATTCACTTCGCTGATATTGATCAACTCCGGTTTTAAAGCAGGGTTACCAATTCTGTAATTTCTTGCATCGCTATAAAAAACAAATGGCATTGCCTGAAAGAAATTAGGACGTTCTATCTTGCGACTTACATTGAACTGAAATTCGTGTTTTGTACCTATCTTTTTAGATAAGAATACAGATGGGAAAAAAGCAAAAAGAATATTATCCTTATTGCTCGGATAATTGTAATTGAATGATATGTTCTTATCTAATAATTTGCCCGCATAATAGGTTTGCTCAAAACGTAAACCGCCTTGGTAACCAATATTCCAAAATGCTTTTCCTGTATAGGTAATATATGCAGCATTGATCATATCATCAATAGAATAACTGCTGCTTTGCGTTGTATCCTTTATAAAATCTCCAGAAGGTGCTTGGATCTGAATATTATTATCGAAGGTTGACCATTTACGATAAAAGCGCATACCCGCTTCTACTTTTTTATTATCTGCATAAGGATTCACAAAATCCAACTGCGCGGTATACATATTGCTGCCCGAAATACCATTGTTTGTAGAAACCACCGGAGCAAAATCATACACTGTGCCAGCAATGCTTGCCGAATTATAGGTATTGAATGTAAATGTTGCAGGGCCACCTCCTTGGTTAAAACTGATGTCGGCTGTGAGTTCTTTATTAGGTATTGGGTATGTTTTACGATAGGTAAGTTGCGCTGTGTGATTTGTAAACCCTCCAATGTTCAGGTTTTTTCTGATACCCCAAGCGTTTATAGCTCCCGAATTATCTTTGGAAGAAAAATCTTGTTTATCATCCGAATAAAAATATCCTTTCACAAAATTATAAGAGATGCCAATATTATTTCGGTTATTGATATTATAATCTATACTCCCTCTTGCAAACTGAAAACGATTTCTTGAAAGTGTACTGTTGTTTAATTCGTACTCAAGTGTATTTCCAGGATTGACATAGTTATAATCTGTGCGATCGGTATAACCAAATGTTGTTCCGGTTTGTGTGGCATTCAAAGAGTACATCAAAGAAAAATTAAATGGATTCTCTTTCACATTTACATTTCCTGTTATACCATATTTATCCTGAGTACCTGCATAACTCATTAACATGCCATTGTAGCCAGGCTTTTTGCTTTTCTTTAATACAATATTAATGATACCACCACTTGCATCGGCCGCAAACTTTGCACTTGGATTCGAGATCACCTCTACACGTTCAATAGCATCTGCAGGAATTTGCGCCATAGTAAGTGTGGTTGGCCGTCCATCAATAAATATTTGTACCGATTTTTCGCGAAGCGTTGCATTTCCGTCTCCATCAACTGTTATAGTTGGCACGTTCTTCAATACGTCCAAACCTGTTCCGCCTCTTACCGAAAGATCTTTTTCAACATTATAAACTTTACGATCAACGCTCATTTGAAAAGTTGCTTTTTCCGCAACCACCTCAACTTCGTTCAATAATTTAAGGTCGATCTCCATGCTCAAATTTCCAAGATCTTGCTCTAATTTTTGTGGCGCTTGTATATACACTTTTTGCTCAAGGGTTTTGTAACCTACTTGTGTTACTCGCAATCTAAAACCTCCCATGGCAGGAAGTCCTTCTAAATTAAAATCACCATTTTCTTCGGTAAACCCACCGGCAATAGCGCTATCTTTATTGTACCACAAAAGAACCACCGAAGCAAACTCTACCGGCTTTTTTGTTTTAGCATCAATTACTTTACCAAACACACGGCCTTTGATGTCTTTCATCATCTTTAACATGTCTTTTTGGTTTCCACCACCGGGCATTTGCCCAAATAAGGCGCTAGAAGAAACAAGGATAAAAAAAATAAGTATCTGTAAAGTTCTTTTCATAAGGATTTTTGCTCCGGTAAAGTTACCCAGTTTAGTGGCTCTCTCAAAACAATTATACAAATGGCCAAAAAGCAGGTATAAAGGGGTTTTGAGGACTTTTAAATCCTACATAAATGTTAAATCGTGATTGGATGAGATAATAAAGTGACTTTCTATCTATTCCACACAAATCTATAACAAATCAAAAAC
>Ga0163152_10003876_pt1 | contig 19041 bp, 21 predicted proteins | sample OliLakLV19MP8IB2_FD_148635 | JGI IMG/M metagenome (GOLD analysis project Ga0163152, IMG submission 148635) | Freshwater microbial mat bacterial communities from Lake Vanda, McMurdo Dry Valleys, Antarctica - Oligotrophic Lake LV.19.MP8.IB-2 | ecosystem: Environmental > Aquatic > Freshwater >...
GGGATCTCTGGCAGGCCAAGCACGGCGACGCGGCCGGAGAGATCGCCAAGGTCAAGTCGTTGAAGAAGCAGCTGGCCTAGCACCGCAGCCGCACGATCGCGGCGCCGCGGGTTTCGGTGGTGGGCGGTTCCTCCCCGCGCGCGCGGGGAACACCACGACCCGGCATGGCAGGAACTGGTGCAGCACGGTTCATCCCCGCGCGGATGGCCGCGGCGAACCTCCCCCGCGGTTCATCCCCGCGCGCGCGGGGAACACCGCAGCTCGCTCGATAACGGACTGCGCCACGTCGGTTCATCCCCGCGCGCGCGGGGAACACTGCCTGTCTCAGGGGGCGGTGTAGTAGGTGGTCGGTTCATCCCCGCGCGCGCGGGGAACACGCGGTGCCGGTGCCCTCCTGGACGAGCTGCAGCGGTTCATCCCCGCGCGCGCGGGGAACACAGCGCCGCGAGCGGTCCGAGGTGGACTGCCTCCGGTTCATCCCCGCGCGCGCGGGGAACACCGCATCGCCGGAGCGATCACGCTGGACTCGAGCGGTTCATCCCCGCGCGCGCGGGGAACACGCGTTGGTCTCGGCGTTGAACGCGACAAATCGCGGTTCATCCCCGCGCGCGCGGGGAACACCGACCTCGGCGCGGCGGGAGTCTGATGATCACCGGTTCATCCCCGCGCGCGCGGGGAACACATGCTCGGCGTGGTGCCGCCGACGTCCGTGTACGGTTCATCCCCGCGCGCGCGGGGAACACGGGCGCCCCCGCCACCTTGAAGCGCTGGGTGGCGGTTCATCCCCGCGCGCGCGGGGAACACCCGGATCATCTACCCGCATCCGCCGCGACTTCGGTTCATCCCCGCGCGCGCGGGGAACACCCGAACTGCCACGGCTGGATGATCTGGTCCGGCGGTTCATCCCCGCGCGCGCGGGGAACACAGCTTCGCCAGCTGCTCCAGTAACGGCTTGAGCGGTTCATCCCCGCGCGCTCCTGCTGCGTGTGCACGTCGGTCGGTTCATCCCCGCGCGCGCGGGGAACACAGAACCGCGATGACCTGCGTCACCAGCACGTCCGGTTCATCCCCGCGCGCGCGGGGAACACAGGTGGCAGTACCCCGGACCCAAGGTCGGCACCGGTTCATCCCCGCGCGCGCGGGGAACACAGTATCTAGCGCCGCGGGGAGCGCTGTCGTATCGGTTCATCCCCGCGCGCGCGGGGAACACCACTACCCAAGCCTGCCGAAGGGATTCTCCGGCGGTTCATCCCCGCGCGCGCGGGGAACACAGGCCGGCGCCGTGCCGGTGGACCCCGGCTTCGGGTTCATCCCCGCGCGCGCGGGGAACACCACGACCAGCGGCGTCCCGCGCCCGGTGCCGTCGGTTCATCCCCGCGCGCGCGGGGAACACAGCAGGAGGGCGAGCAGGGCAGGGAGCCGGCGCGGTTCATCCCCGCGCGCGCGGGGAACACACTCCCATATTGGGCATGCGACAGCGCGGGATCGGTTCATCCCCGCGCGCGCGGGGAACACCGGACCGGCCTGGCCGATCCCGACGCCAGACCCGGTTCATCCCCGCGCGCGCGGGGAACACCCGCCAGGCGGGGTGGCTGATGGGCCGGGCGACGGTTCATCCCCGCGCGCGCGGGGAACACCAGGTAGGCCACGGAATCAGCCGACCCGGTGACGGTTCATCCCCGCGCGCGCGGGGAACACCCGCTGTGGGATACCCGGCTCGGCGATCGCGGCGGTTCATCCCCGCGCGCGCGGGGAACACGACACCAGTGTGACGACATCACCCTCGCAGGGCGGTTCATCCCCGCGCGCGCGGGGAACACGTCGCCTGCCAGCCGCCGGTGGACCCCGAGGTCGGTTCATCCCCGCGCGCGCGGGGAACACGCCCGGTCCGCCACTGAGCGCGTCCCGTCATTCGGTTCATCCCCGCGCGCGCGGGGAACACCCGAGCCCAACCCCGCGCAGGAACGTGACGCGCGGTTCATCCCCGCGCGCGCGGGGAACACATCGGCCAGGCCGGTCCGGACCGCCCGCCTAACGGTTCATCCCCGCGCGCGCGGGGAACACGCGATCACGCAGCCCGCCCGCGATGCGACCGTCGGTTCATCCCCGCGCGCGCGGGGAACACCCGAGCCCAACCCCGCGCAGGAACGTGACGCGCGGTTCATCCCCGCGCGCGCGGGGAACACCGGCCTCCGCGTTCCCGAAAGATTCGCACTTCCGGTTCATCCCCGCGCGCGCGGGGAACACAACGGGGCGCTCGCCATCGAATCCGTAGCTCTCGGTTCATCCCCGCGCGCGCGGGGAACACTTGGGTGGTCTGTCTGAAGGCGGATACCGCGACGGTTCATCCCCGCGCGCGCGGGGAACACGGCGGGCGGAGCGCCCGCAGCCGGGATAGTCACGGTTCATCCCCGCGCGCGCGGGGAACACTCATGGCGTCGAGCACCGGATCGTTCATCCGCCGGTTCATCCCCGCGCGCGCGGGGAACACACCGCGGCGACCTGGGTGAAGTACCCGCTGAACGGTTCATCCCCGCGCGCGCGGGGAACACCCTGACCAGAACGCGGCGGGGGCGCATGCGGGCGGTTCATCCCCGCGCGCGCGGGGAACACGACGGGGGACGCCCCATTGTGGCGCTTGGCCACGGTTCATCCCCGCGCGCGCGGGGAACACGAGTTCGTCGCTACCGTGAGCTCGTTCGCGCGCGGTTCATCCCCGCGCGCGCGGGGAACACTCCAGGCTCGTGGTCGCAAGCGCGGTGAGCACCGGTTCATCCCCGCGCGCGCGGGGAACACGCGCGGCGGCGCGGCGTGGGCGGTGACGAATGCGGTTCATCCCCGCGCGCGCGGGGAACACCGGACCGGCCTGGCCGATCCCGACGCCAGACCCGGTTCATCCCCGCGCGCGCGGGGAACACGATGACCGTGAGCGTGCTCGCCGCCTTGGCCGCGGTTCATCCCCGCGCGCGCGGGGAACACTCGCGCGACACCTCCGACTCGAATCCCGCGCTCGGTTCATCCCCGCGCGCGCGGGGAACACGCCCCGGCCCGATACCGCACCGCCGTGTCGAGCGGTTCATCCCCGCGCGCGCGGGGAACACCGGACCGGCCTGGCCGATCCCGACGCCAGACCCGGTTCATCCCCGCGCGCGCGGGGAACACGGCCGGCGTGTTCCTGCCGTGGCAGGTGCAGGCGGTTCATCCCCGCGCGCGCGGGGAACACATCCACAACAGCACGCCCGGTTCCAACGACGACGGTTCATCCCCGCGCGCGCGGGGAACACGATGTTGGCCTGCTCTATCCGACCGCGTTCAGCGGTTCATCCCCGCGCGCGCGGGGAACACTCATGGCGTCGAGCACCGGATCGTTCATCCGCCGGTTCATCCCCGCGCGCGCGGGGAACACATGCTGATGCGCGTCGAGCCGGTTGCCGGCGTCGGTTCATCCCCGCGCGCGCGGGGAACACCTGCGGAGGCCGGGCAGGTACTGCGTGCCCGCCGGTTCATCCCCGCGCGCGCGGGGAACACCAACGGACGTGACGCCGCTGATGGCGATGGTGCGGTTCATCCCCGCGCGCGCGGGGAACACGAGTTCGTCGCTACCGTGAGCTCGTTCGCGCGCGGTTCATCCCCGCGCGCGCGGGGAACACTCATGGCGTCGAGCACCGGATCGTTCATCCGACGGTTCATCCCCGCGCGCGCGGGGAACACCCGCATCGTCCGCAGGCGGGAGCTGAAATCGTCGGTTCATCCCCGCGCGCGCGGGGAACACGGCGGGCATCGCGCCGTCCGGCACCGAAGACGCGGTTCATCCCCGCGCGCGCGGGGAACACAGCTCGATCCGCGCCTCGGAGACGCTGGTGCCCGGTTCATCCCCGCGCGCGCGGGGAACACCGGACCGGCCTGGCCGATCCCGACGCCAGACCCGGTTCATCCCCGCGCGCGCGGGGAACACGCCCGCGAGCGATTCCTCGGCGGACGCGAGCGCGGTTCATCCCCGCGCGCGCGGGGAACACTGACCGGACGCGCCGGTGCCGGCGAGGATCGCCGGTTCATCCCCGCGCGCGCGGGGAACACGAGACGCTGGTGCCCTTGCGGAGCCAGTCGCTCGGTTCATCCCCGCGCGCGCGGGGAACACCGGATACCCTGCGACCCGATCACGTTGTCTGCCGGTTCATCCCCGCGCGCGCGGGGAACACTCGTCACCGCCCACGCCGCGCCGCCGCGCCGACGGTTCATCCCCGCGCGCGCGGGGAACACTCTTACGGGGATCACGAGGCCTACCAACGGCTTATCGCAACCCGCCCTACCCTACCGGCGAATCCACCGACGCTGAGCCGGGCTCTACCGAGACAGGCGGAGGGGCGAATTGCACCAGAGTCAACCCATCAAAATCCCTGGGCTCCCGACGATTCAACCCTGCGGTTTCAAATGAAAATCCTGAGTCAGTCGCCGCAGTCCAGGCGATCACCGCCGAGCACTCCTCCAGGAGCTGCTGTGTTTCGGCCCAGATACGCTCTCGTGTTTTCGCCGAGTAGTTCCCGACATAGACACCGGCCCGAATCTCCGCGAGCCAGAGCGACAGCCTTCCCCGGAGCCGAGCCGGGGCGTTTTCAACCACGATGACCATCATCACCGGACTCCGCGTTGGGTAGTGCGGGCGGCTGGCCCTCGGGAGCATCCTCGGGCGGCTCCAGACCGCTGGCTGCCAGAAGGGTACCGATCGTGGGTATGATCCGCTCGAGAAGATTGGTCTTTCGGAACGCATCCCGACACCCGATCCGCACCTGACGTTCGACCGGCCCCCGTCCTCCTTCCTTTTTCATCACCCTGGCCGCGACTCCGAACGCGACCGGGACCACGGTTTCGAACTTGAAGAGGTCGGCGATATCATAGACGAAACTCTGCGGCTTGCCGCGGTGGAGAAAGCCGATCGCCGGAGCGTAGCCCGCCGCAAGGATCGCCGCCTCGGAAAGCCCATAGAGACAGGCGGTCCCCGCCGAGAGGCACCGGTTCGGAATATCCGCCGCGTCCCAGGTACTCGGGTCGTACTTGCGGCCCTCCCACTCGATCCCCGCGGCCTGGGCAAGATTGCGATACATCCGGCGCACCCGCGCGCCCTCCATCCCCCGCAACTGCTCCGGTGACCGGCGCGCCGGCGGCTCCACCCCGAACCTGAGCCGGTACATCGCACGAATGACCTTGAGCCGGGCACTCTCGTCCAGCGCGGCACGGGCCTGAAAGAGCAGTCGATCAGCTCGTGCACCACCGGGTTGCCCGGCGGCATACAGCCGGACACCGGCCTCCCCCACCCAGACCAGTAGACACCCGACGCGTGCCGCGAGCACCACCGCGGCATGGGTCACGCGGATACCAGGCTCGAGCATCAGGCAGGCGAGGCCGCCAACCGGGATCTGTACCCGCGCGCCATTCTTGCCGACAAGAACGAACGCGCCGTCGATGACGTCCACCTGGCCGTATTCCAGGAAGATGATCGCGGACCGGTCCTTGATCGGGATGGGCCGGAGCGGGACATAGGGTGCTTCACCCATGACACATCAGGCCCGTCGAATCAGCATGAGGCCACAGCCAAATGCCTTTGCGCGGCCGAAGCCTGTAGTGAGCGCGTCCAGGAAGCGTGGAGGGTCAGTCACGGTGAGCGTACCTTCGAACTCCAATACTCCGATGCGCATGTCCCCACCCCGGCGATCCAACGCGTGGGTCGAGTAGGACAACACCCGGGCACTTGCCTCGCCGTCGCCTGACCGGTCGATCTTGAAACCGGATTTCACTCCCTGCTTGTCCAGCCAATTCAGACCAGCCTTCTGAATCACATCTGCCCGGTGCTCCGCACGGGCTCCAGGAGGCATCGCGTGCAGCTCCGCCATCACCACATCACACGGTTTGCCCCGCTTGCCCGGCCCTCCACCGCGAGCGACGGTGGCGTTTGCCCTGAGGGTGAAGGACAATCGATCCCCGGCAGCGAGCGAGGGGGTGAAAGGTTTCGGCGGGTCGAGGTCAAAAAGCCCATGGTGGTCGACGGGTGCACGGCTCGACAGGAGGTAGTACAGCCCAGGCTCCGCCTCGCGCCAGAGAAAATCCCGCTCTCGCTCAGCCGAATCCGCGAAGAGCGTCCAGACGAGACGGTGGGTGGTCGCCACTCGCTTCGAAGGATCCTCCGGCACGAGGACCCGAGCCAGCGCTTGAATCGGCGCGTCCCGCCGCAATCGTGCCCGAGAGAGGAAGACCGTATGCGTCATCGCTCCTCCATTCGGGCCACTACCCCGACCTCCACCACCCGCTCCGCGAACTGCCATCGGGTACGCTGGGGCGCGCCGTCGCGGCGCACCTCACGTCGAAGCGGCTGGAGACCGGTCTCGAACCCATCGCACGGGTCGTGGGTGATCTCGGCAGAGGCGGTTGGCTGCGGAGCCCCACGGGGCCATTCCAGAATCGAAGGGAAAGTGGGTAGTTCCGCGAATGCGCCGGCGAGCGAGGTCGCGGCAACGATTCGTGGTGACAGTGGAAGCCCAAGCGGGTTGGCCTTGCGCCCGGCGTACAGGACGAACACCGGGTGCCGCAGCGCCTCAGCCAGCCTCTCCAGGGTGTACACCGGCGCCGCGGCCCGAACCCAAAGGGCAATCGACGCGAGCGCATCCTGCCGGTAGGTGCGCCGGGAAAGCATCGTCTCGGGTGGGAAGGTGGACTTCTCGAGAATCGGTTCAGGGTCGAGGATGGCCGCACGTGGTGGCTGCCCACCGAGCTTCTTGACCACGGACTGTATCACGGACTGTCGCATGGTCTGCGCGGTGTGATAGTCGGTCATCGCAGTCCCCGCACAGTCGACGCGGACGGCGAGCCCGTACCCTGCCTCGAGCGCATCGTGCCCGGCCTGATCCGACCGGTCGATGCCGAGACCGGCGGCCAGCAAACCGAGAATCGCCGAACGACTGGGCCGGTCCCATGACCCACGCAGCTCTCCGACGGCGATGTCGCCCCAACTCATCAGGGGAGCGTAGATCGTGAACAGTAGGAACTCCGTCATACGATCGAGTCCCTGGCGAACTGAATGATTTCCGCGAGGGTGCCTTCCGCTCGTTCCGGCGTGGCGAGACACCTGGCCGAGGCATCAGCGCCAGCGCCGTAGACGCTTTCCAGGTTGGCCCGGAAGCGCTCCAGCTTTGCTATCGAGCCTTCGGCCAGGTCTCCGTTCCCGTCGGAGGGGATAGCGGGCTTGAGGAACGCGGCGGCAAGGGTACGAGGTTGTACGCTCCCGCGCTCCGCAAGGACGTACGAGGCCTTGGCACGGGAGGCAAAGCTCGCCTGCTTGCCCCGTGGCGCCACACTGGCGCTACACTCCACCAGAGCGGATAACGCATCCTGCGCCAGGCTCTTGTTCCCGCCGAGATTGCGAAGGAGCAGATCCACGTCAACGCAGGCGTACAGGTAGAACACACCTGTCCCGTACTCCTGAACACCGATGAAGGATGTGCCTGCATCCTCCTGCTCGGCAGGATTCTTCAGATCGTCCACCGCGACATAGTAGTCATCCTCCACGGCGACTTTGTGGGTCGTCATGGCGTGTGCGACCTGGACCGCGGCCTCCCGATTGAAGCCCGGGTTATCGGCCAGCATCCGGCCGAACATGGCGATATCCGCAGCGGTATCGGTGCGGACCAGCAGCTCTTCGGGCTTGGGAACGATTTTCTCATCTTTCAGGGCGCGGTCGGCCAGTGCGAAGGCTGCGGCGAATTCCTCAGGCGCAACGAACGCCAACTGCTTGATGAAGGAAGGGTCGCGCTTCTCGCGCTCCTCAAGCTTTCCGAAGCACGCCGCGATCGTGCGCGCGGTTTCCTCCGCCTTCTTTGCATCCATCCCCCCATCGATAAGGCGCTTCCGCATTTCGGCGCCCAGCCGCTGGGTGCGCTTGCCGATGTGCTCGCCAAGGCGATCCGAGAATACAGAAGACGTGCGCCACGCTCGCTTGAGGCTCTGCGAAGAAATCCGCAGGCGTTCCGATGCCCCGAACATCACTGTTTTGGGGCGTCCGGAGTCATCCCGGTTGAGATTCGAGGCTGGATACGCCGTCAACAGGTGAAGCTGGAAAAAGGTTGTCATGCCTCGTCCTCGACAGTGGTTTGAATGGAAGCCGGTGCCGCAACCCCGGCGGCGAAGTACTCGAAGGCCCAGCGCTGACGGGTGCTCTCCCAGTGCCAGTCCAGGTAGTCGCGCGCGAGGTCAACGATCCTCACTCGCCCGTCAATTAGCCGGATGAGACGGGTGAAGGCGATTACCTGCTCTTCTCCGCTCCCCGTCAGCAGCAGCCGCCGGAATCGGACCTCGGCAAGCCGCGGCCGTGAAGCAGGATCGGAAGCCGCATCGGCGCGTTCACCCGGGAACGAACTCCATCCCGCCGCCCGCATCGCGGACTTCTCCCCTTCCGAATTCACGTGAGCCAACACCCGCGCGAGCCCGAGCACGGTCTCGAGCCGGCGTTGATCCAGCGGCTCGCGAAGGGCGCCGAGGCGCCTGGCCAGGCTCACCGCCGCAGGGATGGCAAACGCTTCGGTGGTAGAGCGACAGCGCTTGAGCCTCGCCCGGCTCGCTGGGTCTCCGCGCTCGGGAGCGCAAACCCGGAGCCACCACTCCCGGGCGATCTCCCCTTTCGAACTTTTCTTGACCACGGTCGGAGCTGTCATGTGGTTGCCCCTCCTTTCTTTCTGGCGGTACGAGTCTTCTTCGTCGTCCCTGCGGTGGGAGGCGACAGTTCCAGCTCAGCAAAGAGTTTCGCCCCGATCTTGCCATGCCCGTGGAGGGTACCTCGCAATCCATATCGCGCGGCCACGGCACGCCGTAGCCCGGCTGGTGTGACACCGTCCACCGGGCAATTGCGGTCGAACACTTCAAGGGTCGCGGTGACCAAAAGCTGCTGAAAGGCGATCTGCTCGGTATGGCCAGCCTCGGCGTTTGCCCCGTCGCCAGCCAAGCGCGCCAGTGTGGAGTAGAAGCCAGCCTCGGTAGCTGCCCACAGTCCCGCGGGGACGGAGGAGAAGTCGCCCTTGGCATCATCTGGAGCCGCGAACAGTGCGTTCTTCACGGCGAACCGGAGTGCGGCGGCGGCAAGCTCGGTGGCGCGCGTGAGCCGGCTGCCCACGCCATACAGCAGCGCCTGCCCGGTGGCACTTGCCCCAAGGAAGACGGGCAAGCGGGCCTCAACCCAGCCACGACACTTCATGTTATCAAAGTCGACTCCGTAGGCGATCACGCTGGCCATCCTTCGACCGATCGCACGGCCTCGACAGGTCTGGAATTGACCGACCACCTCGGCAGGGCGGTTCCCGGTGTCCGGCTGGTCAACGGTTACGGCACACCAGTCCTTCCAGCCGAGGCCATCAGGCTGGGGATGCACCGGGAGCCACTCGCCCTGCTGCTGACTGCGATAATACGGAGACAGGGGATGGTGCCACGCCGAATACTCGACGCCGTAGTTCCGCATCCAGAAACCGGTGACTGTCGCCTCGGCCGACCGCCCCGTCATGTCACAAGTCGAGTTCCCGGCGAACTCGAGCCGAACCCGTCGAGGCATCCCGAAATAGACCTGCAAGGGATGACCATCCGAAGGTGGGGTTGGTCCGCCTCCCTTCTTTTCGGACGTTCGAGTAAGTCCCATCCATGGGAACAGGAGCTCAGGCCTCTTTCCTGAGGACGCGCTACTCCGTTGGTTCAACGACTGGATCGTCTCGACGTTCGCCCACAGAAATAGCCAGAGCGACTCCGAGCGGCTGTCAGACGGGGTGGTGCGAGCATCAATCAGTGTCGTCAGCGGCCCCCCACCCCGCATCGACGTTCGGTGGCCCTGTCCTCCAGCTGGCGCGTACGTCTGCATCGTGACAAGGGCCATAGCCGCAGCCGGGTACCCAAGCCGCCCCACTCCAGCGCGTTTGACAGAGGTCCTTGTTCAACTCCAGCGCCTGCCCGCCGGGAGCATCAATCAGAAGTCGCTCGATCGGGAGGATCTCGCTGCCCTCCAGATCCTTGGCACAGAAGTCCTGCAGGAACCGCGGCCCGTCCCCGTCCAGAAAGAAGGCCTCCGGGAGGGCCCGCAGGCGCTCTTCAAGCAATTCCGGAGTCGGAGGCTGCTGCCAGAGTGCAAGCCAGTCGGCTTCATCGCGCGGAGCCAGCGCCACGGCGAGCATACCGATCAGGAACTCGGTGAGCGCCCCGTTGAAATCGGGGCGCGGGGCAGCGAGGGCCACGACCGGATCACCGGCGAGGTTGTCCGTCAGCAGACTGATCGGGCCCCACTCGACCCGCCGGCTCCGGCGGCGCCAGGGAATCCATGGTTCAAAGCGGAGGTCGTAGGCCATGCCCGGCTCTCCCGTTATTGGTCATCGAAGCTAACATTGGGGTGTGACATCCGGCGGAGTCGTGGCTTCACTGCCTGGGGTAGGGCCGGCCCACGTAAGGCCCCCTTCCGTGGAGTAGCCAAAGAAAGCCCGTTTGCCATCCGGACGGCGCAGTGTGCCGGTCCACGAGCCGCCGGGACCGGGTACAAGCGGTAGCAGCGGAATCTCCTGCTCATACTCACCCCAGGTGCCGAGCACCACACGGACCGCAGAGGCGAACCTGATCTCGGGGACGGAGCCGATGGGGGCGCGCCAGGAGCGGACCTTTACCTCCGAGAGCGCCCATGAGGTGCGTTCGTCGGGGCCTTCAACCCAGGGTCGAAGCCGGAGCCCTTCCTCCACCCGAGCGAGCCGAAGCGTGGTATAGGCATCCGTCAGTCGGGTGAGCACCCGGGTATCGCTCTCCCAGGTGCGCGCCCCGCCGTGATAGCCATCGTCCAGATTGAGTGTTGCGTATCTCGCCCGTGAAGCGTCAGCATATCCGGCTGCCGTTGCCTTGTCGGAGCCGGCCTCGAGTCCGGGAGGTACGTCATCGGGGACATAGGCCTTCTCGACCAACCCCCGGATTTCATCCGGGCAAAGGATTCCGCGCTCCTGGGCGAGAAGCCGCGCCGTCGACCAGAGTACGCCCGGGTTCCTGTACACATAAGCGGTCCCTCGGAAGTCTCCCGCCAGCCAGTCAGATGCAGGTTCATCCACCGGCCGGGGAGTGAGGACAAGCAGCTCACACACGAGCGCCGGCGGACGTTTCGGATTTCTGCGTGGATGCCGCCAGAGACGCCCGGCCCGTTGAATAATCAGGTCCATGGGGGCGATATCCGTGACGAGCAGATCGAAATCAAGGTCCAGCGATTGTTCGATGACCTGTGTCGCCACGACAACGCGTCCGTGACGGTCTCTCGCATTCTTCTCTATTCCGAAGATCCCCAACACTTCGCGTTCCCTGTCCTGACGGTCTCCCTGGGCGAATCGCGCGTGGAAGATGAGAGGTTTGACTCCTGCCCGCCGCAGCAGATCCCCTGCAGCGAGACAGTCGTCCACCGTATTGCGGATCCAGGCAACCGCAGCACCCTGGCCTTGGGCGCTCACAATCGCGGCCACCGCATCCCCAGGGGATCCAATCAGGCGCACCGGGACGCACCATCTCGATTCCGGTGCAGCCTTCACCGGCGTCTCGGCCCATCCGGCGGACGAGGCGACCGTTGCCAGAGGATAGTCGTGGCTCAGCGCCGGCAAGGCTGCTGTTTCGCCCCAGAGCCCCGGAGCGGGGCGGCGGTGCTCTTCCACCCCGGCGCTCCATGCATCAAGCAGCCTCCGGCGGTGTGACTCGGGCAGGGTCGCGGAAAGCACGACGGCCGATCCCCCGAGCGCCGCCTGAAAGCGCAGCAGCGCACCGGCTTCGATGCCCATGTATTCATCGTAGGCATGCACCTCGTCCAGCACGAGAATCTTGTCGGCGAGCGCCATCAGGCGAACCGTATTGAACTTGCTCGGCAGGATCGCCAGGAGCGCCTGATCCACGGTTCCCGCTCCTACGTCAGCCAGCAGGGCCGCCCGCCGATCGTCCCCCAGGAAGGCCGAACACGACGCCGTGGCGGTCAGCGTATCATCTCCAACCGAAGACGCAAGTTCAGAAGGCTGCTTCCTTAGTGCTGCAGACTGGAGCTTCAGGTGGAGGGTGGACTGCCCGTGGGCGAGCACCAGGGATGGAGTCGTATCCTTTGGAAATAGCCGTGTGATGGCCTTCGCCTGCCGGCTATACATCGCATTCGCGGTGGCCTGCGTCGGCATGCCCCAGTAGGCTCCGTTGGCCCTGCCCGCGACCATGAGTCGGTGGACCAGCATCTGGGCCGCCTCTGTCTTCCCCGATCCGGTGGCATCTTCGATGATGACCAGCAGGGGGCCGGGTGGCAGCTCGACCCGCTCGGCCCACTGCTGCATCGGTGTGGGGGGCCCTTTGTCGGTGAGAGTCTGAAAGGACCGCTTGCCCGCGGATTGAGACTGTTTGAGCCCCGCCGCGACGATCGCATCGTGCGCCTGACATTTCGCTTTCTGCCAATACTCCGCGAGCACCAGATTCGGGTTCATGCCCAGCGGCGGTGCGTGGAACGGGAACCAGACCTGATTCGACCCGACCCAATCTGCCAACGAGATCAGTCCTGCCACCCACCAACTCGCCGCGCGTGCCTGCGTCTCATTGAAGCTCGCTGGGTGAGCGGGGACAGGGCCAAGCAGCGTCAAGAGAGATCTCGTGCACGATTCAGCGGCGCTCAAACCTCCGGCCCCGAAAACGTATTCGGGCTGGCCATCTTCATCAGCCAGTGGCTTGCCATGATGGCCGAATACGGCGCGGAGGAGCGGCGGGTCCACTGCCGGTGAGAGCGGCCAGAGCTGAGTTGTCAGGCGATCTCGGAGGTAGAGATCCCAGAGCAGCCACCCGTCCCGAGTATGAGTTCGGGCGGGTATGGAACCCGTCTGGAGCTTTCCGAGCGCGGCTGGCCAGAGATCGGGGCACTTCACTTGGAAGGGGCGGGCGAACTTGCCGAGGTCGTGCAGGCTGGCGAGAGTGACGAGGAGAGCACACGCGGCTTTCTCCTCCATCTGAAAGAGCCTAGCGGCCCTGGCACGGGTGACTGGGCGCGACTGAAGGATGGCGTCGAGTGCCGCCGCGACGTCCAATAGGTGGAAGGCGACGGGGTGCCACGTCGGCCCCCCATCGTCCGCAGGACGCGCCTTGCCCCAGAAGGTGAGATATTCCCCATCGTCAGCAGTCATCAACCTCCTGGCGCCCAAGACCGGGGCAGTTGTTCAGCAATGTAGGGCTAGGCGATCAGCGTATCATCACCCAGGCAACAGCGTCACAGGACAGCAGCGGCCTCTTTCGCTCCAGCCTTCACGCGTCGGGGTAATCACCGTATCGCAATGGTGGGACATACCCAGCGGGAGGCCGCACGCGTTGCCAAGCATGCGGCTCACTTAGGAGTGCATCTGTGCGGTAAACGGTTGCTGGTGATCCCACTGAGCGGCTCTCTCCTCAACCTCCCTACGCCCCCGCACTTTCCCGTGCCCGCCCCGCGCCAATCGGGTACCCACCCGCGCGTCTGCCCTCCCATCCTTGGCCATGCCTTGCGCCCCCCTCGCCGAGGAGCCCACCTTATGGGCATGGCTGCTCCGATCTACTACACTGCCGACATGGTCCGGGCCCTCCCGGAAGATGGCAACGTCTACGAGGTGGTACACGGGGAGCTGCTCGTGAGCCCCGCGCCCAGGCTGTGGCATGAGGAGGTCGCCGCCCGGTTGCAGGAGATGGTGCGCGCGTACCTTCGAGGCGAACCTGTCGGACTCGCCATTGGCTCCCGCTCCGACCTCTCCTGGGGTTTGAAGGATGTGCTGGTCTCGCCCGATCTCTTCGTGGTACCACTGGACGAGGCACGCCAGCTCGACTGGCTCACGCTTCGCACCGTGCTGCTCGCGGCGGAGGTGCTCTCGCCCTCCTCCCTGCGGGCCGACCGCTTCACCAAACGGCGGCTCTATCAGGAGCGGGGAGTACCGCTCTACTGGGTGGTCGATCCTGACGAGCGGTGCGTCGAAATCTGGCGGCCGGACGATGATTTCCCCGCAATCGAGCGTGAGACGCTGGTATGGAATCCGGCCGGCGCGAGCGCACCTTTCACGCTCGAACTCACCGAGCTGTTTCGGCCGATCTGAGCGCACACCCCGCCTCGGGAATTGATCAGGGCGCGCGGAACAGCCAGGCCAGCTCAAGGTCGAATGGCGCCGAGGCTCCCTCCGGGTGCCAGGCCAACCGGTCCCGTCGGATCACCGGAAATTCGGCCTCCGGGGTCCACTCCTCAACCTGCTCCGTCTCCGGATCGACTACCCAATAGAGCGGAATCCGCTGGCGCTGGAACTCGACCCGCTTGGTGTACCGGTCGAACCGCCGCGAGGAGGGACTCAATACCTCCGCCACGAGCAACAGGTGCCGGACCCGCTTCCAGTCCAGGCCGCACATCTCTTCCGGTGGCACGACAAAGACGTCCGGCTCCACCTTGGTGTGGGTACCGAACACGATGTCGCCCCGAGATCCGAGCACGGTCCCGACTCGTTCCCGGTCCAGATAGTTGGCGAGTGTCTGAATGAGCCGCGCCACCAGCAGTTCGTGACGCAGCCGGGGCGCCGGAGTCACCAGCAACTCCCCGTGGACGACCTCGTAGCGACGGCCGTCGTAGGGGAAGGCGATGACTTCTTCGGCGGTGTAGTGGAGCGGCGATGCCATACCCATAGTATCAGAGCCTCGGCGCGGGAAAGGCAAGAGGCAGCGTAAGTCATGCCCCATACTGCCGCAGGGGACGCGCAGGTGTGGCACCGGATTCACCCCCGACTGATCACTTTCCCGCCGGCGCGGCGGCGCCGTTCAGGCGTGAACTCACCGAGCTGTTTCGGCCGATCTGAGCCCACGCCCGCGCCTCGGGGTGAGTCAGGGCGCGCGGAAGAGCCATGGCAGATCGAGCTGGAACGGAGCGGCAACTCCCTCGGGGTGCCACCGCAGCCGATCCTGCGCGAAGATCGGGCTCTCGTGCCCTACTGACCAGACCTCGACCAGGTGCTTCTCGCCATCGACCACCCAGTAGGGCTCAACACCCTGACGGAGGTACTCGACCCGCTTGGTGAAGCGATCAATTCTGGTCGAGGAGGAGCTGATCACTTCGACGATGAGCAGCGGCCGGCGCACCTTCGCCCAGTCCAGCTGTTTCACGTCCATCGCGGACACCACCATGATGTCGGGCTCGAAGTGGGTGTGGCGGCCGTACTCGATTTCGCTCCGACTGAACGCGATCCCGATCGACTGCTCCTCGGTGTACCGGATCAGGCTGGAGAGCAGCCGGTTGACCAGCACCTCATGCCACATCGCCGGTGCCGGCGTCACGAGCAGTTCCCCGTGCACCAGCTCGTAGCGGTTTCGGTCCGGAGGGAAGGCCCGCAGGTCCTCGACGGTGAGATACAGCGGCGTTGCCATGCCCATACAATGGGGTCCTCGGCGGCGGAACAGCAAGAGGGAGCGGGAACCATCCCCTATCCTGCCATAGACCTCCCACCGCCACGTGACCGAAGTGACGCCGGCCGGATCATTCTCCGGCCCGCACCACCTCCACCAGCCCGACCCCCTTCTCCTCCGCCACCAGGCGGCCCATGGCCACATTCGCGTCGTGTTCGAAGATGACCCGCCAGCCTCCCGCCACCGCGTCGCGCAACAGCGCCCGCTTCGATTCAAGCGTGCGCAGCGGTTCCAGGTCGTAGCCCATGATCCACACCAGCGGGAGGTGGTGATGGGTGGGCATGACATCACCGAGGAACACCGCGGTCGCCCCGCCGCTGCTGACGACGATGCTCTGATGCCAGGGAATGTGGCCCGGCGTCAGCCGGGAGGAGATGCCGGGGAGGATCTCGCCATCTCCCTCGATGAGGCGCCACCGGTTGGCGGCGGCGATGGGTTCATAGTTGTGCGGCAGGTAGCTCGCGCGGGTACGCTCGTTGGTGTGGCGGGCAAACTCCAGCTCGTTGCGCTGCACGACGTAGGTCGCGTGGGGGAAAGCGAGACGGGTCGGCGATTGGGCGGTTGGGCGATTGGGCGATTGGATCGATGCGTCGGGCCCTGCGCGCAGGGTGTTGCCGCCGGCGTGATCGAAATGCAGGTGGGTGTTGATCACCCAGCGCACATCTCCCGGCAGGAAGCCGGCGGTCGCCAGCGCGTCCTCGAGCTGGGTGGCCCCCTCGAGCCCGGCGTTCTCCAGTCCATATATCTCGAGGAACTTCGGCTCCTCCTTGTTGCCGGCCCCGGTATCGACCAGGACCAGCCCCTCGGGATGCTCGATCAGCAGACAGCGCATCACCAGCGGAACCCGGTGCTTCTCGTCCGGGGTGATCTGCCGCGACCACATCGTGCGGGGGACGACACCAAACATGGCGCCGCCGTCCAGCCACAACCGGCCGGCTTCGAGCAGGTGGCAGCGGAGGGTGCCGACGGAGAAGGTGTGGGAGAGGGTCACCCGTTCCCACTACCCTTCCGCTGCATCGCTTCAAGATCGGACAGGCTCCGTGCCCCGCGTTCACGGGCCAGGCGGAGCAGTCGCTCCAGCAGCTGTGCCGTGACCAGCGCGTCGCCCGCGGCACGATGGCGCGCGGGATTCTCCAGCGCGAAATGCTCGCTCAACGCGTCGAGACTGCGCGAGGGCAGATCGGGGAGGAGCCGCCGGGCCAGCCGCACGGTGCAGAGCTGCGGCCCGATCAGACCCAACCCACGGTTGCGCCGGACCTCGGCGGAGAGAAACGCCCAGTCGAATCGGGCGTTGTGGGCGACAAAGACCCGCCCCGCCAGGGCGGCGAGCAGGGCATCGGCCACCGCGTCGAACAGGGGAGCGTGGCGCACGAGCTGATCGGTGATGCCGGTGAGCATGGCGATGCGCGGCGGGATGGAGATGCCGGGCTGCACCAGCGACTCGAAGACCAGTTCGCGCCGCTCCCCCTGCAAGATGACCACGGCGACATCCGTCACCCGGTCGGGACCGGTGGCGCTCATGCCGGTGGTCTCGACATCCACCACCGCGAAGGCGCACTCCTCGATCAGCGGCGACCCCTGCGCCTCGGGCGTCAGGGCCCAGCGGCCATCGTCGAGCTGCCGCACGCGAGGATCAGAGGCGAAGAGCGCTACCGCCAGCCGCTCCGCGACGCTGACCGGTGCGTTGGGCAGCAGCAGGATCTCGCGGGCGAGCCGGTCGGCGCCGCAGGGCGCCTGCGCCATCAGCTCGAGCGCCCGGTCCACCAGGGTCCGCTCGGGGACGCTCGCGAGACCGGTCACAGCGGCTTCCGCCGGAGGGGGAGCGTCATGCAGCGCGGCCCGCCGCCCCCCCGCACCAGTTCGTCGCCCTCAATGGTGATGACGGTGCGGTGCTTGGTGTCGAGCCAGTCGTCGAACGCCACGAAGTCCACGCTCGGCACCACCTTGAATCCCGCGGCGCGCAGCGCCTCAAGCGTCGCCTCGTTGCGGCGATAGCTGACGATCATGCCGGGCTTCAGTGCCACGAAGTTGCAGCCCGAAGTCCACTGCTCGCGGTCCTGCATGGTGCGCCGCTCGCCACCGGCAAAGATCGGCTCGAGGGGACAGCCCACCGCCTTGAGGGCAGCAAAGAAATTGGGCATCTCGTGCACCTCCACCTCACCCTTCTTCCGGTGCAGCACCGCACGACGCTCGGGACCCAGGAAGTAGGGCGGGTAGATGACGCAGAGTTCGCGGTCCACCTGGGTGAACAGCATGTCGAGGTGGATGGCGGTGGGTTCCTTGGGCATCACCACAACCAGCACATCGGTGACGCCGGTCTGCTCGAACAGCACCGCGCAGAGATTGTCGAGTGCGGCAGGACTGGAGCGCTGACTGAAGCCGACCACCACGAGATCGGGCCGGAGCACGTGGATGTCGCCGCCCTCCAGGGTGTAATCGTTGCGGCGTTCCTCGGAGCCATCGTACAGCAGACCGGCGTTGGCGCAGGCGGGATGAAAGGCAAAGAGCGTCTTGATGACCAGCTCCTCGGTCCAGCGCACGCCGTAGCGCATGGAGCCGACCACCGCATGGCCGCCGATCACCACCCCGATGTCGCGGGGAAAGAAGAGGTTGGGCAGCGGGGGCAGCACGTAACCGACGGTGTTGATCGCCCGCGCGATCGCGCCGCCCTCCGCCTCCACCCCCTCGATAATCAAGCGGGCGAGGGCGCCAGCGGGAAGATCGCTCAACTGGCGCCCGAGGCCTTCCGACGGCACGACGTCGAGCGTGGCGCGGACGAAATACTCCCGCGCCTCCGGCCGCTCCAGCGCCTCCGCCAGCAGGTCCGCGATCTGGTATACCCTGGCGAATCGCTCCAGCACCGCCACGAAGCGGCGATGCTCCCGCTGCGCCCCGTCGACCTGGATCAGGTCCTCGTAGAGATAGTCGCCCTTGTTGCCGGGCGTGACCGCCCGCAGCTCGGCGCCCGGGGTGTGGACCAGGACGGATTCGAGCTCGCCGACTTCGGTGGAGATGAGGAGGGGGCGGGGTGTGGGCATCGGTGGAAGCTAGCAGGTGGCAGGTGGCAGGTGGCAGGTGGCAGGTGGCAGGTGGCAGGACGGACGGTGCTATCCGGGCGACACTCTGGCGAGCAGCTTCCTTCGTAGACCGGCCAGCATCCTGCCGATCTCTTCTGCGGCGACGAGGATTACCTTCGCCTCGTCCGCGGCGAGAAGTCCCAGGCGCTGGGCAATTATGGTCTCCGTCTCCAACTCTTTCACGGAGCCGTTCGCGATCAGGAGGTACCGCAGGAACTCACGCTGGGTGCCTCGCCCCCTGCCCTCAGCGATATTCGCGGCGATAGAAACCGCAGCCCTTCGCGCCTGGGACGACAAGCCATATCGTTCGGACGACGGGAACCGGGCGGTTGAAGCGTATACCACTTCGACGAGATCAATACTCTTCTGCCAGACCAGGAGATCACGGTAACTGCTGAATGTCATGAGCAGGGAGAGGGAGCAACAACAGAGGGCTGTCCCCCAGAGCGGTCGAACCATAACAACGCAGCGGGGTAGCTAATTTCTCCTGCCCCCTGCCCCC
>Ga0163152_10003877_pt1 | contig 19037 bp, 9 predicted proteins | sample OliLakLV19MP8IB2_FD_148635 | JGI IMG/M metagenome (GOLD analysis project Ga0163152, IMG submission 148635) | Freshwater microbial mat bacterial communities from Lake Vanda, McMurdo Dry Valleys, Antarctica - Oligotrophic Lake LV.19.MP8.IB-2 | ecosystem: Environmental > Aquatic > Freshwater > Lake...
AATTTGAAAGCATTTAACAGTGCCAACATTTTATGCAATAATTTATTTGCCGCATATTGTTTTGGATAATTTGCCTGAGTTATAGGATTGACAAAATTGTCTAATAGTAAATCGGAAATTAAATCAGCATCTGGGGCTAGTTGTTTAAGTTTGGCATTCTTTACAACTATTCCAATTAAAGCCAAATCTACCTTGAATGCAATTGACAGCGTTTGCTCTAATAGAGCTTGTTTATTTACCGCAATTTGGAAGTTGGCGATCTCATCCAAAAAAGCCTTTACCAATTTGACTCTTTTGACCTCAAAAGCATTTATTGCAACTTCTGCGGCTGCTGAAGTCAATACTTCATGTGCTTCGGCAGCATTTAATTGTGCCTGTGCGGCTGCTAATTCTGGAGGAGTGGTGGCAGTACTAACTGCGATATGAGCATTTTCAATTGCAACTTTTGCAGTCACTTGAGCTGCTGTGGCATTCATGGCAAGAACTAACGCAGCATTTAAAGGATTAAGTTCTGCAGTAATTGAACTGATACTAATCCCAGCATCTAACTTGTAATTGAGATAAACTGCGGCATCAACATCAGAGGCACTTGTAATTTCTAGTCCTGAAGTATTAATATATTTAAACTTCCAATTGCCGTCTATAAACCCGGCCATTGTTTTCACATCGTTTTCTGAAACACCTGATAAGCCGGAAAGAATAGAAATTAAACTTTCCTTCTGCTCGTCTGCTGAAAGTTTATCATCAAATTTTGAATTCTGTTCCTCATTAATTTTCTTGTATCCGATTTGCAGCTTACCCAACAATTCCTCAATTTTCTCAACTTTTATTTCCCAGTCATTTAGTTTAGTAGCTTTATGATTCAAGATAAACCTAACGTCAGGTGCCTTAATTGGAGAATTTTTTAAGTCTTCTATGACCTTTATAAATTCTAATGTTTTGAGAGGGCTTGAGGAAATATTTATTCCGCTTAGCTGTTGAATGATGGCAAAATCCTCTGCTTTTAATTTGAGTTTTTTAATGAGCCTTGAAGCAGCAAAAAGATAACTCAGATTGGAGAAAGTTAAATTACCATCAGGAAGCAAGGGTGTGATGAATTCCAAATCTTTTTGCTTCAATTGAATACATGTAGCGATGTAAGGGATGTAGGAATTCAATAATTGAGAGCCATCTACTTTTTCTGGCAGCAATCCTTCATCTATAATTCCATTCTTCGCTTTATTCAGAAACACTTGATAGTAAAGTGGTTTTGTTCCTTCTTCTTGTAAAATCACGTCAGGTAATTCCCCAAAGAAACCAACCAATTCTTCTATCTTAATATTCGCCTTATCTGAAATTTCTTTCAATTGGGTTGCTTTTATTAGACAGATATCGTTTAGATTTCCAGTCCCTATATTTCCTTGTGATATGATTTCATCCAATACCTCATATTTCCATCCCGTTTTCTTTTGTAGTCGGAGAAAACGATGTATGCGGTCTAAGGTATCCAAGTTTAAATTGGCAATTTCTTTTTGCTCCGTATCACAAGATAAATTCTTGTGTTTGATAAACAGATTTCCATTTTTATCAATGAATTTCAATTTTAATAACAAGTCCAATTCCTTGTAGGTAAGCCCTGTTCTATCCAGAAAATGATCTACTTGCTTTAGGTAATCTAATACATTTCCGGGTGCAGGCACATTCCAATATGCTTGTTGTGCAGCATTGTCATTGAGTGCAGGGGTATTAGCAATTATATTTCTTTCTGCATTGGTTAAACCCAATCTTTCTGCTGCAATGCTTTCATCATTTGGAGTGGCGGCACTTTGAAAGGCTTTCATCAAATCAGCCCTGTTTACATCAAAACGATTGAGGTAGGCTTTGGCTTCAGTGTGGGGCAAATCAAATGGAAGTTTAAAAGCAAAAACTTTATTACGTAATTCATGGTACGCACTTTCATTCACATATTCTGGTGCGGCATCCAATTCTGCTGTAGTGCCAAAAGTTTGTCTTAAGCGATATACTTTGTAGTTATTCGCACCTGTATTTTCAATTTTGCAAACAATGCCTTTATCTCTTAGGTAGTGTGGTTTTGTAGTGGAGGATTCTGTTTCAAAAAGTAAGGCATTAGGAGTTACTGTGAGACCACCGGCAGTTAAAGCTGTTAGTAATCCGTTAGAGATCTTGCCCTTCAACGGGTCGGCTCCATCTGATAGTACACCAGTGTAACTGATTCCGGCATCAGGTGCGATGGCTTCTTCCAAAATTTCACACACCAAGTCAATATACTTTACGGGTGTATTGGCATTGGCACAACCCAGGTCAATTTCGCCCAACTCTGGTCTTCTTGAAAACAATACAGCTTTGGCATTGTTGGCAACGACCATTCGCTTATCTAAAAACTGAAGTATCTCCACCAAATATGCGGCCGGACTATATACCGAACGGCAATGTTCACACTCGCAAGTATCAACGAGTTTAAAAAGTGATTTCAGGTTTGGAAAATCCTTGCTTACGGCTTCTAATTTTTTTGCCAAACCGGTGGTTTCAAAAGAAGCAATGTCCATCACACTCATACTATCTTGCAAGTCGCCTACCATCAGCATTGCGGCAGTATGTTTGGTTTCTGCCTTGCGGTATATTTCTTTAGCTTCTTTTTCGTCAATACCTGCTTTGGGTGCAATTTCTTTTACAAAGCGAGTTTCTCCAACTGCAACAATGCTCTGTGATGAATGGATTTTTTCTTCCCTCAACGCCAATGTCTTGCTGTAATTAGGAACTAATTTAAAAACACGCTGAACAGACTTTAATTCTTCACCTATGGCTTCCTTATCCTTTGTGGCAACTTTCTTTTCCTTCAGAAATAAATCCACATTGTGTTTCATCATGTCAAAATCTTCATGCTTGTTGAAGAAGGTCACTATTTTATCCTGGTTTTTAAGCACCGGTTTTTTTGCTCTTTCCAATTGAGCTGCAAAAGCCAGTGTAGGAAATTCCTTTTCCATTTTTCTGACAATGGCAGAAGCGTATGTGTTTATCACTTGCTTATCCTTTATGTCGGGTCTTGCTTTTGATATTTCTTCCACCCAACCCGCTTTGTTTAGTTTAGCCAGCTTTTTTGCATCTTTTGGCTTTTTAATGCCTTTCGCTTTGGCAATTTGCGGAATAATTTCATTGCCAAATCCAAAGAGTTTTCCAAGTTCTATACTCGTTTTGGCACCCTTTTCTTTCTCTTTGGTATCAAAAAAAGTAGGGTCGGTTACTTTATCAAAAAAGCTATTGAGGTCGTTTTTATTTTCGGTAAATAATTTTTGGATTTCCTGAAGTTTTCCTTCTTTGAAAAAATTAGTGAGCAGTTTGATGGTTTTTTGAGGATACTCATTTTTATAATATTCTTCTGCCTTCTTTTTGTATTGGCTTAAAATTTCCAGATAGCGGTTGACTTGTTTCGCAATGGCGGGAGAAATGATTTTTTCTTCCACCGCAGTTTTTACATCGGCTATTATTTTTTTGTGATCGGCAAGGGCTGCATCGTATAGCAAAGTTTGGTCGTCCACACCAATTCCGATTGAAAGTCGGGCATTTAGGTTTTTTGCAAAGTCATTGTGCAACAAGGTGTTTTTGCGAAACAAGGCATAGAAAAAAGCGGCTTCAATTTTTGAACTATTTTGTAAGCGATGGGCAACAATCAAATGCTCAATTTTATCAGCAGGCACTTCCAGTTCTTTTGACAGGAAAGTAACATCCCGATGCTCTTTGTTTTCTTGTAAATCGGAAATGACGATTTTATTAGCTAAGAAGCTAACTTCTTTCGCCAAGAAATCAAACTCTACTACTTCTTTGGGTAAAGCCTGTCTGATAGTGATGTTGATTTCTTCTCTTGCTGAGGCATTGAACCGCACCTCATCCAAACTCGATTTATAGAGCTCGGAGTTTTTCTCCTTGGTAAAAACTTTAATTGCAATATCTGCTTCTTTTTTACCCCTGCCACTCAATTGCTCGTGTGTCCATTGCAGTTCGTATTTACCTTCTCTATTCGTGAAGGTATCTGCAAGTGGCTGCCATTCCCGCATATCCACATCGTAGATTTCCACTTTCAGGTTTGCCAAAGGACGACCGTTGCTATCGGTTATCTTACCGAGAACGGTGTTTGGATTTTGATTTTTGATTGTTGTTGCCATAACTTTATTTTTTTAATGTTTTTGAATTCTGTTTTTGAGTTAATTACTTTTTATTGTCTATACCTACCATAGGTCTCAACACTTCATTTATTATCGCCATTCTTGAAACCAGGGTTGAATATTTTCCATTGTTGGTTATTGCAATCCAAGCTGTGTCGTTGTCAAGAAAAGCATTTCTCTGTTGATCTATGGACGAATTCTGATCAACACTTTGCTTATTTAAAACCGGCCTGAATAATTCGTTTAATCTTACAATACTGATGTGTTTTGAACCTTCCTTTAATTCGATTTTCTCGCCAAGATCATTTTGAAGTAGTTGCTCAGCCAGAAGTTCATTGGGCAATCCTGTGGCATAATTGAACGCCATCCACGAATATCTTATAGCAATATTGCCAGTCATCCAAATAGGTTGTTGTGGTATGGCACCAGCATTGATTGGGGGAATTGGTTCTAATGCTTCCACCAATTCCCATTGGCGTGCCGCAGCTCTTGTTATTGCCATGCTTCGCATATATTGAGAATCGGTTTTGAGTAGACAATGCAGTAAATCTGCAGGATTACACCAACCTTGAAAGCATTGCTCCCTGCCCTCATCAGTTGCAACAAAAACTATTTTCTCAGGTTTTCGAAGTCGTTCAGCACCGGCTAGTAATACCAGTAATCTTGTTTCCCACCAAGCGTGACCATCTTCCAGGTCAATTACAACAGTACCTGATGAAGTGGCTTGCTGCAGGGTATCAAGAATGTTTGAAGTACTGCTATCATTTACTGGTTGGCCGCGTACACCAATATTAGCAGGTATAGTAAAACCGGAAGTGCCAGATTGTTGAACTTTAGAAAAATCAATCTTGAAATCTTTATAGCCAACGGTGCCACCTCTTTCAATAATTACATCAAGAACGGCCAGTAATATTGGCATTAAACTCAGCAACAAAATTCCAATAAGAACTGTGTTTGTTGATCCATCGGAAGGCCAGGAAATAGTTGAACGGAGTATACCGACTATGATCAACAACACTATTAAAATAATGATTGCTGAGAGTATACTTACTTTTGGTTTGTATGGCCAAAATTTACGGTCGGATTCTTTCATTTATTATTAGTTTATAAAAAATTATTCTTCTTCTTTTGTTAGCCATTTGTATTTACGCGGCAATGATGGAGGCGAATCATAAACCTGTTTAAATACTTTTTAATTAGGAGTAGGTGAAGCGTTGCGATTTTTGTGACGGTTTTTCATTTTTGTTTATCGTTGCCATACCTTATTTATTAGCATCTTTGAATACAATGAAATTTTAGAATGTTTAACTTTATTTAAAATATAAATAGTATTTCCATTTTATTATGGAACACCATATAGTCTCATAATTTCATAGGTCCAACTTCTTTCTGTTTCGTTAATTGATCTTACAGTATTGTCTATTGGATTTAATACCATATCTCGAATCGGATGGTAACGACTATATAGATCTGATCCAAAGGACTGACCTCTGTTATTTGCCAACATATCAGCAGGATCATAACCAATATCATCCGAAAACCAACTAGGTATCTCATCATAAATAATTTCTTTACCATATTGTCTAACATCTGTCCCTATGCTTGTATTATTGTATTCAGAAACCGCAGATGCGGTAAAGTGTTGCACCTTATCAAAGCCAGTGCTCTCAGACGATCTTGCCAATGTCTCATATAGGTGTAATGCTGCTCTTCCTTGGTTTAAATCTTCAGAACCAAAAGCTTCTCCCACAGCATCTATTCCTGCATCAGCTCCATTTAATCTAATACTTTCCTCAATAACTGCCCTACTAAAAGTGACGTAGTAATTACTGGGAAAGTTTCCTCCTCCATATCTTACAGAGTCACTTTGTAATCTTCGTATTGCAAATGCCATTAATGGAGTAGCCCTTGACGGATTATTTATTTGTGAAATAGTATCTGGGTTTGAAATACTAAGATTCCCATTTCTTAATATAAAAACTCCACTTCTTCTACCAATTGATCTATCAAAACGACTTTCAGTCCAACCAAGTCTTGATCTGGCCTCTTCCAATGTAATGGTCTCTGCCCTCCCTGTAGAAGGATTAATTGAAAATATTGTAGGATTTGCGACTCTTGCATTAGGATGGGAATTGTTCCATTGTTCCCTATACCCACTTTCATTCCAAGGAGCTACTGCGCCACTTCTAAAACTTTCAAAGCTGACATAATTGTTCGGATCATTTGCATCACCATTATTTGTTAATGGTTCAATTGCTTGATTTCCTTTCTTATCGTTTCTCGTTATAGGATTCCCATTACAATACCCATATAAATTCACCCCATCTCCAATCCCAATCGGATCAGCACTTAACCACCTCCCTAACCACGGCATATAATACCTTGCACTATGATATTCCAATCCTGTTTCCTCATCCCGCTCCATGCCAGTGTACCTGTAGCGTTTGGCGGCAGATTTTATAGCTGCGTTTTTGGCTTGGTAAGCTGTTGTGCCAAAAGGATGGTATTCTTCGTAAGAAATAACTTTAGCATCAGGTGTTCCATCTAACTCCATTGCAGAAGAACCGATGTGGTTGTGCAGTTGATAGCGAACTAATTTTTTTTCGGTGCCATCATCCACCCCATTGCGGGTTTCCACCATCACAAATCGGTGTCCTGCGTCCATTAAACTGAGGCTTACTCTTTCTAATCCTGCATCAGTTCCGCTGTGTTTTTTATACAACTCATACCCTGAAACATAAATGCGTTCTTCTTTTTTGGTGGGTGTAGCTTCGGCTGCTGCCTGATTTTCAGTTATTTTACGAATGCGTTGCCCACCACCATCATACTGGTAGTAGGTAATAACAGGAATGTTGTGATCGGTACAATGTTGCCTTGTGGTTAGCACCACCTCTTCTTTAAAATTCCAGCCTATTTTTTCAAGATGAGGAAGTTCCTCTAAATAACCGTGTTTAGGGTGATGGGCATATTTTGTGTAATTGGCAGGGTTGCCATTGTCACCAATATTGGTGCTTTTCAGTCGGTTATTTACCGTTTCATACTCGTAGCTTCTCGTCCAGTTTCCACCAGATGCGAGGTGTTTCATTTCTTTAATATTGCCTACGGCATCGTATTGATAGGATTGTATATAATTCCTAATGGCCATCGGGTCGCCCGGATTCATGGCATGCATAAACGGCTTGTCGTTCCAGTTATCGCAGGTTCCAAAATTCAATGCAGCACTATTCTCCCGCCCTTTGGCTTCCACCAAACGATAAAGTGCATCGTAGGTATATTCAGAAATGCCTTCAACTTTTTGATTGTCAAAAAATACTACTGGAATATTTTTATCCTGGATATGCGTGATATTGCCAACAGCATCAAAGGTGTAATGCCAATCTTGCAACCGATCACCATTTTGTCGTTTACTTTCCAATCTTTTAAGGCGGAAAGTTTCTTTATCGTAATAAAATTTTGTTGAAACATTATTGCCATAAACAATTTTCTCTCGCTGCCCTTTTTCGTTATAATCAATGTCTTTGATGTAGGTATTTGCTGCAACTGTTCCTTGGTGTAAAACTGATTCACTATTTAGCAGTCCAGCTTCATTATAAGATGGTGTAATAATGCTTAAATCTGGTGCTATTTGCTTGGTAATTCTACCGAGAGCATCGGTTTCTGTGGTGAATGTAAAATCATCGGTTTCTAAATCCGTTACCAGATTGGCAGATATCCAATTGGCAACTTCTTTGTATTTTTTAAATAATTGGCGGGTGGTCGCAAGAGGTTGTCCTTTAAAATCATATTCAGGTGTATCAATTACTCCACCGGTATCGTAGTTTTTAATAATCTTACCCAAAAGATTTTTTGACTGCAATGCAGCTTCATTAAATCTGTTCGCATCAGTCCGAATACCACTTAATAAACTTTCGCCATAAATCATTTTGCCGAAAATATGCTCCAAGGGCGTAGTTCCGTCTCCGCCTAACACTTTACTATGGGTTGGGCGGTGTGCAGTATCATAAAAATATTGGAACTCGTGGTTGCGTTCGTCCCAGGTACGCAATGGATTTCCTAAAATATTGGCGACCAACCAACGCTGTCCGGCATCCATGCTGAGTTGATACACCTGGTTGCCCAGCATATCGTATTTGTATTGCATCACGATATTGCTTCGGGCATCCGTTACGGTTCTCAGATTGCCTTCGGTATCGAGTTTGATTTTGGTGTGATAAAATTCATCGGCACTGGTGGCAATGTTTCTATTGTGTTCTATCGAAAGTACAGGTCTGCCCAGCGTGTCAAAATGTAGCGTATTAGGTGTATTGGCGTGCAAGAATGCTTTTAGTGCTGCTTGTTGTTCTTTTACATCTGTAATAAAATCAGTACGGGTATTGTCTGTTCTTTTTTTGTACCATTCGCTTTCCAACACATTATCATTGGCATCATAGACTGTTTGTTTCCAAGAGTCAAATGTTACTTTAGAAAAAGTACCATCGGGCATTTCGGTTTTTATCATTCTGCCGGCCGCATCATAATACAAAATAGGTGTAACACCCGTCTCAACCAATTCTTTATAATCTTCATAATGCCAGTTGACCGAAAAGTAAGGCTCGTATTGTTTTACGGCATTGCCCTTATTATTTTTAATTGTTCTACCATTGCCAATCCAGCGGAGTTGTTTAGGATTGCCGGCTGCGGTATCTATCTCATTAATAACAATGCTAAGATCAGCATTCACTATTACCTGTTTGGCTTTACCTGGTTCTGCCTGTACTTTTTTCATCACTACTTCGCCTATGCCGTTGGAGTATTCAAATGCTATTTGGACGGGTGAATTATTGTTTTTTTGAAAGTGTTCTTCTCTCGTAATGGCTGAAACTACTGCTGGCTTGCCATGGTTGATGTAGGCTTCAAAATCATAAACAAATCGGGAAGATGCGTGCTGCAAAAGATTTTTCCCCAAAGCAGTAAGTTGAACAGAATCTGGGGCATTAAAGAAATTTTGAATTAAAGCCGTTTCTACTACTTCGGTAAGTTCTGTTAAGCCTAAAATTTCATCCGCTTCATTACCTTTTCCCATAATGGCAACCGCCTTTACCAAACCCAATTCATCGCTTATGGCTTCTGACAAATTGCCATTTACATCTTTCATTATTCGAGGCGAAAGTGTTCGAAAGTTAAAAAGATTAACACCCGCTTTATTTCCCAAAGCATCTTCGGTTTCTTCAATTATCAGAAAATAACTGCCATAATATTTTACTTTGGTAGTTGCTCCATAAGGATCAGTATAAGAAATCGGTACAAAAAATCTATTTTGGGAAGTTAAAACCGTTTCTGCTCCCTGAATAAATTGGGTAGTGCCGGAACGAATCCACCAATTGTTGTCCCCTTCGCTATGGGTAAATTTGCCTTCTGTTAATAATGCGGCATTCACTTTTGTGCCGAATATATCGGTAACTAATTCAGGCGAGTAAGCCAACTGGTAACTTTCAAATGGCAAAGCCAGTGATTCTAACTGGTGCAAAGGGAGCGCACCAGATAAATTGTTTCTATAGTAGGTAGAGCGAACATGCTCAATCAATCGTTTTTGAGCTTTTCCTAAAGTTAAGGGTTTGTTGAATTCATGATAAAAGGCAGTATCCGTTTTGACATCAGAAAGAATGTCTATGAAGTCAACTAGTTTATAGTAGGAATTGGTTTTTGAAACGCCTTTTAGTTCATAAGTCTTCACTTCTGACGGCAATCGCAAGCGGTGTATGTCCTCGCCAAATACATCATTGGTAAATTGATTTTGACTATAAATGATGACCGTTTTGCTTTGCTCTTGTTGAGTTTCTGTAGGAAGCGATGCATCAGCAACTAATCTGGGATACACCACAGATGCTGATTCCAACACGTTGCCAAATTCATCCAATTTGATATTCAGGCTATGAGCAATGCGTGCGTCTTCCGGATTTCTTTCGTAACTGTAGGTAATGGCTTCACTTTCTTTCACTACAAAAACAGCATGTTTGTTTTTGCCTTTGGGTTGCAGCAATTCTATCACACAATTATGGGTAGCTACCGTAAAAGGGGTGAGTTCTTTTTGACGTGAATCATCCGTATTACCAAATTTGATAGCATCCTTGGCAAAAGTTTCGGAACGCAAAGCCATTCCTTTGCAGGCACGAAAGGCTTCCTGCAATTCTTGGGCGGAAAGATGATTGATTAAGGTAGGGTCTAAATTAGGTGCGGTAACTATTCGGGCATCCGGCAGTGCTACTTCGTGATGAACTACAGGACCAAACTCTTTTTCATAGTCATTATACCAATAATCCTTTTCGAACTGGTTTAGGATTTTATTATTTTGTAAAAAAGCCCCCGTGTGATGCCAAGATTTGGAAACAACGGGTTCCTGATGCAAAGTTGCATCTGTTAGATTTGAAGCACCACTTTTTTCCCAATGTTTAAAGGTTTCTGCATCTATTTGTTCTACCATGCCAAAGCCACGAAATTCCCTTTCCGCATGGTCATAATAACCATGATGGTATTTGTATTCGCTGACAAATTTATAGCCTGAAATTTTGTCTTCCGTTTTGGTTTTAGAAACACAATGCACGGGGAAATGTAGCTTTGTTACCCAAGGTTTTCCAGCCAATTTATCTTCAATATAGAATTTGGTGGAAGGAGTATATTCCATTGAAGTCTCCTTACCCATATTGTTTTTATAAGAAACCATGATATGCGGTTTCTTGCTGTTCATCAGGTCAATATACTTTAAAGGAGCATTTGCATCATTTGCCAAGGGGCTAGACCAAACAATACAGGCGACCCCGTTACCCAATAAATCAGTGACCGTTATTTTGGCTTGCGAATGAATTTCTGGAAAAGGATCCATCTCAAAAGGCGTGGTACCAAACCGATTACCACTTAAGTTTTTCCAACAGGTAAATTTATTTTTACCAAGATAAACAATGTCAGTAGTTCCCGAACCGTCAATATCTGCCAATCTAATGTAAGCAGGATTGAAAGCATCTGGATAATCAAAAACGGGAGCGTTGTCCATGGCCACTTTCGCCCCGAATTTTCCATAGCCTAGATTGGGCCAATAACAAATTTCTCCATTTCTGATTCTTACGATGTCAGAAAGTCCACTCCCTGACATATCGGCCAGGAAAATAGTTTGTTTCTGATCTGCGAATACTATAGCAGGACCTGCTTCTTCATCAAAAGGTTTCACTGTTTTGTTCGCCTGAGAAAAACCTTCTCTACCTTTAGATGGATACCAGGTGAATACATTGTCTTCCGAAATAACGACTTCAGGTTTACCATCTCCGTTCAAATCCAGCATCCGGGTATTCTTGTCGCCAAAATCTATATTGGGTTGTGATCGGAATGCACGGAACCCTTGCCATTCATTTTCATCATCCAATTCAAAAAAACCTGATGGCTCATTACTAAAACTCACCAATTGCTTTCCGCCATCTGCATCCAAATCTGCTAATTGCATTATAGAGCCTAAGCCGGCAAAAGAGGGTTTGGGAGTAACAAGTTTGGCTTGTTCAAATTGCCCATTGCCTAAATTTTGTTTGTAATACCAGCCGTTGGCTTGTTCGGTAAGTATGCCTGATAAACCTTCGTTGAATAAGTCAGTGAATTGATATTGTTGTTCATCTAATCCTAAAGGTGCATGAACCAAACTTTCTGAACTTATTGTTTTTACTTCCTTATTCCAATCATGGGATTGGTAGGTAAACTCCATAGGTGGGAGTTTTTTATGAGCGTAAGCTCCATCAGGTTTTTTAATATAGCCATAGGAAGTAATCGTTTTTAAAAAAGTAAAATCTTGTTCTGTAGAAGTGTCGTATTCGAAATTTACAGAACGAACAAGTCCATCATATTCATTAGCACCTTTAAATTGGTGGAATAGCAATACCCGCTTGCACAATCGGGTAGTTCTTATTTCAAAACCGGCTTTGTAATCTGAAAAGGCATCAGGTCTGAAATCCCATGGATTCATTTGGTCTATGGGTTCAGTTTGGTAATCGGTCGTTCCGTAGTCAAAAACAGTTTTGAAAAAGTAGTCTGCTTCATTTGGGAAAGCGTCACCAAATTGATTGTAGGGAGTTTTATTGCCGTAGAGGACTTTATCAATATAAAGATTAGCATAGGTGATTTTGCCTCCTTTTAGCCTATTTCTGTTGTGAACGAGGGAATCGTCAAATCCAACCTCATCTTCCTTCTTATAAATGTATTGGGAGCAGTTTCCTTTGTCGTCAAATACAAATTCAGGCAACCATTCGTAGATTTTCTTGGCATCATCTGGATTCGCTAAAATCGAATTATCTGTCCAGCCAAAAAGTGTAGTGGTGTTTTCTTTAGTTATTACACGCCACTTAATTCTTCCGTCTGATTTTTTCGTCCATCGTTCAATACGGGCAAAAAGTCCTTCAATACGGGGTATGTAATTATTAATAGTAAATAATCCATCAGTTGAGCTTTTTTCATTTATAGTGTATTCATCATTTTCATCCAATGTGAAACTTCCATCTGGATTCTTTTTGAATTCTGGTACCAAATCTTCCGCTTCCGAAAACAAGAAAGTATCAGAATCGATAGAATCAAAATATTGAGGTAATCCTTTGTCTGTTTTCCGCTTTATAGAGCCCAAACTCAAATTCCATCCCAAGCCAAAAATTCCATTTCCAGCACCAGAACTATATGATATTCCCAATGATGGAGATGCCCCTCTCGCAGGCGAAAAAGGTAGTGGTACAGAAAACGAAGAAGTCCCATTGACCGCATTCACAGAAAATTTTTCATCAATGCCTTTGATAGCTCCTCCCCCTTTGGGCAAAGAAATAGAAGGCACCTCAATCGCATTGGATTTCGTTTTTCCTTTTTCTGTACTTAGGAACTGGTTTGATGATTTTTTTTCTGAATGGTCGTGCATTCTTGAAAAATTTAATTAAGTAATCGTATGACAATAAAACCTGTAAATAGTAAGAGGATTTACTACTAATTTTTGACAGTGCGTGGATTCAAAAATAATTTAAAATTTTCCAAACACGAAATTAAATAAACTCATCAGGAAAAAATTAATAAAATAATTATTTATCAAACCTAATTCGATTGTAACATTTCACCAAATAAAAAGAACGTTATTTATAGAATTAACCTAAAATTCACTATTTATAGTGAATCCCTACTTAACATAACAATTTCTTAACATTAAAAATCTATATCCCCCAAAACCCCTTAAATTTGCTTTTAAATACCACCAATGCTTCATCCCTCAAAACTCCCCCACAACACCACCATCTTCAGCAAAATGACTGCCCTTGCCAATCAGCAAGGAGCGATTAACCTTGCGCAGGGTTTTCCTAACTTTTTGTCGTCGGAGAAGTTGATGGAGTTGGTGAATGGGTATATGCACAAAGGAATGAACCAATATGCACCAATGGCGGGAGTTATGGCACTGAGGGAAAGAATTTCTGAGAAATATGAAGGAATTTATGGGGTGAAATATGATGTTGAAACGGAAATAACTGTTACTGCCGGTGGAACGCAAGCTATTTACACTGCCATAGCGGCTTTGGTACATGCCGGTGATGAGGTGATTTTGTTTGAACCTGCCTATGATTGTTATGCTCCTGCGGTGGTTTTGCACGGGGGAATTGTTGTGCCTGTTACTTTAAAATCGCCGGATTTTAAAATTGACTGGGAAACAGTAAAACAAAAAATTACTTCACGCACAAGATTGATCATGATAAATACACCGCATAATCCGAGCGGGACAGTTTTAAATGCAGATGATCTACATTATTTAGAAAAGCTGACTGAAGGAACAGATATTATAATTATAAGTGATGAAGTGTACGAACATATTATTTTTGATGGACAACAACATGAAAGCATTTTGCGATATCCGAATTTAGTGGAAAGAAGTCTGGTGATTTATTCTTTTGGAAAAACTTATCACAACACCGGTTGGAAATTGGGTTATGTTTTAGCGCCTGAAAAATTAATGCAGGAATTCAGATCCATACATCAATATTTAGTTTTTTCGGTAAATACTCCAATGCAATATGCACTGGCAGATTTTATGGAAGATAAATCGGAATATGAAAGTATATATTCTTTTTATCAGCAAAAACGCGATCTGTTTTTACAGGCATTAAATAAATCCCGCTTTACATTTACACCTGCAAGTGGAACGTATTTTCAGTTGTTGGATTACAGTAAGATTAATGATAAAAAAGATATGGAATTTGCAGATGAACTCACAATTAAATTTAAAGTGGCGAGTATTCCACTTTCCCCTTTTTATAGCACACCAACTGATCATAAAGTATTGCGATTTTGTTTTGCAAAAACAGATGAAACAATTATAAAGGCAGCGGAAATATTATGTGGAATATAATGAGAAGATTTGATATTTTTTTTTTCACGCAAAGACGCAAAGGCGCAAAGAGGTAGTATGGATATAAATAAATTTAAATCTATTTTTGGCTGTTCCTCTGCGCACTCCGCAACTCTGCGTGCAATATTTTTTTTTCACGCAAAGGCGCAAAGGCGCAAAGAGGTAGTATGGATATAAATAAATTTAAATCTATTTTTGGCTGTTCCTCTGCGCGCTCCGCAACTCTGCGTGCAATATTTTTTTTTCACGCAAAGACGCAAAGGCGCAAAGAGGTAGTATGGATATAAATAAATTTAAATCTATTTTTGGCTGTTCCTCTGCGTGATACTTTTTATTTTTTTCATGCAAAGATGCAAAGAGGTGGTATGCATTAAACAAATGAATTATAAATTATGAATGACCTAACCGTTACAATAATACAAGCAGATCTCCTCTGGGAAAATAGCAAAAAAAATCTGCAACATTTTGATGAATTACTGGAACCTGTTATGGGAACTGATCTTATTGTGTTGCCGGAAATGTTTACCACTGGATTTTCGATGAATACGAAAGTACTCGCCGAAACCATGACAGGAAATAGCATGTCATGGTTATATCAAACTGCATCAAAAAAGAATGCTATTGTTTGCGGATCTTTAATTATTGCAGATAAGGGAAATTATTATAACAGATTAATCTGGATGCATCCGGACGGTGATTATACGTATTATGATAAAAGGCATTTATTTACTTTAGGTGATGAACAAAAATATTTTACTGCGGGTAATTCAAAAATATTTCCGGAATGTAATGATTGGAAAATATTACCGCTTATTTGTTACGATCTTCGTTTCCCTATTTGGGCGAGACAAAGCTCTCCCTATACCGAAATGGGAAATCACCCTTACGATCTTCTAATATATGTAGCCAACTGGCCCGAAAAAAGAATTTATGCCTGGGAACATTTATTAATTGCACGTGCAATTGAAAATCAAAGTTATGTAGTTGGCGTTAATCGCGTTGGAACAGATGGAAATGGATTTTATCATCCGGGTCATTCCTGTATTATTGATCCAATGGGGGAAAAATTAATTTCAGTTTCGGGAGTGGAATGTGTGGAGACTTTAAAATTATCTTCAGAACACATCAAAAAAGTAAGAAATGGATTACCATTTTTGGAAGGGAGAGATGAGTTTGAGATAAAAGTGTTTTGAATGCTGGGTTCGGGGTTCTGAGTTCAGGATTCTAAGTTCTGGGTTGAAAATCTGCCAACTGCCACTGCCAACTGCCAACTGCCTACTGCCACTGCCACTGCCAACTGTCACTGCCAACTGCCCACTACCTCTGCTACAAAATATTTTCCCAAGAATTTGCAAATGTCAAAATCATTATTATATCTTTGTGATATCATTTCAATATCAACCTAAACTTAACACTATGATAGTAAACAAAGCCACCAAAACAGCATCCGGATACCTGATGTTATTTGTATTTTTTCTGATGATAGCCGGTAATCTTTACCTCATGCTCTATTATCATCCTGCATTTTCTTTATTGTTTATTGTGATCTTTTTTATCATGATCGGGTTCTTTATCGTAAACCCGAATGATTCGAAAGTGCTTACACTTTTTGGAAAATATTCGGGAACTGTAGTAGATAACGGATTTTTTTGGGGAAATCCTTTTTATGGAAAAGCCAAGATTTCGTTAAAGGCCAGAACACTGGAAGGTGATAAAATAAAAGTGAACGACAGATTGGGCAATCCAATTATTATTGGGACCGTAATTATCTGGCGCGTAGTGGATTCTGCAAAGGCGCGGTTTGAAGTGGAAAATTATGAGATGTATGTAAAATTACAAAGTGATACAGCTGTTCGTCACCTTGCAGGAAGTTATTCTTATGATCATTTTTCCGATGAAGAAGGTCAGGAAATTACATTGCGCAGCGGTGGTGATTTTATCAATGGCGAATTAATGAAAGAATTAAAAGACAGACTTGCATTAGCAGGAGTTGAAGTAATAGAAGCCAGAATTACACATTTAGCGTATGCAGAAGAAATTGCACATGCAATGTTACAGCGTCAGCAAGCTACTGCAGTTGTTGCTGCAAGAACAAAAATAGTGGAAGGTGCCGTTGGAATGGTGCATTTAGCTTTAGAAAAATTAAAGAGAGAAGGTATTGTTGAACTTGATGAAGACAGAAAGGCTGCTATGGTGAGCAATTTATTGGTTGTATTATGCAGCGATAAAGCAGCGAGCCCGGTGGTGAATACAGGAACATTATATCATTAAAAAAATAAATCTGTTCTCCGGCAAATCGAAACAATTTGTCGGAGAACAATTATTCGATTTTAATTGCAGGTATGGACTATTTGGAGGAACAACAATTAAACCGCAAATTATTATTCATCATTTTTTTTATATGCGGAATTTCCGTGATAACAGGAATGATATTCAGCATGCGGGAAATGAATGGAGCCGGTAGCGATTATTTGAGTATGGCATGGGTTGTTATAACCATCTTAGTATTTCTGGCATTGGTATTTTATTTTATGTTTCGGCTTAAACTCATTACTGAAATAAATAAAGTTGGATTTCATTATAGTTATTCTCCAATCATTAGAAAAACTAAAATATTAGATTTCAACGAGATGGTTACCTGGAAATTAAAAACAAAACAAGGATTTAAAGAGCATTACAAAATTGGCTACAAGAAAAATACATTCGCAAAACAAACCTCTTTTATGATGGGAGGAAATGAATATATTGAGATTAAAACAAAAAGCGATCATACCTATATATTCAGCACTAATAATTATTATGGTCTTACCTCTGCAATGAAAAAATATTGTTCGCAAAAAGAGATCTGATGTCAAAAGAAACTAAAAAAGCACTTATACTCCGTATCAATCCTGATACCATTAAGGCCATTGAAAAATGGGCTGAGGATGATTTCAGGAGTGTGAATGGGCAAATAGAGTTTTTGTTGAATGAGTCACTTAAAAGAGCATCGAGGTTGCCAAAAGGTTTTTCCGATCTGCCTTTGGAAAGTAATGAAACTGAAAAACAATTTGATGATTAACTCATAAATTTGACATTTAATAATATTGCAATGCAAATGAATTAAATTTTTCGTGTCCATCTAATTTTATGTGTAGTTTTGTTTTTACAAATAATTATATACCCCTCATCAACACTATTCGAATATTTTTTGATCGTGATTAGATATTCATCCTGAAATATCTCATATTCTTCCGGGTTACCATGCGATTTTAAATGTCGCCCTAAAGCAAGATCCATATTTGTTTTTCCGGAAAATTTTTGGAGGGAGTGAGATAATTGTTTGCTCTGTAAAACTGATTCCTCAAAGGAATAAAAATCACCCCAACCACTTCTGCCTGAGGCGGGTTCCATAGTATGTGAAAATAATTCCTTGAAATGAGATTTTCCACCTTCAAATACAATAAAATGATATTGTACATCTCTTATTGAGCGTGTGGAAGATTCGCCGCCGGAATTCAAATGATACGAAAAAATATGAATGCCTTTTTCATTTTTATCCATGTATACTTCAAATAAACCATCTGCCCTGGCATACAGAAACATAATAAAAGGTTTAACAAAAACAAATATCACCAAAACCAACATTCCAAATGTTACAAGACCAATTAGTATTTCTCCGATATTTGGAATTACCAACGGCAAATAAATTGTTGCGAGTGCAATAGCACCAATTGCAACAATAAATAATAAAAAGTATTTAAGATTTGGTGGAAAGCGCATTGTTTAATTATTAGCCGACTCGAAATTAAATGTTTCGTTTTAATATTTTAAATTAGTAGGGCAACAAAGTCACATTAGAACCCAAATTTATTTCCTCACCACTCATCAGATTGGTCCAGGTAGATCCATTTAATTCTGCAGGAATGGGAAAGTCTTTATTGATATATTTAACATTCACAATTATAAGAGTTTCTTCATTCTCAAAAGATTTTTTAAACGCGAGAATAAAACTGTTGTTATACTGCATTATTTCCCCAATTCTTAACGATGGATGATCTTTATACAGTGTTATTAATTTTTCGTAGGTATTAAGCATATTGCCATTCAATGTCCAATTAATTGGTGTTGCACTGAACAGCGGTAAATTAATGGTACATCCTACCTCCTGACCATTATATAATAATGGAATACCATTCATATACAAAGTAATTACAGAAGCAGCAAGAGCACCATCTATGCCATTAAATAATGTTACGGGTGGTTCGTCCCATGCAGTTTCGTCGTGATTTGTGGTAAACCGAAACTTGAATTTTCCTTCCGGAATTCCGCTTATTTCGGGTCAAATTTATTTTCTGGGGAGCATCTGTCATTTCAATATCATCATTTATCCTAAAAGTGGACATTCCTCTTTTTATAATTAAAATTCTTCTCCGGGTATGCATCATCGATAAATCAACTTTGCTACCTTTTTCATGATAAAAAGGTAGCACCAAAAATCTAGGGCTTCATCA
>Ga0163152_10003879_pt1 | contig 19030 bp, 13 predicted proteins | sample OliLakLV19MP8IB2_FD_148635 | JGI IMG/M metagenome (GOLD analysis project Ga0163152, IMG submission 148635) | Freshwater microbial mat bacterial communities from Lake Vanda, McMurdo Dry Valleys, Antarctica - Oligotrophic Lake LV.19.MP8.IB-2 | ecosystem: Environmental > Aquatic > Freshwater >...
CTCGTGATCAGACGGATTTCGTTGCTCGCCCTCGGTGTCGCCCTCGCTCTCCCTCTCGCCGGTTGCCCGTCCAGTGGCGGCGGCGGCTCTACCGGCGCTGGCGGCGGCGCAACCTCGTCCGGCGCGAGCTGCGCGAACGGCCAGGTCGACCTCTCCAAGCTCTCGGGCGATTGGATCGCCTCGGCGCCGCTCGACGATTTCGACGGCAAGGTTCCTGGCAGCCAGTACCGCCTGCGCTTCACGGCGCCCGCGACGGACGGCACGGTGAAGGCGCAGATGGCGTGGCGCATGGACACGCGCCCCTTCACCGGCAAGCTCGAGAAGAACGCGCTCGGCTACAAGATCAAGCTCATCGAAGACATGAGCGAAGAGGTCATCAAGCAGCTCCGCGACCAGAACAACCAGGATCCGAACGTGCGCATGCGCGCTGCGCTCGAGATCACGGCCGCCGAGAAGGACTGCCAGCTCGACCTCAACGACAACTACCAGAGCTTCCTCGGCGAGAAGACGATCGAGAAGACGTCGATGGGCTCGATGAAGCTGCAGGCCTACAAGGGCGCGGCGCCGATGTCGTTCGTGCGTTGCGATGCGGCGAAGACGATCTACTTCGACGGCAAGGCTGAGGACGAGCAGGGTCGGCCGCGCGTGAACGTCGTCGCGGACAAGATGGTCACGATCCGCTCGACCGCGGATCCGAAGCAGCTCCCGCAGGGCTGCGCGTTCACGGGAGAGGTCTACGTGGACGGCAACCTCGCGAAGTCGGCGGTGCCCGGCACGCTCGGCAAGGAGAAGGGCGTCGACGCGAAGGGCAAGCCCGCCGAGATCGACGCGGTCATCTTCGAGACGCAAATCACGATCCCTCAGGGCGCGACGCATCCGGTCGAGCTCCACATCTGGGGCGAGTGCGGCGCCGAGAACGCGAAAGAGAAGAAGCTCGTCGCGAGCCTCTGCAACTTCGCCGCGACGCGCTGAGCACGCCCTCGCGAGCGCCGCGGCAGTTTGCGGCGCGAGTCGAAGGGCTCGTCGCCAACACGAACAGCCCTTCGACTCACTTCGCTCGCTCAGGGTTAGGGAGGGATCGCGCTTCGCTCGCCCAGGGTGATGTGCGATCCTGGAGAGGCATCGTGACGGCGGAACGTCTCCTCGAGCTCGTGACCTCCCGCCCGGCGATGGCCGCGGGCGCCGCCTTTGCGGCGAGTGCCCTCGCGACGCCGGCCGTCATCGCCTTCGCGCGGCGGCAGGGCCTCCTCGCGAAACCTCGCGAGGATCGGTGGCACAAGCGGCCGACCGCGCTCTTCGGCGGCGTCGCGATATGGCTCGCGATCGTCGCGGTCGGTGCGTGGCAGCTCCCGTGGACCGCGCAGAACGTCGGCGTGCTCCTCGGCACGACGCTGATGTTCGCGGTCGGGCTCGTCGACGACATCCTCCACATCAAGCCGTCGTCGAAGCTCATCGGGCAGATCGCGGCGGCGTGCGTCGCGGTGCTCGCGGGCGTCCACGTCGAGGCGCTCCCGCAGCCGTTCCTCTTCGTGCCGGTCACGATCATCTGGATCGTCGGCATCACCAATGCGTTCAACCTCATCGACAACATGGACGGGCTGTCCGCGGGCGTCGCCGCGATCAGCGCGTTTTTCATCGTCGCGTTCTCGGCGCTGCTCGGGAACGGGGAGGTCGCCGTTCTCGCCGCGATCGTCGGCGGCGCGTCGGCCGGCTTCCTCCTCTATAACGTCAATCCCGCGCGCATCTTCATGGGCGACTGCGGATCGATGGTGCTCGGCTTCGCGCTTGCGTGCGCCGCGCTCGAAGGCACGTGGCACCAGGCATCGAACCTCTTCCTGCTGCTCGCGGCGCCGGCGCTGCTGCTCGCGGTGCCGATCTTCGACACCGCGCTCGTCACCGTGCTGCGCACGTTCGCGGGCCGTCCCGTCTCGCAGGGCGGGCGCGACCACACCTCGCACCGGCTCGTCGCGCTCGGGCTCTCGGAGCGCCGCGCGGTGCTCCTTCTCTACGGCGTGTGCGTGACGTTCGGGCTGCTCGCGCTCGGCGGGCTCGTCTACGACCTTTTCCTCACCGCGGTCGGCGCGTTGCTGCTGATCGTCGGCATCTTCTTTTTCGGCGTGTTCCTCGGACAGGTGCCGGTCTACGGCCCGGCCCGCGTTCCCGCCGAAGGAGAGCGTGGACCCGCGCTGGTCAACGCTCTGTTGCTGCACAAGCGGCGCATCGCGGAGGTCGTGGTCGACTTCGCGCTCATCTGCGCCGCGTATTCGTCCGCGTATCTACTCCGCTACGAAGGCTCGATCCCCGAGCCGGACGCACAGCTCATCGTCCGCACGCTGCCGGTCGTGATCGTGATGAAGCTCGCCGCGTTCTTCCTGTTCGGCGTGTATCGCGGCGTCTGGAAATACGTCGGCATCCGCGACGCGATGAACCTCGGCAAGGCGGTCGTCGCCGGTTCCGCGGCGAGCGTGCTCACGCTGCTTGCCGCGTATCGTTTCGAGGGGCTCTCGCGCTCCATCTTCGTGCTCGACGGCCTGCTGCTGCTCTTCTTCGCGGCGGGCGCGCGCGTGATGCTGCGCGTGCTGCGCGAGAGCTTTCCGCAACCGCATTCGACGACCGGCCGGCGCGTGCTCGTGATCGGCGCGGGCGACGGCGGCGAGATGCTGCTTCGCGAGCTCCGCAACAACCCGGCGCTCGGAATGGTCCCCGTCGGTCTCGTCGACGACGACCGCGAGACGCACGGACGCCAGGTGCACGGCGTCGCCGTGCTCGGCGCGTGCGACCAGCTCGAGGAGATCGCGGTGCGCACCGGCGCCCAGGAGATCGTCATCGCGATTCCCAGCGCGTCGGGTCCGCTCCTCGCGCACCTGGCCGCGCGCTGCGCCGCGACCGGCCTGCCCTACCGCACGACCCGCCGCATCACCGAGCTCGTCGACGGGCGCGTCACCGCCGATGCGATACGCGAGCTCGACGTGCTCGACGTCGTGCAGCGCCGCAAGGTGCGCATCGAGGACGCGCGTGTTCGCGACGCGGTCGCCGGCCGCTCGATCGCGGTCGTCGGTGCCGGCGGCACCGTCGGCTCGGCTGTCGCCGCGCGGGCCGCGCTCTTCTCGCCGTCGCGCCTGCTGCTGATCGACCGCGATGACAACGCGCTCTCGCGGCTTCGCGAGTCGTTCGCGCGCTCGTCATTCGCCGTCGATACCCGTCTCGCCGACGCGGCCGACGGCGTACACCTCACGCGGCTCTTCAGCGACGCGAAAGTCGACGTCGTGATCCACGCCGCCGCGATGAGCCAGTTCCTGCTGCTCGAGGAAAACCCGCTCGCGGCCGCGCGTGCGAACGTGCTCGCGACGCGCGCGAGTGCGAACGCCGCCGCCCGCGCCGGCGCCACGTCCTTCGTGCTCGCGTCGTCGCAGAAAGCCGGCAGCGCCGCGAGCATCCACGGCGCGACGCGCCGTCTCGCCGAAGCCGTCGCTTTCGCGAGCGCGACGAACACGCTCCACGTTCGCGCGGTGCGCCTCGGCAACGTCCTCGGCAGCCGCGGCGGATTGCTCGCGCGCTTCCGCGACCAGGCGCTCGCGGGCGGTCCGGTCACGCTCACGCACGAGGATGCCGCTCGCTTCGTGCTCGTCGCGGAGGAGGCGGCGTCCGCGCTCCTCGCCGCGGCTACGCCGTCTCTCGCCGTTCCCGCCGGACACGTGCTCGTTCCCGATCACGGCGAGCAGGTCCGCGTGCGCGACATCGCGGAGGCCGTCGCGAGCTGGGCCCGCGCGCAGCGCACCGCCGCGCCCGCGATCGACATCGCGGTCGTCGGCTTGCGCCCGGGCGAACCTCTTCGCGATCCCGCGCCGGACGGCTTGCTCGCGCTCGTGCCCGGTCTCTTCTCGCATCCCGCGCCGCCCATCGCCGGCGCGACGGCGCTCGCGGACGCGCTGGACGCCGCCGTGCGCGCGGCGGACGAGGACCGCGTGCGCTCGCTCCTTCGCGAGACGTTCGCGGAGCTCGGCTCGACGGGCGCCACCGTCATCCCGCTCCGCCGCTGACCCGTGCTACGACGGGGCATGCGCCGACTTCTCTTCGCCGCGCCCGCGGCCGCTCTCCTCGCGACGATGCCGCTCGCGCACGCGAGCTTCATCAACTACTCGTCGCGCGAGATCAACGTGAAGATCGTCTACTACGGTCCCGGCACGAACCTCGCCGAGAATCTCCAATACATCTACGAGAAGACGAATCCGGAAGCGAAGGGGAAGCTCATCAAGCTCGCGACGGAGACAGAGTCGACGCTCTTCTTCGACTTCTTGCCCCTGAGCCTCGGCGAGATCCGCGGATTCAAGACGCGCTTTCATCTCTACACCGTCCCCGGGAAGATCGAGTACGAGGCGTCGCGGCAGCTCATCCTCAAGGGCGTGGACGGCGTCGTCTTCGTCGCGGATGCCGACCCGAAGATGGCGCGGGAAAACGTTCGCGCGCTCATGTCGCTGCGCACGAACCTCGCGAAGCTCGACTACGACTACGACTCGATGCCGATCGTTTTCCAGATCGCGGGCACGGGCGCGAAGGGCGCGCTCACGAAAGACGCGGTCGCGAAGACGCTGTTCGTGGGCGATCGCCCCGTGTTCGAGGCGAACGTCGTCGAGGGCGCCGGCGTCTTCGACTCGCTGAAAGGCATCGCGAAGCTCGTGTTGATGGAGCTGAAGAAGGGCGCGGAGTCCGCAGATCCTTCGCCCATCGCACCTTGACGGACGCCAGACGGCGACCGAGGTTGGGCACTTCCACCGGAGGCTCCAATGCTGTCCATCCGCAAGAATGACGCGCGCTTCCCCACGAAGATCGACTGGCTGAACAGCAAGCACACGTTTTCGTTCGGCGAGCACTACGACCCGAAACACATGGGGTTCCGCTCGCTCCGCGTCATCAACGAGGATCGCGTCCGCGCCGCGTCGGGATTTCCGACGCACGGCCACAAGGACATGGAGATCCTGTCGTGGGTGCTCGGCGGCCAGCTCGAGCACAAGGACAGTCTCGGCACCGGATCGATCATCCGCCCCGGCGATCTGCAGCGAATGAGCGCGGGCACCGGCGTCCGTCACAGCGAGTGGAATCCGTCGCCGAACGAGGAGGTGCACTTCCTCCAGATCTGGCTGCTCCCCGAGAAGCCGGGCAACGCCGCCGGCTACGAACAGAAGACGTTCGAGCCGAAGGATCTGACGAATCGCCTGCGCCTCGTCGCGTCGCGCGACGGCCGCGACGGCACCGTCACCGTGCACCAGGATGCGGCGCTCTACGTCGCGCGTCTCGAGGCGAAGGCGTCTGTCTCGCACGAGCTCGCGAAGGGCCGTGGCGCGTGGATCCACGTCGCGCGCGGCGACGTGTCGCTCAACGGAACGGCGCTCTCGGCGGGCGACGGCGCGTCGACGGAAGATGCGGGGCCGCTCACGCTCGTGGCCGGTTCCGGCGCGGAAGTCCTGCTGTTCGACCTGGGAGGCTGATGTGGAGAACCCCGCACCCTTCGCGCATCCAATCCACGAGCTGCTCGCAAGACGGTGGAGCGCACGCGCCATCGATCCGGCGAAACCCGTCGCGCGCGAGACGCTGCTCACGCTCCTCGAAGCGGCGCGGTGGGCGCCGTCGTCGTCGAACGAACAGCCGTGGCGCTTTCTCGTGTTCGACGAAAGTGTCCCGGCCGCACGCGACCAGGCGCGATCGATCCTCACGGGGAACAACGCGCTTTGGGCCGTGAAGGCGCCGGTGCTCGTGCTGACCGTCGCGAAGGACACATGGACGAGGAACGGCCAGCCCAATCGGCACGCCGCCCACGACGTCGGCGCAGCGACCGGGAGCCTGCTGCTGCAGGTCGCGGCGCACGGCCTCGTCGGCCATCCGATGGCCGGCTACGGAATCGATGAGGCGAAGACCCTCTTCGGCATTCCCGACGGCTTCACGTCGATGGCGATGGTCGCGATCGGACATCCGGGTCCGGTTGCCGATCTCCCCGAGCCGCTCCTCTCGCGCGAGACGCAACCGCGCGTGCGCAAGCCGATTGCGGAGATCGCGTTCGCGGGCGCCTGGGAAAAGCCTCTCGCGCCGTCTTCGCCCTGAGCGAGCGAAGCGAGTCGAAGGGCTGACATCCCATGTCAGACCCCCGGAGTAGACTCCTCCGGACATGAGAGCCCTCGTCACCGGCGGAGCAGGTTTCCTCGGCAGTCATCTCTGCCGGCGCCTGCTCGACCACGGGTTCGACGTGGTCTGCATGGACAACCTCTGCACCGGGCGGCGCTCGAACATCGCCGTGCTCGAGGGGAAGCCGGGCTTCACCTTCGTCGAACAGGACGTATCGAAGGGCATCTCCGTGGACGGCCCGATCGACCGCGTGTGGCACCTCGCGGCGCCGGCCTCGCCGCCGGTCTACATGAAGATCGCGATCGAGACGCTCGACGTCGGCTCGCTCGGCACAAAGAACGCGCTCGAGCTCGCCCTCGCGAAACGTGCGAGGTTCTTCCTCGCCTCAACGAGCGAGGTCTATGGCGATCCGCCCGCGAATGAGCATCCGCAACGCGAGACGTACTGGGGCAACGTGAACTCCGTCGGGCCGCGCAGCATGTACGACGAGTCGAAGCGATTCGCGGAAGCGCTCACGACGGCGTATGCGCACCAGCGCGGCGCCGATGTTCGCATCGTGCGGATTTTCAATTGTTTCGGGCCTTTTTTGAAGCCGGAGGACGGTCGCGTCGTTTCCAACTTCATCGCGCAGGCGCTCACGGGAAGGCCGCTCACGATCTTCGGCGACGGCTCGCAGACTCGCAGCCTCTGCTACGTCACCGATCTCATCGATGGCTTCTGGAAGCTGATGGAAGAGTCGACCGAGTCGGCGCCCACCAACCTCGGCAACCCCGAGGAGTACTCGATCGCGCAGCTCGCACAGATCGTCCTCGAGCTCACCGGCTCGAAAAGCGCGATCGAGCGCCGCCCTCTTCCCGCCGACGACCCGCGCCAGCGGAAGCCCGACATCTCGAAGGCGATGCGCGTGCTCGGCTGGTCGCCGAAGATCTCCGCGCGCGAAGGGCTCGCGCGCACCATCGAGTGGTACCGCACGCTCTCGCCCGCGGAGCTGGGCGCGTAGTGCCGCGTCGCGTTCTTCATCTGGGGCCCTACCAGCCCGTGCTCGAGGACGCCCTGCTGCGCGAAGTGAGCGGCGTGCGCGAGAACGACGCGTTGCAGCCGATCGTCGTGCTCGTCCCGACGGCGTTCCTGCGCCAGCACCTGAAGCGCATGCTCGCCGTCGCGCTCGGCGGACATTCGGGCGTCCGCTTCCTCACCGTCTCCGAGCTCGCACGCGACATCGCCGAGCGCGCGCTGCGCAGCGAAGGCCTCGCGGCGATTCCGGATGCGGCGGCGACCGTTCTCTGGCGCCGTGCGGCCGCGCAGCTTCCCGCCGACGCGTTTTTCGGACCGATCGCGAAGATGCACGGGTTCCCTTCGGCGCTGCGCTCGACCATCCGCGACCTGAAGGAAGCCGGGCTCACGCCGAACGTCATCCGCCGCCGCGCCCTCGGCGGCACGCGCCTCGCGCGGAAGCTCCGCGAGCTCGCCGATGTCTGGTCGCGCGTCGAGGACGCGCAGCGCGCCGCCGGATTCCACGACTCGCTCGATCTCCTGCGCGAAGCGGGCGAGCTCGCGCCGACCGCGCCGTTCCTCGAGGGCGCCGCCACCTTCGTCTACGGCTTCTACGACCTCACGCGCGCGCAGCGCCGTCTCGTCACCGGCTTCCTGCACGGACGCGCCGTCGCGGCCGCGTTCATGCCCCACGGGCCCGAGGATCCCGACGAGACGTTCGCGTATTCCGGCGCGACGATCGACTTCTTCCAGGGGCCGGCGATCGAGCTCTTCCGCGAGGACGACGCGGCGCCGATCCCGTCGAAGCCGCCGCCGGCGTGGCGCGTCGTCGCCGCACCCGGCGAGGGTCGCGAAGCACGCGAAGTCGCCCGCGTCGCCGCCTTCGCTCCCGGTCCGCTGAACGAGACGGGCGTGCTCCTGCGCGCGGCCTCTTCGCAGGCGCCGCTCATCGACGAGGCGCTCGAGCAGGCCGGCATCCCCCGTACGATCGAGCTGACCGCGCTTCGCGAGACGTCCGCCCGCGCGTTTCGTCTGCTCGTCGACGCCGTCACGCTCGACCTCCCGCGGCGTCAGGTCATCGAGATCCTCACGACGCTGCCCGTTCGGTTCGAGGATTTTCTCGGCAAGAGCTCGCGGGAGATTGCGCCGGGAATCTGGGACGTGCTCAGCCGCGAGTGGGGCATCGTCTCGGGCGCGAAGGAGTGGATCGAGCGCGTCGCGGCCGGCATCGAGGAGCTCGAGCGCGTCCTCGTGCGCGCGGAGCGGGACGGCGAGGAGGAGCAGGTTCGCGACGCCTCGGGCGAAGCGGCTCGCGGTGGCGCACGCGGCCGGCTGGGCAAGGCGAAGGCGCTCGAGCGGATGATCGAGGTGATCGCGCGTGAAGCGCAGTCGATCCCGCAGTCCGGTCCGTGGAGCGCGGTGGCCGGTGCGCTCCGTGAGTCGTTCGAGAAGCTCTTCGATTTCGGCGAGCCCGAACGCGCCGCGAAGCGCGCGGACGGCTCAGACGATCCGGCGGCGGATCGCTGGGGGCGCGTGCGCGAAGCACTCGACGAGATCGAGCGGCTCGACGCGCTCGCCGTCCACGATGCCACGCTCGGGAAGACCACGCTCGCGGAAGTCGCGGAGCTCGTCGAGCAGGCACTCGGCGACGCGCGCGTGCGCGAGGGAAAGCTCGAAGGCACCGGCGTGCTCGTCGCCGACCTCATGAAGGCCCGCGGTCTCCCCTTCCGCACGGTGATCGTCCCCGGAATGATCGAAGGCGTCTTCCCGCGCGTCGCGCGTCCGGACCCGCTCCTCGGCGACGGCGAGCGAGTCTCGCTGAACAAGGTCTTCGATTTCGACGATCGGTCGTTCGGTGAAGACGACGACGCCATTGCCGACGAATCGGACCTCGGCCCCGACGGCCCGATCCCGCTGAAAGGCGCGTCCGCGCGCGAGGAGCGCCTGCTCTTCCGGCTCTGCCTCGATGCCGCCTCCGAGGAGGTCGTCTTCACGTTGCCGCGCCTCGACCCGGCGACCGCCAGGGACCGTATTCCTTCGTGGCTTCTGATGCGACTCGTGGAGGGGGCGCGCGAGCCGGGCACGCCCGCCATCACCGTCGAGAAGTTCGCGGCGCATGAGCAGGTGCAGTGGCTCCCGCTCGATCCCGCGCCACGCGAGCGGGACCGCGCCCTCACGCGCCTGGAGCGCGACCTCGCGGATCTCGCGTCCGCGCTCGCACCGGGCCTGGACGACGGCTCGCGCATCCGCAAGGCGGCGACGCTCGTGCTCCGCTCGCGGTTCGGAAGGGACGTCGTCCGCGCGGAGAGCGCGCGCTGGGGCAGCGGCCGCTTCACGGAGTGGGACGGCTGGCTCGCGCCGCCGCCGGCCGCGGACGGCACGTGGATCGAGGGCCTCGCCCGCATCGGCTTCCGCGCGAATCGCGAGATCTCCGCTTCGCGGTTGGAGACGTGGTCGACCTGCCCCTACAAATACTTCCTGCAATACGGCCTCGGCCTGAGCGCGCTCGAAGAGCCCGAGCGCACGATGACACTGGAGCCCACCGATCGCGGCCAGCTCATCCACGATGCGCTGGAACGTTTCTGGCGGGCGGAGCATGACGCCGGACGGCTCCCGCTCGCGGTCGACGCGACGGCGCCCGCGCTCGAGCGCGTCGAGGCGATCGCGAACACGGTGCTCGGGGAGTTTGCGTCGCGCGGAGTCACCGGCCCCGCCGTCCTCTGGCGTGCGGCCCGCGCGGAGATCGTCTCCGGCCTGCGCGAAAGCGTGCGCCGCACGATCGCCGACGCGTCCGGATTCGTCCCGCGCCGTTTCGAGGTCACGTTCGGAACGGTTCCTCCGGAAGATGGCGGCGACGCCATCGGCGGCGTCACGCTCGACGGGCAGTACCCGCTCGGCTTCCGCGGGCGCATCGATCGCATCGACGTGTCGGCGGACGGGCGACGCGGACGCGTCGTCGACTACAAGACCGGCAAGGCCCACAAGACGCCGAAAGCCGGCAAGAAGGAGAGCGAAGATCCGCAGGCGCCGCTCCCGGCCTACGAGCCGATCTTTGAGGGCGGCCAGGCGCTGCAGCGACCGCTCTACGTTCTCGCCGCGAAGGCCGCGTTTCCCGAGGTCGCGGAGTGGGAAGCGGTCTACGACTTCTGCACGCAGCGCGGCGGTTTCGAAGCCGACCCCGTCAAGGTGACCACGGAGACGCTCGGCGCGCTCGGAAGGCTCGTGCAGGGGATCGCGGCCGATGCGCAGGCCGGGCACTACCCGTTCATTCCCGACGTCTTGAAGCAGTGCAAGTGGTGCGACTTCCGCGAGGTGTGCGGGCCGGGTCACGACGTCGCGTACGAATCGAAGGAGGCGTTCCCCGATCTCGTTCGCCTGCTTCGCCGGAAGGAGGAGTTCCGGTGAGCCGCGGACGAAAGACCCCGCCGTCAAAAGACCAGTTCGCGTTCGTTTTCGACGCGCCGCCGCCGCCGGTGGCGCCCGAGCGCGTTCTTCCCGACGCCGACGCACGCGAGATCGCGAAGACCGCGCTCGACCGGAGCCTGCTCGTCGAGGCCGGCGCCGGAACCGGAAAGACCACGCTGATCGTCGAGCGCATCGCGGCGCTCGTCGAATCCGGCGTTCGGATCCGGAACATCGTCGCGATCACGTTCACCGAGAAGGCCGCCGGCGAGCTCAAGCTGCGCGTGCGCTCGGAGCTCGAGAAGCGCAACACGCCGCATGCACGCCGCGCGCTCTCCGAGCTGGAGCTCGCCTCGATCTCCACGATCCACGCGTGGTGCGCGAAGCTCCTGCGCGAGAACCCCGTCGAGGCGGGCGTCGACCCGCTCTTCGCCGTGCTGGACGAGCCGACGCGCGTGGCGCTCTTCGACAAGGTCTGGGAGTCGTGGCTCGGTTCGGCGCTCTCCGGCGCGGAACCGGTCCCCATCGAGGAGATTCCCGGGCTCACGCCGGAGTGGTGGCTCCGCAACCTGCGCGCGCTCGCGCTCGTCCTCGTGCGCCGCCGCAGCGATCTTCCGGGCGCGCTGCCGGTCCCGCGCGGAACGGATCCGATCCCCGCGCTCGACCTCGCGCTCGCGCGCGTGCGGGAGCTCGCGCGGATGCGCGTCGAGTGGTGCCGCAAGCCCGAGGACAAGCTGCTGCCGCTGCTCGTCGATGCGGAGTCGGCGATCGCGGGCTACTTCGCGGCGCCCGCGGAGCGCCGCGCGGCGATCGTCCTCGCGACGGATCCCTTCGAGAACACCTACAACGGCAAAGGCTCGAAAGCGAACTGGAAAGCTCCGGTCGACGACGCGATCACCGTCGTGCGGAAGCTGGCCACGGATCTCGCTGACGCGTGGAGAGGCGCTCGCGCCTCGCTCGAGAACGACGTCGCCGCGCGCGTCGCGCGGTGGCTCCACGATTCGTTTCTGCCGGCGTACGACCGGGAAAAGGAGCGGCAGGGCGCGCTCGAGTTCGACGACCTGCTCGTGCTCACGCGGAACCTGCTGCGCTCGAACCCCGCCGTGCGCGCGCGCGTGCGGCGCGGGATCCGCCAGCTCATCCTCGACGAGTTCCAGGACACCGATCCCGTCCAGTGCGAAGCGGCGTTCCTGATCACGAGCGACGGTGACCCCGCCGATTGGCGCGAAGCGACGCCCGCGCCCGGAAAGCTTTTTCTCGTGGGCGATCCCAAGCAGTCGATCTACGCGTTCCGCGGCGCCGACATCGAGACGTATCTCAGCGCGCGAGAGCGGCTGGACGCGGCGGGCGCCGTCACGGCGATCTCGACGAACTTCCGCTCGCGACGGCCGGTGCTCGAGTGGGTGAACGCGACCTTCTCGCAGCTCATCCAGGCATCCGGGCGCATCCAGCCCGAGTACCGCGACCTCGACGTGTTTCACGAGGATGCCGGTGCTGCGGCCGGCGCCGGCGTGCACGTGCTCCGGGGCCCCGCCGACGCGTCGTGGGAGAAGGTCGAGGACGCTCGCGACGCCGAAGCTCGGGCCGTCGCCGCGCTCTTGCGCGATCGCGTGCAGGGCCAGTGGTCCGTGCGCGACAAGAAGACGGGCGCGGAGCGGCCGGCGCGCTACGGCGATGCCGTGCTGCTGCTGCGCAACCGGCACAGCTCGCTCGGAGCGTTCGAATCGGCGTTCCGCACCGCGGGGATCCCGTACGTCGTCGTCGGCGGGCGCGCGTTGTGGGAGCGGCTGGAGGTGCGTGCGCTCGCCGCGCTCTGCGCCGCCGTCGAGAACCCGTTCGACACAGTCTCGGTCGTCGCGTCACTGAAGAGCCCGTTCTTCGGCGCGTCCGATGCCGACCTTTTGATGTGGAAGACGCGGCACTCGTTCGTCGCGCGGCCGGACCAGCCCGACGACGGCAGCGTCGTTTCGCGCGCGCTCCTGCTCATCCGCGAATGGAATCGCCTGCGACTGAAGATGCCGCCCGAGCGGTTGCTGCAACGGATTCTCACGGAGACCGGTGCGGTCGCGTCGTTCGGTCTCAAGCCCGACGGCGCGCAACGCGTGGCGAACCTTTTCCGTTTGATGGAGGCGAGCCGCACGGCGGGCGATGCGTTCGGCGTGGACGGCGCCACGCCCTCGTTCCGCGCGTGGGTCCACTGGCTCCAGGAGCAGGTGCGCGACGAACGGGAGGACGCCGAAGGCGCCATTCTCGAAGAAGAGGGCGACGCGGTGCGCATCCTCACCATGCACGCCGCGAAGGGCCTCGAGTTCCCGATCGTGATCCTCGGCGACCTCGCCGCGAAGTCGCAGGCGGCCGAGCCGTTCCACGTCGATCCTGCGAGCGGGCGCCTGTGCTTCCGTCTCGGCTCCAGGGAAGTGGGCATCACGACCGACGGCTTCGACGAGGCTCGGAAGGCGCAGGACGAGCGGGCCAAGGCCGAAGAGCTTCGCCTGCTCTACGTCGCGGCGACCCGCGCGCGCGACGCGCTCGTACTGCCAGTCTTTCCCTCGAAGAAGACCGGTTTCCTCGCGACGCTGCTCGGCGCGTTCCCGCGGCTCGGCGAGCGCGACGCGACGCTCGGGCCCGGCGATGGCGGTCCCGTGCGCGCCGTCGACGAGGAGCTGGTGCCCGTCGCCGGCAATCCGCCGGTCTTCCGTGTTGCGGCGGCCGCCCTCGAAGCGGCGCTCGAAACGACGGCGGCTCCGCCCGTTGACGATCCCGACGCGCTTCGACTCTCGCGAAATCTGGCCGCGCGCACGCGCGCGCGCGCCGTCGCTCCGGTAACGACGCTGGTTCATCTGGATTCGGACTACGTCGGGCCGAAAACCAGCTACGGCGGCGATGCGGCCAAGGCGATCGGCACGTCCGTCCATCGCGCGCTCGAAGTGATGGACCTCGACGATCCCGACGGCGTCGCGCGCGCCGCGATGGCGGAAGCACGCGCAAAAGGGCTCCCCGGTCCTCTCGTCGAGCGTGCCGGCGTTCTCGCGCGCGCCGCGCTCGATCTGCCGTCGTTGCAGCGCGCCCGTCGCTCGCCTCGCGTGCTGCGCGAATGGCCGTTCGCGCTCCGCGGCGACGCGTGGATTCTCGAGGGCGTGCTCGATCTCGCCTGGGTCGAGGACGGCGCGCTCGTGATCCTCGACTACAAGACCGACGCCGTCGCGACGCCCGCCGAGGTCGTCCTCGCGGCAGCGCACCACACGCCGCAGCTCCTCGCGTATGCCTGGGCGCTCGGCAAGGTGCTGAAGCTTCCGGTGAAGGAGGTCGTCCTCGCGTTCGTCGCCGCGAAGACCGAGCACTGCGTCCCGGTGACGGCGGAAGACCTCGCCTCCGCGGGGCGCGCGATCGAGTCCGGGTTCCTCCGTCTCGCCGCCGACGCCGCGCCGCGCTGACGTCCGCCGCATGATCGATCTCGAAGCCGTCTGTCCTCGCGAACAGCCGTAGAATCGCGAGCGGTGCACCAGCCCTGCCCGAGCTGCAAGGCGGAGCTTTCCGCGGCGCTCGTCGGCGCCGACGGCCGCTGTCCGTACTGCGGCACGAAGGCCGTCGCTCTCGCGGCGGTGCCCGAGGCGGCACCGAAAGCGCGCCTCGCGATCATCGACACGGACGACACCGTTCCCGCGCCGCGTGCGAAGTCGACTGCGGAAGCGGCTCCGCCTCCGGCTATCGCCGTCGAGGGTGCGCCGATCCCGTTCAGCTCCGCGTTCGAATCGGCGCTTCCGCCCGGCTGGGGCGGACTGCAGGTCGGTGCCCGCGGAATTCTCTTCGGCAAGAGCGCGACGGTCGCCGGCCGTGTGCGGTATCGCGTCGAGAACCCGCGCACCGTGGGCTGGTGGGACGCGTGGGCGATCCGCTTCGGCGACGGCGCCGACGGGTGGCTGCTCGATCGCGACGGCGCGCTCGCGATGGTCCGCCCGATTCGCGCGGAGGAGGGCCTCGCGTTCGAGAATTTTCGCGAAGGCACGCTCATGAAGTTCGAGCGCGGACCGCCGGCGACGGTCATCGACCTCGGCGCCGCCGTCGTGAAGGGCGTCGAAGGCACGACCGACATGGAGAAGGGCCAGCGCGTGCGCTTCACGACGCTCGCCGGAGACGGCGGACGGTTCCACTTCCAGTGGAACGAGGGCCGACCCGTCGAGTGCTACCGGGGCGACACCGTCGCGCCTTCGCTGATGGCCGCGGGGTTCGGTTTGCGGGCCCCTTCGGGCTTTCGCGAGAGCGCAGCAACCAGCTTTTCGTGGTTCACCCAGATGCCTCTGTGGCTGCAGATCACCTTGATCTTGCTGTCGATTCCGGCCGTTTTTGGGCTCGCGTCCGTGCTCGTTTTCGAGCGGATCGCCGCCGTTTTGCGGTAACGGGACATCGCCGGGGCTTGTGCTCGAAGGGTGAACCAACCATTCTAGGCGCCCTTCCCGTGCCCCGGCGGACCCGCATACTTCTCGTCTACAACCGCGACTACGGTCCCGGTGGCGACGGCCCCGCGTTGGGCGAAGAGGCTCGCGCCGGCGTGTTGAAGACGGCGCAGGCCGCGGAGAAAGCGGCTTCGAAGTTGAAGGACGTGGATCTTCGCGTCGAAGGTGTCGAGGATCCGGCGTCGCTCGTCACGTTGCTCGATCGCGACGGCCCGTTCGACATCGCCATCAACCTCTGCGAGTCGCTACGCGGGGATCCGCGTTACGAAATTCCGGTCGTCGTTCTCTTCGAGTCGCGCGGAATCGACTACACCGGCAATCCTCCGCTCGCGCTGCGCCAGTGCCTCGACAAGGGGAAGGCGCGCCAGACTCTTGCCGATGCGGGTGTGCCCACGCCTGTCGGCGCCTACATCACGACGCGTGCGGAACTTGCGGCGCTGCCCGACTTGCCGCTTCCCGCGATCGTGAAGCCGGGACGCCAGGACGGCTCGATCGGCATCGAGTCCGCCTCCGTCGTCCGCACGCGCACCGCGCTCGAGCAGCGCGTCCGCTACGTCCTCAAGGAGCTCGGCCCCGCCGTCGTCGAGGCGTTCATCGACGGGCGCGAGTTCAACGTGTCGATCCTGGGCGACCTCGAGCCGCGCTGCCTGCCGATCGCGGAGATCGATTTTTCGGGAATGCCCGCCGACGTGCCGAACATCGTCAGCTACAAGGCAAAGTGGGACACGAGCACCAAGGAATACAAAGGCACCGTGCCGGTCTTCGACACGACGAACGAAGCCCTCGCGCGGCGCCTCCGCAAAGCCGCGCTGGGAGCCTTCCGGGCGCTCTCGCTTCGGGACTACGCGCGCATCGACCTGCGCGTGGACGCCGAAGGGCGGCCGTTCGTCGTCGACGTGAATCCGAACTGCGACCTGGCGCCCGACGCGGGATTCCCACGCGCGGCCGCGAAAGATGGACTCGAGTACGAAGCCCTCATCCAGACCCTGATAGGCTTCGCCCTCGACCGCCGTGCCCGGCGTCCGGTCAGCGGACCGCGCTCTGCCGGCAGCGGCGGAAAATCCGGACCCAAAGCCACTCCTCCTGATAGCAACGGCCCGTCATCTCAGACGGGGCCGTCAAACAAACGCCGCGGCCGCGGCTCCGAAACACGCCCCTCCTGAGAGAGACGACATGCAATTGCGCCGACTGAAACGGGAAGACCGCCCCCACCTCCGCACGCTCCTCGAGAGCACGGCCGTCTTCGCGCCGGACGAGATCGACTGCGCGATCTCCGTCATCGACGACATCCTCGAAAAGCGCGATGACTACGAAGCCTTCGTGTGCGCGGACGAGGACGACCTTCCGCTGAGCTACGTGGTGTATGGCCCGACGCCGATGACCGACTCGACGTGGGATCTCTACTGGATCGCGACGCACGCGCGCGCGAAGGGCAAGGGCGTCGGCACCGCCGTCATCACGCGGATGGAGCAGGACGTGAAGGACCGGAAGGGCCGCATGATCCGCATCGAGACGTCGGGCAAGGACGCGTACGGTCCGACGCGCGGCTTCTACGAGAAGACGCAGTACCGGCCGATCGGGCACTTCCCGAACTTCTATCGCGCGGGCGACGACCTCGTGATCCTCGCGAAGGACCTGGGCGCGCTGGACGTGCGCCCCAGCCTCGCCACGACGACGACGCGCCTCCCGAGCTGATCCGCTTCGCTTCACCCTGAGCGGCGTGAGCCACGTCGAAGGGCTCGACGCGATACGCACAGCCCTTCGACTCGGCGCTGGCGCGCCTCGCTCAGGGTGAGGGTGTTTTCTGCGCGATCAGGACGCCGGCGATGACGAGCCCCGCGCCGAGGAAAAGCGCCGGCGCGGGCGGTGCACCGAGGGCCCACGCGATCAGCGCGGTGCCGACAGGCTGCACGTTGTTGAAGATCGCGACGCGCGACGGCGTGAGCCTGCGGATCGCGTAGTACCAGGCGAGATACGAAAGCGTCGACGCGACGATCGCGAGGAACGCGACGTTGAGCCACGCGTTGGAGGGCACCGCCGCGAAGTCGGTCTCGAGAAGGCCCGGCAAGCCGATCGGCACGAAGAGCGCCGCGCCGATCGCGAGCGGAAACGCGGTCGCGCGCACGGTGCCGAGGCGCGCGACCACATCGCGCGAATACGCCGTGTAGAGCGACCACGCGAGCACGGCCCCGAGCACCCAAAAATCGCCGCGAAGCGCATCCGGACCGCCGAGCTGGTGGGCCGCGAAGCCGGTCGCGGCCGTCTCCTGGTGCTGCCGCGCGATGAGCACGGTGACGACGCCGGCGAAGGCCGCCGCGATCCCCGCGACGCGAGGCGCCGTGAGCCGCTCCGTTCCGCCGAGCCGGCCGAGCAGCAGCACGAGCGCCGGCGTGAACGAATAGAGCAACGCGGAGTGCGCCGCTGTTGTCATGGAGAGCCCATGGAAGTAGAGCCCCTGGTTCATCGGCACCGCGAGGATTCCGAGCGCGGTGAGGCGCAGCCAGTCGCCGCGCTTCCATTGCGCCGGCCCACCCGGTGCGAGGAACGCGAGCGCGAGAAGGATCACGGCCGCCGTGCAGCTGCGCATCACGACGAGCGGCTCCGGCGCGAAGTAGTGCAGCGTGTCCTTCGCGATGAAGAAGCTGCTGATCGCCATGAAGGTCTGCAGCACGACCGCGATCAGGCCCTTGCGGACTTCCGTCTCGCCGATCGGCGCGGGTCGCGATGCGGAATCGCCGGTCAGCGCGCCCACGGGGCTTTCGCGATGCGGGGCAACAGCTCGCGATCAGCCTCCACGAACTCGTAGTCGGCGAGCCGCGCGGGATCGGCCCACTCGATTCGCGCGTGCTCGCGCCGTTCGAGCGGCGAGCCGTCGCGCAGGCGACACGGGAGGAAGTGCACCGTCACCGAGAGATCGGGATAGTCGTGGCGCAACACCTCCCACACGGCGCCGACCTCGATCTCCGCGCCGAGCTCTTCACGAATCTCGCGAACGAGGGCCGCTTCGATCGTTTCGCCGGGCTCGGCTTTGCCGCCGGGGAACTCCCACTGGCCGGCGCGGGCTTTCCCCTCGGGGCGCTGCGCGATGAGGATCTTCCCTTCGCGCACGATCATCCCCGCGACGACGACGACGTCCTTCCGCACGCGCCGGTGTTAGCACGCCGCTCGCGGTTCGTCAGTCGGTGCAGCTCGGGTCCTGCTTCTCCGCGTTCAGCCAGAAGATCGTCGGAAGCGGCCCGGCCTCGTCGGGCGACTTCACCGTCGCGCTGCCGCTGTCGTCGATGGCCACGTGCACCGGAGTGCCGTCGACGAGCGATCGGTTCGCGGCGGTCGCGAGCGCAGGGTCCGCGCCGGGCGGGATCCGATAGCGACGCGCCGACTTCTTGAACGCGACGACCGTTCCGTCGGCGCCGCTCGTGCTCTCGACGACGGTGTCCTTGAAGTAGGTCCGTTTCGTCTTCGGATCGACGGCGTAGCCGCTCTTCGCGTAGCTCACGGCACAATCTCCACGGTTCGCGGCGCTGCACGCCGACACGAGCAGCACCATCGTCGCAGCCAGTAGCGTTTTCACGATGTGCATTCTACCGGCCGATCGTGCCGCTACTGAGAAGCGCGGCGAGCAAGGGCGAGCTTGCTCACGAACGTAGGATACACGCGACACCGATGCAGGCCTGTAAAGCAGTGCCGTACACCAAGTAATTCCGGCCACTTGGACAACGACTTTACATTCCTGCATCCCTGCATCGATACCCCCTCCCGTGGGCTCCGGTGAATAGGCCCTCGCGAACGGCCGTCTTCGCGACGGATTCCGCTTCTATGATGCGGGCACAGGGGGGTTTTGAATGTTGCGGCGTTTGACGATGGCAGCGGTGCTCGTGGGCTCGCTCGGGCTTCCGGTAGTCGGTTTGGCGATGCCCGCCGGCGTGTTGCTGGCACAGGCCGGTGCCTCCCGGGTGGTCCTCGACGACGGGACGGTGGTCGAAGGCGAGATCACCTCGATGACGGCCGACGAGGTCGTCGTGAAAAACGCGCAGGGCTCTCGCGCGATCCCTCGCGCCCGCGTG
>Ga0163152_10003880_pt1 | contig 19026 bp, 19 predicted proteins | sample OliLakLV19MP8IB2_FD_148635 | JGI IMG/M metagenome (GOLD analysis project Ga0163152, IMG submission 148635) | Freshwater microbial mat bacterial communities from Lake Vanda, McMurdo Dry Valleys, Antarctica - Oligotrophic Lake LV.19.MP8.IB-2 | ecosystem: Environmental > Aquatic > Freshwater >...
ATTTTTCCCTGGCCTTCAGGGAGATCGCGTGATCGGTGATGATATCGAGCCGCTCATCGTTATAGCGGTTGCCGCTCGTCGTATGGTTCATCGAGCCGGAGGCATTCACCTCATCGTCGATCACGGCCTGCTTCAGGTGCATCAGCGCGTCGTGTTCGTTCACCAGAATGGGAATGTCGGCCAGATGCAGCGTATGAAGCGCCGTGCGCTGTTTGGTGTCCTCGGTCCGCTGCCGATCGGTGATCAAGCGCACATCGACTCCTCGCTTCTTCGCCGCGACCATCGCCTCCACGGCACGGGGCGAGGTCAGCCCATAGACCGAGACATAGAGATATCGTTTTGCATGGCCGTAGAGCATGGCCAAGCGATCGAGCGGCGCATCCTCGGGCGCATAGTAGACCTCCACCGTCGCACTCCAGCCGGCTCCGACCGGAATGACAAGCATTAGTACGACAAGACAGATGGATCGCAGGATGGGACAGGACAGAACTGCGCGCATTAGATGGCACATGGCAGACCCGGTTAGTTAATCGAGTTCAAACAACATCTTGAAATGTTCGTCTGTGGCCTCCCAAGCCTGAGGCGCCGCGGTGGCGAGCCACTGTTGCAAAAACTGCTTTTGGCCCGGCGTGAGTAGCTGTTTGATCTGGTGCGTGCGGCCTTGGAGGGGTTGGAGAAATCCAACCCGCTTCTGAAAATCCAATGTGGCCGTGCGGACATACATGTTCGTGAAAATCGTCGGCTTCTCGTCCTCGCCCTCGCCTTGAACCCACACGGATAAAAACTTCTCTAACTGGAGCCCGGCGCTATCCATGGCGGGATCGGTATCGTGAAACAGCTCGTTTTCTGATTCTTTGAGCGGAATGGCCTCAGCGGACCTGAACATGAAATTGCGTTTCCACATGCAATCACGCCTCCAAAAGATGGCATAGTGGCGACGGATCACAAACAAAGTCAAGCCACGAACCGGCCATTTCGTTGGCTTGACAACGACAAAGTCCGTTTGATAACGTGTTGAAATTGTTTAATCTCTGGGCCATGTTAGGAGTCTTCATGCAGGTCAAAATCAATGGCAAGCCAGAAGAAATTTCAGGAGGAACGGTCCTCGACCTCCTCCAGGCCAAAAAGATTGAACCACAAATGGTTGCGGTCGAAGTGAACGACACCGTGCTGGACCGGAATCTCCTCGCCGCTACCAGCCTGAACGACGGCGACCGGGTCGAGTTCTTGTTTTATATGGGAGGTGGCCGGTGACGATGGCGCTGCACAAAGACATTACCGAGCTCATCGGGCGGACTCCCCTTGTCCGTCTGAACCGACTCTCCCCTGCAGGTGGAGCGACGATCTACGGGAAAGTCGAATTCTTTAATCCCGGCGGAAGCATCAAGGATCGGATCTGCCTCAACATGATCAACGAGGCAGAGCGACTGGGCCACTTGAAGCCGGGCGGCACGATCGTCGAGCCGACGAGCGGAAACACCGGGATCGGTCTCGCATTGGTCGCTTCGGTCCGTGGTTATAAGCTGATCCTCGTGATGCCTGAAAGCATGAGCATGGAACGGGCGAGTCTCTTATCCTCCTACGGCGCGCAGCTCGTGTTAACACCGGCCTGGGAAGGGATGAAGGGCTCGATTCGCGAGGCGGAAAGTATCATCGCGCAAAATCCGTCGTACTATATGCCGGATCAGTTTTCAAATCCGGCCAATCCGGCCATGCATAAAAAGACCACGGCGCTCGAGATCCTCGAAGCGCTCGACGGAAAGATCGATGCCTTCGTCGCGGCCGTGGGCACGGGCGGCACCATTACCGGATGCGGCGAATTGTTCAAGGAACGGAACCCCGACGTAAAGGTGATTGCGGTTGAACCGGCTGGGTCTCCGGTCTTATCGGGTGGAGAGCCAGGACCCCATAAGATTCAGGGCATCGGCGCAGGGTTTGTCCCGAAAGTGTTGAACCGGGCGATTCTCGATCGCGTGATGACCGTGACCGACGACGAGGCCTATCAAACGGCCAAGCAGCTCTCGAAGAAGGAAGGCCTCTTGGTGGGAATTTCTGCCGGGGCCAACGTGTTTGCCTCGCAAAAAGTGGCCCAAGAACTGGGACCCGGCAAGAACGTGGTCACCATCCTCTGTGATACCGGCGAGCGGTACATCAGTATAGAGAAATATTTCAACATCTAGCGCGAGACGTAAAACGTACCACGTCAAAGGTTCGGAGCACCTTCTAGAAAGAACGCACAACCTCTCACGTTTTACCTGTTACGTTTACCGGGACCCGCATGGAATTCACTGAAGACCAAATCACCCGCTACAGCCGCCACATTCTCCTGCCGGAGGTGGGTGGCAAGGGACAGAAGAAGATTGCCAAGGCCAAGATCCTCCTGGTCGGCGCGGGAGGCCTTGGTTCGCCGGCGGCGCTCTATCTGGCCGCGGCCGGTGTCGGCACCATCGGCCTCATCGATAGCGATGTGGTGGACCTGACTAATCTCCAACGCCAAATCCTTCACCACACGTCGGATGTCGGCCGCCCCAAAGTCCTGTCGGGCAAAGAGAAAATTCAGGCCTTGAACCCCGATGTGCAGGTCTCGACCTACGAAGAGCGGCTGACGGCCGGCAATGCCCTAAAGATCATCAGCGAGTACGACGTCGTCATCGACGGGGTCGACAACTTCACGGCTAAGTTCTTGATCAACGATGCCTGTTTCTTTGCCGGAAAACCGTTGGTCCACGGCGGCATCCTGCGCTTCGATGGACGCGTGACGACCATTGTACCGAAGCAGTCCGCCTGTTATCGTTGCGTCTTTAAGACTCCGCCGCCGACAGGGCTAGTCGCCTCCTGCCAAGAGGCGGGCGTAATCGGCGTGTTAGCGGGCATTATTGGAACGATTCAAGCGACTGAGGCGTTGAAGCTGATCCTGGGCATCGGTCAACCACTCACGAACCGGCTCCTGGATTTCGATGCCCGGAAAACACAGTTCAGAGAAATCAATGTGAAACGCAATCCTGACTGCGCGCTCTGCGGAGCGCACCCGACCATTACCGAATTGTTCGATGACGGCGATCCTTTTGCCGGCTGTGCCGTCCGGCCGTAACCATTGACGTAACGAGGTGGAATCACCATGCCAAAAATGAAAGCGCTAGTCTGCCGCGAGTGCGGAAAAGAATATCCGACGAAGGCGATCCATGTCTGCGAGATGTGCTTCGGCCCCCTTGAAGTGAAGTACAACTACGAGGAGATCAAGAAGAACATTTCCCGCAAGAAAATCCAGGACGGGCCGCAGAGTATCTGGCGCTATGCCGATCTCCTACCGGTGGAAGGGCCGACCTTTCTCGGTCCGCATGCCGGGATGACCCCGCTGGTACGCGCCAAAAATCTTGGCGCCTACCTCGGACTGGACGAGCTCTATATTAAGAACGATACGGTAAATCATCCTACGCTGTCGTTCAAAGATCGCGTGGTCGCCGTGGCCATCACCAGGGCCCGCGAATTGGGTTTTGAAACCATCGCCTGTGCCTCGACCGGCAATCTGGCAAATTCCGTCGCTGCCCATGCGGCTGCCGCGGGCATGCGCGCCTACGTGTTTATTCCCGGCGATTTGGAAGCCGCCAAAGTTCTGGGCAATTTGATCTATAAGCCGAACGTGGTCGAGGTCGAAGGCAATTACGACGACGTCAATCGCCTCTGTAGCGAAATCGCCGGCGAATATGCCTGGGCCTTTGTGAATATCAACGTGCGCCCCTACTATGCAGAAGGCTCGAAGACACTCGCCTATGAAACCGTGGAACAACTTGGGTGGCGCACGCCGGACCAAGTGGTCATCCCGATGGCGTCGGGCTCGCTGCTGACCAAGATCTGGAAGGGCCTGCATGAAATGAAAGCCTTGGGCCTCGTCGACGATGTGCGCACGAAAATCAACGGTGCGCAAGCCGAAGGCTGTTCTCCCATTTCGACGGCCTTCAAGGCGGGACGGGATTTCTTCAAACCCGTAAAGCCCAAGACCATTGCCAAGTCGCTGGCCATCGGCAACCCCGCCGATGGGTACTACGCGCTCAAAGCGACGGCTGAGAGCAAGGGCTCCATGGACATGGTGTCTGATGACGAAGTGGTGGAAGGGATCAAACTGCTGGCGCAAACGGAAGGCATCTTCGCAGAAACGGCTGGCGGCGTGACGATCGGTGTGCTCCAAAAGCTGGTGAAACAAGGCACGATCAAGAAAGGCGACGTGACGGTCGCCTATATTACCGGCAATGGGTTGAAGACACAGGAAGCAGTGATGGATACGGTCGGCAAGCCTCACCGCATTCAGCCGAGCCTCGCGAGTTTCGAGAAAACCTTTAAGATGGGGAAACACGGTGGTGGTGACGCATGATTAAAGTTCGCATTCCAACCCCGCTCCGTCCCCTCACGAAGGGACAGGGAGAGGTCGAGGCACAGGCCACGAGTATCGCTGAGATGATCGACACCTTGAATACCGCTCATCCTGGGATCAAGGATCGCCTCTGTGACGACACGGGCGAGTTACGCCGTTTCGTGAATATTTACGTTAACGAGGAAGACATTCGATTCCTCAAGGGCAAAGAGACCTCGCTTCAAGACGGCGACGAAGTCTCGATTGTGCCCGCCATTGCGGGAGGCTAGTCATGGCAAGCATGAAAGTTCATATTCGATTTCCAGAAGACAAAATTAAAGAGCCGGTCATTTATCAGATCGGCCACGAATTCAAGGTCGTCACGAACGTCCGGCGAGCGGACGTTCGTGAAACCACCGGCTGGATGGATCTCGAACTAACCGGGGAGAGCGCGGAAATCGAACGGGCGGTGGCAGGCCTTCGAAAAAAAGGTGTCATTGTCGACCCGATTGAATTGGATGTGGTGGAGGGGTAATGGGTGCGAGGCAAGGGGCTAGAGGAAATCTTTCTCAACTCTCTCGCCACTAGCCTTTTGCCTTAAGCCGGACGAACGTTATGGAACTCACCGAACAACAGATTCAACGATACAGTCGCCAGATTATTCTCAGCGAGGTAGGTGGCAAGGGCCAGATGAAGCTGAGCAAGGCGAAGGTCTTGCTCATCGGCGCCGGTGGGCTCGGCTCGCCTGCCGGACTCTATCTCGCTGCCGCCGGTGTCGGCACCATCGGTCTGATCGATGGCGATGTCGTCGATCTCTCGAACTTACAGCGGCAAATCCTGCACTCCACAGCCACGGTCGGCATGCCGAAAGTGGAATCTGGCCGCAAGACCCTGACTGCGATCAACCCGGAGATCACGGTCAAGACGTATCACCAGAACGTCGACAGCGAGAATATCCTTCCGCTAGTGTCCCAGTTCGACATCGTGCTGGACGGCTCTGACAACTTTGCGACGCGTTTTCTCGTGAACGACGCCTGCTTCTTCGCAAAGAAAACACTTATCTCCGCTAGCATGTTCCGTTTTGAAGGTCAGCTCGCAACGATCAAGCCCCATGCCGGCTGTCCCTGCTACCGTTGCCTCTACCCTGAGCCACCGCCGGCTGGGTTAGTCCCGAACTGTCAGGAAGCGGGCGTCTTAGGAGTCCTCGCCGGGACCATGGGCATTCTGCAGGCTTCAGAAGCGATCAAGGAAATTCTCGGCATTGGCGAAACCCTGGCCGATCGCCTGCTGATCTACGACGCCCTGGAGATGAAATTTAGGAAGGTCCGCCGTCCCAAGGACCCGACCTGCCCGCTCTGCGGCGAGAATCCGAAGATCAAAGATCTGAGCATGGATTATGTGGTCAACTGCACCATTTAACCGGTGCCAGGAGGCTGAAAACCCCCGCCAGCTGCGTTCTCGCATCGTTCAGACCTCAGCGTACCAAGAGGGTGCGCCTCGGACCCTCTCTCGCTGCGGCCGCGCTGAACGGTCGTTGTGAGCATCCTGCGTAAGATTGGACTCAACTAGAGTGGCTGATCTCGTTATCCCTCAATCAATCCTCGACGACATGGTGGCCCATGCCAGGGAACTCGATCCCTACGAATGTTGTGGGCTACTGGCTGGAATCAGTGGGGCTGCCACCCATATCTATCGGATCAAAAATATCGTGGCAATCGAGGGAGCCGAAAAATTGTCTTCGTTTGACCCGGCAAAGGCTGCACACCTGGAACGACTTTCACCGGCCGAACGCGCCGAAATTGCTTTCGTCATGGATATGCAGGACTTTTCAGCCGCAAAGAAGGATATTCGAAATAAAGGACTCGAGCTACAAGTGATCTACCATTCCCACCCTCACGACCCGGCTCGCCCCTCCATCACCGACATCAAGATTGCCACTGACTACGAAGAAATCTGGCCCAAAATCAACCTGCCCATCCCCGCCTATCTGATCGTCTCCCTCATGGAGAAGTCGAAGCCTGATATACGCGGCTACTGGATCAACAATGGCACGGTCGCGGTGGCACACATCACAACTGCGCTCTAAGTCTGGGCTATCTCGTTTGTTGGGTCTATCGGGTCTGTCTTGCCGATTAGCGTGAACCACACAGACCAGATCAACCTGAGAAACCTCGCTCGATAATTTCAGTTTGTTTCCCATCAGCCCCAATGCGATAATGCGCTCCTCATTGTCCTCATAAGAAGGAGTGCTCGTCATGCCCTATCTGCGTACGACTCTTCTCTCCGGCTTCTTTAGTATCGTCCTCCTCGGTCTGATCGCGCCACCAGGATTTGCCGAGGACAAGAGTTTCTACAGCCCCATCATCAGCGTCAACTTGGAAGAGCACAAGATCTTGATCTCCACCCTCGGGGCCGTCTTCTGGATCGACGTTCCCGATGCCGCCAAGCCACACCTCGAGAAACTTCCGATATCGGGTCTCGCGGATTTTGTTCTGGAGATGAGGGAAAACGGGCAACCGCCCCTGCTAAAAACATGGAAAATAAAATCAGGAGAGACCACCTGCAAGTACTTCGATGGAAATTCCTGCAAGTAGCTTTGTCTTTCGTGCAAACCATGGAATGGGATGCTGCAAGGACCAGAGGCTAACGGGATTCTATTTGCCCCACCCACTCACTTGTTGCGAAGTTGTCAGATGTCCGTTGAAGTTTCCTGGGTAGCTCCCATGGTTATTTCACGCCGCCTTCTTTCTCGAAGCGGAGTGCGGCTCCGCGTGCTCCGCCTCGATGGTCGCCAGGACCTGCGCAATCCCTTCAAACCCTTTCACGCGGTTGAACGGCTGCTCGCAGTCTCGCAACACCGTCCACAACCAACGTTGGAGCATCGCACTCCCTGTATGCGTGTGATGTTCCGCTCACTGTGCCGAACCAGCAAAAACAGACTCTCGATTTGGTTGGTCGACAGCAGCGTCTGGCTGACCAAGCTGGTACCGTCAGCCGATGCACCGCCAATAGCTCCTCGAACGCTTCCAGGAGCGAGTCCGCCGCCGACTCGTTTTTGGCCTGCCACCGGCAAGCCGGCACAGAGGCTAATAGTGGAATTACGCAACCCTACAGCAAAAGGCCGTTACATGCTTACCGCCGTCAGCTCTGCTCGGGGTGCAGGAAGCAAGATGGCACAATCCGAAGTTCGGGGCTCGAAACTCAGAGCGTTCCGAACCTCGAACCCTCGCCAGGCTTATCTGCTCATCGGACGTCAGTCATCTGGATAAACCGTGAAGAATGCGAAGGGCCGTTCCCTGCAATCAATCATCCCAATAGACCGGTCCGCACCACGGCTCCGCGCTTTTGAGACAGCCAGGCGGAATGTTGCGGAAATAGGCGGGCTCACTCCACATGGTAGTGAGTCGCGACCCGAGGCCGTTGCATGTTCCTAGGAGGCCTTCAGATTCTGCGAGAAGCGACGCATGACCTGTTCTCCTGTGTCCGACTGTTGATGGCTCATGGCCTTCGGAAGCATGACCAAAAACGGCTCTTGGATCGGGGTAGAGTTGGTGAGGCTCTGGAGGCGGATTCGCATAGACTGAGTGACTTCCTGACCCTTCGAGGCCAGCAGCTCGCCCTGGTTGGAGTGAATGTCCTCGACCAAGATCATGCCATCCCGAAGCTCGGCGACCTCGATCGATTTGACCTCAAATTTCACGTCCTCACTCAATATGGCGATCAGCGCGTCAAGGACCTTCGGATCGTACTGGTCCTTCTGTTCTTTTAGCTGAGCACTCGCTTCGGCTTGCGATTTGCCTGCCGCAAGCAGCGCATCGAAATCCAACGCAACTTTGAGAATTCTGGCCCCCATTGGAATGACGTCGCCTGTGTGAGAGTCGTCTGAGACCATGGGGGTTCCGTACGGCTTGTCCTGATGCCGGATGATCTCTGCAACGGGCTTCATACGAGGAATCGCGGCGACTAGATCGGCGCCCATGAAGGGATGTTGCTTGTAGAGCTGGGGCTCTTCTTTGGTTAACGGGTCTCCGCGATACACTTTACTCAACACGATCTCCGGGAGAATCACACAGCCGAGTTGCGACAGCATCGCCGCCGTCGTCGTCACCCATGGGTCAGGGAGCTGCAGCCTCTCTGCTATCGATTCAACGGATCGTGTAATGCGCGAGGAGCGCCCAAATGCTTCAGGATTGGCAAACGACAGCATGTCGCAGAGCACGCCGACACTGCCGCTCAATGTCTGCTCAAGCAGTTCCCGCTCGGCCGTGATCAGCTTGTGCTGTTGGAGGGCAGCGGTAAAAGCGCTCGCCAACAAATCCGGTGGGCAGGGTTTGGTTAAAAATCTGAAGATCTGTCCCTGATTGATCGCCTGAATGGCGGAGTCAAGGTTGGTGTTCCCGGTCAACAAGATCCGAACGCTCTCACGGGACTGCTCGCGCACCTGAGTTAAAAATCGAATTCCGTCCATGCCGGGCATCTGGAGATCGGAAACCACGACGGCAAAAGGTCCGCGTTCTGCGACCAACTTCAGACCTTCCTCCGCCCCCACGGCCGTTTCCAGCGTAAAATCATTGCGGAGTTGGCGTTTGTAGCCTTCCAATACATTAGCATCGTCATCGACTAAGAGAATCGTGTCACTCATGAACATACTCATTGTGTAGACCTACCGCTAACTCACGCCATATCGGAAGTCGGTTGGCAAGGCCTAGTCGTTCCAGATAACCGATATCGGGGTGAAAGTCCGTGCCTCCCCTCTCTGTCGACCTGAGTTCTTTGCACAGACTGTCCGCAACGTGCACTGCAGTCAATGGGGAGAACGCCTCCCCCTCATGCTCAGCAGGCGTGTGATGGAACGCCACCGCCTCAACAATCGACTCATTGATTCCCCAGAGTGCAAGCAGGTAGGCCCCAACCTCCGCGTGACTATTGCCGAATTCCTGTTTCTCGGCCATGCACAAAGAAATTCCTTTGTCGCGCTCGATCCGGCAGACAGCATTGTATCGCTCAGTGGCAGTGGCTGCGAGGACCAGGGCGCCGATCTCATGGAGGACTCCCGCCGTACGGGCTTGGCCGATCATCGTCGGCGGAGCCTGTTCGACTTGCGCAATCGCTTGCGCCAATGTGCCGGTCGCCAGACTCTCCGCCCACACTCCATCGACGTTGAGGTGGGCGCCTTCGGTGTCGCTCGAAGAAGAAAACCCGTCGCCGATCCGAACCAGCGATTGAATGGTGTCGAAGCCCAACAAATTCACCGCCTGCTCCGCAGTCGCGACCGTGGCGCGCTGTTCGAAATAGGAGGAGTTCACGAGTTGTAAGACTTTGGCGGTCATTCCGATGTCTTGAGAGATAATGGCGGCGATAGTCGCCGAGGATGATTTATCGGACTCTATCTCGCGTACAATTTTGTCATACAGTGCAGGAAGGCTGGGCACATTACTCATACCTGCCACCAGGCTCCGGAGAGAATCCTGGGCAAGCGATTCGCACAAATTGCAGGCACGCAGCACGGTAGTTTTCAGCACTTCGGCTTCACAAGGCTTGGAGAGATACTGATGCGTCACGCCGCGGGATTGCTGAATCATGGCTGGATCCGAGTGCCCAGAGAGCACGATCCTCACGATGTGCGGGTATTGGCGTTGCACTTCTTTCAGCAGCGTGGCCCCATCCATCCCCGGCATCCGCATATCTGAGACGACGACATGAAACGGGGCTTGCGCGAGCGTCGTGAGGGCTTCGTCCCCACTGATGACGAACTGCATCTCACATTGGTGACGCATGGGGCGGAGCAGGCGCTGCAGTCCAGTCAGCACGTTTGACTCATCGTCCACAAAAAGAACCCGCTTCATGGCGCAACCTGGTTGGACATAGTCTGTAACGGAACCCTGAGCGGAAGACGGATGACGAACGTGGTGCCTCGCCCCACATCGCTTTCAATCGTGATGCTGCCGCCATGCTTATCCACAACGACGGATCGCGCGATGGCGAGTCCCTGCCCCGTCCCCTTCCCTACCTCCTTGGTTGTGAAAAACGGATCGAAGATCTTCGTCCGAATGGATTCGGGAATGCCGTGTCCTGTATCGGCGATGCGAATCTCTGCCTGATTCTCGACACAGCTTGTGGAGACCGTAATGGTGCCCTTTGAAACGGTATCTTTGACGGCATTGGCAATGGCGTGGGCGGCGTTGACAATGATATTTAACACGACCTGATTGAACTCCCCGAGCAGGCAGGGCACAAGGGGGAGAGATGGATCTAAGTGGGTGTGCAGATCCGCCACGTACTTCCATTCATTGCTCGACACCGTAATGGTACTCATGATGGCGTTGTTCAGATCCACCTCTGTTTTCTCCTGGCTGCCGGGGTGCGCAAACTCCTTCATGGCCCGCACAATAGCGCCTACTCGCGAGATGCCCTCGCCGGACTGAAGAATGGCTACCGGGATTTCCGACACGAGATACTCAAGATCGGCCTGGATGTTTGAGGTCTCGCACAATTCAATGAGTGCCTGAGAACAGGTGTTCGTCTTCACGGCTTCGAGCAGGCGCTGGTATTGTCCTAACGCGCGCAAGACTCCAATGAAACTGTCGTTGAGAAACATAATGTTGTCGCCGACGAACTGAATAGGGGTATTGATTTCATGGGCGACTCCGGCCGCCAGTTGACCGATGGATTCCAGTTTCTGTGACTGCGCGATTTCGCGGTCGAGCTTCAGTTGATCGGTAATATCTTTCCCCATAAAGATATGGCCGGTCCCTTGATCCTGGATAATAGGAGTGACCGTCACTCCGATGAACCGCTCTCCCTGGTGCAAACGAATCTTTGTCTGTCCGCCTGGGCATTGCATGAGACCGACGACCTCGTCCCAATTCCACGAAATCGGGAGCTCTTGCAACAACTTGCCGAGCGCCTGGCTCGCGGAAATGCCGAAGGTTTGTTCCGCGCGGATGGTCCACTCCGTCACACGGCCGTTGCAGTCCACATAGATGAAAAAGACATCGACCGCGGCAAGGATCCCCGCCCGTTCTTGCGCGGCACGTTCGGCCCGATCCTTTGCCTCCTTCAGCGACATTTCAGCTTGCTTTCGCTCCGTGATGTCGCGTACGAAGGCGCTGAAGACGAGGCCACCATTTTTCTTGACCGGGATGATGGTGAGCTCGATGGGGAATTGCCGTTGTGCCCGGTGCCAGCCTTCAATTTCGATTCGGGTGCCGAGCACTGGGCCTCTCCCGGTTGACAAGTAGGTCTGAAGCCCTCGTTCATGGGCATCCCGATATACCGGCGGGATGATGAGGTCTGAGAGCCGACGTCCGATCGCCTCTTCTGCCGACCATCCGACGATCGCTCCTTCTCTGTCCATCAGAATGTGGGCATCCAAGGCATTATCGAGGATAATGTGAAAAGTCTCTGAGTCCAAAGAGAGGGGCTTGTTCATGTACGTAGGCTCCACTAAATCTTACTCACTGTGGTCAGGCTGACGGACCGCTCTTGAAAAGAACGGCCTCCGCCTACTTCCTCCTGGCCAGGGCAAACGGATGCGCGCTCAGGTCCGGGCCGGACCACTAGAGGGGAGCACACCCCACGAACCCGTTCAGAGCGGATCCATCCGCATATATGGTTCGCGGAAACACGAGGCTCGACCGCCTCTCACGTTGTTCGCAAGTAATGGTGAGGAGAGCCACGACTCTCTTGTCGCTTCGTGGACCAGAATACTCCCTCGGATACCTATTGGATCATTTGCCAAAATAGTTAATAGCGTACCGAACATTCTCGTCTGCCAGGTGCCGAGACAATGAAGCGCTTGGGTGAGTTCGCACTGGTCGAGCTACTGCGGCCGTCGCGCGACGGCGCAAGGCCCTTCCGCTTTCCGAAAGAGAGGCTTACGTAGTCTCCCGAGGAGGCAGCCGAATCAGAGCCTATCGCTGATGGCCGGAGGCTGAGAGTTGATGGCAGACAAATGACGTGTCGGTAGGTTCAGCTAGGTTCTCGCCCTGCCGCCGTCAAACCCGGAATCTCGCCACTTTTCCAGCAGCGCAATACGGCGCCCCAGTTGCGCGACGGTGGCTTGCTCAACCCGGCCGCCGGTTCGCTTGATGAGTTCCGCATTGAGTTGGCGATGATCAATGCCGGTCTTTCGAGACACCGAGCCGACGAGGGAACGATGCTGGTCTCGCAGTTCGTTCTTTTTGTCATGGAGCGCCACCGGCGGCTCTACGAACCCCTTGCCATCAAGAGTTGGCTCTCCCTCATCCGCCCCGATCAACGTATCCATCCTGGCTACCGCATGCAGGGGGATGTACTCTTTCAGCGACGTGGCAGCCGTTCCGAAAAGTGTCCGCTGCACGGAGGGCATGATCTCTTCCAGCACATGGTCGCGTTCAGCTTTAATCCGTTTGGCATAGTGGACCAGCGTGGCATCCTTCGGCAGGTAGAGCCAGGCCCGTTGCGGCTTCGGCAATCCCTCCTGCATCCGGACGAATCGTCCGACAACTTGGCGGAAATACATCTCGGTCAGGACGTTCGTCGCATAGACACCGACACGAAGCCTCGGGATATCGACGCCTTCGCTGACCATGTTCACAGCGACGAGCCATTGCTGGGTCTTATGCTGCGAGAAGGTCTCGATGGTCTTCGATGCCGATGGATCGTCCGATATGGCCACATGAGCACGGCTGCCTGTAATGCGACCCACCAATTCCGCGACCTGTCTGGCATGATCCTGATTCATTGTGACAATGAGTCCACCGGCATCGGGCTGTTCTTGTTTGCGAAGCCGACGTAACTCGGCATGGGCGTCCGTAATAACCGGGCCCAGCCAACTGTCTTGCAACAGCGCAGTCTTGAGCCGTTCCCGCTGCAACTCGAACGTCAGTCCATCTTCAAAGGTCGCTCGATGTTCGCGCCCCTCAGAGAGCCAGGTCAGTTCTCCCTCGTAGCTCGGAAAGAGAATCGGGCGGCAGACGCTTTCGCGAATCGCCTCGGCATATCCATAGGTAAAATCCGCCTGGCTCTCGCCATGCTCGTACCGCACATAAGGAATCGGATTGTTATCGGAACGAAAAGGGGTACCGGATAAGGCCAGGCGAAAAACCGCGTCGTCGAACGATTCCCGCAGGGCGTTGCCCCAATCTTTGCCCTCGCCTGCATGGTGTAACTCATCGAAGATGAGCAGCGTGGGCCGATTTCGGCAGGAACGCTGGAACACGCCAGGTGCCAGACAGACTTGCTGGTAGGTCACGACGGCGCCATGGTAATCACGCGCTTCGATGCCTTGCTCGTTCGTCAACGCCGGGTCCAGTTGAATCCCCACCAAGCCTGCGGCGGTCGCCCATTGCGTACGCAAGTGATTCGTCGGACAGATCACCAAGACACGGGTCGCCATCCGATCAGCCAGGTACTGATGGGCAATGCGCAGAGCAAATCTTGTTTTACCCGCTGCGGGCGTGGCCGTCGCAAGAAAATCAGGACGCGTATGGGTCAGGACGCTGGATACGGCGCGAGCTTGCCACTCGCGCAGTTTTGCCGTCCAAGGAGACAGAGTCACTACAGCCTCTTTCTACTGATTACTGTGGTCTGGACATGGGTGCGACAACGTGGGGACTCGGTTTCATGCTCACCCAAATGCTCATCATAGACTGATGTTGTCTCATAATCGGGAGGGCCTGGTCGACCCCTCCGAATGCCTCGCCCAACCGGTTTGTCTGTTTCAACACATCCTATTGTAATCAGTGACGATCTATGATTTCTGCTCTTATCAAAAAATGATCGCTTTCTTGCCTTACGCCACCCTTGCTTTAGGATGGAGCAGTAACACGCACTCAACATGATCGAGACCAGATGGAGAATCAACCACATATCGCCGACAGCCGCGCCTCTGGCCCGGGTTCAACTGCTCACTTGAACACACAACGTCACTCACCATTTACGGCAGACCGCTTTCCCGAATGGATGGACCGCCATCACATTCGGCTCCTGTTCGTGTTCGCCATCATGACGATGGTGACGCTCTTCTGCCTGGGTTGGGCCCTGTACACCATCCAGCAGCGGTTGATCCAATCCAGTGGCCATAGCCTGGTGCAGGCAGCCACGGATGCCGCCAGTAAATTGGACATGATGATCCTGGAGCGATCCGGCGATATTCAGTTGCTCTCTGCGGATCCGATCGCTCAAGGTCAGAACCCGGAGACATTGACACAGTATCTCCAGCAACTGCTGCGCGCCTACCCGGCCTACCGATGGATCGGCGTCACTGATTCGCAGGGGAGGATCGTCGCAGCCACGGCCCCGTCGAGCACTTCCCTCGACCAAAGCCAGCGTCCCTGGTTTCAGCTGGCGCGCAGCCTCACCGGTGTCAGGATTCTTGATGCACAGAAGAGTGAGGAATCAGACGTGACCTCGGCGATCACGGTGATCGCGCCTCTGCGCAGTCCAGACGGTCGTTTCCTCGGCGCAATCAAGGCCGTCGTAGGCATTCCCTCACTGATCACAATCCTTGACGACACGATGCAGGTGCTCAAGGATATCGAGTGGACTGAAGAGTCGCACCTTGAATACCAGCTCCTCAACGAAAACGGCGATCTGCTTGCGGATTCGGTGCTACAACAAGACGGCCACCTCAACCTCAAGCAACTCGGACTTCCTTCAGCCGCACTGGTGGACATGCACGCACGTGGATTCGTCGAGGAAACACATCTCCGTCGAGGCACCTCCATCATTACCGCCTATGCGCAACTCACCATCCCCCATGCCGACCCCATTCTACGGTGGGGCATCTTAATTCGTGTAGATCGCGACAGTATTCTTACCCCCATTCGGTCGTTTCTCTGGAAACTGTCGTACCTATCACTGCTGCTCCTCCTTCCCTTAGTCGGTCTTATGCTCTGGATGATCAAGGCCCGTCACGAAGAATGGAACAGCGCGAAGCGGGAATCTCAGCGAGCGAGCGACGCGGAATCAGCCCTCACGAAACGGACGGAGGCCCTTCATGCCTTGGTCGTGGGCACACAGACGTTATCTGCGCAGCAAGACCTCGACAGGCTGCTTGAGCAACTTCTCAATATCGCCAGGGGGATCACCAGCGCGCGCTACGCGGCGTTAGCAGTCTCACCCAACGACCAGCGAACACCAGGACAGTTCTTCAGCACCGGAGCGGATAATGCTGCGGCTGACGCCATCCGGATACTCCCGCTCGAAACGGGGGCGCGAAAATCCCTTGGACAGGAAAACGGGACTCTGTCCATGAATCATCTTGCGAAACACTGGGCATCACTCGGGCTTCCAGCAGACCATAGGCCAATGACGTCATACCTCGGGGTAACGATCCGGTGCCATAACCAATTCTTCGGTCGGCTCTCGCTCGCCAACAAATTGACGCCGAACGGCCTCGCAGCTGACTTTAACGAGCTGGACGAACAGATTATCCTGACTCTGGCCGCCCAAGCTGGCACCGCTATTCAAAATCTACAGCTGCTCCACGATTCCAAGGAGCAGGCCAAGCACGATTCATTGACGGAGTTATTGAATCATTCGGCCATACTCAGCGCCTTGACGCAAGAACTGTCACGGGCTGAACGAAATCGTTACCCCGTGGGAGTCCTGATCGCTGACCTCGACCATTTCAAGCGAGTCAACGATACCTATGGGCATCAGGTTGGAGATGCCGTCCTTCGAGAAGCCGCACAACGACTCCGTGAAACTGCACGGAACTACGATCACGTCGGTCGCGCCGGAGGAGAAGAGTTCTTGATCGTCGTGCCTAATTGCGATCTGGATGCCTTAGCAGAATGCGCTGAACGATATCGAACCGCCATTAGCGACATGCCCTTTGAGACGCCCAGTGGTCCGCTCACCATTACCGTGAGCATCGGTGCGACGGTCTGCTCTCCAGAATACCCATTGAGTTCTGAGCTCTTGAGGAAAATGGCTGACTACGCGCTCTACCGTGTCAAAAGCCACGGCAGAAACGGGGTCGACATCGTTCCCCATCCCCACGCACTAGTGGTTGAGCAGATGAAAAAGACCGCATAACGGCCTCGCCAACGCGCAGCACATGTTAGGGATGAGGAAGACGGGAAAATAGAGAGTAGGGATGCCATTAAAACCGATAACTGATCTCGATCATATGTAGATCGAATCCACGGGCATCGCTCCCATAGAGGGAAGCATCGGACGTATGATGGAACCAATAACCCAGGCCGAGTCCCCCGTAGACCTTGGCTCTGAGCGCGGTATCCCAAACAAACTGAAACGTGCCTCCCATGTCCTGATGTGCAAAGTGATACTGGCTAAGAAGCGCACCCCCACCTCCAACTTCTAACGAGAGCCATCCGTCTTTCTTCCCGAACACAAACCCTGGAACCAACGTGGTCACAAATGCGGTATCCCCCGATGCCCTTATGGCACCGACACTGCCCATTAATCTTGTCCCAACACCCCACCCCGACGCAGAATACCATTCCCAGGGCATGGACCAGTTCGCCATCACGTCATATTCCTGAAAGTATTGCGTCTCTTTATTACCGATCGGAGAACTTCCACTGACACCTCCCCGTACTCCGATGCTGTCCAATCGAATCTCCGCTGCCTGACTCGTCGCAGGAGCAAGAAGACCGCACATAAACCCAACGGCGACCAACGACAGGGTCATTCGCGACATTACCTCTCCTCCCTATCTCGCGCAGAGACAGGTTTCAGTGACCGCCATAGACCCCCAGGTCCGCCATCGCGTGCAACAATAACAAGGCCCTCCAAACTCGCTCGCGATCTCTCAAGGCCGGAGGGTCGATTGATCATCCACTGGACGTCTCCTCTTCCCATCCATTCAAATGAAGGCGGCCTCACGAGTCCTCCATTGCGGGCGTCCAACGAGGGTCTTCCTAGACCGCACGTTGCGCGAGCACAGAGGACCGGTGAGGCCGCCTCCTCGCCCTACCCCCAGCGCATTTCCAACTCAGGAAATTTCACCTTGTAATCGGCATGACTGGCACGAATAACCTTCATGGCTTCCTCGCGACCATAGATACTCGTAATTTCAACCTTGTGTTGAGTGCTGCCTGGCGCACTCTTATAGGTCAAGAAATAATGCTGCAGACGATCGATCAGCGCCATAGGCACTTGGCTGATATCCGTATACCCTCCATAGGTCGCATCGTCTTTCATGACAGCGATGATCTTGTCGTCCGCTTCGCCATCGTCTGCCATGCTGAGCCCACCGATGGGCAGAGCCGTCAGCAAAATGTCGCTGTGGGGAATTGTCTTTTCCGTGAGGACACAGATATCGAGAGGATCGCCGTCACCCACCATGCCCTTACGTTTAGCCCGTTCTGAGAATAAAGCTGCCACGCCACTGCCACAATAGGTTTGCGGAACCAGTCCGTAATAGACCGGGCAATAATTCGAAAATCGCTGCGGACGATCGACCTTAAGGAACCCGCTTACCTTGTCCACTTCATACTTCACCGTGTCGGTCGGCACGATTTCAATATAGGCCGTCACCACTTCAGGAGCATTCTCTCCGATGGAGACTCCATGCCAGGGATGGGCTCTGAACATCAGGCTCATCAGTCGCAGCACAGAATCGGCTTGATTGCCGCTCATCACGTCTTCCTCCAATGAATGTTATGAAAATAAAAGCTGAATAAGTAGGACGTCTAACCTAACACCCGATACGAGCAGGATAGCGGGGATCGCTCACCACTCCACGTAAAAACTGTTTTTCATCCTTGATCGAATTCTTAGGCAATCAATGATCTTATAGATAATCCTTCCAAGCTTGCTTGCCCGCTTCCTTCTCGGAAGGCGTAGCCAGGCTGCCATTTAACTACGCGCATCAAACGAGCACCTTCCGAGCGTGCGCATTCTGGGAGCAAGAAGGGCACTTGGTTATGCCCTCCCACCCCTTGGCTGCTCCAGAAACAATCGCACGCCTACCTTCTGCCCCTTAATCCTGGTGCGGCTGAGGGTCTCGATGATCTCGCGAGCCATCACTTCCGGCACTTCCACCAGCGAGAATCGATCCATAATTTCGACAGCGCCAATCGAACTCGAACTGAGTCCCGCCTCGTTGGCAATCGCTCCGACGAGATCGCCCGCCCGAATACCTGCCTCACGGCCTGCGCCGATATACACCTTCGCCATACCTGGCGTTCGTCCGCCACGACCGGGAGGGCTGAACGGTCTGCCCTGTCCCTCTCGTGGCATCAGGCCACCGGCTCGCCCGCGAGGATCCGCTCGAGAATCTTCCATGGGGCGCCGCCCCATCGATGGACGTTCTGGCGGCCTGTTCGACACGGCCGGAATATCGTATTCCTTCCGCTCCCCACCCTGCAGGCGAAACACGAGCTTGAGGGCGGCCGCCGCCACTTCCGCTGGGTCTCCCTGTTCAGCCATCGAGGCAACCACGGCCCGAAACAAATCCAGCTCACCGGCCGCCAGCACTTCTTCAAGTGCCGCCTTGGTTCGTGCAAGTCGTTTCGTGCGAAGATCGGCGACGGTCGGCACTTGTGTCACGACAATCTTGGCCTTCGTGAGCTGCTCAATATTCCACAGCAACCGCTGCTCACGCGGGTCGAGAATAGTAATGGCAGACCCTTCACGCCCGGCCCGCCCTGTCCGTCCAATCCTATGGACATAGACCTCAGAAGACATGGGCAGATCGTAGTTCACCACATGCGACACGGATG
>Ga0163152_10003882_pt1 | contig 19021 bp, 19 predicted proteins | sample OliLakLV19MP8IB2_FD_148635 | JGI IMG/M metagenome (GOLD analysis project Ga0163152, IMG submission 148635) | Freshwater microbial mat bacterial communities from Lake Vanda, McMurdo Dry Valleys, Antarctica - Oligotrophic Lake LV.19.MP8.IB-2 | ecosystem: Environmental > Aquatic > Freshwater >...
AGTTTTGATTGCTGAGAAGCAATGCTTCCAATAACTGAAACTCATTACTCTCGTCACGTTTTTCTGCAAGAATGGATTTGAACTGCGCAAGCTCCATGAGTATTTCTTCCATCAACTGACCTGTGCGATACATAGTGCGGCCATCACTGCGATACATACATTGACGAGTCATTTCCGAAAAAGAGAGTAACCGACCCACCAATTGATCTAAGAGAGTAAGTGCATACCGGATGTTATCGGCTTCCAAGGAAGCAATTCTTCTTTTTATGTTTTCTATTTCATCAATGATGCGCCAACTATCAACCGTCCATCGGTCGCGGGCTGCATACATAGAGCGTAATAAATTGTTAAGTGTGAATAAAATACTTCCTGGGTAATCGGCTTTACAAATTACCTGATGAATTTCTTTAAGAGGATTTGCAAATAGCTCTTCATCTTCTTCCAGGAAACCTGGTGCTGTATCAGTAACATGTGTGACGGTTCTTAACAACACCTTCATTGATTCTGCATCGGCCCCTGCATTGATATAGCCCTTTTGTGTTAACGATCTCAATACAATTCTTATAAACCGGGATGTGCGAACAATGCGTTGTGTGTAGCGACCTACCCAAAATAAATTTTCAGCAGCACGACTTGGTAACACCGCTTTGCGTTTCATATCTGGAGCTAAATGAATGGCTGGCAGCGCTTCACTTTTCACACCTTCAACCCAGGTATCCTTTGAAATTCCACCATCTTGATTTGAAACAAGGAAGCTTCCTTTTTCTGCTGAGCAACGGGTAAGCCCGCCACGCATCATTTCGTACTTATCGCCATTGGCAACCATGTACGAGCGAAGCACGGTATATCTTGGATCTAATCGTTCTTGAAATAAAACTGGGGAAGTAGAAAACGCTACTTCCTCCTGGCCTACAAATTTGAACGGATCAAATTTTATTTGACGAATAAGATCTTCTTTTTGTGCTTTGGAAAGTTGACTTCCCATCACAGTTTTAAAACTTCCTGTGCGATGAATACTTTTAATAACAAGTGTGTCAATATTATTGATAACATAATCCATTTCCTTCTTTTGTCCACACCACCAGGTTGCAATCATGGGCAGAATAGGATCTTCATTTAAGAAGAACTTGAAAGCATTGTGTAGAAAAGCCATCAGTCCGGTATTCTCAAGAATGCTACTGCCTAATGGGTTAGCAACGGCCACATTTCCTTTTCTGATTGCGTGGAGTAATCCCGGAATTCCTAACTGTGAATCTTCTCGTAATTCTAGCGGATCACAAAAGAGATCATCAACCCTGCGTAAGATTACATCAACTTTCTCAAGACCTTCTACTGTTTTAATATACACGAAGCTATCGCGCATGATTAAATCTTCGCCTTGTACTAAGGTGATTCCTAAGTAAGACGCAAGAAAGGCGTGTTCAAAATAAGTTTCGTTTCGTGGGCCGGGAGTTAATAATACAATGCGTGGATTCTCTTTCCCTTGCGGAGCGATTTGAATAAGTGTGCGCATCAGGTTATTGAAAAAGCCACCAAGCTTTGCTACTTGATGATTTTCAAATAACTCGGGCGCAACACGGCTCAAAGCACTTCTATTCTCTAATGCATAACCCATACCTGAAGGCGCTTGTGTGCGATCTTTAATTACCCAAATCCTACCATTCGGCCCACGCGATAAGTCGGCAGAGTATAGCGGCAATTGCATGCCAGGTAATTTTATTTTATCACACGGTCTTAAAAAACCAGCGTGTGAGTAAATCAATTCGGCTGGGATGATTTTATTTTTAATGAGCACCCGATCGCCATAAATGTCATCTAAAATTTTATTTAACACCCACGCGCGCTGCTGCATACCACGCTCAATATGATCCCAATCATTGGCGGGTAGAATAAATGGAATAGCATCGAGCAACCACGGACGGTTTAGACCATTGCTATCGCCATACATATTATAAGTCACTCCATTTTCCTGAAGTAACTTCAATAACTCCTGATGGCGAATTTTTAACTCAGCCGTTCCAAGTTTATCAACATTGGCAATTAATTTTTTCCAGGCTTCCCGAACCTGATCATTTTGATCGAAACACTCATCGAGTGCAGTTTGGTTTGAGAAGTATTCGGTTGATAGATTTTGAAGAGAAGGTTGCATTCGAGCAAATCAGGATTGACGTAAATCTAAAGTACGAGGATATTCCGGACTTATTTTAACCTTAGGAGGATCAAAATTTTTGGGAACCAAATTCGGCTCAAGATAGCGAGAAGCAACCTTAAAATTTTCCGTTGGTGTAATACTCCCCTGTGTATGTCCTTCCGTCCAGAAGCGACTGATTCTTCGCCCTTCCGCCTCAAAAGAATTGACAGGATACGAGTCATAATTTCTGCCACCGGGATGGACTACATGATATGTACAGCCACCAATAGAACGATGATTCCACGTGTCAACCACATCAAATACGAGCGGCACATCTACACCTAAGGTTGGATGAAGAGCTGAATGAGGCGACCAAGCACGGTACCGAACGCCTGCTACATATTTACCTTTCACTTGTGACTCTTGTAAAGGAACAGCCATTCCGTTACAAGTAATCATAAACCGATCGGCATTGAAGTTGTTTACTTTTACTTCAAGCCGTTCCATGGATGAATCGACATACCGTGATGTTCCGCCACGCGCGGTTTCCTCGCCAAGCACATGCCAAGGTTCAATGCCACCACGGATGAGTAGATCAATTTCCTGAACTCTAATTTTTCCGTACATCGGAAAGCGGAACTCAAAAAATGTGTTGAGCCAATCGAATTGAAAATTATATCCATGCTCTTGCAAGTCCCGCACAACTTCAGCAAGATCTTGTTCTACATAATGAGGCAATAGAAATTTATCATAAAGTTCTGTTCCCCAGCGAATGAGTTTATGCTTATAGGGTTTGTTCCAAAAGCGAGCAAGCAGACAACGAATCAGCAACAGCTGAACAATACACATCTGCTTGTTAGGAGGCATGTCGAAACCACGGAATTCTAAAATTCCTAATCTTCCGGTGGAACTATCCGGTGAATAAAGTTTATCAATACAGAATTCCGCGCGATGGGTGTTGCCAGTAATATCAATCAACAGGTTTCTAAAAATCCGATCTACTTTCCAGAAAGGAATCTCACCCGTTTCTGGAATTTGACTGAAGGCAATCTCCAATTCGTACAACATCTCTTGCCGCCCTTCATCCACACGCGGTGCCTGACTGGTAGGTCCAATAAATTGAGTAGAAAATAAATAGGAAAGGCCTGGGTGATGTTGCCAATAAGTAATAAGGCTGCGAAGTAAATCCGGGCGTCTCAACAATGGACTTTCTGATGGTGTGATGCCACCAATTGTGATGTGATTGCCACCGCCCGTTCCTGTGTGCTTGCCATCAAGCATAAACTTTTCTGTACCCAATCGACTCAAGCGTGCTTCTTCAAAGAGAATATCGTAGTTGCTTACAATTTCTTTCCAATTTTTAGCCGGATGCACATTTACTTCCAACACACCTGGGTCTGGTGAAAGCGAAAGTTTTGTTAGTCGGTTGTCATGAGGAGCTTCATAGCCCTCAATAATAACTTTGAGATTAAGTTTTGCTGCTGCTTCTTCAATGCAGGCAAGCAAATCAAGGAAGTGTTCTGCAAATTGAAACGGAGGCATGAACAAATAAATCTTTCCATCGCGAACTTCAATGCATAGTGCAGTTTTTACTGTATAGGTTTCGAAGGAAGTTTCAACTTTATCCTCTGGTTCTTTTTTCTCTTTTAGATCTTTACTTGCTTTTTCAGTTTCGTCTTCTGGCTTTGTTGGTTTACTAAAAAACTCCTTTGGTAAAGCTTGCTCCGTTATTAATTGATGATATCGTTGTTTTACTTTCTCATGGAAGTTTTCGAATGGCGGCAACGGTTCAAACGGACTTCGCTCAACCGGGCGTTGTGTTTTTGAACTATCCGTGTGAGTAAGTGTCTTCAAGGGCAATCGAAACCCTATAGGTGAGTTGCCGGGAATAAGAATAAGTTGATCTGAACGAAATTTCCATTGGCAGGATAGCCAGCGTTTGCTCCAATGATTCCACTCCATGGGAATAACATAGCCAACCGCATTGCCCAATCCTTTAGTTAAAAGTTCTGCTAACTTTTTTCGCTCTAGTGAATCATTGAGGTTTGCTTTATAGGGATCGATGTTCGCAGGTACTTTATTTTCTTCCCACAAAAAGTAGAAAGCATCTTCCATTGCGGGATGCACGTGTTCTTTTGGGATGTTTAAAAAACGTGTGAGCTCTAATGCCAGTTTATGCGCATCTTCAACGGTGTAGTTTGAATCTTTATCATTTAAATCTAGTAAGGCATCATTCTTCCAAAGGGTGCCACCATCGTTTCGCCAATAGGCAGAATACTGCCAGCGTGGTAGCGGCTCGCCCGGGTACCACTTGCCTTGCCCTTTATGTATGTATCCGTTTGGTGCAAAGCGTTTCTTCAATCGCTTAATTAAATCGGTACCTAGTTTTCTTTTCTGTGGTCCATCAGCAGCGGTGTTCCATTCCTTCGCTTCCATATCATCTACCGACACAAAAGTTGGCTCACCGCCCATGGTTAAACGCATGTCTCCACGTTGTAAATCTTCATCTACCTGATTGCCCAATGCAATAATAGAAGCCCATTGCTCTTCTGTATATGGTTGCGTTACACGCGGGTCTTCGTGGATACGGGTAACATCATTGCTAAACGAAAAAGTAACCTGACAAAAATCGCTTAACCCGGTAACAGGTGCCGCGCTTACCGGATCGGGCGTGCAACACAATGGGATATGACCTTCACCTGTTAATAAACCCGAAGTAGGATCGAGGCCTACCCAACCTGCTCCCGGAATAAATACTTCGGCCCAGGCATGCAAGTCTGTAAAATCCTTTTCGGTTCCTGAAGGTCCATCTAATGCTTTCACATCCGACTTCAATTGAATTAAATATCCCGATGCAAAGCGTGCTGCTAATCCAAGCTGACGGAGAATTTGAACTAACAACCAACTGGAATCTCTGCATGAACCACTTTTAAGTTGAAGCGTGTCTTCACAAGTTTGCACACCAGTCTCCAGTCGAACTGTGTAGCTTGTGTGCTTCCATACTTTTTGATTCATCTCAACCAAAAAATCTATAATTCCTTTCTTTTGAGATAGATCAATTTCTTTTACCCATTGGGTAAGTAGTGCACCACTTTCTGCAACTTCAAAATATGGTGTGAGTTCTTTTTTTAATTGGGGATCGTATTCAAACGGAAAGTGTTCGGCATATTTTTCTACGAAGAAATCAAACGGATTAATGACAATCATATCGGCAATCACTTCTACTTCAAAATGAAGGCGTGTGGTTTGCTCAGGAAAAACCACGCGTGCAACGCTGTTGCCAAAAGGATCTTGTTGCCAGTTGATGAAGTGATTGCTCGGCTCAACTTTTAATGAATAAGCTAAGATAGGCGTGCGACAATGAGGTGCCGGGCGCAACCGGAAAAGATGAGGCGAAAGGTTTACAGCCCGATCATATTGATAACTCATCTGGTGACGCAAGGCAACTTTTATAGACATACTATTAACTGAGAAATTATAATCTGTTAAGGTATTGCTAAAAATTTACATTTGGTATGCTCCCGACAAGGCAGATTTACTGCAATCGGTTGAATAGCTAGCTATACCCTTGAATTAAGATTTCCTTTGCAAGATCTTTTTTGAAGTAGACACGCACTATCTGGTTGAAAATATTACCTGTGCGTCATATTTAAGTTAATAGTGCGTTTACCTCTTGAACCTCAACGTATTAATTTACGTTATTTGTACTAACAACAACCACTAATTGTATGTTACTATCACCAAAGTTGGCTATCCTGCAAAGTCTGGATACTATGGACAAGGTGCAAATGGAAGAGGTACTTACCTACATCAAAGGTGTCCTCAGCCAGCCTGAAAGATCGATTGACTACATGACTTTCAAGAAGGAAGCCATGAAGGAAATCCGGCAGGCATTGCGCCAGGAGAAGGGCAAGAGAAAGTTAAGCGCAGCAGCTTAATACTTAGCCACCTCCCTCAACGCAAAGGTGTTTTACACACCTGATAGGATATTTTTCCCTTAAAAAATCTAAGATTACTAAAATATTACCTCAGTATTATGGCTGGTTAATGTTGCCGCAGATTCACAGATTTCTTTAATCACCAATAACACGAATGATTCTTGACTTTAATCTGTGAATTAGTGGCTTGTGTTTTATTCGTGTATTCGTGGCTATCAAGTATACTTCACATAATTCTCCCACTTGTCAATCACATCTTTAAAATCGGCTGGTAATTCTGAATCAAACTGAATGAATTTATTGGTTCCGGGATGGATGAAGCCCAATGTTTTGGCGTGCAATGCTTGGCGCGGAATAATCTTAAAGCAATTATCAACAAACTGTTTGTATTTAGAAAACACCATTCCTTTCAAGGGTTCGTTGCCACCATACGTTGCATCATTAAAAATAGGATGGCCTATAAATTTCATGTGTGCTCGAATCTGATGCGTGCGGCCGGTTTCAAGTTTGCATTCAACAAGAGAAACATAACGGTAATCTTGTAGAACTTTATAATGTGTAATGGCAGTTCTTCCAAAATCTCCTTCCGGGAAAGCGGCCGTTATTCTGCGATCCTTTAAACTCCGGCCAACATTTACATTAATAGTTCCTTGTTCTGGTTTTGGAACGCCCCACACAATGGCTTGATATGTTCGTTCTATTGAGTGATCAAAAAATTGTTTTGCCAGCGAAGTCATGGCAACTTCTGTTTTTGCAATTACCAACAATCCACTTGTGTCTTTATCAATGCGATGTACTAATCCAGGGCGACCATCATTGCCGGCCATTTCAGGCAAGTTTTGAAAGTGATATGATAATGCATTCACCAAGGTGCCACTCCAATTTTGATAAGCCGGATGAACAACCATACCCGGCAGCTTATTTACTACCAATAAAAACTCATCTTCAAAAACAATGTTAAGCGGAATGTTTTCGGGAACAATATCGGTATCACGCGGTGGCTCCGGGAAAGCAACCGTGATAACATCATGCGGGTGAACTTTGTAGCTGGGTTTAATAGCTTCATCATTAACTTTTACAAAGCCATCGTGAATTCCATTCTGGATTTTAGTTCGGGTAACGTTTGGTAGCCGATCCATCAAGAATTTATCAATTCTGATCAGGCTTTGCTTGGCATCAGCAGCAATACGGTGATGCTCGAAAAGTGATTCTTCCTCTTCTTCAATAAAATCTTCTTGATTAGTCACAACTAGGTTAAATAAATGTGCAGAGTGCAAAAATACGGCTTTGATATTACAAAGCTGCACGCGCTGATTTTACCTGCGGACTTACTTTGTTTGCTCGGCAAGCTTTGCTGCAATACCTAACTTCACTCCACACCTTTTCCCACTTTTTGCGCCATGCAAAAGGTCGCCCACAGGCTGGGCATATTTTTTCAGGTAGATTTGATTTAGTCACACCACGCATAGTTGAGTAACAAAGTTCTGTATACAGTGTTTTAATGACATGTTTACTGAAGAAGAAACCGACAGAATAATTGCCATGGCTTGGGAAGATAGAACTCCCTTTGAGGCTATTAAAATTCAGTTTGGACTGAGAGAAGACGAGGTTGTCGAGCTCATGCGTAAGTCATTAAAACAGTCAAGCTGGAAACGCTGGCGAGCGAGGGTAAATGGAAGAAAAACAAAGTTTGAGGCTCTAAGGACAAATGAAGTTGATCGTTTTCGATGCTCGAGGCAACGATCAATCTCAGGCAATAAAATCAGCAAACGGTAAATTGCTACCTTTGGCAGCAAAAATCCATGAAAAAATTATTCTTTCTATTGCTACTCGTAGCAGCCTGTAGTGATAAAAAAACTGAAGTATCTGAGAATACAATACTTGCACCATCAGAGTTTATAACCAAGTATAATGAAACCGAAGGCGCGATCTTACTTGATGTGCGCACGGAAGAAGAAGTTAGTGCTGGAGCCATACCGGGAGAAATGAATATTGTTTATGATGACGCGTTTGCAACCAAACTATCCGACCTTGAACAAAAGCCAATTTTTGTTTATTGTGGTTCGGGTATCCGCAGCGCAAAGGCTGCAAAAATATTACGCGATAAAGGATTCAGCCCCGTTTATGAAATGGATGGTGGCATGAAATCATGGAAAGCAGCAGGTTCTCCTGTTAAATAAATCTTGGTTGGAAGCGCTGATGAAGTATGCGTGGCTGGTTTTGATAATCTTTTTAGGTTGTTCTCAACAGAAAGAAAGTTCGGGGTTGTTTTCTTCCGGATATAGTTTGGGAAAGGTAGATAAGAAACTTGAAGAAGCTTCAGGTATTGCAGCCAGCATTGCTAATCCTGGATATTATTGGACACACAATGATGGCGGCAATGGTGCTCAGATTTTTCTACTCAATGAGAAAGCTGAAATAGTATTCACTTGTACGTTGGCCGGAATCAATAATCGCGACTGGGAAGATATTGCAATCAGCAAAAATGTTGTTGCAGAAAAAAACTATCTGTATATCGGTGAAATTGGCGACAACAGCGCGCGATATCCTTACAAAATGATTTATCGATTTACTGAGCCCGCAGTAAGTCCTGATTTTATTGGGATCAGTAATTTAGTGATTACACAATTTGATACGTTGGTTTTTAAATTAAGTGATGGAATTCGCGATACAGAAGCACTAATGATTGATCCTATTTCAGATGAAATTTTTATAGTTTCAAAGCGAGAAGCAGCCGTTAGGTTGTATGAGCTGTCCAAAAATTTTACATCGGGAGATACTTTAGTTGCCGAGTTTAGAACAGAATTACCCTTTACGAATATAGTTGCTGCAGATATTTCTTCGGATGGAAAAGAAGTGCTGATGAAAGATTACGACCGAATCTATTATTGGAAGAGAACAAATCAGGAGTCTATTCCAGAATTACTAAAAAAAGATCCTGTTAAATTAACCTATGAACGGGAACCACAGGGCGAAGCCATAGCGTGGCAACGCGATGGTGGAGGTTTCTACACGCTCAGCGAAACGGTTGAAAACTTTAGAGGCAAATTAATTTTCCATAAAAGAAAGTGACTACGATTGCCGGTTGATTAAGTCTTGAGTGAACTGAATCAGATTTGTCTTTTGAGATGAGTCTTTAAGTTTATCCAATTCTTTAAATCCCTTTTTAAAGTAACTATCTATTTTCTTTTCAGTTAACTCGGGAACACTAAGTTTGGTGTATAGAGCCGTAACTGCTTTTACTTTTTTTTGATTGTTAAATTTCTTTGCTGCCAGCCAAAAGTCAAGTTCTTTTTTGTCGACTCCTTTTGCCTTCTCTTTAGCTTTTATTAATAGATATGTTTTTTTATTTGCGATAATATCTCCGCCTACTTGCTTTCCAAATTTTTCTTTGTCGGCATATACATCAAGTAAATCATCTTTCAGTTGAAACCCAATACCGATATTGATCCCAAACTGCCTCAATGCTACTCTCTCTTTTGCGGGAGCATTAGCAAGCAATGCTCCAAACTCTAAACTGAAACCTAACAACACAGCTGTTTTAAGGCGAATCATTTCAATGTACTCATGCTCTGAAACGTTCTTTTTGGTTTCAAATTCCATATCCCATTGCTGCCCTTCACAAACCTCCGTAGCGCATTTGTTGAAGGCTGTTAATACATCTTTCAGGATTTTATTATCCAGATAGAGTAATTGATCATAGACTTTCACTTGCATTACATCACCAGAAAGAATGGCGGTATTGGTATTCCATTTTTCGTGTACGGTTGGTTTTCCTCTGCGCAAGGGAGCTTTGTCCATAATATCATCATGCATGAGTGTAAAATTGTGAAACAACTCGATTGCATTTGCATACTTAACAATTGCTTGTGGATTATCCTTATAAAGAGAATAGGAGAGAAGGGCAAGCAAAGGCCGCAATCGCTTGCCGCCCAAAGCCATGATGTAATGAATAGGATCGTAAAGAGATTTTGGCTTTGAGCCAAAGCGTTGTTTTTTTATTTCGATCTCAATGCTTTTCAATAATGAAGTCACGTTATTTATATTCTTATTTTGGAAAGTAGTTCGGAAGTATCGATAATATATCTATGATCTCTTTTTTTCAATGCCCGATAGATTGCTTTGTCACCTGTCCACAAGTGTGCTTTCAGATGAATGCTTAAAGCAACAAAAGGAAGATCTTTTTTATCCACATCACCGATAAGGTCAAAGGCTTTTTGCAGATCTTTTTTAGGTAACAATTGCTCATCAAGAAAACTTATTTTTGAATAGACGAGGTTAATTAACTCTTGCACCTGACCCTCCGTAAGTTTGGTGAGTCGTTGAATTTTGCTAAGATGTAGGGCTATTTCAACTTTAAGAAAATCACATGAAAAGAATTCATACTTCGGACCAGAGTGAAAAAGAATTTTTGCAATATTCCCCGTTGAATTAAGTATTGCGCTAAACGCAATATTAGTATCAACGATTAATTTCATTTAATATTCTTTTTTTATTTTTAGACCACCACTTTTTATTAATTGAATTTGCTATTGAATCTACTGTTGATTGCTTAGTCTTATACCCGGATGTGAGTTCTTTATATCTGAGAAAATTAAGTATATCCTTTACTTCACGAATATCAATTTTACTAGATAATCGAATCAATATTTCATTCTTTGTTTTCTCAATAGTCATAAATAAAAATAGTCAAAATTATTCAAACGTCAAATCTATCATTCTTCTATCAATATCTGTTTTCTTTATCCTGACTTTTACTTTATCGCCAAGCCTGTAGATATTTTTTCGCCTGCGACCGATAACCCGATAATTCTTTTCGTCAAATTCGTAGAAGTCATCTTTCATATCGGCAAGTCTGGCCATCCCTTCGCATTTGGTTTCAACTATTTCTACGAAAATTCCAAAATCCGTCACTCCGGTTATGATGCCATCAAACACTTTGTTCTCAGCCATGCTCATGAACTCAACCTGTTTGTATTTGATAGAGGCACGCTCAGCATCGGCAGCTCGCTTTTCTCTTTCAGATGAGTGGATGCACTTTTCTTCAAACTCCTTGCGGTTAACTGATTTTCCGTTATCCAGATAATGTTGAAGCAACCGATGCACCATCATGTCAGGATATCTCCTGATTGGAGAAGTAAAGTGCGTGTAGTGTTCGAAGGCTAATCCAAAATGGCCTTTTGCTTCAGTGGTGTATTTAGCTTTTGCCATTGCCCTAACGGCTAATGATTGCAACACATTTTGTTCAGGCTTACCTTCAATTTCATCCATCAATTTGTTCAACGATTTGGAGACTTCTGAAGATTGGAATTGTAACTGATGGCCAAACTGCTTGGCGAACGTGGCAAAGTCTGCAAGTTTTTCTTCGTTAGGCAAATCATGAGTGCGATAGACAAAGGTGTTTTTCTCTTCACCTTTTTTCATTTTAAATACAAAAGTTGCAACCGAACGATTGGCAAGCAGCATAAACTCCTCAATCAGTTTGTGGGCATCTTTTCGCACTTTGGGGACTACGGCTAAGGGCTTTCCTTTTTCGTCAAGTTTGAATTTTACTTCGGTAGTTTCAAAATTGACAGCGCCTTTTTTAAAGCGCTCTTTCCTTAAAATATGATGAAGCGTATTCAATATCTTTAGCTCGTCAGCAAATTTGCCCGCGCCACTTTCAATTACTTCCTGAGCTTGTTCATAACTAAACCGATGATCGGAATGAATGATGGTTCTGCCAAACCATTCCTTCAATACTTTGCCTTTTTCATCCATTTCAAAAATGGCGGCAAACGTAAGCTTATCTTCATTAGGCCTTAGTGAACAAAGACCGTTCGACAAGCGTTCAGGTAACATAGGTATTGTACGATCTACCAAATAGACTGAGGTTGCCCGATCAAACGCATCATTGTCAAGGTCAGTACCGGGCACAACGTAATGGGTGACATCGGCAATGTGAACACCAATTTCGTAGCGACCGTTTTCTAATTTTTGAAATGAGATAGCGTCATCAAAATCTTTGGCATCTTCAGGATCTATAGTGAATGTGATGATGTCGCGAAAATCTTTTCGCTTCTTTATCTCTTCGTAATTAATGTCTTCCTGTATTTGCTTTGATTCATGCAAAACATTTTCAGGAAAGCGAAAGGGCAAATCAAACTCTGCCATAATCGAATGAATCTCAGCTTCGTTTTCACCAGTCTTTCCTAATATCTCAATTACTTTTCCTTCGGGACTTTTATCGCCATCGGCCCACTTAGTAACTTCAAATAGAACTTTGTCATTAGTAGTTGCTCCAGCCAGGTTTTCCGGATAAATGAAAAAATCCTGATAGATTTTTTTAAAGTCGGGGACAATGAATCCGAAGTTTCGGGATAGTTCAATTCTACCAACAAACCGGTTGCGACCACGCTTGATTATTTGCGTTACTTTTCCCTCGGGATTATCACCACTTCGTTTTTTAGAAACAGCAACTTCTACCGTGTCTCCATGAAGTGCAGAACCTAAATCGGATGCACGCACGTAGATATCCTTCATGCCTTCCTGCCCAGTTGCTATATAGGCAAAACGGATGTTAACATGATCAACAATGCCAGTAATAGCTTGTGATACACTATTAGTCTTGTATTGACCGTTGCTTAGTTGTTGCACTTTTCCTTCCCCTTCAAGGGCATCAAGTATTTTATATAAATCTTCGATCAGATCTTTTTTCTTTAGCCCTAGTTTCTTTGCTAGTTGCTGTACGCTATAGGCTTTGCCAGCCATTTCGTCTAATAGAACAAGTAGAGACGAATACATACCGCCCTTTTCTTTCTTGTTCTTCTTCTCTTTTTTTTCTTTGAATTTCTTTTTACTCATAGTAGAGTATGTTATTGTTTGTTATTGAATTTTTAGTTTTTCAGGATCCTTGCGATTATCCCAACAAGCAATTATAAATATTTGATCGCCCTCAATTTTATAAAATAAACTATTGTGCTTTGATAACACACATTTTCGAATTCGAGATTCGATGATGGGATATAGGGTTGGATTTTTTATTAAAAGTGAGAGGACTTTCTCTGTTCGCATGATTAACTTATCAGTCTCCTTTTGTGTCCAGTTTTGAAGGAGATATTCTAATACTTCTTGATAGGAAAGTTTGGCGGCTGGAGTCCAATATATTTTCATTAAGACTTTATCGATGACCACTTTTTAAAATCGGCCATTGCTTCTGCATGCGGAATCAATTTTCCGGCCTTTATTTCTTCCATCGAAGTTTCAATAGTCTTCTTTACAGAATCAGGAATTAAAGCCCAATTGGTAGCGAGAGTATCCATACTGAGGATTTCTTTTATTACGTCAAGGATAGAATCATCCTCAGTTTGAATGATTTTCTTTACAATACTATATTTCTCCTCAACATTCATACTCAAAATTACCACTAAAAATTGACAACCATATTAAGAGCTTGTAATGTTAACGGTATCCACCAAAGGCATTCCCTTCATCTTTAAGTATAACTGAGCGATCGCCAACACATCCCCAACACAGTATTCTGCTATTTTTTTTAAATCACCTTGCTGGTAATAAACCTTACTGACCATAGACCCATCCATCACACCTTTACTTGTGGGGATATCAAAAATTGTGGCTAGCAAATCGAGAGACGTGTAGTGTTTATAATCACCGAACTTCCAAAGTTCAAGCGTATCCAAGTGGGCAATTTCCCAGGGCTTTTTCCCAGCTAGGTTTAATACAGATGGAAGTTGAATTCCGTTTACGAGCATCCTTCGGCACATGTAAGGAAAGTCGAACTCCTTACCATTGTGGGCGCAGAGCCGCACGGCAGTTCCCATTTTTTCCAGCGCCTCATAAAATTCGCTTAACAGTCTTTTTTCATCATGATCAGCGAAATACTTAGTCTTGATGCCCAAGGTGCCATCCTCAGTTTCTGTGTATTTGCCAATTGCGATAACCACAATCTTTCCGAACTCCGCGTAGATCCCTGCCTTTTCGTGAAACAAGTCTTCATCGGTTTGCCCGGTTTCGCGTTTAAAAAAACTAGCCTTTCGTGCCCATTGGGTTTTTAGTCGTTCGCTTAATTTAGTGTAATCATCAGCGCAACCTACCGTTTCAATATCCAAAAACAGAATATCCTTCAAGTCTGCATTCATGTTTTGATTGATTTAGCAATTATAAAAATAGACAATCAGGTGCGCATGCCAAACATGGTACAATAGTTGTTTTCAATTTAATGAATGCGCTTGCCCCTAATCCCTCTAGCCTGCTTTCGATTTATAGCGTTACCTGCGATAGCTGCTTCTTTTTTTATGGCATTGTTAGTGAGATGGTCGGATTCCGCATTATTTCTTTTGCCCGCGATCTGGTCAAAAATAATCACCACAGGCTTGCTCTTACTTTTTGTTTATCTCTTTCGATCAGCGCGTTTTTATTTCTTTTATAACCTGGGATATTCAAAGATTTCCATTTTTCTATGGGCTATCTTTTTTGATTCAATCATCGCTGGGTTTTTATTCACACTGGCACTTTTACTATGAAACTTGAGTTTGATGGGATTATGCTCGAGTTTGGTATGCATCGCATTCTATCAGATATTCACATGGCATGTAAGCAAGGACAGGTGGTTGGATTATTGGGAAGGAATGGTGCGGGTAAATCGTGTCTGATGCAGGTGGTATTTGGCAGCTTGCGGGCAGCACAAAAATCGGTGCGTGTTGATGGCCAATATCTGGCTGGCAATTATATGAAGGATCAGTGGATTGCGCATTTACCACAAGGAGATCTGTTACCCAATTTTATCACGTTCTCACAAGCACTAGCATTATTTGGTGTATCTCAAACACGAGTTGAAGCAAACTTTCCGGAGGCAAAGGAATTTATGAATCGGAGGTCTAGTGAAGTATCGGGCGGGCAGCGAAGACTCTTTGAAGTATTGCTTATTCTTTTTGCCACCCATCCGTTTTGTTTTCTGGACGAGCCATTTTCTGGATTGATGCCTGTGCATGCCGAACTCCTTGCAGGAATTATTCAGCTTGAGAAATCCCGCAAAGGCATTATTATTTCGGATCATCTGCACCGACATGTGCGGGGCTTTTCAGATAAGCTCTATTTACTTACCAACGGCAAAACCCATTTGATTAACTCAGAAGATCGGTTGGTAGAGCTGGGGTATTTGGTGGGAATTTAAGGCTGACTTATTGCCTCTTGTCTAGCGCTGAGGAATAAATTTCATAAAGTTTCTCATGCATTTGCTGAATCGTAAAGCGTTCTTCTATTTTTTTTCGAGCGGCAACCGCTATAGAGTGCCTTTTCTCCTCATTGGTTAAGAGCACTTTTATAGTCTGGGTGAGTGCATCGGTATCATGTTCACTCACCAAAATGCCATTCACACCATCATCAATCGCCCAGGGAATTCCGGTATGCCGGGTGGAAATGACAGGCATACCCATGGCTTCCAGCAGTCCTACAGGCAATCCCTCACTATCGCCATCTAAGGCAATCCGGCTGTTTAGTATAAACAAGTCACATAGCTGCATTAACTGTTTTACTTCTTCGGGTGATTTCCAGCCATGAAATTGGACTTGATCTTCCAGCGCAAGTTCCTTCACGAGTGTTCTGCATATATTTTCCTGAGGTCCAGTCCCGACAAGGTGTAAAATAGGTTTAACGTTTTGTAACGTGATCTTTGAAAAGGCACGAATCAAATCGGGAACACCTTTTTTCTCTACCAAGCGCCCCACATGGAGTAGTTGTGGATTTGAGTGAGCTTGATGCACGATGCCTGAAAACTTTTGTGTGTCTATCCCATAAGGAATCCAAACAACTTTATCTTTTTGCTTGTGAGTTAATGGAAGTGCGTCCACCATAGCCGGGTTGCAAATGACAATTGCCGAAGCGTAGTTAAACACTTTTTTTACCCCATTTCGATAAGATTTTTTTCGCAATAGTTTAGAGGCATCAAGTCCATGAAAAGATACCACTAACGGTATCTGCAATGCTTTTGCCACAGGCAAAATTCGAATGGAATTAAATCCAAACTGGGCATGGAGCACATCGATGGATTGCGAAGAGATGAGTTTTGTTAAGATACTTATAGAGCGGTGCTGATAATACTGATCGACTCCAAAAATGAAAAGAAGATTTGATACGAGACCATCCCATCAGGTTAGTCTGAAATTCAATTTTGTAAAAGCATCCTGTGGCTGGCCGGACGAGTTTATGTATCGTTTTGCCAGCAGGCTGGCATGAATATGTGGATTGATGGCTTGCTGGTAAACGAAGGTTTCGCTTCCGCTAAAAAAGTGCGTGTGATAGTACAAGATGTCAATTTTGTTCATTGCGGGTTGAACACACCTATGGTCAGGTGAGATAGTCTCGCGAAGTTATTTAATTCAGGCTCATTACCAGAAGTTATCCTAATCGATATTTATATTTCGACTGGACATGATTATAAAATCTTATAATTTTTATATTCACCAATCCGATATCCAAGGAGCTTACTCACCAGGCGCTTTACCTTTTCTTGGAGACTCCGTTAGGAAAAGGGTTTGGCTTTTTTAGTACTGTCCGTGTTTACAAGGATTTCCGGAGTAGAGGAAATAATATGGCTATCTTGCCTTAAACACAATAAGGAATATGATTGCAAATGAAGTACCTCATTCGAGAATTAATGCAATTCGGTTTTTTGAAGAGTATATACGATCTAACAAGAATGAATTAGCAACAAAAAAAGTATTTGATTTCTCAACGGGTAGCGGCTACATCGCCAGCTTGTTTGAAAAAACTGGAGCAGAGATGAGAATTTTCGATTTATTTCCTGAGCAAAATCAATATGCCTCTTCAAAATGCGAGCGAATCGACTTGCAGGAAAGGCTTCAATTGCCAGATCAATGCGCAGATATGATCTTATGTTGCGAAACAGTTGAATGCATACCAGATCAATATAATTTATTTCGGGAATTTGCAAGAGTTCTTAGACCAAATGGAGTATTGATATTGACCACAGCCAACCCCTCTTCACTAAGAAGTAGGCTGTCTCAGTTTATGATGGAAGGTGAACATTACTCCACACCGATACCAAACGAATTCAATGCCCTTGCAAAGTGGCCAGGTAGCAACTACGGCTATTTTAGCAAATTGTTTATCTCTGGAATATTGAGGCTCCGCACACTGGCAGCCATTAGCAGTTTGAAAATCTTTAAGGTGCATCGATCTCCCAGAAGCTCGACCGCCTATTTGCTTCTTCCTATTTTTTTTCCTTTGATTTATTTTTTTTCCTTGAAAAGCCTGAAGAAACAAATAAGAGGTAATTTTGAAAACCGGCTAGCCTACCAACAGATTTTTGAGATAAATACTTCCCTTAATGTCTTGTTAGGGAAGCATTTAATTATCGAGTTTAAGAAAACGGACGGATGCTAGAGCTTAATGATATACGCCAATGCATAGTAAGGCGGACGAATATCAACTGGATTACTGGTTATATTTTTTTCCCTACCGTCAAGGTCGGAAGGCCTGACAGCAATGAGAGCCATCATTACGAATGCAAAACCCCTTCCTTTTCAAGTTCTTTGATGAACGTGATGTTTTCTTCGCTGATTGCACCGGCCACAAATACAAACCTGCGATCGTAAATTTGTGTGCCTTGGTAAAAGCTCACCCAATATTCATTGTTTAAATGAAAAAGTGATGAGTCGATTGGTTCTATCAGTGTTGATCCGGGCCCTGGAACAGTTTCTAAAAAATGATGCAAGGTTGAAGTGCGTTGTATTTCGCCTGTCTGGTCGCCATAGCCCGTGCTGGCCACCAACGTATTTTCTAATGGAAAGGAGTTTTTATTGATCAGGTATACTTTCCACTCGTCTGTATGGAGCAACGTCTTTTCGCGAACCACTGCCAGTGTCACATTTATTACATCATGTATTTCGATATCTTTTTTCATATCAGGCGCATGCCAAAGAGCAAACTTAATTTTTCTTTTAAGATAGTTTTTATGCTAGCCATCCCTGCTTTGCTTCCTAATTCTTTTTCGACTGAAGTAACAGCCTTATGGTCAATACCACAAGGCACAATATGATTGAAATAGGTAAGATCAACATTGACATTAAGGGCTAATCCGTGCATACTCACCCACCGGCTTGTCTTTACACCCATCGCGCATATTTTACGCGCCCTTTTTTCATCACCATCATCAATCCAAACTCCCGTAAGGCCTGGAATGCGACCCGAGGTAATTCCCACCTCTTTCAATGTAAGTATGACGGACTCTTCCAAAAGTCTCATGTACTGATGAATGTCAGTAAAGAAATTCTCCATATCAATAACCGGATAAACCACCAACTGACCGGGGCCATGAAATGTAATATCACCCCCACGATTGCTGTGGTAGTAGGTTGCTCCAATCGTTTGAAGGGCTTCTGTGTTGATTAGTAAATTTTTCTCATCACCACTTTTGCCAAGTGTGTAGACAGGTGGATGCTCACAAAAAAGCAGGTAATTATTTGTGGTCTGTGGAACTCTCGCGGCAGCCAGCCTATTTTCGGACTTTATATCCAAAATAGATTGAAAGAGTTGGGTCTGATAATCCCATGCTTTCTGATAATCGATCAGGCCTAAGTCAATAAATTCGGTTTCTTTATTTGAATTCGCGTTCACTTCAGCTTGGCTAACTCTTCTTTCAAGAAATCAATAATCTCTACGGGTCCTGCTTCCACTCCGTTTTCTTTTGCTAGGTAGTATGAAATCCAATCGGTAAGATGAATCAGATAGTAATACTGCTCAAGCAGCGAGGCGCCTTCTGCAACGATATCTATTATAGGATTGGAACGTTTTTCAAATATCTCCCGACAAATCTCCATGCGCTTTTCTACACGGGGATGATCATGATCGGAATATAAATAGATTACTTGTGCATGTTGCAATACTGCTTCCGGAAATTGCCAACCAACAATTTCATTGTGATTCATTTCTG
>Ga0163152_10003883_pt1 | contig 19014 bp, 18 predicted proteins | sample OliLakLV19MP8IB2_FD_148635 | JGI IMG/M metagenome (GOLD analysis project Ga0163152, IMG submission 148635) | Freshwater microbial mat bacterial communities from Lake Vanda, McMurdo Dry Valleys, Antarctica - Oligotrophic Lake LV.19.MP8.IB-2 | ecosystem: Environmental > Aquatic > Freshwater >...
CACGATACAAGATGGCGTCATAACCCATATTACTGAAAAGCCCGCGCAGCCGCAGAGCAATTACGCCGTCACCGGGCTGTATGTATATCCGCCTAATGTCTTTGAAATCATTCCCACGCTTATCCCCTCCGCGCGCGGCGAGCTTGAGCTCTCGGACGTAAATAATTGGTATGTCAAAAACAACAAGTGCGCCCACCATATATTGACCGGGTTTTGGTCGGATGCCGGAACCCGCGACTCCCTTAAAGAAGTTATCGATTGGGTATACATGAAAGAGCGGTAAGAATATCTACAAGTCGAGGCATGATTGCGTCAAAGCAATATGCTTCGCGTATTCTCTCTTGACCTGTGCTCCCTATCCGCTTGCGCACCGCCTGCTCGCGGAGCAATATATCTAGCTTTTTCACCCACTCGTCCGTATCGCTCGCCAGATAGCCATCCACGCCGTCAGTAATAATGTGCGGCATTTCTCCAAACCGACTCGCTATAGTTGCGACCCCGCACGCCATATACTCAAGCACCTTGAACGACGACTTCGCCTTATTCCACTCGCCGTCTTGTTGGTGCGGTATTACTCCAATATCAAATTTCTGTATTTCTGAGGGAACGCTCTCTGGATTGTTCCAGTCGAGCGAATCTATAAAGCGACTGGTGAGGCCTGGGATACCGGTAAACAGATCATAGATTTTCGGATCTTTGAGCGAACCTACGAGCGTAAAGGTAAAGGGCGAAGCGCTTCCCCGAAACATCTCCCTAAACACCGAGGCAAGCAGCTCGAGGTTGCGCATATGCTCCGGTCCGCTCCCGACCCAACCTACTACCGGCAGGCCGCTCTCCGGCTTATAGAGTTTAGTAAACTTCTCATACGCAGCTAAGTCGAGTGCAATGTGGATTACGTGCACGTTGGTATTAAACTGCCTCGCCCACGTAGCCTGTACATGCGTGCAGGTAATAACAGTATCGGCCATGCGGCAAAACATACGCGTTTTTCGGTAGCTATGGAGATACACAGGATCATCAAAGTCAAAGATCATCTTACGGCGCATCAAGCGCAGATACATAAGCATGAGTACAAAAAAATATTTGTTGGCTATGGCGCGTTGCAGGTACACGATGTCCCCTTTTTGTATGCACCACAGTGCGCGGAACACCTGCACAATAAGAAAGAATTTTTTTGGCCAGCGCGTACGGGATATGTCCAGCACCGGCGGGGCATGTATGACCGCCGCCACGCCGCGCTTGTTGAGCTCATCTACCACCCGGAACGCGCGCTGGCGCGATGAGCCTCCTTGCGGACCGCTAAAAGTAAAAAAGTGTACGGTCATAGCATTACTGCATAGGCGCGACATGCGCGGCGCAAGTTGCCGCAACTTGTGCCATTGATAACTCATTAATGCAGTCGGGATAGTCTTTATTGCGATGCGGAGTGCACCTATGCTCACAAGAAAATTGCCAAACAGGCGCATCCGCGCCATATTGTTCGGGGAACCACCAATTGGGCCCCAGACAAGTGCGTAGCACTACAAGAGGCTTTCGAAGGTGCGCGGTTAGATGCGCAACCCCTGTGTCAACCGATACTACGCCCGCGCAGCCGCTTATAAGCCCCATCATCTCTTGCAACGTAGCATCGCCAGCAATAACCGACACATGCTGCAGGTTGTTTGCTATAGCAAGTCCCTGAGATTTGTCGCCCGGGCCGCCGCTGATCAATACCTGGACTGCCGGCATGACGCGCCAGAGTTCTTGTATCAGCGTGCGAGCTTTTTCTGGACTGAGGCTGCGGCCTGCATTGCCCGCAAAGGGATGCACTACAAGATAGGAGCCTTTGATAACTGCGAATTTTTTCCTCGTATCTACACCATTTGGCTCAATGATATGCGGGTACTGGACTGGCACCAAGAGTCCTGCAGCTCTCAATGCTTCACGCTCGTGTTCAGCTACGGCCGTCTCGCGCCGTACCGGTAATAGCTTGGTATACAAAAAACGATTCCATAAAGAACTGTCGCGAAAGCCCACAAGTCCTCCAGGGCGCGCCAAAATCCTTGCTGCGAGCTTACTTCCGAGCCCAAAAGCCCCGCCATGCTTGCCTGCATACTGGGTTATGACAAGGTCGCTTTCCCTCCAGTCTCGCCACAAACGCCAGAGGCTCGAAGTATCGCGCCGGTTGGCTTCAACAACTTCCAACCATGGAGCATCTTGCATAAGGTCCCGTATCATCGCAGAACGGCTTGCAACCACTACGCCAAGTTTTGCGCTGGGATATTGCACATGTATGTTTTCTAATATATAGCGCGCCATCAAGCAGTCGCCGATGGACGACGCGCGGAAGGTCAGAGCTTTGCGAATGATAGCCATAGCGTGAGTTTAGCGCAGAAACGCTCTCAGACGTTTACCCTTTATTACTGCATTATGTCTGATTGCTTCACCAATTACCGAACCAAACCCTGTGCGTGGCATGGGCAAGACTCGCTCTTTCGGAACGGCTACCAGGTCGTACGGGGCGCTGTCTCCGCGCAAAAACCACGAGCGCGGCGCTAGGCATGCAGTAAGCAGCATTGCGTTTTTTACCTCACCTAGGATTAAGACGCCCCTTTTGCGCATCGGATAAAAAAGTACATACTCGCGGGAGTTAAAATAGCGCTGCAGCGCCTGCACAGATGCGCCATGGCTGCGCAGTTGGAATAAGTTTATTTCAAATAGCACTACCGGACGAGAGTTCTTAATCAGTTTTTGAGCCCCGAGCAATACCTGGAGCTCCATACCTTCTACGTCTAATTTTATGAAATCCGCCCGCGCCACCTTTTCATCCACTGTGGTTATTTCGAAATCTGTGCCTGACACCAGGCTATGTGCGCCGGCATTTGCATGCGCCCGTGCGCGCAGTGCTCCCTGCCCTGCCGTGCTGCCAAGTGCCAGGTTATGCAGTGTAAGATTTGCCTCATTTTGTTGGCTGTTCTGCGAAAGCTGCGTAAATGACTGCTGCGATGGCTCGAAAGCTATTACTTCCTTTGCTATTGTGGCGGCGGGTATGGAAAATGTTCCTATGTGCGCGCCAATATCAACTACGGTGTCTTGTTTGGTGGCAAATGCGCGCATTATCTCAAGCAAACCCTCATTGGGATAATCTGGACATCGTAATCCTTCTGCCATTTTTTTATCCAGCTTTGCATGCACGTCAAAAACTCCGTATATAGTTTGTATTTTTACGACAGCCGGGTCTTGCATACTTTACAGTCGAACCCACGCGCGGACGCGTTGCATGAACGGATAGAAGGGAGCTTTGCGCACCCAGTACTTAAGTATTCGTAAGCCCTCGCTTCTATTAATCTCTGCAGGATACCTGCGATGCCTGCGCGGTAGCACCTGGAGCTTTTCAATATCAATAGGACTATTGTGCCAGATAAGCCTCTGATTACCGTCGACGCAAAGGGTGCCATCATACAACTGGTATAGCCGTGTTTGAAATTGAGTATCAGTATGAAGCGCATCTATAGAATTATCGATGATGCCAAATGCAGGAAACAATTCGCGCAGAACAAAAAAAGCGTTGACTTCATTTGCTGCAACGAGCTCGTACCCTTTTTTCTTGGCAAGTTCGACCAGAGAGCGCAGCGAGGCGCCTTGAAAAACGCGCATGTCGCGCGGCTGTACGAATGCAACGTCATTGGGTATCGAGGGGTTAAACTCGACCACCATGACGCGGGGACGGTACTCTATAAGCGACTCCCAGAGATGATAGTCATTGCCGTCTATATCCAGCGAAAAAAAGTCGAACGTTTTTGGAAGCTGTGTAGTTGCAAAAATAGAGTCAAGCGATTGAGAACCTTCAAAAGATACGTATGCGTTAATGCAATGTGCATGCGGAAAGTGTGCATACTCTCTTTGCAGTTTTTCAAATTGCGTCTTATCCGCTTCAATGAGCACTCCAGACCAACCTCTGACATGGATAAGGCTCCAAACATTGCTGCCGTGTACGCCGTTTAAGGCGCCAAGCTCAACGCACCACTTTGACTCTTCGCCTATAGTAGCGAAAATGCGCTCAATAATGCCGTTCTCCCCGTGCTCGGAGGTGTTATTGTGGCGAAAGGCAAGAAGGTCTCTAGACATGGGACATTTCGGCCATGAACGACAGTATACGCTCCGCGCGCTCCTTCCACGAACGCTGCTTGGCTATCGCATATGCTGGCGTATTGGCAGCAACGGCAACCGCCTGGCGGACAAGGTCCTCGGCTTGGTCGGGTTCATAAAAAGCGGCCTCCTGCAGAGACACAACTTCCATAATAGCCGGAGTCCGAGCGGCCAATACGGGACTGCGCGCAGCCATGTATTCAAACAGTTTCATAGGCGAAGTATAACGGTACGACTGGGTATCGCGCTTGGTGCCGAGAACCAACGCCACATCTGCGGCTGCAAGCCATAGACGCATCTCTGTGTGCGGACGGCTCCCTGCAAAATGCAGATTCAACGGTAGCGGTTCATGGACGAACTCCTTAAAATGCGCCTCGTCTCCCCCGACCGTTTGCCATCGCACCTCGGGAGACAGCTTGGCTGCACGCGGTAATATCTCCAGCCCCTTCCATTCAAAAAAACGCCCCGCGTAGAGCACAATGGGAGTTCCTTGTGGAAGTCCGAGCTCTGCGCGTGCTTCTTGTTTATTGCCAAAGGTAAATTCGGCAAGATCAACACCATTTGGTTCAACCATGTACTGCGCTAACGATGAAGAAAAAGAAACCTTGAGCTCCTCGCTAATAATTGCATTGATAGCGATAATGCCGCGCACGCCCTTAAATAACATTCTTTGGGCGAAAGTATTAGGTTTGCCGCCATGCATTTCCGAAAAAAATGGCATGCCAAAAAGAGCTAAAGGAGCAGTAGAGTAGTTGTCGTTGTCGACCGTGTACAGTATAAACTGCTCCCCCGCCCTCTTCTTGCGCCAGAGGAAGAGCGAGTAAGAAAGTATAAAAGAAAGGGATGATACAAAATACCCAAGCCGGCCGCCATTGTACCAATCGAGCGTGAGCAAACGCACCACAGGGATGTCTACCCGTAGCCCATAATAATCCTTAAGCGGCTCCCGAGTCCCTCGTCTTGACGGTATAACCAACGTCAGCGGGACACCCGCCTCAATAAAAGCCTCGCACATTTTGGCCGTCTGTATGCCATGCGCTTTTTCGGTAGGCATGCGGGCGTTTGCTATGTAATACAAAGGAAGCATGCGTATATGGTGCACAAACACTATAACCTGTTCACGTGTTCAAAAGAAACTAAAAAAATAAAATCTCCCCGCACTAGGCGGGGAGAGCATTGTTTTTGCTGCTGGTTCTAAGAATGAAGCTCGGAAGTCCTCCTTGCCCCATCGAATGCTCGTAGCGTTTCGCTGCCAATCCTTGGTTGGCAGGAATACAGAACTCCGCGCGCACCTTGTTTTCTATCAGATCCCGAGCCTCCACTATGTCATCGGGTGTAAGCGTGTCGGTGAATACATAGGATGTATACTCGCCTGGGATCCCTTTGTAATTGGCGATAGCCCGGGTATAGTCGAGCGCTATCTGGTGTAGGCGATCGCCAGTCTTCTGGTAAGTGTACGTCCAGATGTCTTCATTGCGCTCTCGACTGAGCTCGATGTTCCGGACCGCTTCGTCATAATACGGAGTACCGAGGTAGGCCGTAATAATGGTTAGATCGAAGTCGAAGTTTTTTTTCTCCTTTGCTTCCATGAGATGCGCCATTTCGCGAAGCCACTCATAGGTCTCTTCTATAGTCTCCGGCGTTTCTCCCGGATGCCCTATAGACATGAGCGCCTTAACCTTAAGTCCGTGCCGCTTGGCAATCTCCATGCAGCGCGTATTTTGTGCCTTGGTTGCTTTTTTGTTTATGTTTGTCAGGATCCGCTCGGAGCCCGACTCAAAACCTATCAGCATCCATCGAAAGCCTGCGTCATACATCGCCGCGGCCTGCTCGTCGGTAAACAGGTTGGATTTGATGAAGCCGCGAAGCTTCCACTCCACGCTCAAGCTACGCTGGAGCTCGGCAATTCCGCGCATGAGCTTTGCCATCTCCTTGTTTACGTTGAGCTCATCATCGTAAAACATAAAGCCGGTCTTGCCAGTAGCGCGGTAGAGATGCTCCAGTTCTGCAAGGATGTTTTCATTGGTACGCGTTCTGATAAGCCGCAGCATTTTACTATTGCGGCCGCCGCAAAACCCGCACGCATAAGGACATCCAAGCTGGGCTATAAGCGAGAGCGCCGGAGCCCCATCGATGGTGTAGCGATAGGTGTCGAGCTCGACCAAATGCCGAGCCGGCCAACGCGTGTCGTTAAGCCGGGCATCGGTAAGAAAGTACGGCGACGCAGTATCGTCAGCATCAATCACTGAAGGGGCGTTCGGATGGCAAGCGGCAAAAATGGCATCTTCGCCATCTCCCGCTACGAGTACGTCTGCAAGGTCAATGAGTTGCCCCATTGCTGCAGCTGCACGCCCGTTATAAACCCCCCGTTTCTTTTCTCCCCGCCACGCTGCGTTCGCCAAAGTCACATGGGGACCACCTACAATGATCTTCGCATCGGGCCGTGTACGGCGCAGCACCTCAATAATATTGACTGTCTGAGGAAGCTGCGGAGTCGTCGCAGTGAGTCCGAAGATGCTTGTCTTAGAAGTTGTCGCATGCTTTGCAACGGCCTCAAGATAGTTTTCGATGCCAGAGCAATCAAGCGCTTCTACGATTGTGCCTTGTTCTTCAAGACTTGCCGCCACCTTAAGGATGCCTAAGGTTATGAAGACTCGCTCATCGGTAAGGAATTCCGAAGGCGGAGTAATCAGCGATATCCGCGTTGGTACCATAATCTCCAATACCTGCGGTACAGGAGGCGCCTGCGTGAGTGTCATGGCTACTTCTCCAAGTATGAGTGTAAGAGGAACTACTGAAGTCGAGTATAGCGTGTTTTATATAGCGCTAACCCTTGACAGACATTGTGTTAATTTGTCTAACAATGTGCATCATTTGTGCGTCGATGCGGAAATACTGCACAAATGCTTCACGCGCCTTGCGCTGCATGTCTTCAAACCGCTCAGGACTTACTTGGGAGTGGAATTCAGAAATTCGCTCAGGTATCTTTTGTATGTCTCTAAAATCGACAATGAGGCAAAACGCTCTATAGTCGACGCTGCTGCTAAAAGGCAGTGGGCGTTCAGTGTCTACGAGCACGGGAATGCGTCCGAGAGAAAGTATCTCAAACAGTCGAGTCGAATCATTGGCATCGCCCCGCACATCGAGGGCGTAATCGCTCTGTAAAACAGTATCCACAAAGTCCTGCCGCAAGCCGTGGAGGTCTCCCAGAGCGGTTTTTGCACTGCCAGAAAAAGATCTGCGTTTTTTAAGATTGAGCGCGACCAATGGAGAGCGCTCAAGTATCATGAGTGCCTTAGCGCGCCACAAGACGCCCTTGGTCATGGCACGATAGCGGCTGTCGAACATGCCCCGCAAGCGTACAGGGAACTCCTTAACGATGGTCCGAAGCGTCTGCATTGCGCTAAGTTGTGCCCAGCCGGCAAAGCCAACAATAGGGATTCCTGCTTCTTTCCTGCGTATAGATACTTTTCCTTCACAACAGCGCTCCAGGAGGTCGTCAGCGGCAGGCGGGATCTGTATCCGTCCCTTTTCTGGCAGAAAGCGGTATCCTCCTATGCGCAACACATATGTATTTTCTATCCCAACCGGAAATTCAATATCCCCCACTCCGTCCAACAACAGCGGAATATGTGCACGCTGAGCGGCTTTTGCGCACGCGTCGAGCAGGAGAACGTCGTGCCGCAAATACCAGTTATGCCGATAGGGAGCAAGCACAAAATCAGCCTCTGCTATATCGGCTGTAATGGTATATAAAGAAGTATCGAATGAGTGTGCATCAAACATTTCTTTTGCAAAAAGAGAATCCTCGCCATTGGGATTGCCCCAAAAGGGAAAAAGGAGCGGTGAATAAATGCCCTCACGCTTCCACGCAGGATCTACATATAACTTCAGTATGGGAGGCGCCATGATACCTATAACGTATGGAGGAGATCCAAAAGTTGCTTACCTGATCTTGGCCAGGAAAAATGTTTAGCTCTTTCAAAACCTTTAGCAATAAGGTCTTCTCTTAACATGTGGTCAGTATATACACGTTCCATCGCGCGGCTTATGTCGCCAATATCCATAGGGTCAACAAGAAGGCCCGCATTCCCCGCCACTTCAGCCATCGAAGAAATGTTCGAAGTGATGACTGGTGTTCCAAGACTCATTGCCTCGATGATTGGCATTCCGAATCCTTCGTTAAAGGAAGGAAACACTAGTGCGATAGCGTGCGTATAAAGCGAGTAAAGCTTTTCTATAGAAACGTAACCAGCAAATACTACCTCGTTTTGTAAGCCAGCCGCTGCCAACTCCTCATGCATTTTGTTGTGATACTCGCCGCCAAAGCTACCACCAATGATGAGCTTACAATCCGACGCGACACGTTTTTTAAATGCAATGAATGCGGACACTATGCCATGGACGTTCTTGCGGTATTTAACTTTGCCCGTAAAAAAGAAAAAGTCCTTCCATTCTGTAGGTAGTGGCTCAGCGGTTGCTTTGTAGGGTGCTAGTTCCTGGAAACCGTCCGGTATAACACTAATCTTGCTCGATGGCGTGCCGTAAAATATCATCAGGTCATGCTTGGTTGCTTCTGAAGGGACTATGATATGCAACGCACGATGCACGGTGATGCGCATGAGTATTTGGTCTCGCACAAAACTAAAAAGTGCTTCGGAAGAGTCCGGGATTATTTTTTGGCTGGCAAGTTCCTGACAAAGCATCACCGGTTTGGTGTGACGAGGGATAATTAATGGCAGCATTGGTGCCATAAACAAAAGCACATCAAACTCGCGTCGCAATCTAAAAAAGAACCAGAGTTTCTTAAGGTAGTGCCTTGGCATTGCGCGATTTTCAACCCTCTCGCCTATTACATTTTTACTCACAGCGCGTGAAGAAAAAACAACCATCGAGTCTGGCAACTGGTGCTGGTGCGCCAGATTGCGCATAAACTCAAGTACTACGTACCCCATCCCGGAGGCATTTTCTGTTTCGTATGGCTCTGCAACAAATCCAATTTTCATAGCTTAGTTTGTGGCCTTAGTATGGCGCTCGCGAATCCAGTCAGCAGTCGGACGTAACCCCTCTTCAAGCGAAGTTTTGGGTTCCCAACCGATATGCTTGCGTATCTTGGATATGTCGACCTCTCGGCGCAGCGCGGTATCAGCCTTGGTCGACACCACTTTATATGAGAATTCCCGTCCGTCGCCATACTGCTCCCAGATTATCTTTGCCAGGTCGAGGATGGTGTAATACTTATCATTACCGATATTGAAGTCCGCGTTTTGGACTAAAGCGTCGCCTTCGGCAGCTCGCAACGCGATAGCTACTGTAGCTTCGACCGCATCGTCTACATAGGTGAAGGGGCGTGTCGCTTCAGGATTTCCTAAAAGCTCTATCGGATACTGACCGCTGATAACCTTCTGCAACAATGCAGGGATTACATGTATATCTCCCGGTGTAGCGCCCTTGGAATCTTCCCCTGCTCCGTAAATATTGTGATAACGGATGACTGTATATTTTAGTCCGAACTGCTCAGCGTATGAGCGGCAGAAATACTCTCCGGCAAGCTTGGCAAAGCCATAGATATTGGTCGGCGGACGCACTTTTTCAATATCAGACTCGGTATATGGAAATTGAGGAGGATGCTGAAAGACCATCGAACTCGACGAATATACAATCCAGGGGATTTTATTGACAACAAGCGCGGGATACACCGCGGCATCGATAGCGGCGTTGTTGGTAAGTATCTCTGCTTGATGGTCGTGCATATAGGTTAGCGACCCTATGTCCGCAGCAAGGTGCAGTACCATATCTGCGCCTTGCAATGCCTTCTTCGCCTCTTCAGGGATGCGTAGGTCGTATCTGCGAAACTCAATTTCATTAGGAAAAATTATTCCCCGCTCCTCGGGCGGTACAATATCAACAACAATAACCGGCACACTTTGACTCGCAAGCGAGAGTGCAACGCGATGGCCAACATAGCCGGTCCCGCCAGTAATAAGAACTTTCTTCATGCGTCTATTATAGAACAGTTGGCTTATATATCTTATTTATTTCGACGATACCCTCAAAAAGTGAGAGGTTCCAGTCCCCTGTATGATGTTCGGCCGCATACTTTGCAAACGCGACTGTGTCCTTGGGCAAACAGTTTCCGGCAAAGCCACGAAAGTTCTCGTTCGCCTCAAGATATACATCGGGGATGTTGGGGTGCTTTACGATAGCGTTCTTTATCTTTTGGTAGTCTGCCCCGACCACTTTGCACACATCATAAAACTGGTTGGCGTAGACGATACGGAGTGCATTGAAAACGTTCCAAAAATACTTCGAGAGCTCGGCCTCCATGGGAGCCATCTTGGCAAAATTCTTTGGGAGCGAGCCGTGGGCGTCTTTAAGCAGCTCGTAGTCCGTCTCGCTATGCGTTCCAATGATACATACATGATGATATTCAACAAAGTCTACGAATTGTGCGCGCTCGCGCAGAAATTCCGGGCAGAATGCAACCCGTAATGATGGATGCTCTTGTATGAGCGATTCCGTGGTACCCGGCTCTACGGTTGATTTTATAACTACAAGACCTTTGTAGGTTGTCTTGGCAATATCGCCCACCACTGCTCGTACGATAGATGTATCGCACTTACCGTCAGGGAGCGAAGGAGTTGGCACGCAGACGAATACGATGTCGCTTTGGAGCGCACCTTGGAGAGATGTTTCCGGTTTCTTAATATCAAAACTTGTCACTGTGTGACCGATGCGGTTCATACCGTGCCGTACGGCACCCCCTACCATTCCTAGTCCAATGATTCCTATCTTCATAAGAGTAGACTATACCAAAGACTCACGTAATGCGTCTACTACTGACAGTTTCAATACAAAAAAGTGGTGGTACTCACTGTTAAACGGCACAAAGTCTTCGACCAACAATCCGTGCTGCGAAAGTTTACGTCGAATAAGCTTTGGCGGGTAGTCCTGCTTCCCTAGCTCCCAATAATGTTGCCCATTGAACACGTGCTTTTTTGGAAACGGAATTTTAAATGCAAAAAAGATATGCGGTATAAACGGAATCTTGCACGAAAAAGAGAGCATGGGACCGAAGTGCGGCACACTTATAACTACATGCGTTCGAGCGACGCGCGCCAACTCGCGTACTGCCTGGTCAAAATGCTCGAACGGGAGATGCTCTAGCACCTCAAAAGCGCAAGTTACATCAAACGATTTGTCGGCAAACGGGAGTTCAAGAACGCTACCAATGACGTCCGGCTTAAGGTCATCGGCTACGTCGACCGAGGTGTACTGCACTGTGGTGTTGTTCTTTATAAAATCGCCGAATACCCGGTCTCCCACGCCAACCTCGAGGATAGACTTTGGGTCAGTAGCAAAAACTTTTTTGAGCTGCCAATAGTAGCTCACAAACCGCCCCTCGAAAGCATACGCCTCGAAACGATAGTGCGATTTGTCTACTTGTACGTCGCTCATGCCAGTTGTTTTAGGATAGCAGGAATAAGTTGCGAAAGGGAGTGGTTCTGCCACACCTGCGCGGTCAGCGACGCCACATCCTTGCCGAGTGCACCCTTAAGCGCTGTAGCCAACGCCAAAGGTGTTGCCTCGGGCACAAACAGCCCTGCAGGCTCCAGCATCTCCTTAAACGCTTCACTCGTGCTGACTGCGGGGAGACCACAGGCAAGAGCCTCGAGTACTACCTTGTCGAGACTGCCGGTTTCGCTCGTGTGCGCAAACACCCCTGACTTTCGATATAAGTCGCGCAGCTCGGCATGCTTGCGGCCACCCAAAAAATGAACGCGGCTAGCGATTTGCAGCTTCATCGCCAACTCTTCGAGGTTCGACTGCTCGGGACCATCGCCGGCAACCATGAGGTCCTGCGGCACATACGGCAATGATTTGAGTATCAAGTCGTGACGCTTGCTTGCCGAGAGTCTACCCACCGAAAGGATAGTATCGCCGCACACCGACGTGTCCGGCGAAAAGAAGTCGGTATCAATGCCGTGACCCATAATACGGACTTTCGAACTCGCAAGCCTAAAACTCTCTTTCGACGCGGTGAAAATTACTTGCACCAGCTTCTCCGCAATACGCAACTTCAGATCAACGCTCTTATGCATGTACCACAGCGCTAGTTTTTTGCCCCTTAGCCGCCACAACCAACCGGCTGCTACCGCATATTCCGGGTTCATATGGACCAAAACCGCATCATACGAGAGCGCTGTACTAAGACGCAGCAAGTCAAGCGTGCGCCCAATTTTATTGCTCGTGTGCAATTGATGCACGCGAACATTCTGCGGCAGTGTGTAATCGCCCTTGTTTAAGCAGAGCACCTCCACCTGCTCGCAATGTTTGGCAAACTCTTCGAGCCAACGGACAAAAAAACCTAAGTCAGGATCATACTGGTCGACCGTTTGTGTACAGATGAGTAGCCTCATCTTTTTTTCTTGTGCCTTGCGATTGCCGCCTTGCCGTGCACGCCCTCAAGCAGGTCGAGGTCCTTGTTTGAGCGCACCAACAGGTCAATGTTCTTATCAATGGCCGAATGCAGGAACTTTGCCCCCCACTGGTCTTTGACGGTCTGCTCGTACAACTCGGTCAGAGCCGCGATATCTTTGATAAAGCATACGCCTCCGGCACCCCGGCCGCGCTTGGCGCCCTTGTGCCCGCTCTCATGCTGCACAGTCAGGTGCGACCCGCCGATGCGCGGGTCGGCCGCAATAGCCTGCCGCACCAGTTCGTAGTTGGCGCCGGTTGCATCTGCCAAGTCGTATATCAGGTTGGCAAACATCACCCGCAGGTACAAAAATAAGTTCCCCGCGTATTTGATAAGTTCGGCCTCGCGCACTGTACAGATCAGCTCGAATGGTGCTTTGGGCAGCGTCTTAAGCACGGCCGCAGCACGCGTACGATGCGCGGAAGTATCTTTTGAAACTCCGACGATATTTCGTAGTGGGCGCGCGGCATCTTCAGCCGCCTGCTTGAGCACCAAAAATTCCGGCGAATGCATCACATACAATTTTGGGAACTTTTTTTGCAAAGCAGCGGTTGTGCCGGGCAAAATGGTTGACTTGATAACCACAGTCTTACCTACACCTACGAGCGAAAGGGCCTCGCGCACAATAGAGTAATCAAAACCTTTTGGCGTAGTCGGGGTTGGCACCGCCACAAATACGATGTCGCACGCCTGTATCAGGTCTTTGTTGGCGCGATACGGCTCCTCGAGCGAGTAGCGCACCACCGTGTAGCCGCGCCTCTCAAAATCGTCGGCATAGCTCTTGCCGATAAAGCCCTGCCCGACCAATCCTATAAGTGGTTTTTTCATATGAGCGTTTTTTTCCATTGCTTGGCCCACTGCTGCGCACTGGGCAGAGATAATTTCAGCTTTCCACGCACACCCGAGTACAACACGTCTTTAACTCCCGAAGCAAGATCCGACCTTGCCTTTATAGTCGCTCCGACCTCGCGGGCAATACCTACGTCGGGCGCGACCACGGGTACGCCAGCCGCAAGCGCCTCTATAATACTGGCTCCGTAGCTTTCGTGCCTTGAGGTCGAAAGCACCACATCGGCCATCGCCAAATACGGCACCGTGTCCTGCCAACCCGGGAATTCTACGGCAAGATTTAGTGCCTTACGTTTGAGTTCTGCCTCGAGGCTCCCGGCGCCGAGCATTACGAGTTTTGCACCGGGGATTTGTGTAATGACCTCTAGTGCCAGCATAGGGTCTTTCTCGGCCTCGAACCTTCCAATCCACAATAACGTTTTCGTATCGTGCGGCTTGCGCTCCAAAGTCTTAAACCGATCCACTTCGACGTAGATAGGTAGTACGTGCACCGGCACCCTGATTCCCATACGTACGACCTGAGCTTTAATTTTTTCTGACACTACCCGCACCGAGTCGGCGCGGCGCAAGTTTATCTGTGCGAAGATGTGCAACAGCATCGGCTGTGCGTCGAGGTCGGTATGCACTTGGATATTGAGCTTAGCGCCGATCCACCATGCTATATGCCAAGCAACATGCCCCCGCCAGAACGGGTCTTGTGCGGTAACGACGTCAAAGTGCCCCTCTGGAATCTTCGGCCAGATAGCTCCGCGGCCCCAATAAAGCACGGTGAGTTTTTCTACGGCCGCAGCCTGCATCTCGTAACGCGGATGACCCGGGCCGAAACGCCTATCTCCGGTGATCATTAAAACTTTCATAGATGCTTGAGTTCTTTTACCAGAGCCTCGAGGGTCCGCTCTATGGAAAATTGGCCCGCCTTTGCCCGCGCAGACTCACCCCGAGCGCGGGCAACCTCAGGCTCCGCCTCTATCCGCCTAAGCGCCCGATACAGCGCCTCGTCATCCTTAGGCGGGATCAACAGGCCATCCGCCTCGTCGTCTACAAGCTCAGGATTGCCGCCCACTGCAGTTGCCACAATAGGGGTACCGAGCGACATCACTTCCAGGAGTACATGCGAAAGCCCTTCATAGGTTGAGTTGAGTACGAACGCATCTGCGGCTTTTGCCCAGCCGAGCGCCTCGGCGCGCGGCAAGGTGTCTATAACCTTAAGCTGCCAACCCTTTTCTCGAGCAACCACGCGCTCGAGCGCCTCTATACCCTTCCATGGCACACGCCGGGCAATAGTCACCACCAAGAATCCTGGATCGCGCTCTGGCAGCTGCGTAGGCACAGGAAGACCAATGCCGTTATATATAAGAACCGGACTTACTTCCCATCCGCTGACTATTTTCTGCATATACTTGCTGGGCGCTATAACAAGGCGGGCACGGCGCACCACGAAGCGCTGCAGCTTTCGCAAGAGCTCGACTCTCCATCCATATTTTTTAGTTTGAAATTGATCCAGCTCCTCTTTGACACCAAAACGTTGGCGTCCCTGCTCCCATGCATAGTCTCCGGGTACGCGCACTACAAAGGCTTTGCGCATAAGTGCGGCTGCAAGCGCAGCCGGAAGTCCGACCGAAACCGTGTCTTGTGCAAAAACAACATCCGCCCTGCGTGCCATACTCCAGCACTTAAAAAAATAAGCTGCATGCCGCAGCACTTTTGGCAGAGGACGCACTGCGCTAAAGGGAAGCACTACCACGCTAAAACCAAGCGCAGGCAGGCGCTCTTCAAGCAGCTTCGTATAGGTCGCTGGCCCCCCGCTCTCTGGGGGGTAAAGGCCTGTAGCTATAAGTATTCGCATATAAAAAATGGTAGCTCGTTTATAAAACCCGGGCAAAGACCTTGTTCCGCATATCTTGAGCTACAAGGTCCCAATCGTATTTTTTAACGGCGAGCGCCTGTGCTGCCTCTATAACCTTTTTCACCTTTGCGGGGTTACCGAGGATTTGTTTAACGGCAAAGGCTATTTGCTCTGGCGACTCCTTGTCGACCGCCCAACCTGTTGTTGCTTGGCCGGGGTTGCGTTTTGCATCAAATAAAAAGTCTGCGATACCGCCCTCCTGGGTAGCAATGACAGGTATACCAGCAGCAAATGCTTCTATGAAAGAGTTGCCCATGCCTTCTGAGCGGCTGGGTCGAATGAAAATATCGGCGGCATGCAGTGCGGTGGGCAGCAAAGTGTGCCCGACGTGTCCCACAAATTCTACTCGAGTGCTTACACCAAGACTTTTTGAGAGCGCCTCGAGTGCTGCTTGTTCCGGCCCGGTGCCTAATACTTTGAAGCGGATATGTTCTGGCAGCAGCGGAAGCGCTCGCACAACCGTATCGAGTCCGTTTTTGCGTACTAACCGCGAAGTGGTAATAAGCACAACCCCTTCATGGGCAATTGCAGCGCCTTCAAATCGCTTAGTCTCTACCCCATTAGGAATGATTTCTAGCGGTCCCGAGTATCCGCGCTTGCGCGCCCAATGGCCCAGGTACGTTGAGATTGCCTGCACCACTGCAGCCTGGGCAAATCCTAATTGCAGCAGCAGCAAAAAGGGCAGGACGCGAAGCCGAGCAAACATATGAGCGTATGTATCGCCTTCTTGGAGAGTAAGCGCATACGACAGACGCACTCCGCTCATGCGCATGAGCATGAGTGGAAAAAGCATGTACGACATCATTGCCCACATACCGTCGAAGCGCTGCTGCCGATGGAGCCTTACTGCAGCCCCTGCTGCACGCGGAAGAAACAATATTTTACCCAAGTAACCGCTTCCCCCGCCTACCCGATGCACGCGCACGTTCCCAAGCTGCTCTTCTGTCGGGTCTGCTTTGTCGAAGCGGAGCGTAAGCATATGGAACTCGATGTCCAAAATGCGGTCAGTTATTTCTTTGATTGCCACCTCTGCTCCGCCTACACGCGGGTAATAGGCGAGGCTAAAAATAAGAATTTTCTTCACGTCCATAAGCGTACGGCTATATGTAACAAAAGAAAAGGCCGTCTGGTTACCCAGACGGCCTGCATTGCTTAGAGATTCTTGAAGTAGTGGATGGTCTTTTGAAGACCTTCCCTAAGCTCAATTGCTGGAGCCCACTTCAATTCTTTTTGCGCCAGAGAGATATCCGGGCGACGCTGCCGGGGGTCATCCTGAGGCAGGGGCTTGTAGATGAGCGCGGAAGCGCTTTCCGTTAACTCAATGACAAGTTCTGCGAGCTGCAGCATGGTAAACTCTCGCGGATTGCCGATATTAATCGGACCCGTTACCAAAGGATCAGTACCCATCATACGCACCATTGCTTCGATGAGATCGTCAACATAGCAGAAGCTGCGCGATTGTTGTCCGTCGCCGAAGATAGTGATATCTTCGCCGCGAATGGCCTGCATAATGAAGTTGCTGACCACTCTCCCATCCTGCGGATGCATCTTGGGGCCATAGGTATTGAAGATGCGAACCACCTTGATAGGCAGTTTGTATTGGCGGTAGTAATCGAAGAAAAGCGTTTCCGCGCAACGCTTGCCTTCGTCATAACAAGACCGCGGGCCAATAGGGTTAACATATCCCCAATAGTCTTCTTTCTGCGGATGCACTGCAGGGTCGCCATATACTTCGCTGGTAGAGGCTTGGAGTATCCGCGCCCCTACCCGTTTAGCAAGTCCCAGCATATTGATCGCGCCGTGGACGCTGGTTTTGGTAGTTTGTACCGGGTCATGCTGATAATGCACCGGAGAAGCAGGGCAGGCCAAATTGTAAATCTGGTCCACCTCAACATACAACGGCAGGGTTACATCGTGCCGCAGCAGCTCGAAGTTCTTACACTCAAGCAAGTGCGCCACGTTTGATTTGCGACCGGTAAAAAAGTTGTCGACGCAGATAACGTCATGCCCTTCACGTACCAGCCGTTCGCACAGGTGCGAACCGAGAAAACCGGCTCCGCCGGTAACAAGAATGCGCTTCTCCATGGGATATCTTTCTATTTAGAAACGAACAAGGCTGATAGAATATAACTACTATTAGACTAATTTGTCAATAGCCTCTTAGTCTTCTATTTCAAACTCATCCGCTTCGGAAAAAGTTTCTTTTTGCTGCTGGCGCGGCCGAGCAAAGTGCATGCCGGCCATACCTGCGCCCAGTACGCCGACTAGCGCTGCAAGCGAGCCCCATAACATTTTGGAAGAGCCGCGTGATGCTTGGGGAATTTCGGTAGAGGCACCTTGTACCTCGCCCTCTTCGGCGGGCAGAGCGGGCGCGTGTATGTCTACGCCCTCAGGTATCTCAAAAAGCACGGGTTGCTGGGTATATTGCGACATCTCTGCCGTACTTACCGGCTCTCCGCGCAGAGGCGAAGTGAGCGAGTGCTTTGCTACAGTTGCCTGCACACCGTTGGAAAAATACAGCTGCGACTCTGGACTGCCCGAAAAACGGAGAACCTCCGGCGCAAATCGCACGCCGCTTTGCGCAAGCACAAAAGTGTCCGGGGGAATAATAAATAATCCGCCGCTGCCGCGCAGGGACCAATTGCCGATGTTGAGCTCTTTGTCGGATTGATTGGCAACTGTGAGCGACCCGTCGCCCTCGGTGAGTAGCGCCACCTGCGGCGCTGCAGCAAGCACGGTAAGACGCGCATGACCAGAGTAATAGTGATACCCAACCGTGAGCGTTACCACATACGAGCCCGGGTACGCGTAAGAGTGAAAGGCGCTTTTGCCCTCCGCCACTACACCATCGCCGAAGTTCCATATGTAGCGTACGTTTGCGCCAAGTGGCTCGCCCTTAAGACCGTACGCCGCTCCCTCAAACAAAGAACCCGCGCCAACTGACACTTGCGCATGGGCAGTAATGCACGCGGTAATTGCCGGCACAGACGCCGACCCGGCCGTTTGCTCCTGCTTCTGCACTTCACTGTGTGTAGTGGAAGCCTGCTCATCCGTCTGCGGCGATGTTGCACCTATGGTGATGTTTTGCGTCGCTGACCATCCCGTGCCCCACTCTTCCACGGGCCAATTCGCACACGAGCGGCTTTCGTCTTCGGGCTTTAAAACCAGCTTGGCGGAGAGGACCTGTGCGCCTTCTGCACTACTTTTATAGAAAAAGCTCCTGTTCGCGGTACTTTTGTTCATCGTCAACACAAAGACCGGGTTCCACGTCGTCGCGCTTGAGGAAAATTGCCCGCCCGGGGGTGCACTGGCAAGCAGGACACACGCCGTCTGAGGAACGCCGCCGCTTACTGGGGTTCCGTTTGCGTCTTGCGCTTGGATAGTTATCTGTTCTGAGACGCTACCGGGCGTCACACTCTGTAGCTGCGTTGTAAAAACAATCGTAGAAACCTGCGCGCTTGTCTGCGCCGGCATGGCAAGGAAAAAGACAATGCTGAAGAAAAGTATCTTATGCTTCATCGCGAGGCTCTTCTACCGAAAGCATGTCTCGCAACACACTCTCGGGAATTTCTGCAGGTTTGTGCAGGGTGGATTCCTGCGGCGCGAGTGCAGAGGCAGATTTGGCTGCAGGAGGTACTAACTTCTCCAGTGT
>Ga0163152_10003884_pt1 | contig 19012 bp, 15 predicted proteins | sample OliLakLV19MP8IB2_FD_148635 | JGI IMG/M metagenome (GOLD analysis project Ga0163152, IMG submission 148635) | Freshwater microbial mat bacterial communities from Lake Vanda, McMurdo Dry Valleys, Antarctica - Oligotrophic Lake LV.19.MP8.IB-2 | ecosystem: Environmental > Aquatic > Freshwater >...
GCCCCCCAAAGCCGCCACAGGACGTGACAGCCACTTCCGGAGAGGCGCGCGTTGAACCTTCCAGCGGACGTGACAGCCACTTCCGGGAAGCTCTCGGCAGCGGAGTTTCTCGAGTATCTGCTGGAGGTTGGCGGGACGTTGCTCTCCTACGGGTGCCCGACGCATCGCCTCGAGGATCTGGTTCGCGAGCTCGCACGTTCCGAGGGCTACGACGCGAGTGTGTTTGCGGTCCCGACGGGGCTCTTCGTGACGCTGACGGCGCCCGGGGAAACGCCACTCTTCCGCATGATTCGTGTGGAGGAATGGGCCGTCGACCTCGAACGCCTGATGCTCGTCGATGCAATCCTCAACGAAGCGGCGGCGCACAAAGTCCCGATCCAGGAAGCGCGACGGCGACTCCACGATCTCGAGAAGTTGCCCCGACCCTATCCGCGGCCTCTGTTCTGGGCTGCGACAGCCGGGGCGGCCGGAGCGTCGGCTGTCTTCTTCCGGGGTGGACCTTGGGAAGCGCTCATCGGGGCAGCCGGCGGTGCTCTGATCGGACTGATCGGATGGCAGTTGGGACGCAGCCGGAGCGCGCGCTACCTCTCGGACTTCGCGGGCGGAGCGACCGCCGCGCTCGTGGCGGGAGCGATCACGCGCGCGTGGCCAGAGTTGTCGCGGGAAGTGCTCGTGCTTTCAGGAGTCATCCTCCTGGTTCCGGGCATGGCTCTGACGACAGGACTTGCCGAGCTCGCGCGAAAAAATCTGGTGTCGGGCGCCGCGCGGTTGATGGAGGCGCTGATCACGTTCCTTTCGATCGTGTTCGGGATCGCGCTTGTGGTCGGTCTCGAGTCGATGATGGGCGGAACACCGGCAGCCCCATCCCCTCCGGAGGGTCTCGCGCTTCCGTGGCAGCTACTGGCGCTCGTCGTCGCGTCGTTGTCGTTCGGCGTGCTTTTCCGGGTGCCGCGTCGGCTGTTGATCACGGCGGTCGCCTCGGGCGCCATGGCGTGGCTCGCGATGCTGCTCGGCGGCTCGCTTCCAGGGCATATCGCCGCGTTCGCTGCTGCGCTGGCACTGTGCCTCTATGCAAACGGAGTGGCGCGACTCACGCATCGGCCAGCGCAGGTCTTCCTGCTTCCGGGAATGGTGCTCCTCGTTCCGGGAAGCTTCGGTTTCCGATCGCTCGAAGCCATCCTGCGAGGCGACCTCCTGGGCGGTGCGATGCGCGGCTTCGAAATGTTTCTGATCGCCGGTGCTTTGGTGACGGGCCTCCTCGTCGGAAACGTCGTCCTCCCCGCCAAGAAGATTCTCTGACCCATGAAGTGGCCGAGTCCAGGAAGTGGCTGTCACGTCCTGTTCTGTTCCGCGGTCACGTCTTGTTCCGCGGCTGTCACGTCCTGTCTGGCTCTGTTCCTGGTCGCCGGCGCGCTGGTGACGCCTCCTCGTCGGAAACGTCGTCATCCCCGCAAAGAAGATCCCCTGGAGCGCGAAAAAAGACGGGCCGCCTCGATCGAGGCGGCCCGTTGGACTTTACGGAGAGGTCAGCTGCTGTGGGCTTCCTTCTGCGTCGCGAGGGGCGAACCGGCGGCCGCGGGAGCGACCTCGATGCGCATGCCGTAGAAGGAACGCCACACGAAAAACGCCGAGATCGCGAAGGCGACGATCGAAAGCCCCAGACGAGCGTTCGTCGGCATCTCGATCGCGAGCTCTACGGCCAGAAGGCCGAAGAGCGTCGTAAACTTGATGACCGGGTTCAGCGCGACGGACGACGTGTCCTTGAACGGGTCACCGACGGTGTCGCCTACGATCGACGCCTCGTGGAGCGGCGTGCCCTTCGCCCGCAGCTCGACCTCCACGATCTTCTTCGCGTTGTCCCAGGCTCCGCCGGCGTTTGCCATGAAGATCGCCTGATAGAGACCGAAGAGCGCGATCGAGATCAGGTAGCCGATGAACAGGAACTCCTCGAGCATCGAGAACGCGATGGTCGAGAAGAAGATCACCATGAACAGGTTGAACATGCCCTTCTGCGCGTACTCCGTGCAGATGGCGACGACCTTCTTGCTGTCCTCGACGTTCGCCTTCGTGGCGCCTTCGAGCTTGATGTTCGCCTTGATGAACTCGACCGCGCGATACGCACCGGTGGACACCGCCTGGATCGACGCGCCCGTGAACCAGTAGATGACCGCGCCACCCAGGATGAGACCCAGCAGGAAGGGCGCGTGCATCAGCGAGAGCTTGTCGAGATCCGTGGTCAGTCCCTCGGTGAGCACCATGATGATCGAGAAGATCATCGTGGTCGCGCCGACGACGGCCGTTCCGATGAGCACCGGCTTCGCGGTCGCCTTGAAGGTGTTGCCGGCGCCGTCGTTCTCCTCGAGGTAGTGTTTGCCCTTCTCGAAGTTCGGCTCGAAGCCAAAGTCGCGCTTGATCTCGTCCTTGATGTCCGGGTACGTCTCGATCAGCGAGAGCTCGTAGACCGACTGCGCGTTGTCCGTGACCGGACCATACGAGTCGACCGCGATCGTCACCGGTCCCATGCTGAGGAAGCCGAACGCGACCAGACCGAACGCGAAGATCGCGGCGGGGCTGATGATCGTGCCCGCCTCGCCGACCGTCGAGCTGGGGATCGTCGCCGTAAGGAAGAGAGTCTCGAGACCCTGCGTGCTCACCAGGTACGCGATGCCCATCAGGCCCGTGATGGTGATGCCCATCCAGTAGGCGCTGAAGTTACCGGCGACCAGGCCCGACAGAACGTTGAGCGACGCGCCGGTCTTCGACGCTTCGACGACTTCCCGCACGTGGCCGGACTCGGTCGACGTGAACACCTTGATGAGCTCGGGGATGATCGCGCCCGCCAGCGTGCCGCACGTGATGATGGTCGACAGCTTCCACCACAATGTGGGGTCGCCCGCGAGGTTCGGGATCAGCAGGTAGGACACGAGATACGTCGCACCGACCGACACGATCGAGGTCAGCCACACGAGGAACGTGAGCGGCGCCTCGAAGTTCATCTTGTCGACGGTCGCGTAGCGCGCCTTCGCGATGGCGCCGTTGACGAAGTAGGAGAGCGCCGACGCGATCACCATGACGAGACGCATCGCGAAGATCCACACGAGCAACTGGATCTGGATCGACTCCACCGACGAACCACCCGCCGCAACCGCAGCGAGCAAGATGAAGGTGATGAGCGCGACGCCCGTCACGCCGTAGGTCTCGAAGCCGTCAGCCGAAGGACCGACCGAGTCGCCGGCGTTGTCGCCGACGCAGTCCGCGATGACGCCCGGGTTGCGCGCGTCGTCTTCCTTGATGTTGAACGCAATCTTCATCAGGTCGGACCCGATGTCGGCGATCTTCGTGAAGATGCCGCCCGCGATGCGCAGCGCGGCTGCGCCGAGCGACTCGCCGATCGCGAAGCCGATGAAACACGGACCCGCCCAATCCCCCGGGATGATCAGGAGGATGAACAACATGATCAGGAGCTCGAGCGAGATCAGCACCATGCCGATCGACATGCCCGCCTTCAGCGGGATCTCGTACGTCGGGAAGGGCTTCCCGGCGAGCGAGGCGAACGCCGTCCGCGAGTTCGCGAACGTGTTGATGCGGATGCCGAACCACGCCACCGCGTAGCTGCCGGCCATGCCGATCAGCGAGAACAGCAGCACCACGGCGACCTTCAGCGCCTGGCCATTCGTGATCCACCCGTGTTTCACCTCGTGGGTGATCGGGTCGTGGAACTTCACGAGCCAGCCGAAGTAGCCGACCATGATCGCCGCCATGAATCCCCAGAGGATGAGGAGGAAGCGGCCCTGCGTGAGGAGGTAGGTCTGGCAGGTCTGGTAGATCAGCTCGGACACTTCGAGCATCGACTTGTGCACGGGCAGGTTGCGCACCTGCGTGTACTGCACGAAGCCGAAGATCAGTCCAAGGATCGAGACCGAGAAGCCTGCGTAGACGAGCATGCTCCAGCCGTCCATCCCGAGGAATTGCTCCTTGGAAAAGTCGGGGATCACCAGGTCTGCCTCGCTGGCGAAGGCCTGACGTGCGACGAGCTGGAGGGGGAGGCCCGCGAGGAGGGCGAGCCAGCGCCGATAGTTCGATTTCTTCATGTGGGTGCGCCTCTCAAACGGCGGAAAAACTCCGCCGGTTTCGAGTGGTTGGCCGCCGGCGACACGCCGACGCTTCAGCACACTTCGATCAATCGCGGTCGTTTAGCACGTTGCGCGCGGAGGTGTCCATCTAGCCGACGACGGCCCGCGCGACGCCGTAACCGGTAGCCCCCGCGAGAAATCCGCCTCCCAACGTCAGCGCGACATACGCGATCGCCGACCGCGCCTGCCCGTCCTGCAGCAGTCGGAACACCTCGAAATTGAAGCTCGAATACGTCGTGAATCCGCCCATCACACCCGCCGTGAGCGCGAGCAGCACCACCGGCGACATCCACGCGGACTTTTCGCCGGCCCGCATCAACGCCCCGAGCAGCAGACACCCCGCGACGTTCACCGCAAGCGTCCCCCACGGAAACGCCTTCCCGAACTGCTCCACCGTCCAGAGCCCGATCAGGTATCGCGCCCCCGATCCGGCCGCACCGCCGACACACACCCAAAGCAGGTTCTTCATCGCGGCGGAGCATCGACGCGTTCGCGGCCTCACGCAATTCGGTAGACTCCTCGTCGATGAAGGCCGCCCTCGTCGTCGCCGCTTCCCTCCTCGCGATCGCACGTCCCGCTTCCGCCGTCGAAGTCAGCGCGGGCGGAGCCGTTCACCCGCTCGGCTTCATCGGCGGCGCCGGCATCGAGCTTGGCGTCGGCGACAACTCCGCCGTCGAGATCCGTGGTTCCTTCATGGCGTATCAGTACGAAGCGACCGACTACGAAGAAGAGGGCAGCGGCCCGATGGGCGGCCTCCGCGCCCGCTGGTATCCGCAGGACACCGGCAACGCCACGCGCCTCTGGCTCGCCGCGGGACTCTCCAGCGCCAGCGTCGACTACGAGTGGAAGGAGTACAGCGACGGCGCCGTCGTCGACTCCAAGGAGGACACGGCGATGCTCGTGCTCGTCGAAGCCGGCGTCGGCTACAAGATCCTCTTCGGTGACGAGCGCTTCGTCCTCGATCCACAGATCCTCCTCGGATATTTCGTCAGCCCCGACACCGAGATCGACGTCCTCGCCGGCGCAGGCCTCTCGCTCGGCGTGAGGTTCTGATCGTGGCGGCAACGAAGGGGCGCGTGCTGATCCTCGTCGGCCCGGAGTACGAGGACCTCGAGGTCTGGTATCCGAAGCTGCGTCTCGAAGAAGCGGGCTACGAAACGCCGCTCGCCGGATTCGGCGGTGATCGCGAGTACCGCGGCAAGCACGGTTATCCGTGCAAGGTCGACGTGATGGTCAAAGATGTTGGCGCCGATTCGCTCGTCGGCCTTCTCGCTCCCGGCGGCTGGGCGCCCGACAAGCTGCGCCGCGATCCCGACATTCTCGCGCTCGTCCGCGCCCTCGACGAGCGGAGGAAGATGCTCGCGACGATCTGCCACGGCCCGTGGGTCTTCATCTCCGCGGGGATTCTTCGCGGACGCAAGATGACCTCCACCGTCGGCATCAAGGACGACGTGACGAACGCCGGCGCGCAGTGGGTCGACGAGCCCGCTGTCATCGACGGCAACCTCGTTTCCGCGCGCGTGCCGAAGGACCTCCCCGCATTCGGTCGCGCGATGCTCGACGTCCTCGGCCGCCAGTCGTAAGCGCATGCGACTCCATCTCGTCGACGGAACCTGGGAGCTCTTCCGCGCGCACTACGCGAAGCGGCCCGGTCACCTCGATCCGAAGAAACGCGAGCGCAAGGCCACCGTCGGCGTCGTGTATTCGATGCTGCGCCTCCTCGAGAACGACGAGAAAGAGAAGCCGACGCACATCGCGATCGCGTTCGACAACCCGATCGAGTCGTTCCGCAACGATCTCTTTCCCGGCTACAAGACGAGCGAAGGCGTCGAGCCCGTGCTCCTCGCTCAGTTCGACGCCGTCGAGGAAGCCGCCCGCGCGATCGGCATGGTCGTCTGGCGCATGGACAAGTGGGAGTGCGACGACGGTCTCGCGAGCGGCGCCGCGAAGTTCAGGGACCAGGTCGATCAGGTTCGCATCTGCTCGCCCGACAAGGACCTCGGCCAGTGCATTCGCGGAACGCACGTCGTCACGCTCGATCGCATGCGCGACAAGGAGACCGACGAAGCCGGCCTCCTCGAGAATCGCGGCATCGAGCCGCGCAGCATTCCCGATTTTCTCGCGCTCACCGGCGACACCGCTGACGGCATCCCGGGCGTCCCCGGATTCGGCGAAGTGGGCGCGTCCGCTCTCATCGGCAGGTGGAGGACGATCGAAGCGATCCCCTCGGATCCCGCGCTGTGGAACGTGAAGGTGCGCGGCGCAGATCGCCTTGCGCTCGAGCTCTCGCGCCACCGCGAAGAGGCGATGCTCTACAAGAAGCTCGCGACGTTGATCGAGGACGTCCCGCTGAAGGAGGATTTCGCGGCGCTCGAGTGGCGCGGCGTCCCGCATGGCGCGTTCGCCGCGTGGTGCGACGACGTCGGTGCGAGCGAATCGCTGCGCCAGCGCCCTCGGCGCTGGCGCGAAAGCTCGTGACCGACGGCCAGGGAGGCATTCGGCGGAGTTGGCAAGGGGTTACTTCTTGTTCAGGGAGGTGCCGTTGATGCAGTAGCGGAGGCCGGTTGGCTTCGGGCCGTCCTCGAACACATGGCCCATGTGACCGCCGCAACGGGCGCAGTGCACTTCGACGCGGACCGAGAAGAAGCTCTTGTCCGTCTTGGTTTCGACGCTCTCGGCCTTGATCGGCTGGTAGAAGCTCGGCCATCCCGTTCCCGAGTCGAACTTGTGCGCACCCGCGAAGAGCTCGAGTCCGCAGCCGGCGCACACGTAGACCGCCTTCTCGTCGTGATCGTCCCAGAACTTTCCGGTGAACGCGCGCTCGGTGCCTTCCTCGCGCAACACGTGGAACTCCTGAGGCGTCAGTGCCTTCTTCCACTCCGCGTCCGTCTTCACGACCTTCTCCACGCTTCCCGTTCCTGGCGCCGCCATGACCGCTGCCCCTTTCTTCGCTTCTTCCGTCGCGTTCGCGAGACCCACCGTGGCCCCCGCCGCGCCGAGGGCCGTCACCGAGAGCCATCCGAGAACCGAGCGCCGTTTCATCCGAGCCTCCATACCGACGATACGCCCCACTCTAGCAGGTGGTTTCGTGCCTTTCGCCCGCGTGACCGGCGTCACGAAGCCGGGTAAAACCGCGGCGAAATGCCCATCGACCTCGACCTCATGCGCGGCATTCGCCTCTCGGCGGCGCCCAAATTCCAGATCCTCCTCGCGCACACGTTCCTGCGCGTCGTCTTCAACGTCCCCACGAAGACCGAGATCGTCATCGAAGGGCTCGAGAACATCCCGCGCGAGCCGGTGTTCTACGCGATGAACCACACGGACAAATACAACTACTGGCCCTTCCAGTATCAGCTCTGGCAACGCCTCTCGCGATTCACCGCGACCTGGGTCAAAGGAAAATACTTCGAGAGCAAACTGCTCTCGCTCTTCCTCGTCGCGACGAACAACATCCCGCTCCCGTCGCGCGGCTACGTGATCAGCACGGAGTTTCGCCGCGCGGAGAAGCGGCCGCCCGACGCCGCCGAGTATCGCGTGCTGCGCGATCTCGCCGACGGCGTCCGCGTGGACGCCGCCGGAGCGAGCGACGCGGTGAAGCGATTCCTCGACGGCGGCGGTCTCGCGCGTTTCGAGGAGAGCTTTCGCTTGATGATGAAGGCCGTCGAGCGCATCACCGGCGACGCACTGAACCGGCTGAAGCTCGACGTGATCATCTTCCCGCAAGGGACGCGATCGATCCGCCTGTCGAAAGGACACACCGGGCTCGCGCAGGTCGCGCAGGCCCTCGGCAAGACGATCGTTCCGATCGGGTGCAGCGGCTCCGACAAGCTCTACCCCGGCGGCTCGCCGTGGCCGAAGGGTGGACGCGTCGTGTATCGCATCGGCACGCCGCTCCCCGTCGATGGGCCGGACCTCGCGCCGTTTCGCGTGACCGCGCCGTTCGAACCGCTCGTTCCCGAAGCGAACAAGGCGCACGGAGCGAAATTCCGCGCGATCACCGATCTCGTGATGGCCCGCATCAACGCGCTCGTCGATCCGCCCTATCAATACGCCGAGGGCTCGTCGTCCGACGGCGTGAAGGAAATGGAGCGCTTCCTCTAAAGTAGCCGCCGCACGGATCCTGGGCTAGCGTTCCCGGCCCTCGGCGCACCTCTTCGGCGCGACCGTCATCGTAGAACGCCCGTGACGACCCAGCTCGCCCCCGCGCAATCCCCCCGCCTCGACGCCCAGCTCGCCCTTTTGGGCGCGGTGAAGGCGATCGCGGCCGCCGCGGGCGGGCAGATTCCGCAGTATTTCGCGCACATGCGGCTTCGCTCCGCGGGAACGCCCGACGCTTCGCGCGGCGACCGACGGAAAGGCGAACGCATCAACGACCTGCTCCTCGGAAATGGCCGCCGCCTCGGTGCCGGCGCCTCGATCATCGACTGGCAGACCGCGCCCCTCGCGCAGATTTTTTTCTCGCACGAGGAAGGCGAAGACTACGAAGTCGAGATCGACGGCCGCACGCTCGAAGGCCAGGTCCTCGAGAAGAACCTCCTCGGCTTCGACGCCCGCGGACTCGCGTGGATCGAGTGGGAGGAAGGCACGCTGCGCCGGGGTGACGACGGTGCATGGTCGTTCACGCCGGGGCGCACGCGCGAACGCGTTCCGTTGCGTGCGCCCGCCGATCGCCGCCCGTTCCGCTCGCCGCTCGAAGTGACGCTCGATCCCGCGCAGCAGCGCGTCGTCGACCTGCCGTCGAACCGCCACACACTGCTTCTCGGCGAAGCCGGCTTCGGCAAGACGACCGTCGCGCTCCATCGCCTTGCCGCGCTCCAGGCGAAGGCGGGAGAGAATTTCCGCGGACTCGTCCTCGTGCCCACGCCGGGTCTGCGAAAGCTGACGGAGCTGATGCTCGAGCGGAAAGCCGTGCCGGGCGTGGAAGTGTGGACGTGGGAATCGTGGGCGGCGAAGGTCGCGAAACACGCGTTCCCCGATCTGCCGGAGCGCCTGAGCTTCTGCATGTATGGCGCGGTCGTCCGCGCGAAGCGGCATCGTTTGCTGCGTGCGGAGATCGCCGCGTACGTGGCCGAGCGGCCCGAGGCGTTCGTTCCCGACGGAAAGCGGCGCACGAAGGCGCTCGCCTCGCGCTACGACCTCGAGCAGATCTTCGGCGATCGAGTGCGCATGGGCCGCCTCGTCGACGCGGCCAACGGCGAGATCCGCAGGACCGCGATCGAGGACCTGGCCGAGCACACGCGCATCCAGTATTCCGAGTCGACGGAGCGGCAGTACCGCCACGTCGACGCGGAGAATCTGATCACCGCCGACGGCCGTGCGATCGACGAAGGCACGCCGATGGAGAACGCAAACTCGAACGACGTCGAGGACTACGCGGTCCTTTTCGAGATCGATCGCCTCCGCGCGCAGGCGACCGGAGGGAAGCTCGCGAGCGTCCCGCGCTACGACGCGATCGTGCTCGACGAAGCGCAGGAGTTCGCGCCGCTCGAGCTCGCGCTCGCGGGTCGCGCGGTGCAGCGGGGCGGCGCGCTCATCGTCGCCGGCGACGCCGCACAGCAGGTCGATCCGAACACCGACTTCCCGGGGTGGGACGGCGTGATGTCCGAGATGGGCGTCGGCGATCATCATCGCGAGACGCTCGCCGTGAACTATCGCTGCCCGCCGCCGGTCACCGAGCTCGGTCGCGCCGTGCTCGTGCCGGCCGGCGCCGCTCCGGTGGATCCGTCGATCGACACGTTCCGCTTCGACGCGCCGGCGCACCTCGCGATGTGGCTCATCGAGGAGCTCGGCCGCATCTCCTACGAGGATCGCACGGCGTCCGTCGCGGTCATTTGCCGCTCGGCCGGCATCGCGCGCTCGCTCTCGCGCACCTTGAAGCACGGCGCCGACCACGCACTGTCGCTTGGCGGGCACTTCGACTTTGCGCCCGGCGTGCTCGTCACCGCCGTTCCCGAAGTGAAGGGCCTCGAGTTCGACTACGTGATCGTTCCCGACGCCGATTCGAACACGTACCCCGATACGGCCGAGTCGCGTCGCACCCTCTACGTCGCCGTCACGCGCGCGACGCACCGGCTCGTGCTCGCGTGTGCCGGCCGCTGGTCGACGCTCCTGCCCCCGATCGGGACGCCCTGAAAAAGCACCGCTACTGACGGAGCCGGGCCGCGGCTTCGCGATCGAGCGCCCAGACGACGGACCCGGTCGAAGAAATCCTCTGCGAGGGGAGCTCGTCGGGGACCGGCGGCCCCTCGAGGACGCGCTGGACCGTCACGGCCTTGTCCGCGCCCGCGACGAGAACGACGACCCGCGTGGCCGCATTCAACGCGGGAAACGTGAGCGTGATGCGATGCGCCTTCGCCGATTCGCTCCACGTGGCGACGACCCGACGGCGCGTTTCCGCGAGCGCGGGCGACCCGGGAAAGAGCGACGCCGTGTGCCCGTCAGCGCCCATCCCGAGCAGCGCCAGATCGAACGCGGGCATCTGGTCGGGTGGGAGCGCGAAGAAGCGCGCGAGCTCGTCGTCGTATGCCTGCGCCGCCGCCTCCGCGTCGGCCATCTCGCCACGCATCCGATGGATGTTCGCTTCCGGGAGGCGCAGGGCGCCTAGCATCGCGCCGCGCGCCATCCCGTAGTTGCTGTCGGGATGATCGGGCGCGACGTGGCGCTCGTCGCTCCAGAAAACGTGCACACGACCCCAGTCGACGGCGTCGCGAAACTGCGCTTCGCGCGCGATCTTCTCGAAGAGTGGACGCGGCGTCGACCCGCCGGAGAGAACCCACGTAAACCGGCCGCGCGCCGCGATCGCCTCCACCGCCTGCGCGACGGTGTCGACAGCGGCCCAGGTGCAGAGCGCGTCGAGAGCCTCTCCGATGACGATCGTGCGGCTCACTCGTCGACGATCCAATGGCGCCCGTCGCGCTCGAGCAGCTCGGACGCCGCCTGCGGTCCCCACGATCCCGCCGCGTAGTTCGGGAAGTCGCGCGGCGGCAGGCTCGCCCACAGATCGACGATCGGCGTCGCGATCCTCCATGCCGCCTCGACCATGTCCTCTCGATGGAAGAGCGTCGAGTCGCCGACCATCACGTCGTAGAGCAGGCGCTCGTATCCGGTGGCGGCGCCTCGCTCGCCGAACTCGTCGTAGTCGAACGCGAGCTGCACCGTCTTCACCTGGATCGACGGGCCCGGCACCTTCGCCTTGAAATGCAGGCGGATGCCTTCGTCGGGTTGCACCTGCAGGATGAGCCGGTTCGACGAAACGGCCTCGAGCCCCGCCTGCTTGAAGAGATGCAGTGGCGGCTTGCGGAAGTTGATGACGATGCGCGAGTCGCGCTTCGCGAGCCGCTTGCCCGAGCGCAGGTAGAACGGGACGCCTGCCCAGCGCCAGTTGTCGATGCCGAGCTTCAGCGCCGCGAACGTTTCCGTCGTGGACTTCGGCGACACCTTCGCCTCGCTCCGATAGCCGGGCACCTTCTCGCCCTTCACGAACCCTTCGCCGTACTGTCCCCGCACGGTCGCGTGAAGGATCTCCTCCGGATCCATCGGCTTGATGGACTCGAGCACCTTCACCTTCTCGTTGCGCACCGCTTCCGCTTCGAGCGACGACGGCGGCTCCATCGTCACCAGCGTCATCAGCTGGAAGAGATGGTTCTGGATCATGTCGCGCAACACGCCGGCCGACTCGTAGTAGCCGCCGCGATCCTCGACGCCGAGTTCCTCGGCGACGGTGATCTGCACGTTCTCGATGTAGCGGCGATCCCAGATCGGCTCGAAGATCCCGTTCGCGAGCCGGAAGACGAGGAGGTTCTGCACCGTCTCCTTCCCGAGATAGTGGTCGATGCGGAAGATCTGCTTCTCGTCGAGTACGCGCTGCAGGCGCGTGTTGAGCTCGCGAGCCGAGTCGAGATCCCGCCCGAACGGCTTCTCGACGACGACGCGCCGCCATCCCTTCTTGCTGCGCGTGAGCCCGGAGGCGCCGAGCTGCTCGACGACTTCCGCGAACACGGCGGGCGGCGTCGCGAGATAGAAGAGGACGTTGTCGCGCGTCGCGTTCGCGGTGCCCGCCTTCTCGATCGACGCCGCGAGCCGCTGATAGGTCGCCGCATCAGCGAGATCCCCCTCGCAGTAGTGGATCCGTTTTTGGAAGTCCGCCCACACCGTCGCGTCGACGGGCGACGTCGCGAACTCGGCCATGTCTTCGGTCAACTGGGCACGGAACGCGCCGTCGTCGAGTCCCTTGCGCGCGACACCGATGATCGCGAAGTCCTTCGGCAGGAGTCCATACGCGCGCAGGTTGACGAGCGCCGGCAGCAGCTTCCGTTTCGTGAGGTCGCCGCCCGCGCCGAAGATCACGATCGTGCACGGATCTCCCGTGCGCTGATCAGCGCCCGCGGCGGCAACCGAGCGAAGCGAGCCTGCCGCCGCGAGGACCATGCGCTGATCGCTCACGAGGGCTTCGCTTCCTGGTGTCCGCCGAAGCCGGCGCGCATCGCGGAGAGAATCTTCTCCGCGAACGTGTTCGCTTGCCTCGAACGGAAACGCGTGAAGAGCGCCGCGGTCAGCACGTGCGCCGGCACCGCCTGCTCGACCGCCGCCTGCACGGTCCAGCGTCCTTCTCCGGAATCCTGCACCGAGCCTGTGTACGCGGAGAGCTTCGGGTCCGCCGCGAGCGCCGACGCGGTGAGATCGAGGAGCCACGACGTGACCACGCTTCCACGCCGCCAGACTTCCGCGATGTCGGCGACGTTCATGTCGTAGGACGAGCTCTTCAGGATCTCGAAGCCCTCGGCGTACGCCTGCATGAGCCCGTATTCGATGCCGTTGTGGATCATCTTCGCGAAGTGCCCCGCGCCCGACGGGCCGCAATGGAGGTAGCCCTCGTCGACGCTCTTCGTGGCGCCTTCGCGCCCCGGAGACGGCGCCACGTCACCGCGACCGGGCGCGAGCGTCTTGAACACGGGCTCGAGTCGCGCGAACGCGTCCGCCGTGCCGCCGACCATCAAGCAGTAGCCGCGTTCGAGTCCCCAGATTCCGCCGCTCGTGCCGGCATCGAGATACGCGATCCCCTTCGACGACGCGACCGCCGCTCTGCGCACGTCGTCTTTGAAGAACGAATTGCCTCCATCGACGATCACGTCGCCCGGCGACAGCTTCTCCACGAGGAGCGCGAACGACTCCTCGGTTGGACCGCCTGCCGGCACCATCATCCAGACCGCTCGCGGCGGCGCGAGCTTCGCGATCAGCTCGTCGATCGTCGCGGCCGCGACCGCCCCTTCGGACGCGAGCGCCGCGATCGGCCCAGGCGCCCGGTCGTGGACCACGCAGTCATGCCCACCTTTCATCAGGCGGCGCGCCATGTTCGATCCCATTCTCCCCAGACCGATCATTCCCAGTTGCATGGGGCGATGGAACCCGCCAAGTGCCCGGAAAAGCAAGCGCGTGACAGCTGCTCGAAAAATCCGCCGGAAGATGTCGTAATCGAGCCTCGCCGTTCGACGTGCAGACGACAGGTTGATAGACACCCGAACAAGGAGAACGGCAATGCGCGTGATGGTGATCGTGAAAGCGGACAAGAAGTCGGAAGCCGGTGAGATGCCCGACGAGAAGCTCCTCACCGACATGACGAAGTACAACGAAGAGCTCGTGAAGGCCGGCGTCATGCTCGCGGGCGAGGGGTTGCACCCCAGCTCGAAGGGCGCGCGCGTGAAGTTCACGGCCACGAAGAAGGTCGTCACCGACGGCCCGTTCGCGGAGACCAAGGAACTCGTCGCGGGTTTCTGGCTGTGGCAGGTGAAGTCGCTCGACGAGGCCATCGAGTGGGCGAAGCGCTGCCCGAACCCCATGCCTGGCACGGAAGCGGAGCTCGAAATCCGGCCGGTGTTCGAGGCGACCGACTTCGGGGAGGCATACACGCCGGAACTGCAGGCGAAGGAAGAGAAGATGCGGGAGCAGCTCGCCGCGCGGAAGAACTGAGCGGCGAACGCTCGCGAATTCCGAACAAATTCGGCGCAGTCGATGCACCCGCGCGAAGCACGAGCAACGCATTTCGCGACGCCTATCAAGGGGGCATGAGCGATTGGTTGTTGAGGAATACGGACGGTGGGGCGGTGGAGCCCACCCCGGCGTGCCTGCGGACGTTCGTTCAGCTCGTCCGAGACTCGCCGGTACCCATGCAGGTCTGGTGTGGCCGCGATCTCACCATCGTGGCCACGAACCACGACCACGAACGACTGGGAGAGCCGGCGCTCGAGAGCGGCGAAGCGAGCGACCGGACGATCGCCCTTCTCCCAATCTACGGCGACGACGGATTGCCGGCCGGCGTCCTCGCGATCACGCGGCCGCCGAGCGGCGTCGCCGAGACCGAGAGCGCTCTTCACGAAGCCAACCGCGCGAAGGACGAGTTCCTCGCGATGCTCGGCCACGAGCTCCGCAATCCGCTCGCTCCGATCGCCACCGCGCTCCAGTTGCTCGCGGTGAAATCCGGCGTCGACGGTGCTCGCGAGCGCGCGGTGATCCAGCGGCAAGTCGACCATCTCGCGCGACTCGTCGACGATCTGCTCGATGTTTCGCGAATCACCCGCGGGAAGCTGCAGCTCGACCACCGCGCCGTGGATCTCGACCTGGTGATCGCGAAAGCGATCGAAATGGCCGGACCGATCATCGAGCGGCGCCGGCAGCACGTGCTGCTGGATCTCGACACGCAGGGGACCGCCGTGCGCGGCGATCCCATGCGGCTTGCGCAGGTATTCGGAAATCTCGTCAGCAACGCCGCGAAATACGGCAACCCGGAGGGTGTGATCGAGATCGTCACGCGCGTCGTCGGGACGAACATCGAAGCGTTCGTTCGCGATGACGGCATGGGCATTGCGTCGGATATTCTTCCGAAGGTCTTCGAACCCTTCTCGCAGGAGCGCCAGGCCCTCGATCGCTCGCAAGGCGGGCTCGGTCTCGGCCTGGCGATCGTCCAGGGGCTCGTCACCGCCCATGGCGGCACCGTGACCGCCTTCAGCGAAGGGCGGCATCGGGGAAGCCGGTTCACCGTGACGCTCCCCGTCTCCGACGCCGCTCCCGAAGAGCGCGCCGAGCCGACCGCCGAACACGTCATGCGTGCGGTCGTTCGCGCGCGCCTCCTCGTCGTCGACGACAACCGCGACGCGGCGCTGCTCTTGTCTGAGCTCCTTCGCGATCGCGGACACGACGTGCGCGTGGCGTTCGACGGCTTCGACGCGCTTCGCATCGCGAAGGGCTTCTTCCCGCAGATCGTGTTTCTCGATCTGGGTCTCCCGATCGTCGACGGCTACGAGATCTGCCGGCGGCTCCGCGCCGACTCCGCGTTCGCCGCAACGAAGCTCATCGCGTTGACCGGCTACGGGAACTCAGCCGCGCTGCGACGCACGCGCGAGGCGGGCTTCGACGCGCACCTCGTGAAGCCGGTTCCTCCCGCGAGGATCGAGGAGCTCATCCAGGAGCTCGTCTCGACCTAATGGTGCTGCGGCGGGCCCTCGATCACCGTCGATGACTCGACCTGTCCGTTGTCGACGTTGGAATGGGACGCGAGCATCGCGCGGATCCGTTGGACGTGGACCTCGGCTTCGCGCGCCCGCTCGGTCGCCGATCGGTTCCCCGTCGCTCCCGGCATCGTCCGGATCAGGTTTCGCCGCTCCTCGAACATGCGGAGCGCGACCCACAGCGTCTCTTCGATCTTGGCGTTCTGTTCCGCGAGGAGCACCTCGCACGTGAACGCATGTCCGGTATGGCAGCGGTACCGAAGGGAGTCTCCTTTCGAGACTTCCCAGAGAACGCCGCCGCAATTGGGACAGTTGAACGGGACCTGGACGCCGAGCGCGTTCACGGCCGAGAGGTCGCTGAGCACCCGCTCGGCGATCCGCGCCTCGATTGCGATGTCCTTGGGGATTGCCTTGGCTTTACCCGGCTTCCGGCTCACCAGGCGAGTGAGGAGCGCGCCCATGGTCGCGATCGGCACGCGGTGATCGACGTCGACGTTCCGCAGCGCGTTGGAGGGCATGTCGGGACACGCGGCGTCATCGGGATCCTGCACCACGCAGGTCCCGCCGCACCGCTGGATGGCGAGCAGCCCTGCCGTGCCGTCATCGAGGTATCCGGTGAGAACGACGCCGATCGCACGGTTGCGGAAGGCAACGGCAGACGAGCGGAACAGCGGATCAATTCCCGGACGGGAGCGATTCTCGCGTGCGCCTTTGGTGACCCGCATCATGTTCTTGAGCAGGAGGAGGTGATGGTCGCTCGGTGCAAGATAGACGTGTCCGCTCTCGATGGCCTGGCCGTCCTGTGCGACGGACACGGGCAGCTCGCCGGCATTGCGCAGCGCTCGCACGAGCGCGGTGCCGGTCGCGTCCGCCGCCATGTGGTGAACGATGAAAATAGGGGCCGGAAAGTCTTTCGGTATCTGGGAAATGAGACGCGAGAGCGCATCCATCCCTCCCGCCGACGCACCGATCAGGACGACGAATCCCTTCATGGTTCAAATGTGGAGGTGGTGGCAGCGGAGTCGAGGCGCGTTCAGTGCGGCATCGACCCTTGCGCAAAGGCTGCGCCGTGCTTCATGCGATCGGAGCACACGGGATCTTTCGTTGACCCCTCGTACATACGGGCCCATGGTTTGTTCAGCAGAGTCGTGAAGAAGATCCCGAAGAAAAAGTCCCCGACCGCCACCCCGACGGCTCTGTTTCCGGTCGTTGGCGTCGGTGCGTCCGCGGGAGGGCTCGAAGCGTTTACCCAGCTCCTCGAGGCACTGCCGGTCGACACGGGCATGGCGTTCGTTTTCATCCAGCACCTGGACCCGGCGCACGACAGCCTTCTCGCGGAAGCGCTCACTCGCGCGACGACGATGGGCGTCACCCAGGCCATCAACGGCCAGAAGATGGTTCCCAATCACGTCTACGTGATCCCGCCGAACGTGGACATCGCGATTCTCCGCGGTGCGCTGACGCTCGTCCCGCGGCAACACGAGCCGCGGCGGGCGCACCTCGCGATCGACTTCTTCCTGCGCTCGCTCGCGGAGGATCGCGGCAACCGCGCCATCGGCGCGATTCTCTCGGGGACCGCATCCGACGGCACCGAGGGGTTGAAAGCGATCAAGGGCGAGGACGGCATCACGTTCGCGCAGGACCCGGCGACGGCGAAGTTCGATGGCATGCCGCGCAACGCCATCGACGCCGGCGTCGTCGACTTCGTGCTACCCATCGCCGACATCGCGAAAGAGCTCACCCGCCTCAGCCGTCATCCCTACGTCGCCTCCGAGGTGCTGCCGACGCGGAGCGACGAAGCGACGGACGCCGGCGTCGTCGACTTCGTGCTACCCATCGCCGACATCGCGAAAGAGCTCACCCGCCTCAGCCGTCATCCCTACGTCGCCTCCGAGGTGCTGCCGACGCGGAGCGACGAAGCGACGCTCATCAAGATCTTCGCCATCGTTCGCCAGGCCATTGGCGTCGACTTCAGCGAATACAAAGTTCCCACCTTCGAGCGACGCCTCGCGCGACGGATGGCGCTGCGCCACGTGGAATCACTCGCCGACTATTTCACGCTGCTCCGCGAGGAGCCACACGAAGTCCGTGCGCTCTACGAGGACATCCTCATCCACGTCACGTCCTTCTTCCGCGACCCCGAGGTCTTCGACAACCTGAAAGAGCACGTCTTTCCGGAGATCGTGAGCCACAAGGCGCCGGGCGATCCGATCCGCATGTGGTCGGCCGGCTGCGCGACGGGCGAGGAGGTCTACTCGCTCGCGATGTCGCTGACCGAGTTCCTCGAAGAAGCCGGCGATGGATCGTCGCATCCGGTCCAGATCTTCGGCTCCGACGTGAGCGAGTCCGCCATCGAGAAGGCGCGGCTGGGCCTCTTCGTCGATGCACGCATGAAAGATGTCTCGGAATACCGGCGACACCGCTTCTTCACGAAGGTGGAGACCGGCTACCGCATCAACAAGTCGGTTCGCGACATGTGTGTCTTCGTGCGGCACGACCTTGCGATGGATCCGCCGTTCTCGAAGCTCGATCTGGTGAGCTGCCGCAACGTCCTCATCTACTTCAACGCGCATCTCCAGAAGCGCGTCTTGCCGACCTTCCACTATTCGTTGCGTTCCGGCGGATTCCTGCTCGTCGGACGGACCGAGAGCCTCTCGGGGTTCACGAACCTCTTCTCCGCTCTCGGAAAATCGAAGACCGTCTTCACGCGGACGGCAGGCAGGAGCGCGCTCCGTTTCGCCCCTCGCACGGAGACGCACCCGCACCAGGCCCCGCAGTCCTCGACCGACCAACCGAGACGTCGGGCCGATGTGGGGAAGCAGCTCGAACGGATGTTGCTGTCCCGCTACGCCCCGCCCGGCATCCTCATCAACGGGAGGATGGACGTCCTCCACTTCTGCGGCGAGACGGCCGGATTTCTCCGCCCGGGTCCCGGCGAGCCGCAGAACAACGTGGCGAAGATGGCTCCCGCGAGCCTCGTCGTCGCGCTCCGGTCCGCGATCGAGCGAGTAGAGAAGGACTCCGGCCCGATTCGGATGCCGGCACTCGAGATCGGCCGCGGCCGCGCGAGCGTCACCTGTGATCTCGTCGTCATGCCGTTCAGCGGAGTCGCGGACTCGCGAGAGCCTATGTACGTCGTTCTCTTCGAGGAGCCCACGAAGAAGCCCGCCAAGACGGCCACGAAGAAGGCACGCGCGCTGACGGCGCGTGAGAAAGGCGTCGTCCTCGGGTTGACGACGAAGCTCGCGGCCACCGAAGAGTACCTGCAGTCGATGATCGACGACCAGGACCGCACGAACGACGACCTCAACTCGGCAAACGAGGAACTCACCTCCGGCAACGAAGAGCTTCAGAGCATGAACGAGGAGCTCGAAACCG
>Ga0163152_10003886_pt1 | contig 19008 bp, 16 predicted proteins | sample OliLakLV19MP8IB2_FD_148635 | JGI IMG/M metagenome (GOLD analysis project Ga0163152, IMG submission 148635) | Freshwater microbial mat bacterial communities from Lake Vanda, McMurdo Dry Valleys, Antarctica - Oligotrophic Lake LV.19.MP8.IB-2 | ecosystem: Environmental > Aquatic > Freshwater >...
GGACTCAAGGGGCCTGCGCGTCGGCCCGATCGAAGCGCGGCGACGAGATCCACGACATGCCCTTCCAGCGCTCCCTGAAACTCCCCCCGCTCCCCGGAACCCAACGCGCCCCGCGCGGCCTCTTCGTGGGGCGCTGGGGCGCGCTCCTGGAGCGCCCCGGCAGCCCCTGTCGAGCGTTCGACGACGCGATCCTCTCGGAACGGGCCGGGGAGATCCTGTTCCGGGCGACCCAGGCCGGCTGGCGGCTCTACCTGATCGGGAACGAGCCCGACGTCGCGCGCGGCCGGGTCGCGGACGCCGCCTGGGAGGCGTTTCAGCAGGCGCTCCACGCGCACCTCTGCGGCCTTGGGATCCCGATCGCGCGCGACTACGCCTGCCTGGATCACCCCCAGCAGGGCAAGGGCAAGCACAAGCGCGAGTCGGTCTTCCGCTTCCCGAACACGGGTGCGCTCTACCACGCGGTCCAGGAGGACGGGGTCGAGCTCGCGGCGAGCTGGATGGTCTCCGACGACGTGCTCGAGCTGGCATCGGCCTCGCGCGCCGGGCTCCACACCGTGTCGTTGGCGCAGGGTTCGCGCTTGTCGCAGGGCCAGATCGAGGTCGAGTGCGAGGGGCGCGCCACGAGCTTCGCGGCAGCGATCGCGACGATCCTCGCGGGCGATGCGCTCCGGACGCGCTGACTGCGGGAACGCGCCGGTTGGCTGACGGCTGAGCTACTACTTCCGAAAGTCTGCGCGCGCCGCGCAGATTCTTTCGGATGTCGTAGCTCCGGCGCCGGAGGCGCCGCGCCGCCCGTCAGGCGGCGAGGAGGGGGAGGCCGCGTGTCGCGGCCGACGCGGGGGAGGGTCGCCTCCCCCGCCAACAAGGACTCAGCGCGGGCCAAAGCCTCACGCGTCGGGTTGCGGGCATCGCCCGCGCTGAGAAACCGAGAAAAAATCGATCGTACGGCCTCTCCGATCCTGGTGGCGCCGCTCCGCAGCGCGAGAGACTTCGAATTCTTCTCGGTCTCTGAGTCTCGCGGCCCGATCGACCACCGGAACCCGAGATCCGCGAGGCCGATCCAACGGGCAGGTCCCGATTCCCGGTTCGCCGCGCGACCGGCGTGGGATCGCCTCGCGACCGGCCGCCGGAACCGGGCGCGCGGGGAATTCGCAGCGCGCGTTCCGGACAGGCGCCCCGGGGAGGTTTATCGTGGGAGGTGGCGCAAGCGGATCCATCCGGGCGCCGATCGAGTCCCGCTACCGCGCCTGTCCCGGCGCGCCAGGAGAGCCAAGCATGGCGACAACCCGGGTTGGAACGAACGGAGCGCGCGGCATCCAAGAGGTGCCGACCGTCACGATCCGTTTCTGCGGCGATTCAGGGGACGGGATGCAGTTCACAGGATCGGAGTTCACGCGCGTGTCGGCGATGGCCGGCAACGACCTCCAGACGCTGCCCGACTTCCCGGCCGAGATCCGCGCGCCGGCGGGGACGCTCGCGGGCGTGTCGGGCTTCCAGGTGCAGTTCTCGAGCGCGCCCGTGTTCACGCCCGGCGACCAGCCCGAGATCCTGGTCGCGATGAACCCGGCGGCGCTCAAGACGAACCTGGAAGACCTCGTCCACGGCGGAATGCTGATCCTGAACACCGGCGCGTTCAACGAGCAGAACTTGCGCAAGGCCGGCTACGCGAAGAGTCCGCTCGAGGACGGCTCGCTGTCCCGCTACAAGGTGCACTCGATCGACATCTCGAAGCTGACGGCGACGGCGCTCGAGTCGAGCGGGCTCTCGTCGCGCGAGGTCGAGCGCGCGAAGAACATGTTCGCGCTGGGGATGATGCTGTGGATGTACAGCCGGCCGACGGAGCCGACGATCCGATTCATCCAGTCCAAGTTCGCGAGCAAGCCAGGGATCGCCGACGCGAACGAGAAGGCGCTGAAGGCGGGCTGGAACTTCGGCGAGACGACCGAGATGTTCCAGCCGTCCATCGTGAAGCCCGCATCGCTGCCGGCCGGGCGCTACCGCAGCATCTCGGGCAACGAGGCCACGGCGCTCGGCATCGTCGCGGTCAGCGAGCTGTCGGGGCTGACGATGTTCCTGGGCACGTACCCGATCACGCCGGCCAGCGACATCCTGCACGAGCTCTCGAAGCACAAGAACTTCCGCATCGTCACGTTCCAGGCCGAGGACGAGATCGCCGCGATCGGCGCGGCGCTGGGCGCGTCCTTCGGCGGCAACCTGGGCGTGACCACGACGTCCGGACCGGGCGTCGCGCTGATGCAGGAGACGATCAGCCTGGGCGTGATGGCCGAGCTGCCGCTGCTCGTGATCAACATCCAGCGCGGCGGGCCGTCGACCGGCTTGCCGACGAAGACCGAGCAAGCCGACCTGCTGCAGGCCATGTACGGCAGGAACGGCGAGGCGCCGGTGCCCGTGCTGGCCTCGTGCGGTCCGGCCGACTGCTTCGACGCCGTGATCGAGGCCGCGCGGCTGGCGATCCGGCACATGACCCCCGTGATCCTCCTGTCGGACGGCTTCATCGCCAACGGGCAGGAGCCCTGGCGCTTCCCGGACCCGAAGGACCTCGAGAAGATCGACGTGAAGTTCCGCACCGATCCGGTGGGTTTCCAGGCCTACCTGCGCGATCCGGCGACGCTCGCGCGGCCGTGGGTGCGGCCCGGCACGCCGGGGCTCGAGCACCGGATCGGCGGGATCGAGAAGCAGGACGTCACCGGCAACATCTCGTACGACCCCGAGAACCACGAGCACATGGTGCGGTTGCGCGCCGACAAGACGGCGCGCATCGCGCGCGACATCCCCCCGCTCGCCGTCGAGGGCCCGGCGTCGGGCGACCTCCTGGTCGTCGGCTGGGGCTCGACCCGCGGCACGATCCAGCAGGCGGTGAAGGATCTGCGCGCGCGCGGCCGTTCGATCGCGCATGTGCACCTGAGGCACCTGAACCCGCTGCCGTCCGACCTCCCGGCGGTGATGAAGTGCTACCGCAAGGTCGTCATGCCCGAGATGAACATGGGGCAGCTGCGCCAGGTCGTGCGCGCCGCGACGCTGGTCGACGTGCACGGGATCAACAAGATCAAGGGCAAGCCGTTCCGGGTATCGGAGCTCGTGTCCGCGTTCGAGGAGCACCTGTCGTGAGCGAAATCGCCGCCGCCAAGCTGACCAAGAAGGACTTCCAGTCCGACCAGGACGTGCGCTGGTGCCCCGGCTGCGGGGACTACGTCATCCTGGCGACCGTGCAGAAGATGATGCCGGAGCTGGGTGTTCCGCGCGAGAACATCGTCTTCGTGTCGGGCATCGGCTGCTCGAGCCGCTTCCCGTACTACATGAACACGTACGGGTTCCACACGATCCACGGCCGCGCGCCGGCGATCGCGACGGGGCTCAAGACGACGCGCCCCGAGCTGATGGTGTGGGTTGTCACGGGCGACGGCGACGCGCTCTCGATCGGCGGCAACCACTTCATCCACGTGCTGCGTCGCAACGTCGACGTGAAGATCCTCTTGTTCAACAACCGGATCTACGGGCTGACCAAGGGGCAGGCCTCGCCCACGTCGGAGCTCGGCAAGAAGGCCAAGTCGACGCCCTACGGCACGATCGACGCGCCGTTCAACCCGATCCAGCTCGCGCTGGGCGCCGGCGCGGGCTTCGTGGCGCGCACGAGCGACGCCGACACGGCGCACATGAGCGACGTCCTGCGCCGCGTGGCCACGCACCGCGGCGCGGCGTTCGTCGAGATCCTGCAGAACTGCAACGTGTTCAACGACGAGGCGTTCGATTCGTTCTACGCCAAGGACGTGCGCGACGAGCGCTCGATCAAGGTTGAGCACGGGAAGCCGCTGACCTACGCCGGCGGAAAGAAGGGTCTGCGCATCGTCGACGGCCAACCCCGCATCGTGGACCTCGCTAGCGCCGGGTCTACGAACGGCGCGGCGGGAGCCTGCGAGGAAGGCGCCATGGTGTGGGACGAGAAGTCCTCCGCGTCGGCAGCCTTCGCGCTGGCGAGCTGCACTGCCCCGGATTTCCCTGAGCCCTTCGGCGTGCTGCGCGCGGTCGAACGGCCGCTGCACCACGAGCTGGAGTTGGCGCAGGGCCGATCGGTGCGCCAGAAGGCCGGGGACGGCGATCTGGCCAAGCTGCTCGCCGCGGGCGACACCTGGACGATCGGGTGAGGTCCTGGAGGTCCTGCACATGCCGCAATTCCGACCCAGTGAAGTGCGCGCGCTCATGATGAGCGAGTGCGAGTCGCTGCGGGCCGCGCTGGACGAGCTGTCGGGCACCGCCGAGCGCTCGCCGCAGATGCTGGGCGCGGGGATCGTCGACCTGCGCGACCGCCTGCGCAGCTACCTGCGCCACGAGCAGGAGCTCCTGCTCCCCGCCCTTGCGGCGACCGACCACGGCGGTCCGGGGCGGCTGGCGCGCATGCGGGCCGCGCACGCGGCCCACTACATCGCGATCGAGGAGCTGGCTCGCGCGGCGCAGCTGCCCGACGCCGACGTGAGCAAGCTGGCCGCGGGCCTTTCGATCTTGCGCTCCAAGCTGCGCCGCGACCTCGACGAGGACGAGCGCTGCCTCCTGATCGCGGAGACCCTGCAGGACGACGAGTGCGGCTGTGACCAGACGGACGGCTGAAGCATGAGCGACGCCTGGATCAGCGCGCTGACGTTCGGCGGCGTCGCATTCGTGGTCGCCGCGGGCACGCTCTTGGCCGCGCGCCTCTTGCGCGTGCGCGCGCGCCGCCCGTCGCCCGCGCAGGACCTGACGTACGAGTGCGGCGAGGAGCCCGACGGCGCCGCGTGGATTCGCTTCCACCCGCGCTACTACCTCGTGGCGCTCGTGTTCGTGCTCTTCGACGTGGAGGCCGTGTTCCTGCTGCCGTGGGCGGTCGGATTGCGCGAGTTGCCGCCCGCGGCGCTGTGGAGCATGGCGTTGTTCCTCGTCGTCCTGCTGCTAGGGTGGCTATATGCGGTACGCAAGGGAGCGCTGAAATGGCCCTGAAAGACACGAAGCGGCACGAGGAGAACTACCGTCACCCGACTTTCGAGTACGTCGAGCGCATCCTGGGCGTCGACGTCATGCTGGCGAAGGCCGACGACGTGCTGCACTGGGGCGCCACGAACAGCTTGTGGATCTTCCCCATGGGCACGTCCTGCTGCGCGATCGAACTGATGGCCGCCGCCGCGGCGCGCCTCGACATGGACCGCATCGGCACGATCGTGCGCGGCTCGCCGCGCCAATGCGACGTCATGGTGATCGCCGGGACGATCACGGTGAAGATGGCGCCGCGCGTCAAGAAGCTGTGGGACCAGATGCCCGAGCCGAAGTGGGCGATTGCGATGGGCTCGTGCGCGATCTCGGGCGATTTCTACCGCGACATCTACAGCGTCGTGCCGGGCGTCGACACGTTCATGCCAGTCGACGTCTACGTGCCCGGCTGCCCACCCGGGCCGGACGCGCTGGTCGACGGCGTCAAGAAGCTGCAGGAGATCATCCGCGCGCGTCGCTCCGGCCGGGCCCCGCCGCGCGAGCCGCGACCCGAGACCGCGAAGCAGATCCGGCCGGCGATCCGGCGGCTGTGCGACGAGGATCGCGATCCTGCGATCACCGCGGCACAGATGGAGGCGGTCCTGAAGATGGACAAAGGCGGGGCGGAGCATAGAGGCGCTCGCGAAGCCGGCGCGCGAGCGGAGGCAACGGATCATGCGGGCCCGTTCAAGGGGCCCTCGCCCGACGCGAGCTCGCGAGCGGAGCCAACGGGATTCGAGGGCCCGTTCAAGGGGCCCTCGTCCGACGCGAGCTCGCGAGCGGAGCCAACGGGATTCGAGGGCCCGTTCAAGGGGCCCTCGTCCGACGCGAGCTCGCGAGCGGAGCCAACGGGATTCGAGGGCCCGTTCAAGGGGCCCTCGTCCGACGCGAGCTTGCGAGCGGAGCCAACAGATCATGCGGGCCCGTTCAAGGGGCCCGCATGATCGATGTGGAAGCGACGCGGCTCGTCGCGGAACGATTCGGGCTCGACATCGGCGCCCACGGGCCGACCGTGCCGCCCGAGCGTCTGCTCGAGCTCGCGCGCGCGCTGAAGGACGAGCTCGGCTGCGGCTACCTGTGCTACGTCACGGCCGCGCACTTCCCCGAGGAGAAGCGTGGCGAGGAGACGCTGCCGGCGCGCTTCGTGGTCGTCTACCGCGTGCGCAACCTGGATCGCAACACCGAGTTCCCTTTCCGCTGCGAGGTGCCGATCGACGCGGGCGTGCCCAGCCTGGCAGGCGTGTGGGCCGGCGCCGACTGGCAGGAGCGCGAGGCTTACGACCTGGTCGGTCCGCGCTTCGAGGGCCATCCCGACCTGCGCCGCATCATGCTGCCCGAGGACTGGGTCGGACACCCGCTGCAGCGCCAGTACGCGATCGACACGCCGCACGCGCCATGGAGATGATCGCTCCGCAGCACGGGTCGGTGTCCGCGGCAGGTCCGCGCGTGCTGCCGCGTGCCAACCCGTACCTCGACATCGAGAGCTACGAGGCCGAGGGCGACCTGATGGTGCTCAACATGGGCCCGCAGCACCCGTCGACGCACGGCGTGCTGCGCTTGAAGCTGTGGCTCGACGGCGAAGAGGTCGTCAAGGCGGTGCCCTATCTGGGCTACCTGCACCGCGGCGTCGAGAAGCTGCTCGAGAAGCTGACGTACGTCATGTCGACGCCGATCGTCGACAAGAACGACTACGTGTCGTCGATGACGAACGAGATCGCGCTGTGCATGGCCTTCGAGAAGCTCGAGGGCACCGAGGTGCCGCGGCGCGCGCGCTACATGCGCACGATCGTCGCTGAGCTGCAGCGCGTCGCGAGCCACCTCCTGTGGCTGGCCACGTTCGCGCTCGACATGGGCGGCGCGCTGGGCGGCGGCACGAGCGTGTTCATGTACTGCTTCCGCGAGCGCGAGCTGATCCTGGATCTGTTCGAGGAGCTGACGGGCGCGCGCTTCCACTACCACTACCACCAGGTCGGCGGCGTGCGGCACGACGTGCCGACCGGTTGGGACGCCCGAGTCCACGAGGTGGCGGCGCGGATCCTCGAGCGGATCCCCGAGTACGAGCAGATGCTGGCGGAGAACCCGATCTTCTTGAAGCGCACCCGCGGCATCGGGCGCATCGACGTCGGGCTCGCGCAGGAACTGGGCCTTTCGGGCCCGAACCTGCGCGCGTGCGGCATCCCATTCGACCTGCGCGTTCTGCAGCCCTACGCGGCCTACGACGAGATCGAGGTGCGCACGGTGACGGCCGAGGGCGGCGACGTGCTGGCGCGCTACCGCGTGCGCGTCCAGGAGATGCGCGAGAGCCTGCGCATCGCGACGACCCTGATCGACGGCCTGCCGGGCGGGCCGATCATGGGCCGCAAGCCGATCGAGACGCCCAACGCCGTGCGTCCGCCGGCGGGCGAAGCCTACGTCGCGATCGAGAGTCCGCGCGGCGAGCTCGGGACCTGGGTGATCAGCGACGGCTCGCCCAAGCCCTACCGCGCGAAGATCCGGCCACCGTCCTTCCACGCTCTCTCGGCGCTGCCGTGGCTCCTGCCGGGCACGACGATCCCCGACGTGATCGTGATTCTCGGGAGCCTCGACCCGATCATGGGCGAAGCCGACCGCTAGGTCCCTCCCCGCCGGCCCTACGCATGCCGTTCCCCCACGATCCCATCCTCCACGCCCTCGTTCTCGGCGTCGTGCTCTGCAGCGCGCTACTGGGCGTGACGTCCTACTTCATCTGGTTCGAGCGCAAGTTCGCCGGTCGCATGCAGGGTCGAGTCGGGCCGAAGCACGTCGGCTGGGAAGGCCTGCTCCAGCCGATCGCGGACGCGTTCAAGCTCCTCCTCAAGGAGGACATCGTGCCGCGCGCGGCCGACAAGCCGCTCTTCCACCTGGCGCCGCTCTTGGCCGTGGTCGTCGCGCTGATGGGGGTCGCCGTCGTGCCCCTGGCGTCGGGGCTCGTCATCGCCGACCTCGACGTGGGCGTGCTCTTCTTCCTGGCCGCCGGCGCGATGACCGTCCTGCCGACGTGGATGGCCGGCTGGGCCTCGAACAACAAGTACGCGCTGATCGGCGGCATGCGCGCGGTCGCGCAGAGCGTCGCGTACGGCGTGCCCATGGTGTTCGGCGCGCTCGTGCCCGTGATCTTCGCCGGCTCGATGAACCTCTCCGAGATCGTCGCGGCGCAGGCCGGCGGGCACTGGTTCCTGTGGTGGCCGCCGGGGCCGGGACTGTTGGCCGCGGGCATCTTCCTGATGGCCTCGCTGGCCGAGGGCAACCGCATCCCGTTCGACATCCCCGAGGCCGAGAGCGAGCTCGTCTCGGGCGTCTCGACCGAGTACACGGGCATGAAGTTCGGGATGTTCTACCTGGCGGAGTACGTGCACAGCCTCGTCGGCTCGGCCCTCTTCGCCACGCTCTTCCTGGGTGGGCACGACGGCCCGGGTCCCGACCTCCTCGCGCTCCAGGTCGTGTGGTTCGCGCTCAAGACGATGGCGGTGGCCACCTTCATCCTGTGGATCCGCTGGACCTTCGTGCGGCTGCGCTCGGACCAGCTCATGACCCTGTGCTGGAAATGGCTGTTGCCGGCCGGCCTCGTCGTGCTCATGGTAGCGGCCGTGTGGGCTCGCTTCGTCCCCGGGAGAACGGCGTGAGCATCGTCAAGCCGTGCCTCGACGCGCTGCGCATCACGTTCCGGCACCTCGGTCGCAAGCCGACGACGGTGATGCACCCGTTCCAGCCGCGCACTCGCGCGGCGCGCTGGCGGCAGACGTTCGCTCTCGTGCACGACGAGCACGGCGAGGAAGCCTGCATCGGCTGCAAGAAGTGCGAGAAGATCTGCCCTTCCGAGGTCATCACGGTCGTGATGGCCAAGAAGCGCGAATCGCCCGCCACGGGGCAGAAGCGCGGCTGGGCCGACGATTTCACGCTCGATCTGACCGCGTGCATCGTGTGCGAGCTGTGCGTGCAGGTCTGCCCCGTCGACGCGATCGTGATGTGCCGCGCGCCCACGCCGCCGGGCGGCGCGCGCGAGGACCTCTTCCTGACGATGTCGCGCCTCTACGCCAACGAGCACGCGCTGCCGCGCGCGCCGATCACCGGCACGTCCCTCATCGCGAGTCACCAGCCCGCAGAGGACGTGGCGCAGTGAGCGGGCTCGAGGTGCTGGGTTTGTCCCTGCTCGCGGGTGTGATCCTGCTTGGGGCGCTCGGCACCGTGATCTCGAAGGACCTCGTGCGTGCAGTGCTGTGGCTCGCGCTGACGCTCGTCGCGACGGCCGGGATCTACTTGAAGCTTTTGGCCGGCTTCCTGGCCGGAACGCAGGTGCTGCTCTACGCCGGCGGCGTGATCACGCTGGCGATCTTCGCCGTCATGCTGAGCCAGCGCGTCGAGGGCGCCGGAGTCCGACAGGAGAGCCGCGGCCTCGTCGTCGGCGCGCTCGCGGCGATCGCGGTCGGCGGCGTCCTCGTCGCCGGCATCCTGGCGGCGCCGCTGGCGGCCGCGGCCGCCGTTCCTCCACCCAGCGTCACCGACCTCGCCGCCAGCTTCATGGGCGAATTCCTGCTGCCCTTCGAGGTCCTGTCCGTTCTGCTCGTGGCGGTCATGGTCGCCGCGATCACGATCGCGCGGAGGACGGACCCGTGAGCGACGTCCAGGCCTGCCTGCTGCTGGCGGCGGCGATGTTCTCGATCGGCGTCTACGGCGTGCTGACGCGGCGCAACGCCATCGGCATCCTCCTGGCCGTCGAGCTGATGGCCAACGCGGTCAACATCAACCTCGTCGCGTTCGGACGCCTGCACGGCGGCCCGACGGGACAGATCTTCGCGCTCTTCGCGATCGCGCTCACCGTGGCGGAGGTGGCGCTCGGGCTGGCGCTGGTCCTCCTCCTGGCGCGCACGCAGCGCACGGCCGACGTCGACGAGGCGCGCCTATTGCGCGGCTGAACGAGCTTGTCCCCGCTCACGCTGTGCCTCCTGGTCCCTGCACTGCCGGCGCTGGCCGCGCTGCTCATCGGGCTCGTGCCCGCGCTGCGCCGGCGCGGCGACCTCGCGGCCGGCGTCTCGATCACGGCGGCTGCGCTCTCGCTCGGCGCGGCGCTGTGGCTGCTGCTCGACCCGGCGCCGCCACTCCAAGCGGTCGCGCGCTGGCTGCCGTTCGCCGGCAGCACGCTGGCGGAGCTGGGTGTCCGCCTCGACGGCACGAACGCGCCGATGCTCGTCGTCGTCGGCCTCGTGGCGCTCTGCGTGCAGATCTACTCCGTCGGCTACCTGTCCGACGAGCCGCCGGCCTCGCGCGGGCGCTACTTCACGTGGCAGTCGCTGTTCCTCCTGGCGATGCAGGGCTTCGTGCTGTCGCCGAACCTGCTGCAGCTCTTCGTCTTCTACGAGCTGATCGGCCTGTGCAGCTACCTGCTGATCGGCTTCTGGCACGAGCGCCCGTCGGCCGGACGTGCGGCGGTCAAGGCCTTCTGGGTCACGAAGTTCGGCGACGTCGGCTTCCTGATCGGGATCATCGTGGCCTGGTCCTGGTTCGGCACGTTCGACCTGCGGGAGCTCGACGCCGCCGTGCGCACCGGTCCCCTGCCGGACCTGGCCTGGATCGTGCCGGCGCTGATCTTCTGCGGCGTCGCCAGCAAGTCGGCGCAGGTGCCGCTGCACGTCTGGCTGCCAGACGCCATGGAAGGGCCGACGCCGGTCTCCGCGCTGCTGCACGCTGCGACGATGGTCGCCGCGGGCGTGTTCCTGCTCGTGCGCACGACGTTCCTGTTCGAGATGTCGCCGGCCGTGCAGACGGTCGTGATGTACGTCGGCGCGGGCACGGCGCTGTTCGCCGCGCTCCAGGGACTGGCGCAGAACGACATCAAGCGCGTCCTGGCCTACTCGACCTGCTCGCAGCTCGGGCTGATGGTCGCGGCGCTCGGCGCGGGCGCGGTGCTCTCGGGCTATTTCCACCTGCTCACGCACGCCTTCTTCAAGGCGTTGCTCTTCCTCGCGGCCGGCAGCGCGATCCACGCGATCCACACGAACGACCTGCGCGCGATGGGCGGCCTGGCCCGTGCGATGCGCTGGACGGCGCTCCTGTTCGGCCTGGGAGCGCTCGCGCTGGCCGGGATCCCGCCCCTCTCGGGGTTCTTCTCGAAGGAGCTCGTGCTCGCGGCGCTCGTGGATCATCCCGTCGCGCTCGCGCTGGCGCTGGCCACCACGCTCCTCACGCCCTACTACATGGGCCGCGCTTTCCTGCTGGCGTTCGTCGGCACGCCGCGCAGCGAAGCCGCGCGTCACGCGCACGAATCGGGCTGGAGCCTGCTCGGGCCGATGCTGGCCCTGGCCATCCCGGCCGCGGCCGCGGGCTTCCTGCTGCCGGATTTCGCGCGCAGCCTGGGCGTCGAAGGCGGATTCCACTTCGACGCGCTCGGCGCCGTGGCCGTCGGCCTCGCGCTCGTCGGCCTGGGCGCGGCCTGGTTCCTCCACGGTCCGCGCCGCGCCGGCCGCGCCGACGCGCTGCCCGCCGGTTTCCTCGCGCTCGTGCGCAGCAGTGCGATCGACGACTTCTACGAGATCCTCTGGCGCCGCGTGCTGCTCGTGTTCAGCCGCATGGTCGGCTGGTTCGACCGCTACGTCGTCGATGGAATGATCAACGTCGTCGGAGCGGCCACGCTGGCGCTGGGCGGCGGCCTGCGGCGCGTGCAGACCGGGCTCGCGCGCGATTACGTGCTGGCGCTGTTCCTGGGCCTCGTCGCGCTGGCCGCGTGGGGCGTGTGGGGAACCTGAGCGATGCCGATCCTCTCCATCGTCGTCTTCGCGCCGCTCCTCGCCGCCCTCGTGCTGCTCGTGCTGCCGGGCCGTGCGCGCCTGGCGATCCGGCTCGTGAGCGTGCTCGGCGCGACCGTCGCGCTCGCCGGCAGCGTCGTGGCCCTCGTCCAGGCCAGCCGCGGAACCCCGCTCGCGGAATCGTTCGCGCTCGTGCCCGAGCTCGGCATCAGCTACGCGCTCCTGGCCGACGGGTGGAGCGCGGCGCTGCTGCTCTTGACGGGCGTGATCCTGTTCGCCGGCTGCTTCGCGAGCTGGACGGTCACGCACCGCGACCGCGAGTTCTACGTGCTGCTGCTCGTGCTCTCGACCGGCGTGTTCGGCGTCTTCGTCAGCCTCGATCTCTTCGTCCTGTTCCTCTTCTACGAGATCGCCGTGCTGCCGATGTACCTGCTCATCGGCATCTGGGGCAGCAGCAAGCCCGTGCCGCCGCGCGGGCCGTTCGCGTCCGTGCTGCGCCGCTTCGACCTGGGCGGCCGCGAGTACGCGGCGATGAAGCTGACGATCATGCTGCTGGCCGGCTCGGCGCTGATCCTGGTGGCGTTCCTGGCGATGGCGCGCGCCAACGGCGGTTCGTTCCACATGGACCAGATGGTCGCCCGCATCCCGCGCGACGTGCAGATGTGGGCCTTTCCGATGCTGTGGATCGGATTCGGCAGCCTGGCCGGCGTGTTCCCGTTCCACACGTGGTCGCCCGACGGCCACGCCTCGGCGCCGACGGCGGTGTCGATGCTGCACGCCGGCGTGCTGATGAAGCTGGGGGCGTACGGCGTGATCCGCATCGGGATGGTCCTCTTGCCCGAGGGCGCGGACGTCTGGGCGCCGTGGGTCGGCGCCGTCGCCGCGCTGAACATCGTCTACGGCGCGCTGTCGGCGATGGCGCAGACGGACCTGAAGTACATCATCGCGTACTCGAGCGTGTCGCACATGGGCGTCGTGCTGCTCGGCGCCGCGACGCTCAACGTGAACGGCTGGAACGGCGCCGTCTTCCAGATGATCGCGCACGGCCTGATGACCGGGCTCTTCTTCGCGCTGGTCGGGCTCGTCTACGAGAAGGCGCACTCGCGCGACGTGCCCGCGATGGGCGGGTTCGCGCGCGCGATGCCAGCCGTTGCGGTGTGCTTCACGCTGGCCAGCCTCTCGAGTTTGGGACTGCCCGGCACCGCCGGTTTCGTGGCCGAATTCCTGGTGTTCCTGGCCGCGTTCGAGTCGGGACACGCCGCGTGGATGGTGCCGGCCGTGCTGGGCGCCTTCCTGACCTCGATCTACACGCTGCGCGCGGCGCGCAGCATCTTCTGGGGTCCGCCGCAACCCGAGCGCTATCCGCACCTCGATGACGCGCGCGGGCCGGAGCGCGTCTCGTTGATCCTGCTGGGCGCGGCGATCATCGTCCTGGGCGTGTGGCCGGCGATCGTGCTCGATCCGATCGACCGTGCGACGGTGACGCTGCTGCCCGCTTCCTCCACCATCGACGGACGGTGAGGCGGACGCCGCGATGCAACCCCTCCTCCTCGACGTCGCGCTGGCCGGAATCCTGCTCGTCGTGTTCCTGGCCGACCTGTTCCTGCCGGTCGCCGCGAAGCGGCCTCTGGCGATCGTCACGGCCGCCGGTCTCGCGCTGCTGCTCGCGGCGAGCTTCGCGATCGACGTGTCCGGCAGCGCGTTCGGCGGCGCGTTCGTGGCCGACCCGCTGGCCGTGTGGTTCAAGCGCTTGTTCCTCGGGGCCGGCGCGCTGGCCGTGCTCCTGGCCGTCGACCCCGTCGCGCGCACCTTCGCCGGCCGCCAGGGCGAGTACTACGTCCTGCTGCTCGCGAGCCTCTTGGGCATGTCGATCCTGGCCTCCGCGCGGGAGATGATCCTGATCGCCGTCAGCTTCGAGCTGATGAGCCTGCCGCTCTACGCGCTGGCGGCGTTCGCCAAGGGCCAACGCCCGTCGATCGAGGCCGCGATCAAGTTCTACCTGGTCGGCGCTGTCAGCATCGCGATCACGCTCTACGGCCTGTCTCTCGTCTACGGCGCCACGGGCACGACGCAGCTCTCCGGCATCGCGCAGCACGTCGCCGGCGAGCCCTCGCTGCTGCTCGCGCTGGGCCTGTTCACGACGTTCGCCGGCCTGGCCTTCAAGATCGGCGCCGTGCCGTTCCACATGTGGATCCCCGACGCCTACGAGGGCGCGCCCACGGTCGTCGTGAGCTTCCTGTCCGTCGCGCCCAAGGCGGCCGGCTTCGCGGTACTCGTGCGCGTGTACCTCGAGGGCTTCGCGCAGCTCGGTCCGCGGCTCGCGCCAGTCCTGGTCGCCGTCTGCGCGCTGACGCTGCTCGTCGGCAACCTCCTCGCCGTGAGGCAGACGAACGTGAAGCGCCTGCTGGCCTACAGCGGCATCGCGCAGATCGGCTACATGCTGCTCGCGCTGCTGACCACGAACAGCGAAGGCCTGGGCGTGCTGCTCTTCTATCTGGCCGCCTACCTGTTCACGAACCTGGGCGCGTTCGCGGTCGTCACCGTCGTCGGCAGCGCGCGCGGTTCGGACGAGCTCGCGGCCTACCGCGGTCTGGCGCGCAGCAACCCGGGCGTGGCGCTGGCGATGCTCCTCTTCCTGCTCTCGCTGGGCGGCATCCCGTTCGTCGCCGGCTTCTGGGCCAAGCTGGGCGTCTTCATCGCGGCCTGGCACGCCGGACACTCGGCGCTCGTGCTCCTGGGCGCCGTGCTGGCGGTCGTCGGCGTCTACTACTACCTGCGCGTCGCGCGCAGCATCTACCTCGACGACCCGGAGCCCGGTGCCGCGCCGCTGCGCGTGCCTGCGACGCAGGGGATCGTCATCCTGGTGAGCGCGGTTGCCGTCGTCGCGATCGGCGTCTGGCCGGCGCCGCTGTTCACGGGCGCGCTGGCGGCGGCGCGGTCCGTGTTGCCCTGAGCAGCGTGGGCCGACTGCCCTTGGTATCCTTCACGGACGTCGCGGAGCCGTTCGCCTCATCAGCGCGCGTCGAGCTACACGTCATGAAAGCGCGGACTACGAAGACAACAGGTAAACCCAGTCGGATGCGCAAGCCTGTGCAGGGCCTGCGACGCGATTATCGCTTCGACTACAGCAAGTCGAAGCCCAACCGATTCGCCGGCCGCGTTCGCCGCGATGCGGTGGTCATCGTCCTCGACAGCGATGTCGCCGAGGTCTTCCGTGAGTCGAAGCCCGTCAACGCGCTGTTGCGCGCCACGATCGCAGCGGTGAAGAAGCGACGCCCACGACGGGCAGGCTGACGATCGCCGGCATCGGTCGGCGGTTTGCATCGATCCTCCACCCTCGCTCGGCGGCGTTCCAATCTGGGGGCCCCCTCACGTCTCCGCGGGCGGCGGCCAGGCGGGCTCGAGTCCTGGAGCGGGCGGGAAAGTAGGCCGGCCGCGGATCCCCGGGCCGACTCTCCTCGAGGTCCGCCCGGGCGCTAGTCCGGCTCGCCGGTCAGCACCCACGCCGCCCAATCGCGCGTCGTGGTGCGCGCGTTCCCGTGCTCGTCCTGCGCGTTGCGCAGCTTCGTCTTCGCTTCCCAGAGCGCCTGGTGCTTGGGCTTCTTCTCGACCCACAGGCGGCGGTAGAAGTCGATCATCAGCTCTTTCGTGGCCTCGTCCGGCACTTTCCACGAGCTCGTGATCACGCTGCGCGCACCCGCCATCTGCAGCGCCTTCTGCAGGCTCGCGACGCCTTGACCCGCTCGTCGCTCGCCGACGTTCGTGTCGCAGGCCGACAGCACCACGAGCTCGCAGCTCGAGAGATCGAGCGTCGAGAGCTCGTCCGCCGTCACGAGGCCCGGGATGCGGCCGACGGCGTCCTCCGGCGCGTTCGCGCCGGCCAGCGCGAGACCGCACAGGAGCATCGGGCTCATGCCCCTGACCTGGTCCGCGCCGCTCAGGCGCTCGCCCAGCCCGCGCTTCTCGTCGAGAGGCTCCGCATCGTTCCACGAGTGGATCGACTCGGGCGCGAACCAGCCGTGCGTCGCGATGTGCAGCCAGCGCGCATTCGGTGCGAGGAACAGGAGGCGCGCCCGGCTCGCGTCGGCGTGCTCGCACAGCTCCAGGTGAGCCTCGGCAGCGAACTGCTCACGGAAGCCGCGCGCGATGCCGCGCACCTCGACGCCCGTGGCCGGGAGTGCCGGGAAGCCGCCCGACCAGGCACTTCCGCGCAGGATGCCCGCGTCCTCGTCGGCGCGAGGCTCGACATCCAGCGCGACGATCCGTGTCGGCGCCTCGGCCTCGCCGGTGGCTTCTTCGGCGCCGTACTCGACGTCACCGAACGCGACGAGCTGGCCCGGTTCCGTCGACCTCTCGCGGTTCCTCAGCAGCCCGGTGAGCGTCGTGCACGTCTCGATTTGCCAGCGGTCTCCGATCAGCGCACCGTCATCGAGGGGCAGGGCGTCGATCGGGACGAGGTGCAACACGTCGTCCAGCGCGACGACGATGCGCTGCGTGCCGGCGAGAGCCGGGAGGAGCGGATCGAAGATCAGCCTGCGCAGCGCGTTGCCATGCGGCCCGCCGGCCCCTGTCGACCCGTCCCGTACCGGAGCCGAGATGCCGCGCTCGTCGCTCCCGACACCCAGCCCATCGCGCCAGGCGCTCACGGTCTCTGCGATCGGAGCGATCGGCCCCAGATCCACCAGCGTGAGCGGCGAGGACGCCGGTTCGTCCTGCAAGACCGGGTTCGCGCTCCGCACCACGAACGCGCACAAGCTGTCGACCGCGGTCGCACGGACCGCGGGCTGGCCCGTCGAGTCCAGCTCGTCGACGACGTCCACCCGCCACTTCTTGAATCGCCAGAAGCCCACGGCCGCTTCGCGCGCCCCGAGGCGTGTCGCGAGCGCATCGACGTCGAGCTCCAGCCCGCTGTGCGTCCCGCCCGACAGCTCGAGCGCGAGCGCCACGAGTTCCCGCTCCACCGACTCGCGCCGAGTGCGCGCGCGGTCGAACTCCGCGCTGTTGGTCCCCTTCTGCGCCAGGGTCGCGAGCTCGGCGCTGGCCGTTCCGAGTGCCTCGCGCAACTCGGCATACCTCGGCGCGCTCGCCGCCTTGCGCGTGAGCTCGGCCGATACGATCGCGGCGCCGCGCGTCGTCTCCGCCAGGAGGAACGACTCCGCCTCGAGCGTGCGCAACGGCTCCCATGCGCCGAACCCGAACGCGAACGACAGGCACACGTCGATCTGCTCGGCCATCCGCGAGCAGCGCTCCTCCGCCTCGCGGGGCGGACTGCCCACGATGGCGTCGCGGGCCGCGACCGCCTGCGCACGGCACAGGGCGCGCACGAGGTCGGTGGATCTCTGCCTCGCCGCCGCGCTCTCGCCCGCGATCCCCGTGTCGCCTCGGGAGGCATGGCTGGCCCGCACGGACTGGCTCGCCGTCGTGAGGGCCAGGTTCGCCCGGGCCGCTTGCAGATCAGGGTGCTCGTCAGGCAGAGTCAGCACGCCGACGTCGAGGACTTTTTCCAACAAGGCCCGCGCGTCGCCGAGATCGCCGAGGGTGAAGAGGGTGCGGGCCAGGTTCCCCCGCGCCAGCTGCACATCCGGGTGCTCGTCCGGCAGCGTGCGCGAGCGGATCTCGAGGACTTGCTCCTCCAGGATCCGTGCGGCAGCGAGGTCGCCCAGCTTGGAGAGCGTCATGGCCAGACTGCCCCGCGCCATCTGCAGGTCCGGGTTCTCGTCCGGGAGCGTGCGTGAGAAGACCTCGAGCACGATCTCGCCCAAGGCGCGCGCACCGTCGAGGTCACCGAGCAGGCGCAGTGTTGCGGCCAGGTTCCCGCGCGCGCCCTGCAGCGCGCGATGCTCGTCGGGCAGCGTCCGCGAGCGGACCTCGAGCACACCCTCCTGAAGCGCCCGCGCGCCGGAGAAATCGCCCAGCTCCCAAAGCGTCAGGGCCAGGTTCGACCGCGCCGTCTGCAGATCGGGGTGGTCGTCGGGCATCGTGCGCGAGAGGACGTCGAGGACTCTCTGCTGCAGCACCCGCGCGCTGGCGAGGTCGCCCAGCTCCTTGATCGACAGGGCCAGGTTGTTCCGGGCCGCCTGCAAATCGGGGTGGTCCTCCGGCAGCTGCCGTGACCGGACCTCGAGGACCTTCTCGCTCAGGATGCGTGCCGCATCGAGCTCCCCGAGCTCGTGCAGCGTCGCGGCCAGATTCTGCCGCGCGTTCTGCATCTGGGGGTGATCGTCCGGCAGCGTGCGCAACCGGACTTCGAGAACCTTCTCGAACAGAGCCCGCGCCGCCGCGAGATCGCCCAGCGTAAAGAGCGTCCCCGCCAGGTTCTGCCGAGTCCCCTGCAGGTCGTGGTGATCGTCGGGCAGCGTGCGCGTGCGGACCTCGAGCACCTTCCGCTCCAGAGCCAGCGCGCCGGGCAGGTCGCCCAGCATGGCGATCGTCTCGGCGTGGTTCTGCCGCGCCCTCTGCAGGTCAGGGTGGTCGTCGGGGAGCGTGCGCGAGTGGACTTCGAGCACCTTCTCGGACAGAGCGCGCGAGCCCTCCAGGTCGCCGAGTGCCCTGATCGTCAAGGCCAGGTTCCCGCGCGACGCTTGCAGTTCCGGATGGTCGTCGGGCAGCGTGCGCAGGTCGATCGCGAGGCTTTCCTCCTCCAGGACCCGCGCGCCCGCGAGGTCGCCGAGGAGTCGGAGCGTCATGGCCAGGTTCCCGCGCACTGCCCGCACATCGGGGTGCTCATCGGGCAGAGTGGCACGGCGAACGTCGAACACCCTCTGCCAGGCCGTGTTCGCCGTGCGCGCGTCCTGCGCGGCGTAAGCCGACCGGCCAGCCGAATCCAGGAGCTTCGACCAGGCCTCGTCCTGCTCGGACTGCGGCCGCGCGAGGAGCAACGCCACCGCTTCGGCCGAAAGGGCGCGCGCCGTGGAGTAGTCGGAGGTCTCGAGCGCGGCTTGGGACTCGGCGATCAGCGCGTGACCGCGACTCAGGTCCGCGGCGGCCGCTGCGCCGGGAACAGCTCGCACGGATTTGGGGCCCGACGTGGCCGTGCACGCCACGAGGAAGAGGAACGGAAGCAAGCCGGCGGGTTGCATGCGAGCGATCTCGATCGGCAGGCGGAGGGAGCTCTGGCGGCGCTCCGGGAGGGAAGCCCGGTCGTTTTCGGCCGGCGCATGCTACGCGACGCCGGTCTGCGAGCGGCAATCGAAAACTGACCCATCCGACGATCGAAAACTGACCCACCCAGGGC